>Ga0209186_1002011_pt1 | contig 14690 bp, 18 predicted proteins | sample SidtaG_FD_187426 | JGI IMG/M metagenome (GOLD analysis project Ga0209186, IMG submission 187426) | Marine algal microbial communities from Sidmouth, United Kingdom - Sidmouth_Male2 metaG (SPAdes) (version 2) | ecosystem: Host-associated > Algae > Red algae > Unclassified | place: Sidmouth...
CAGATATACAAGACGGAAGTAACCTCCCAAAGGGCGAGCCACAAGTCAGTTCAATCCTCCACGTGAATACTGACCAGTCAGGGGGGCTACCGGGCCCAATATCCAAATATTAAGGAGATATGCTACAAAAGGTTCTTCTTCCTCGCCATTTGGGTGATAGCGTTCGCTTTATCGTTGGTCTACAGTCGGTCGCTACACACTGGTTAGTTAACCACCGTCATTAATCCCACATTTGGTGGAGCAGCAGGGGATACTCTTGTCTGCCGCGTGCATCTGTACGCGGTACCCGAGAGCTGGCTCTTGCTGCCGAGTCGCACGGTTACGGGTATTGCACCCATTGGCTTGACGCGCAGGGCGCGTCTCCCACTTGTGTGTGCCACGACGCTGGGAGTCGTGGGTGGCGATCTCCAATTGGAGCGCGGGGCGCTTCTGTTGGCACTGTGGCAGTTGAGCAATGACCCCTGGTGGTGCCGATGGGCAACGTGGCAATGGGAAGGGTAAGGGAAACACCCTGCCTTCCGATTACGTCCCGCCGGGAGGCGTTCGTACAAACGTGCGAGACGCCAGCACCCTATGTGGTTCCCTCTCGGGATCTCCTGCGTTGAACGCGACGGCCTCTGGCCAACCGCTCGACGCGGAGAGCCTTAAGGTGGAGGTTGAGACACTTTGCTTCCGTCTCACGGCCCAACAAGCGACTAACCGCTCGTTAGCGGAAGCAAAAGACAAACTTCTCGCAAACGTGGAGGCTATGCTCCAGGAGGACATCGAATACGATGCCCGGGCGGCAAAGTCGCGTCGCAAGACGAAGAGCAAGACTAAGATTATGATCGACCACAAGGGGGGCGAGTCGTCTTCTTCTCGTCCAGAGCCAGTTGCTCAAGCGACCGAACTTCGGGATCAGGAGCGTAAGCTTCGCAAGAAGTTGCGTAAGTTCCACAAGGAGACCAAGTTGGCCCGCTCGACATCCTCAGTGGAGAACACCAACATGTCGGCCACGATTGAGGCAAGCCCGTCCAGTGGGACGACCTCCTCTTCGTCTTCCGACTCTGGAGAATCCCCGGGTTCCCCGTCTTCTTTGTTGTCGAGCTCAAGCTCCGAGTCTTCGGACACGTCATCGGAAGCCCCGTCTCGAAGACCCCGCCCGGGTTTGTACAAGAGTCGCCCCGATTCTAAGAAGCGGTTGGAGAAAGCCGATCGGTAAAAGGTCATTCGACCCTGCAACAGTCGCTTCAAGTTTCTATTGGACTATCGCAGCTACTCCCTGATCCGACGTGATCTGTCTCTGCCCCCCTCCCTAGTGGAGAAAACAAATCAGATGAACCGCGCCTAGATGGCGCATTCCAAGGGCAAGAGCCATTCACGGGCACTAGCCCCCTCGATGTATTCACCTTCTTGACGACCTTTCGGCGCGCATGTGACGAAGCCGGTTTGACGTATGGGCGAGCCCTTCCTCTCTTGGCCTTTCGCCTCTCAGGCGCTGCTAAACGAGCCTTCTCGAGCTCCCTGGACTCGAAAGCTGGACACCACATTTATGCGATCCGCACCCATGGTGCCGCTATTTTCTGGCTTCTAGCCAATTATGCCACCCACGCCGTAATGGCCTCCGCCTACCACGACGTTATTCAAATGCGTCAACCCGATACTCAGTCGCCCACGGCCTTTGGGCTCCGCTTTGAGACGCAGTGCGACCGCCTAGACGGCCTCTTCCACGCCCAAGATGTGAAGGATGTATTCATCAATGGCTTGTCTGAGATTATCCAATCTCATGTCCGGGTATTGGACGGGCGATTCCCCAAGCGCACACTGGCGGTTACTATCTCTGCTGCGCAGACGTATTGGGACGGGAAAAACAAGCTGCTCCTATCGCTTGAGCTGCCTCGTCTTCAGACGAGTAAGGTGGCATATGCCAGCCTGGCACCCTAATGTCGACCGCCCCTTCCCGGTTTCCCAACCGCGGGCCCGGTCCCGTTCCCCTCCGCCGAAGGAGTCGCCTCAGGCGACGACCGATATGTGTTACAACTGTATCAAGCCCGGTCACTTCTCTGCGCAATGCGCTGAGCCGCATCGGCCACGTGAACGCCGCAGCCCTTTTATTACCGTGAACTCAGTAACGAAGGATACCAAACCAACTGCTGAAAGCGATAGCAACGAGTCCACCGACTCGAAAAACGAGTGATCCGGGTGCCCCTTGGCGGGTTGCCCGGCGCAACATCACCAACTGGTGAAAGAAGTGAAGTCACTAGGATTGTAAGACCGGCGCATCGGCACTATGAGATCGCGGCCCCCATAGGCCCTTACTGACGGAAAATGCACAGCTGTCGCCCTGTCTTAGACACTGAGGCCGGCATTAAATTGGCTCGACCTAATGTCTTACGTGCCAACTGGCAGAGTTATGCTGAAAAGCTCGAGCGCACCCCCCGCATCAAAGATGCAAACAACAGCCGCCTCATAGCAGACTATGCTATACATCTGTATATAGATGTTGGATGCGCCAAGGTCTTTGACCGATTCTTTGTCGCCGAACACCTATCGGTGCCATGTTTCCTCGGTACGGAGTTCATTGATAACCATGTCGAAGCCATCTTCACCTGCCTACCAGAGGGTTGTGTGGCAAGACCACGTCGGTGATCTCACCAGGAACCCATGGCGAACGCTTATACTTTCCACCCTACTTGCCAAAAGCTGGGAACAGTCGTGGGAAGACCAACCTTCTAAGGTAAGGGCCTGTCGCCAAGTTCGCTTCAAAGGACGGATGGAAGAATGGGTTATGGCAACCTGCGCCACCCCTGGCCTCTTCACCATCTCGCCCAACATCCGCCTATGTCGTCACAAGTCAGTGGCAGGCGCCCGTGGCGTTGCACTGGTCAAGCCCGATGAACCATTTTTGGCTAAGGTCTGCAACTTCGGGCCGGACAAGGCCATAGTCCGTAAGAACAGCATCCTCGGGTTCGCCGAACCATTTCAAGGGCCCATGTTGGCCGCCATAACAGATGATAAGGCAACCCAAGACACACCAACCGGTGAGGACACATCGTTGTCCGACGACCCTGTCGAGAATGTGGACCTTAGTGAAGCACCGGAGCATTTGCACAAGAAATCCCGGGAGATGCTACGCACGCATTCCGCGATGTGGGATGTTACCCGCGGTACTGTACACGCCACTGAGCATGCCATCGTCAAACTCACGGATGCCGTAACGATCCGGGCACAACCGTATGGCACGGGTCCATTCAAGCGACAGAACATTGCCGATCAAATCAATAAGATGTTAAAGCTCAAGGATATAGAACCTATCCATAGTGCATGGGCAAGCCCCGTCGTCATCTTACTAAAGAAGAATGGCAAATCCCGCTTCTGTGTCGAGTACCGACGACTCAACAACATCACCAAGAAGGATGCCTGCCCCCTTCCCCGAATGTAGAATTCTCTGAAATCCTTAGAAGATGCGAAGGTCTTCATCTCGCTAGACTGCACGGCCGGATGCTTGAAAGTGCCCCTACGCCCGGCTGACAGAGAGAAGAGTGCGTTTACAACGCATGCGGGTATTTACCATTGGATTTCCATGCTATTCGGACTGACCGACGCCCCCACTATCTTTCAGTGTGCCCTCGACATTATATTGTCTGGCCTCAAGTGGCAGCTTTGCCTCGTCTACCTAAATGATGTCATCATGTTCTCTGCATCTGCAGAGCAACACGTCAAGGACGTTGATGTGGTCTTAACACGGTTGCGAGAAGCCGGTGTCACTCTCAATCTTGATAAATGCACCTGGTTCTCCGACGAAGTCCAGTATCTTAGACATATTGTCCGACCGGGTCAACTCCATGTTCATAAAAAGAACGTCAACGAGTTGAAGCACGCTTCGTTCCCCACCACCAAGACCCAGCTTAAAAGCTTCTTGGGGATGTGTAATGTCTATCGACGTTTCTTCAAAGACTTTGCTAAACGAGCAAAGCCGCTCAACGCAATGACCCGCGCGGAGATCCCCCCCGATTTACCAATATCTACCGACGCAGCCCCCGCGGCCTTTGGCGACCTCCGCCAAGCGCTTCTTGCACCACTAAGTTTGGCCCTGCCAACGACCAAAGTCCAAATGATGGTCGATGTCGACGCCTGCGCCGACCAACTTGGGTGCACCTTGCTGCAAGAGCAACCTGACGGTCCTAGATTACTGGTTGGCTATTGGAGCCGTGGCCTCAGCCCTGCTGAGAAGAACTATTCCACAATGGAACGCGAATGCCTCGGCGTTGTGTGGAGCGTACTCAAGCTCAGACACTTCCTCGACGGCCAACGCGTCCCAATAAGGAACGACCACCAAGCTCTAAGCTGGATTGACATCACCACTGACTCAAGTGGTCGGTTGATGCGATGGCGCCTACGGCTGTCCGAGTATACATTCGACATGCAGGACAAACCCGTGCATCGCACCGCGCCCCAGACTTGTTGTCCCAAACGGACAGTGACGCCGCTGTTTAAGATATCAACGATCATATTCCATTCCTTGAATTGGCCGAGACGGCTAACGGCTTGCTGACGGGGAGGTCCACGGGCACCGCCATGCCGGCCCCCGTCAAATACGACGATATCGTGGAAGCCCAACAAACCGACGCGTTTTGCGTCGAGTTGGCCAAACGGGTGGCTCGCAAAACAGCGGAAGCCTTCTTTCAAAATGAAAGCCACGGCCTCTACAGGCGGGCGCCATACGGCGACCAATTGGTCATCCCGGAAAGCCTCCGCGACCGTATCCTTGCGCTGACACATCACGCAACGGTGTCAGCCCACCCGGGTATGAAACGGATGTACTACGCCATGCGGCGTCGGTATGACTAGAAATCCATGTTCACGGATATCTACAACACTATTACCAAGTGTACCACATGCGCCCAAACTCGGCTGTCACTACGACGACACACGTCCCCATGGACGCTGTTACCAGCTACGGAACCATTGACAGACCTATCGGTCGATATCTGCGGGCCAATCCGCGCTACCAAGGCAGGTAACTGCTTCATTCATTCGGTCATTATTGACCGCTTCTCCAAGTTGAACAAATGCGTCGCCTTGCGGCGCATAACAGCAATCACCGTGGCATCGGCTATTATCGACGCCTGGGTCCCCTGTTATGGCCCACCCGACCGAATCCTATCGGATCAAGGATCCCAGTTCATGTCGAACTTGTTCATTGCCGTAATGAAAATGCTGGGCAACGAAACAGCGCGCACCACGGCGTACCACCCACAGACCAATGGTCATGTCGAGAGGTACAATCGTACCATGGGTACGCAACTCCGACATTACGTTACAGACGACCCGCGCCGCTGGGATGAACTACTCCCCGCATTGATTAAGGCCTAGAACGGACAGCCACACAGGTCGACAGGCATTGCGCCATTCGAACTCGTTCTTCCGAGACGAATCCCGAGTTTTTCGGTACGCAACCTCCCACCAGGGACTCCTTTGAAGAACAGGGGTACTCTAATTGGTGGGTCACCCCTAGCGCGTAAGCGTGAGTTCATGGCCAAGCTAAGGCAGCAAGTTCCGGCCGTCGTAGAAGCCATGCAAAAGACCCAACAACGCTATAAGCGTAACTTTGACTCGATTGTGGATACACGTAACAACCGTGTCGGCGTCGAAGACTACGTCTATACGACTAACCACCAACATGAGAACAAGCTGCAAAGAAGGACCGTCGGCCCATTCGTCGTACTCGACGCAGATGACTCAACCTTCGTCATAGACGTGAATGGAGAAGAGCGAAGAGTCAATAGTGACCATGTTACCCCGGCCTCACGGCCTTCGACACCAGACGAGACGCCACGTCCACTATTGGATGGACTCGATAAGCCTGAGAGCATACCGCCAGTACCCGACGAGTACGTCATTGACCGCCTATTATGCCTCCGTCGGAACAATGGCATCTACAGTGCGAAAGTCCGATGGTTTGACTATGGTCCGAAGGACGACTCCTGGGAACCCTTGGAAAACTTTTCTCGGAACGTGGTGATCCGATTCCTCCGACGGAGAAAGAAGAAAATTGCGGGATACTCTTGGAGTATCCCCACCCCCCCGTCCCGGGGCACCCGTCGGTCACTCAGGCTTAATCAAGCCTAAAAGGCGTTGGTAGTAACACCTCAACGCCCAGATCCAAAGTGGTCCCCGACCATTCTTGGAGCGCTTTCGTATTCCCACGGCGAAATTCGAATCGCACTGATCTGGATTAAGATTAACCAATCTCATTCAGTTCAGGAGACTAGACCGATTTGTTGGGTTCGACTGACATTACCCGAACGGACGCGTATTATCCTCCACGACCCCTGGTTGGCTCTTTGGCGTTTCACCGGGCTTTCTGAGTGGCACGGGTCGTATACCTACGTATGGCCCTCGCCCCCGTCCTTACAGGGCGATGACGCGCTCCCCGCGCCTGTTACCGAAGGGGTTGGTTTCGAGCCAAACGGTCTACTCTTACCCTCGGTCCATGACCTAACGACCGCGGTCGAGGACCTGATGTAGCAAAGTACCGAGGCGACGCTTATAGCCCCCAGATGGGAAAGTGCCCCCTGGTACGGCGCCGCTAACGGCAGACGGAGGACCCAGAGATCAGCCATTGCGCAAGCGCAGGCCATCGCAACTTTCCCAACAGGGCTACTCAACCCGGAAGCCAAATGGCATGGGGAACCGGACGGGCCCTCGCCGTGCCCAACCCCCCTGTATACATACCGTGCGGCGAGCCCTCAGGCCCGCCGTGCCGCCCCATCCGGTGCCCCCTGCAGCACGCAGGCACAAGGTCCCACCCCTGCAGGTGCCGATCCGATGCCTGTACGGCCGCTGCCGCCCCCAGGGGGCCCGGAGACTGCCCATTCACGCCACCTGGCCGTCTGGCACGCATCGGCCATTCTGGGCCGCTCGCGACCGATCGCGTCGCCGGCTCCACCGCCTCGCCTCGCGCAAGAGTGTCAGGGGTCTTCCCGAGCCCTTTTGCAGGCGCCGACCAAGGCGTAACGCCCTCATGTCCCTTCGCGCTTCGCTACGCGACACGTTGATTGGTTGCCACTTGTGGCGTTCGTAGTGGCAGATCAGTCGATCTGCGCCCATGCGCCAGGATGGCTCGAATCTCATTACATGAGTATGTAGCATATCTTCTTCATAATGGGATATTGGGCCCGGTAGCCCCCCTGACTGGTCAGTATTCAAGTGGAGGAGTGAACGGACTTGTGACATTATCTTTGGGAGGTTACTTCTGTCTTCTATATCTGTCCTTTCTTTTATCGTCTCTATTTTGGTGGTTATTCGACCTTCATGATCGCTAGGTCGATCGACCACGCCCCTTTACCTTCTGATAATACAAGCACCGTGGGACCGCGGCTCGCCGTCGTCGGCACCCCCGGATCCCCATCGGACGTTGCACGAACAAAGGTTCTTCTTCCTCTCCACTTGGGCGATAGCGTTCGCTTTATCGTGCGTCTACTGTCGGTCGCTACACACTGGTTAGTTAACCAACGTCATTAATACCGCAGCCTCGACAGTACCCTCCATCTCTCGACCACTGCCTCCGCCCCAGATGCAGGAAGGCTCACTTGGCAGTACGACAACCAGCGTGCGTTAGCGTCAACCAGGGGAGGATGACGGACATGGAAGAGTCAGCCAAGGAGGAGGACGAACCGGTGAGGAGCGTCGGGCTCTCATAAAGCTCTCCCCTCTGCTGTAGCGTCCCTTCCCGACCGGCACATCTGTTCTTGCCCTTTCCTGGACCGAATGGCAGGCACGGTTGGGTTCCCACATTTGAAAAAACAAATACCGAACGTCTTCATCATTACTAGAGTTTGTATGCCGTCGATTGCAGTACGCTCTCATGATGCTCCAGGAGCCCCATCTCATTCGGACTTGGAGCTGCACCAGCACTCAAAGCTGGACTTTCCCCATCGACTTGATCACCTTTTCTCTAGAGGGACGCTGATTGGACATGTTTGTTGCTGTCAATATCTGCGACTGTCATGGTAATCGGCTTCGAGCCGGGCAGGCTATGTTCATGGCTCTCACAGAGGCCCGGACAAGCACCTCTCTGAAGAACTGTCGGAAGAGAACCGGGGAACATCCGGCGTTCGTTCGCCGGACAAACACTCGAACGAAATCCGAACGACTCCATGTCGTTCGGGTTCGTCGTGTGCTGTCTGGGTCTCGTCACGCGGCACCGGTCTTCCGACGATGGTTCGCACCATTCGTGCATGCTCAGAATTCCAGCACTTTTTGTTTCCGCCCTCATGGCCTCCTATTGGCTCACTGGTGTCACTGGAAATTCCCAGAAGTCTCCTGGGCGCGTGACCCATGGGGCGCCTTCGGTCCAGCCCCTGCTCAAAAAGAGCCTTCATCTCGTTTCCCCGCATCCTGCACATTTTGAGACAGCACAGAGCGGGGTCCAGCACAGCGCCACACATGCGGCGCTCAAGCCAGGTGAAACGGCGGGCCGTTCCAGTGAGCCGCAATTCCGTACAATCAAATACCACAGGATGATTGGCCTCAATATTCTCACGGCCCTCCGCTGTTGCGTTCAGGGTCGATTGCGATTGATTTTGAGCATCGATCGTCGACAAGGATTTCGACGAGACTGGCAGGCCAGATGCATGGAAAACTCCGCTCGTCGTCATCCGCGTTCCTGCTGGAAGCCCCGGTAGCCGCCGCGGCCGTCGCGCAGCGCGTTGGCGCGAGAATGTGACAGAATATGTGGTGTTGAACGTCTGTCGCGGACTCCTGGGCGATCATTCGGAGACACGCAGCCTCTCGGCGGGGCGTGCCGGGCTCAACGGCCGCTGTGAAAGCGGTTTCATCTCGCCGCCCTCCCTCCCCCCCCTCGTCGGACGCACAATTTGGCCACAGTGCCGGCTGAAATGGCATCCAGGCGGGGTCGGGACTGGATATTCTCCCCCTCCCCACCTCATTGGCGTACTGAGCGGAGGCGTGCGCTCGTTGCGTGATCACGCGATCCGTGTCGCCACGTAGTCGTATTGCGCGTGCTAAAACTGCGTGAGCCGACAATTTCCTGCATGTCCTGTGCAAAAGCGCTCCCCATTTTGAATTTTCTGTGGTGCTGCTCTTTCATAAGATACATCAGCACCACCACCATTGGATGGTGGCGACCGGTACACCGGTATGCCCGTGCCCTTGAGCGCGCCGACGCCCGGGCTTCTGGAGCTGTCACTTAACGGAAGCGTCACTTAACGGAAGCGTCCGTCTCGCGACGTTGATCGTGCAACGAGGTGACGAATGGATTGGAAGGAGGAACGTCGACTGCACGGAGGAGCTCCGTGTTTTTGTTTTTCATGCGCTTGTTCCCTTTCTGACTTCCCGGTTCCTTTTACACCTGTCAAGCCGATCCGTGCGGCCTCGGCCGCCTCTTTTCTCTCAACGTCGCTTGTCCTTGCTTTTGAATGGCTTTTTTTTCCCTCTGTCAGATGCGCGAACTCCACGTCGATCCCGCGTACTCTTGTTGGGCAGGGGATGCGGGGGGGGACGGGGCCCTCAAAATCTTGGTGTCTGTCCAAGACATTGTCCCCGTTCTTCGTCGACAGCATCCTTGTTGAGCCCGGAGGCGCGTGTTTGCCAATACTGGGAGGACATCTGCCTCTTATTGTCGCCACGTTCTTCCGTCTTCTATCCACTTGGTGCTCTCATTTGTCCTCCTTGCTTCCTGCTGCACGGTATTTTCTGTCCACCGTTAGCCACAAAGAAACCGCGTCGAGCCATTGTCATCCGGTTGGGGAGCCGGGGAAAGGGGACGGTCTTCCACACGGACGGTGTCGGTTCGACTCGTCGCTTCAGCGGTGAGGTGCCCATTTCAGAGAAGCAGAAGTCTAGAAGGACTCATGTCACGATTGGAAGAGTACCTTGACATGCCCAAGAGATATGTGAGAATCGTAGTCGACGTTGGTGTCAGAGACCCTTCAATAAGACCATACCCTGTACCTGGCTGTGCTCTCTTTGCAGTCCTCGTTCTTGCGCTTTTGTGTTTGCCGTGAAACTTGTTCTGAGTGCCACGTGTCTCATCCTGTACACTACGTGTCACACGGAGTACAGTGCCTCCCGGCACATTCGGGAAACTCCCAGTCGGACGCCACAGCTGCGAGGTGACAGCCACGGAGCTTTCCCGTAGAGAGCCACATGGGCTTATGGATTGTGCAGCAGTGCATAGTTTTCTTATTACTTGGCAGCATTCTTACGTGCTCTTGCCTGAGTGCGTATTGTTTCCCGTCCGCATCTGCATGCCCCATACTTCTATCAGAAGACAGAGAAGGCCCTCTTCGAATATCGCCTGGCTCGTCGGCCAAATGTCGCGCAGGAGAACGCATCGCAGAGAATGAGATACGGTCGCGTCACACAGCTGGCGCTCTTTTTCGTGAGCGAACAAGGTGCCTACGGTCTTCACGTGGCCAGTGGCTGCCAGCAGTCACCAGAGCTGAAGAGGCCCGGTACTAACACATGTGTCACATGCATCACAGGGATGCTACTTTGTGTTGATCATCTCTGTACCTCGAACATATGCGTGAACACTTTCATTTCGGGAAATGCGCATTTGCGGATATACCGTCTTGGAGGATCTGCACTCCACTAACTTGGCCGCACTGATCACTATAAGTGCGACGCAACGAGGACACGAAGTTGGGGCGCTCTTCGATTATTGCCACCCAAATGGCTGTGAAGTGTACTCTCAGGACCGCCCGCTATATCGTTTACCAAACGGGACTCCGCAAAACAGTTCCAGAGCACGACTCCGCATGAATCTCTCAGATGATTGCGCGTGACACACATCGAGACTTCGAGAGCGTACAGATGCGACCGCTGGCTCACGCGCTTTTTATCCTCGATAAGTGCATACTAGCGTGGACACGTATTTTGCGCGGACTCACGAAAGCGACACACTCAATGGCAACTATGTACGCTGTTGCCGCGCGTAATCGGACTTCTTCACAGGTTACACACATCCAGCACGGGGCGTACGCACACGCGTTGTCCAATCCAATTCAGAAAGTGCTCTCCGTGCTCAGGCTGTGCCGGAGCTATCTTTGCGCCACTGCATTCAGGTCTGTGACGTCGGTCGCGATTATGGAGAGCGATAGTGACAGGACCTGTCAGGACTACTGCGATACCTACTCCCACAGCAGGCTGCGTACCAAGCCGCGCATGGTGCCCATCCTCTACCGACGTATTGCTGGCCCCTCAATTTTGTCCTGGCGACCAGGGACTGGGACTGAATGCATTTTCACAGCAGCGACGACTGTTGTTAAACATTCAAGCATTCCATATCGGATGCAAACAAGTTGGAAACGAATACAATAGAAGGCATGCGAGTTCTTCGATCTCGCTAGTAAGCCTTATGTGCCCTGTGGTAACAGGGTACGTGCCTTCGTTGCAAGCGTAATGGGCGTCTCCCGACACACTGTGTCCCATCTGATCAGGAAGCCACTGTTTTTCACTTTTAGGACCCTTTTTCTGCGCCTAGATCCCGCTCATTGCCTGCAACAGGCCAACATCCACAGATTCTTCAGTCTTTCTTGGCATTCTTCCGGTGCATGGCTGTGGTCTGATGAATGATTTGCCACTCATGGGCCTCACAATCGCCGCTCGGGTTGGCTCGAACAAGTGTGACAACTTGTCGACTCACGCTGAGAGCTTCTTGAAGTGCCCAGATCTGCGCTCTGCGGTACTCTTTGCTGTTTAGCAAAGCCCAGAGGCTTTTCTGGACGAGGTATCGGACTTTGTCACTCACCTTCATCAACTGCTTGGCGAGGATGTTGTCATTTCTCCCTCCTCCGTGTCTCGTATACTCGCTGCCAATGTATTGACGCGTAAGGTGATCGAGACTGCCTTTATTACGCGAAACGAGCTTGAACGCGCGCGCTGGGTCCTTGATCAGTGGGACATTCCTCTGCGCGCGAGTGTTTAAGTGGATGAGGCGCACCGCTGCGGACGGTCAGCCAACCGGAAGTGTGCTTGGTCACTGCGTGGGCATCGAGCCGAGTGTTACCTAAAGAACTCCCGGGGGGTGAGCACGAGTTTCTTCGTTGCCATGTGCCACGACCGGGTGCTTGACTGGAAAATCACGCAGCCGCCCCCCGGCCAGACCTCCGTCGACTTTCTGCTTTTCGCTTTGGAAAACTTGCTGCCGCACATGAACGCTTACGAACCTGCGTTGCCCTGGTCCCAGAAGGACGCGCGCTCTCTTCTGATACTCGAAAATGCCCGGGATCACGACCGAGCCGCAATCGCCCCGATTCAGGCCGCTGGGGTGCTGGTGCGGCTCCTACCGCCCTACAGCCCCGACTTCAATCCGATTGAGGACGCGTTCTCAGTCGGGAGCAGCTGGCTGCAACGGCACGTCACGCCCGAGCAGTTCAATGAGTGGCCCTTCTTTGCATTGCTGTCATGCTATCCTCTATCTCATCGGCCATGTGCCGCGGCTTTGTCAAGGCCGCGGAGCGGAACTACACACTATACATCTTACAGTTTGTAAGCGATGCCCTCCCCACTTCCTTTTCTCGATACCGGGAGAGATCTACCGCAGCTGTATGCCACTGCTCTCACTAACACAACCATTACCAACGCTTCTCAACCCACTGTTTGACGTTCCCCGATAACATACGCCTCACTTTTCTGTCACTGGATGCAACGCTGAACACAGAAGAGGCAAAAAAACTGAGATCTGCGGCAGGCGCACCTCACAAATCCGCGCGCAACGGGATGTTGCACGCGGGCCAACGGCGGGAGCCTGGCACGACGGCTGGCGTGAATGGGCAGGCCACAAGGGCGGTTCGACCGTCGGAAGGGCGATATGAGGGGGTGTGTGTGCGGTGTGGGACGTCAGATTGATGCGACAGTGGCGTCACTACGGACGTGGCGGCGGTGGCGAAGGCAGTGTGTGTGGTGTATGATTGCATTCTGAGGTACGTCACGGAGCGTGCCGATGGCACCAGTAGCTGAGTGGTCGGTTGTGAGCGCACCGCGGCTTTGAGGTGGCCGTAGAGCATCTCCGAAGGTGGTCGGCGGTGGCGCCGGTACGCGGGGAATACGTGAAACGCGGACACTAACATACCTTGGATACAAACCCCGCTTTTCTGTGCCTTCCTGTATGGTAATTGTGTTTATGAGGGCACCACTGAACTCGGCAGGGGCGGAAAGGCCAGGATTCGCGGCAAGCACTCGCCGCCGGTCCGCCCGCAACGGGATGTTGCATGCGGGCCGGCGGCGGGAGCCTGGCACGACGGCCGGCGTGCTTGGGCAGGCCGCGGTGGCGGGTCTGTGGGCGGAGGGCCGGTTGGAGACGTTTTGGCCTCTCTGGATTTCCGGGGAGTGTCTCCGCGACCGTCCCGGGATGGGCGCGGAACGTTTGCGGAGGTGTGTTGTGCGTCGTTTTGTTCTTTGGCGTTGCGTCCACGCTCTCGGCGGCTCCGGGGACAGAGGGTATCCGTCGTCGGTGCGTGGCGCGCGGAGGCCACAGCGCAACTTCCATGACGCCCGCAACATTCGGCGGCTTTGGTGGAGTAGGCGAAACGCGGACACACGGACACTTACGCAATGCGGCGCCAACTCCTCGTTTTTCTGTGGCTTCCCGTGTTCTTTTCGTGTTTTTGGTGGCACCACTGAAAGAATCAGGGGCCGAATCTCCGGAGATGCCGGCGCCTCAGTAAGGGCAGATCGATGTTCAAGCGACGTTCTGTCACAAGCCGGAAGAGGCGGCGGAGGTGTCGGCCAGATCCTGGTCGCGGCCAGCTTGCCAGTTCTGGCTGTTTGACTTCCGCCCCCGTGCGGTTTCCTCGTCACTTTTCAGGTTCTGTGGACTCTTTTACTCCTTTTTGTGTTCGGTGTGGCTGTGCTGGCTTGTCGGGTCTGGCAGTTGGGACCGCCGCCCTGTGGTCGCGGCATCGTTGGTGGACTTGCTTTTCCGTTTTTTTGCTTCCATCTGTTTGGTTCTTCTGTGTGGAGTCTTCTTCCCTTTTGGCTTTTTGTTGTTGTGTTGTGGTGCTTGGGGTATGTTCTCGTCTGGTCTCACTTTCACGCTTTGCGTCGGGCTTCTCTGCGTTGTCGTGTGTTGGTCGTCTCGGTTACGCCTGCAGCACCGAACAAGGCTATCCTTACTCCGACACCGCCGCAATCGGTTCTTTTCGTACAGAGATGGGCATCTGTTGACAGGGACGGGCGCAGGATGTGTTGTGTGGCGAGACGGGAGGGGTGTTCGGAACGGCTGGAGCGCGTCCGCGAAGGGGAGGGTAAGCCGTATTGGGAGCAGAAAGCGCGCAGATGTGGATGAGCCCGGTCTGGAAAGAGGGCGGGTGGTTAAGCAGCAGTGGGCAATGATCAAGGCAGGAGGCTGCAGGGGAACAGGTGGGGCGACCACAAGGCGGGGGTGCACGGGGACTGCGTCAAAGGCAGGATGGCACCGAAGCGGAGGTAAAATGGTAAGGGAGGACGTTGGTGCTGAGCACGTAAGCATTGGAACACATCTCGGACTGTCCGATAACGAACGCCCAAGCGTCGGGTCAGGCGCCCGCGCTCGTCCACAGCCACCGGCAACAGCCCCGAGAGAGTGGCCGCTGTGATCAAGAAAAAGCCGGGGGCTCCATGCGCTAGAGAATGCCCAGCTTACGTCTCCGTAAGTGACAGAAAAATGCCAGACGATAGGGCGCGGGGGACGGTGGGGCCGG
>Ga0209186_1002013_pt1 | contig 14679 bp, 9 predicted proteins | sample SidtaG_FD_187426 | JGI IMG/M metagenome (GOLD analysis project Ga0209186, IMG submission 187426) | Marine algal microbial communities from Sidmouth, United Kingdom - Sidmouth_Male2 metaG (SPAdes) (version 2) | ecosystem: Host-associated > Algae > Red algae > Unclassified | place: Sidmouth, United...
ATTTTCCCGGATAGAATTCCGGTGGGATTTTATCCCTGGTCGAGATCATATCTCGGTCCGGCTTACGCTCGGATTGCGGAAGCTTCCACAAGCTTCCCGGTCCCCCCAGAGGGCCCGGATTCGGGACTACGTGTGTCTCCCTTGTGTGTGTCGGACCCCCCCAGGGGGGCCCGATCGGGTGTTCCTCGCCTCACGCCGCTCTAGAGGGGTCGTTTCATGTGTGGCCCTGGGGCTCCCTGGACACCCCCCCAAGGCGGTTGTCCCACGCTACCCCCCCTAGGGGGGTGTTGCGTGACTGTTCACGACCCGTCCCCGGCTCATGCCGGGGGGTCGTGTCACCCCTGACAGGGGGTTTTCCCAACAGCGCCGACATGTGGCAGCGACGGCGGCACAGGCAGTGGCAGTGAGAGGGGAGACACGCTAGCCCGGCAACGGCCGCACCGTGCAGATGGTGAGCGCACCGGCACCGACGGTGGTGCCGAGTGTGTGTCGACACTACGGCGCGCAGTTGCGCGACGGCGGCTGCCACCCGAGCCGTCGAGGCGCAATGGGCCAATCACTGGTTGTCGACCGCGGCGACGGCGACGGTGGCTGCAGTGACGGAAGGAGCGGTGGCTGGGGACGAGGTGGCGGCGTCGGCGCCCGCGGAGGAGAGGCCGACGGCGTCCGCCGCCGGCCTGCGGTTGCGCAACAGCTGCGGCGGTGGCTTGCGGCTTTGTTGGCGTCCAAGCGGTGCTCGACTCTTAAGGGCAAGTCAGCCCTTCCTGGCTGACCAGCCGCCTCTCGCGGGCGCCTGCGCGGGCCTCACACCAGCCAGGCAGCAGATGTTCGCCGCACTGTTCCGCGGACTGCTCAGTGCAGGTGCGCTGACACGCCCACAGGCTCTTTCAGGCACCAGCACGCGCCCGCCCCCATCCTCCACAGTCCTCAGACGCAAAGCATGCAGTGGCGCCTGTTGTGGCCGTGATCATGGCCGTTGAAATTCCGCAAAAGCATCCCACATAAGCATAGGCAATGCATTTTCAATGGCTGATCTCGTCTGACACATATCACGACCGCGTCATCAGCTACCGAGACAATCGCAATGCTTGCAACTTCTCTCACAGATTCTCCTTCGTGTCAATCCCTTGCCTGGCGCTCTGACGTACGAGTAGAGCCGATTCTCATCTTCGATGTGTAGGCAGCTAAATCTGAACTAAAATGAAACATAACAAATGCAAGGGCCTTGCTCCATCACCCCCGATCCGTGCGGGTTCTCCATTGGCCTGGATCTGTGGCTTTCGAAGTCCGCTGCGGCATCTGGCAGAATCCAAAAGACAATACCAGGGCCCGGTTGCATGTGCTGCCCTGCGCAGCCATATCTCCCACAGCCTGTTGCGGTCATCGCTGGTGCGCTTGCCTGAGCGCCCACCCCCTGAACGCCCTGCCGGAAGCGGTGTCTCGCTCGCTGCCCACCACACCTTACGTACAGACCCCGCAAGGCCCCCTCCGCGCCTGCAGGCCCCGCCACGGCCGGTGCTGGTCCGACTCAATCCCGCCCCAGCGCCCGCACAGCGCACCCCGCCCCGACAGCGCCTGCGACAGGCTAGCGCCCCGGCCGCCCAAGCAGTCACCCCCGGCGACCGACCGCTGCCGCACCGCTCACCCGCCACCGCCGGTGACCGCCAGCCCCTACCGCCCTCACCACCGCAGCTGCCCTCCTTGCCCTCGGCGCCGTGGGCGGCCGCCGTACAGCTCGCCGCCGCGACCGCAACAGCCGGCCACGTTCGATCTTCTGTCCGCGGCTGCCGTATCCTGCCGTCACCCCCCACTGGGCTGATGCTGCCACACGCTGCCACCATCTCCCCTGCAACGGCGGCTGTTGCGCCTGCCGCCAACCTCGGCCGTGACACCGCCACCCCAGCAACCGACCTCTGCGCCAGGAGTTTCGTGGTCCCGCTCTTCGCCGTTGCTGCTCCCGCCAGTCGTTGTGTCCCAGCCCGCCACCCCCATCACCGCCGCCGCGGCCTGCCGCCGCGCGTCGGTGCGCCGCCCCCTCCTCCTCCTCGCCGGCGGGGGTGTCCCGCCGGCACTACCGGCGCCGCCGATACCCGAAAGGCCGCCTGGGGTCCCTCGCTTTGGTGGGCGGGTGCGGCGGGGGAGGGGAAGGCTCCTCTGCGCCGGTGGTCTGGAGAGTCGCGGCGTCTTCGGGGCCCGTGGCGTCTGCGTCGCGCCAGCAGATGTGCTGCCGCTGCTGCCGTCGACAGCCTCTCCAATGTTCGCCGCAGCCAACTTACGCAGTCGTCACCCCCCTCGTCGCGGCCGCCCTTGCGAGAGTCCACCGCGACGCTGCCACTCCCACCACGGACTGCTGCCGTCCTCCCCAGAACCGCCATTCTACTTCGTCACCGTCCCGCCCATCGTTGCCGCGGCCGCCGCTCCGTCCCCTTCCCCCCCCAGCCCCCCCCCTCCGTCGCCCGCTGTGTTTACGGCGGCGGCCTACAGTTTTTCCAGCTCTGGAGGCGATGGGGGCGGCCTGCGGCCGCCCCCTCCCCCCGCAGATTCCCCCGTCCCCGCCCGTTGTCTTCATGAGACCGGCGCTTATCCTGGGGCCGCGATTAGTCCACGTGGCCAATCCTTAAACTCGTGAAAAGTGCGTTTACCAACGCCTCAAGATTGCGACCCTTCCTCCCAGTCCAGACTCCCCCAACTCGCCAAGCACCGGGTTGGAGACAAGCCCAATGACACGCATGTTTGTTGCTAGAATATGTCAAGAAAACACGCACACCTTTCCCCTCGGGGTCCACTCGGCCCTTGCTTCTCGCGTTCGTATACTCTAGTGGTTCCCCTGCGGTCCCATCCCGCCGTTCCGGTCGCGCCTATCTGCAGTGCCCGCCCAGGGATGCTCCCGCGGGCGCCATCCCACACGCAGGACGTACAACACAATACAACGCAATGAAACTCACTCCTCCATCCATCGGGCCGTGATACAACTATCCGGCCGTAAAACTAACAGCCAGGCGTTCCCCAGCAGTGGGACTGACACGTTTTGGGCTTGCGGCCGCCACCTGGCGCCAACACTCCCCCACGGCCGCACCCCAGCCCTTCAGGCGCGCGTCGCGTGCTCTGGGAATCGTACGCGCAGGCGAGACAAAAACACGGCTATGGCGGCCACTGGCAGCGGCTTGGTAAAGCCGTCACACGCCATATCCGTCGTTGGCATGTGATAGAAAATACTACCTCCGCGCGTGCAACGCGGTCCCGCACCATCTATCCTGCGATATATATGTGCTTTGCGGGCCCGGTACCCTTCGGGTTGGCGACCATAGCCAGGCAGGCCTTGTTGTACTCCCCGATCTCGATCGCCGTGAACGGCTCGCCCTGGTCTGCGAGGAGCTTGCGAAGCCACAGGGCATCCTTCGTGGAGGCCGCGGCTGTGGCCGTCGGGGGTTCCGCGGTTGGAAGGGGCGTGGCCCCTCAGCTGTGCACAGCACACCCCCAGGGTCCTCCCTAAAATATGCCGATCCGGGCCAGCAAGGGAATGACCTGTCCGAATCTCAGGGAGATCGGATCTGGTCGGGGGCGGGGTTTTTCCCTCGTGGTTTTCCCAACCCCCCTACTACTTGTTTGCACTTTTCGCTTTAGAAGGATTTCTCTGCTTGGCGCATTTCGGGTGGCTACTTTGGCCGCTGGCGATCGGGTTGGGGAGGGGTTTATTGACAGTGGGGAGGGCGTCCCCGTCGCCGTTTGATAAAACCAACTGTGCTTTGGACTACGATTCCCCCCTGGGCTTTGCCGTGATCGTCTCCTCCCGTTGGGGGAAGGCTGGGCTGCGGGTCTATTTCCAGGGGAGTTCCTTCGTCGGATCGAGCTGAGCAAGAGGTCACTTCGGCTGGACGACGAACCAAAGTGGTGGTGCCCAGAACCGCTACAATTTCTGGTGGAGCAGCACGAGATTCCGGCCGTTGCAACGCCCGTATCCGGGTGTCTGTCACCCGATCGTTGGTTGGTTTGTTGAGTTCAAGACGACGTGAATCTCCGCGTCGTTCTGGCGTCGATTTCGGCAAAGACACTACGATGGCGTCGCCTCCCGACCTCCCCAAGTTGGACGCGAACGCTAGCGGCATGCCGGCGTGTACGTCCGCGGTGACCCCAGCGGGCGCCGCACCCGGGGGATCCGCGTGTGGATCAGGGATTCCCTCCATGTCGCCTCGACCATTGGCGGGTCTCGTGTGCGAAAAGGCACGACGGGTCCTACCGGGGTCCGATGCCTTTCTTCTTCGGCCCCCAGATGATCGGACGGGATTGGCGGATCAAGGTCAGGGTCCTGCGACGCCTCTCGCGATAGCCGATCTGGATACGGCGTTGTCAACGTTCCGCGAGTCGTTGTTGGCAGACGCTTCTCGTGTCATCGCGGCGAGCCCAGCAGGCTCCGCTCAAGATGCCCCACGCCAGGATTCCCCCGTGGACACGCGGAAGAGCCGCAGCAAAGGGAAGACACGGCGTCATCGTGGTCCCTCGCCGTTCTCGTCGTCTACATCTTCCTCGTCGTCACCGACTACAACTGAAGACGACGAGGACCGCGTGGGGACCAAGGCGGGTTCCGGCAAGTTGGCGGTGCTCGAGTGTTAGGACGATCGCTTCGCGGTCGTCCTTGACTACCGATCGTATCGTCTGCGCAACCGCCACTCGACCTACGGGGCGTCGCAGGCTCGCAAGATGGGACGGACGGCCAAGAACATGAAGTTCTCCTTCATGGGTACCCCGAATTTCAATGAGAAGGAACCCCTCAAGGTTTTCTCGGGTCTCCGAAATTTAGTCAAGGCCTGCGATGACGACGACGTGTCGGAGGGGATGGGTCTGTACCTGATGCCCAACTTCCTCGCGGGCGACGCCGAGGCGCGATTCACTCGGAACCTCCCGGGATCGGACATCGGGGGCGGGCATAGAGCCCTTGGGTCCTTCCCTGCGGCGGTCAATTCGTTGTTGTCACCCTTCGCGGAGCCGCACGCTTTGGGGGTAACGCAGGAAAAGTTTAGCCGGGCGACGCTGGTGGACAACGAGGGGGTGGACGCCTTCGCGGAACGCCTACGGAGCCTCACCGAGCTTTGCGGCAACATCCACTCCGAGGGGAAGATGAAACAGCAGTTGAAACAAGGCCGACCGGAGTACCTTCGGACGGATGCATTTGTGTACAGCACGGCGCAACGGAGCTACCAGCAGTAGTAGACCTACGTGGCGGGGAAGTATCGGGCCGCCAAGGACGTCATGGCGCTCGCCAACCGGGGGTCCCCCGGGGGATCATCGCGGAAGGGGAAAACGTCGACGGGGCCCCGAGGCCTCTTGGTCAACGACCGCAGCTACCCATGAAAGGAGGGCGACACTGCTACGCACGAAATGGTCGCGGTACTTCCGTCGGGTACCCCGGGGCTCCATACGGTCTGGGCAGCGCCCTACCCTCGGCGGGAGGCCCCGAAGGGTCCCCCGCTGTGCTAAATGTGTTGGAGACGCGGGCACCGAGAAACGGATTGCAAGAGTCTGACGGACAAGCAGTGGACATCGAGAAAGCCACGCGGAGTTCCTTCCTCCAACAGAAGAACGGCGGGGCAGGAGCCGCCCCGGATCGCACCGCCGTCGTGGCCCTGCTGTTGGAAAACCTGCTGGGCGGCGCAGAGTCAAGAAAGACAGAACGGGGGGATGTCCCGCCCGTGGCAACTGTTGAGCATTGCTCAGCAATATCATGTCACTCAATGCTTTGGCGGGAGGTCACATTGCAATCTGTTCTGTATTTTGACATTGTATGTGATGTTATCGCATGTACGTGATTTTGAGGGCCCCCTTTAGGGGATGAGCTCCGGGAGATTAGCAAGGTGCATGGTCGGGATTCTGAGGGGTTTTGAGCGTGTGTGTTCGTGGCCCGTGCGCCCTCCGCCCGCGGAGGTGCGTGGTGTGTGTATGCATGCTGCGAATGGGGGTGTCTGCGGGTGCTGAGAGCGTGGGGGCGCCTGCTTGAGGCGCGGGACATCGCTCAGCTGCTTCGGCTCATGGAAGAGCTCAGCAGCCTGAAGAAGGGCGACGACCGGAGCATCATCAAGTTCACGTCGCGCGCCAAGATGATCCGGGACGAGCTGGCCATGCTCGGCAACCCAGTGGACGACGACACGCTCGCGCTGCGTGTCTTGTAAGGTCTTTCTTCCGAGTACGGGTTGCTTAGGACGGTGCTGAAGAACAAGGACGTCAAGCTGGTGACTTCGGACGTGACGGCTAAGCTGCTTCAAGTCGAGCAGCGGAACATTGCCGGGGGCTCATCGCAGCCAGCTGGTGGTATCAAGTCGCAAGCCGTCACGGTGGCGGCGCCAAAGAAGCCGTTTGACAAAAATTCTGTCGTGTGCTACTACTGCGACAAGAAGGGGCACATGAAGCGTGACTGCTACAAGCGGAACGCTGAAGAGGCCAGGGGCAAGAACAAGCCCGGTGGCGGGCGCCGTGACGGTGGCCATGGGGGCGGGCCCCAGGCGGGTGCCGCTCTGGCATACACTGCTTCGGCCGGTCAACCCAGCTCCAGCAAGGCTCACGGGAGCACAAGCGGGTCGTCGACCTGGGTTCTCGACTCCGGTGCGACCACCCACATGGCCGCCGGGGACAAGGGCTTCACCGTCCAGGCGGCGGGGAGCGGGGCGAAGTTCACCTTGGTGAATGGAGACAAAGTCCCCATCAAGGGGCACGGTCACGTCTCTATGGACTTTGGCAAGCGCAACGCCAAAGCGCGCACGGTCCTAGCAGAGGCCATGCTCGTGCCCGACCTCACTAGCAACCTGCTGTCAGTTAGGGCGGTTGACCGCAACAGCGGTGCCGTGGTGTTTGTCGGGGACGCCTGCTACATGCTCAGCGACGGGGATGACGTTTGTTCGAGTGGAGTGTTCGACAAGGCGTCGGTTGTGGGAAACGTTAACGACCAGGAGAAGTATGTGCTCAGAGTGACGCCGGTTCGGGCGTCGGCGAACGCGGCGTCCACGCGCATCGCCGGGGAAGCAGAGCTTTGGCACCGCGGGTTCAACCACTTGGAGATTGAGAACATCAAGCGGGCGGCCAAGATGGTCGATGGGCTGCCGTCGTCGGTGGCCGACGCTGAACGTGTGGTCGGCACTGTGTGTGTGCCGTGCGTGGATGGGAAGATGGTGCAGGCGCCGCATCCGCCGTCTTCCGCGAAGACCACCAAGTGCGAGTTGGTCCACACCGACGTGGGTGGACCTCTCACGGAGTCGCTGGGTGGCTCCATCTACTTCATCACGGCGCTCGAGGAGAGCACTGGCTTCATCACGGCGACGCCCATCAAGACAAAAGAGATGGCGTCGAAAGTGCTTAAAACGCGCATCAAGCAGCTCGAGACGTTGACTGGTGTCCACGTCAAGCGCATCCCTCACGACGGTGCCAAGGAGTACCTCACCAATGACCTGAAGGCATGGAACGAGGACAAAGGCATCACGTCTGAGATGACGGCGCCGTACAAGGCGCAGCAGAACGGAAAGGCAGAGAGAGTCAACCGCACGCTGATGGAGCGCGTACGTGCTGCACTTCTTGATTCCGGGGCGGAAGAGGAGCTGTGGGCTGAGACCCTGGCTTCCGGCGTCCATGTCCTCAACCGGTCGCCCAAGGCGGGGCTGGACGTGACGCCGCTGAAAGCGCTGACGGGGCGACGCCCTAACGTGTCGGGCTTCCGCGTCTGGGGTAGCCGCGCTTGGGCGCTCAAGCCTAAGAAGGAGCAGCGCAAGCTGCAGCCGAGGACCGACGTGGGCCGCTTTGTCGGCTACACGGTTGGTGGAAAGGCTTACCGCATCCTCACGGACGGGACAAACAATGTCTTCGAGCGTCGCGACGTCCTGATGGAAGAGAAGCCGGCCAAGGCTGACTCTTCGGGCGACAGTTCAAGCACTGGTCCCCAGCTGACGAGGACCGAGGACAGCGACAACAACGGCGGCATGGACGAGTCCATGGACATGCTGGATGCCGAAGGAGATGGCGGGGAGAAGAAGCTTCGCGTCGAAGTCTCCGAGAGTGAAGACGACGGCGATCCTGACAGCCTCGCGGACGAGAACTACGACGAAGAATGTCAGGGTCAGAATGACTCGATGCTTCCGGTCGGTACCTCTACCTCGGATGTTTAAAATACTGCTCCCGGGCCGCGTCGCTCTTTACGTAGGCCAGCCCCCAAGGTAACCTGGTGGGAGAAGGACCCGAAGGCGTACCTGGCCATAGGGTCTGAGTCGGCGGCCAAAGATGGCTGCGACTTCACCAAGGCCCCTGCAGTCGATAAAGAGGCCCGCGCTCGTACGAAATGGCCGCTGTGGAAGCAGGCCATCAAAGAAGAAGTGGCGGCGCACAAGAAGCTCGGCACGTTGTCCGCGACCAAAGGCAGCAACAAGCAGCACAAGTCTGTCAAGACACGTTTCGTGTTCGACGTTAAGCGCGACGCGGAAGGACAGCAGACGCTCTACAAGGCGCGGATGGTGGCCCAAGGCTTCAACCAAGTTCCTGGGCGCGCTTTCGAAGAGACGTGGGCGCCTGTACCCAACACGGCTACGTCACGGACCCTGTTCGCCGTGGCAGCAACCAACAGGTGGGACGTCCACCACGTTGACGTAAAGACAGCCTTCCTCAACGCTAAGAAGGACAAAGAGATGTACATCAAGCTCCGTGAAGGTGTCGAGTCCGGGGAGATTGCGGATGTGCGCCGGTTCAACCTGGCCCTGTATGGGACGAAGCAAGCGGGGCGGCTGTGGGGCATCAAGCTCAACGAAGTGCCCGAGCAGATGGGAGCTACGCGGTCTACGGTGGACCCGTGCCTTTACGAGTGGCACCACCCTTTGCGCGGGCGCGTCTTCATCCTCGTGTACGTCGACGACTTGTTTGTGGCGGGCGAGCGCTTTGCTAAGGTGGAGGACATCAAGAGTGGCGTCGCGGCTCAGTTCGAAATGCGCGACATGGGGGAGGTCAAAGACTGTATTGGCATGAAGGTCATGCGCAAAACAAACACCAAGAAACTCACGCTGAGTAACACCGGCCACATCATGGCGCTGCTCCAGGCTTTCGGGATGGACACGTGCACGCCCAACAAGCCGGTGATGGCGTCGGGTGTCAAGCTGAGCAAGACGGGGGAGAACCTTCTTATCGACGGCAACCGGTACATGGAGCTGGTCGGCTCTCTCTTCTACTTGTCGACGCCGACGAGGCCGGACATTGCCTTTGCCGTGGGAGTGCTCTCCCGCTTCATGTCATGCCCTGAGCAAGACCATATGCGCGCGGCCAAGGGTGTGCTGCGCTACCTTCGCGGAACTTCTCGCCTTGGTGTGATATATGGCGGCAATGAAGCTCTACAGGGGTATGTTGACGCAGATTGGGCGGGCGATATTGACGGCCGCCGCTCGACAACAGCCTTTATCTTCACGCTCAACGGCGGGCCCATTTAGTGGGCGAGCAAGCGCCAGTCGACGGTGGCGACGTCAACGGCTGAGGCTGAGAACGTGGCCGCCACGATGGCGACCAAGGAGGCACTGTCGCTGCGTAAACTGCTGTTGGCGTTGGGCGTTGATGGTGGGGCCGTGCCGACGGGAGAAGACAACTAATCGTGCTTCGCGCTGGTCAACAACCCCGAGGCAGATGGGCGGACCAAGCCTGTCGACGTCGCCTACCACATGGTTCGCGACTACCAGGCGCGCGGAGATGTGGACTTCTACTTCCTCCCGAGCGCCGAAATGCCGGCGGACGGGCTCACCAAGCCGCTGCCGTCGCCGGCGTTCACGGCTTTCCGGGCTGCTGTCGGGGTTCGTGAAGACCTGGGCGCGTTTGCGCGGGGCGCCGAGCTTGGCGACCCCCACTTGGGGGAGTGCTGAGACGCCATGGCGCCACTGGAGGCGGCCAGTGGCGCCGCCCAGGGTTCGCAGCAGCGACCTCCGTCGACGTTGCTGCGGGCCGGAGTCGGCCGTGGACGGTTGCGGTACCATCCCCTGGCGTAAGGCCGGCATTGGGGCGCGTTTGCGCGGGGCACCGACTCGGGGGACGGCCGGTTGGGACCGTCCTGGGGCGCTGCGGCGCCACTGGGGCCGTCCAGTGGTGCAACCGCGGGTTCGCGGACGTCGCTTTGGTCGATTTTGGCGCGAGTCCATTTTGGCCGTACCAGTAGGCCTACTGGTTTGGCGGGTCGAGCCGATTCCGGCTAAGTCGATGAACCGAGTTTCCGACCACACTTTGACGGGCCGCCGACGAGCCGGATCGTCTCCGGTTCAGGCGGCACCTAGTGCGCTGTACTCCCCTCGACGTCTGCTTCACGGCGATGGTGATCTCGGATGATTTGATGTTTTTGCGATGCTCAGTCGATTTGGGCCGTACCAGTAGGCCTACTGGTTTTCGGGTCGGGCCGATTTCGGCTAAGTCGATGAGCCGCGTTCCGACCACACTTTGACGGGCCGCCGATGCGCCTGATCGTCGCCGTTCGAGACGCGACCGGATGCGCTGTACTCACCTCGACGTCTGCTTCACGTCGATGGTGATTTTGGCGCGTTCGTCGGAGGTCGTTCCAGTAGTACTACTGGCGACTGGGTCGTTTTCTCGACTGCAGATTTTGGCCGGGGGATTTTGTAATGGTCGGGACCGGCTGTGGCCGCGCTGGAGCGTCGATTGTGCGGACTGGCGCGCTGGGGGGAGTGTTGAGGCAGCCCCTCAAGCCCGCACTGGAAAGTCGGAGCAACCGCGGAATGCCTGGATAGTTCCAGGAGTACTTATGCGGTGATCTGCTTGTTTGTCTGTACCTTTGACATGCATTGCTGTATGAGGGTGTTGTAATTACTGGTACTTGTATCGCGAGGGGAGCTCATATTGGAGCTGAGCTCGGGGAGATTCTCGTGTGTTCCTTGAGGGGCGTCGCGATCTGTGGGCCCTGTCACTGCGTTGGCGGGGGTGTGCCTCCAGGACGTTGAGAGAGGGGCACACGAGGGGCGTAAGAGACAGCTGGCCTCGCGCCTCAGACCGGTCTCGAGTAAAGCATCGCATCCACCCACTTTCCTCCCGCTTCACAAGGTCGGAACGTGAAGTGCAGTGCGGTTCCCGCCATGCAGGCACCGCCCGTCCACCCCCGGTTATCAGTACCTGCGCTGACGCGTCCGGCCACGCTGACGTGGCCGCCGGCTGCCCGCCCTGAATCCCGTCGCCTGAAGGTGCTTGGTCCCACCCGTGCCCTGCCTCTCCCTTCTCAACGGAGCCCCTCAGAGAGGGTACGCCATCGATGCATCGCTTTCACTGATGTTCGGGACGGCTGAGGGGTGCAGCTAGCGTCAGGCCCCTTCACAGGAATGTGGTCCTCGCACGTCGAGCCGGGGTACCCGGCCGGCCACTCATGGGTGGTTGGGGTGTGCACTGGAAAAATGGTACGCCGGCAGGATGCGGCTGCATCTTCCTTGAAGGAGCCCCACCGGCGCGCACGGGACCGTTCTGCGCGATTTTTAAGAACTTGTCAGCTGCTGTGGCGTGGCGGTTACACGAAGCTGTACGTCCACGCCTCATTGCATGCCTCGGACAAGCCGCTGTCAATCTCTTAAGAGAATAGCTGTCAGACGGCCCTACGCTTCAAATGCTGGACCACTATCGCCAGTGAACGGTGATGCGTTGGGCACTGGCCTTCTCACGGCCCGGTACTGTAGCGGTCGGGGGGTTCCGCGGCTGGAAGGGGCGCGGCCCCTCAGCTGTGGACAGCACACCACCGGGGGCGGCCCCAAAATGTCCCGATCCGGGCCAGCAAGGGAATGACCTGTCCGAATCTCAGGGAGATCGGATCTGGTCGGGGGCGGGGTTTTTCCCTCGTGGTTTTCCCAACCCCCCTACTACTTGTTTGCACTTTTCGCTTTAGAAGGATTTCTCTGCTTGGCGCATTTCGGGTGGCTACTTTGGCCGCTGGCGATCGGGTTGGGGAGGGGTTTATTGACAGTGGGGAGGTCGTCCCCACCGCCGTTTGATAAAACCAACTGTGCTTTGGACTACGATTCCCCCCTGGGCTTTGCCGTGATCGTCTCCTCCCGTTGGGGGAAGGCTGGGCTGCGGGTCTATTTCCAGGGGAGTTCCTTCGACGGATCGAGCTGATAAAGAGGTCACTTCGGCTGGACGACGAACCAAAGTGGTGGTGCCCAGAACCGCTACAATTTCTGGTGGATTAGCCGGGGATTGCGGCCGTTGCCACGCCCGCATCGGGTAGCCGGTTCCCCGATCGCTGGTTGGTTTGTTGAGAGAAGACGACGTGGATCTCCGCGTCGGTCTGTCGTCGATTACCGCACGGCCACTACGATGGCGTCGCCTCCCAACCTCCCCAAGTTGGACGCGACCACTAGCGATATGCAGGCGGGTACATCCGCGATGACCCCAGCGGGCGCCGCACCCGGGGGATCCGCGGGTGGACCAGGGATTCGCTTCACACCGCCTCCGCCATTGGCATATCTCGTGGACGAGAAGGCACGACGGGTCCCTCTGGGGGCCGATACCTTTCTTCCTCGACTTCACGGTGATCGGACGGGATTGGCAGATCAAGAGCACGATCCGGCGGCGCCCCTCGCGATGGCGGATCTGGATACGGCGTTGTGGACGTTCCGCGAGTCGCTGTTGGCCGACGCTTCTCGGGTCATCGCGGCGAGCCCAGCAGGCTCCGCTCAAGATGCCCCACGCCAGGATTCCCCCGTGGACACGCGGAAGAGCCGCAGCAAAGGGAAGACACGGCGTCATCGTGGTCCCTCGCCGTTCTCGTCGTCTACATCTTCCTCGTCGTCACCGACTACAACTGAAGACGACGAGGACCGCGTGGGGACCAAGGCGGGTTCCGTCACGTTGGCGGTCCTCGACTGTCCGGACGATCGCATCGCGGGCGTCCTCGATTACCGATCGTACCGCCTACGCAACCGCCACTCGACCTACGGGGCGTCGCAAGCTCGCAAGATGGGACGGACGGCCAAGAACATGACGTTCTCCTTCGGGGGTACCCCATTGTTCAACAAGAAGGAACCCCTTAAGGTCATCTCGTGGCTTCGGAAGTTCTTCAAGGCCGGCGACGACAATGACGTGTCGGAGGGGATGGGTCTGTACCTAATTCCCAACTTCCTCGCGGGCGACGCCGAGGCGCGGTTCACTCGGAACGTCCCGGGATCGGACATCGGAGGCGGGCATAGAGCCCTTGGGTACTTCCCCGCCGCGCTCAATTGGCTGTTGTCGACCTACGCGGAGCCGCACGCGTTGGGCTTAGCGCAGGACAAGTTTAGCCGGGCGACGCTGGTGGACAACGAAGGGGCGGACGCCTTCGCGACACGCCGACGGAGCCTCGCTGAGCTGTGCGGCAGCATCCACTCCGAGGGAACGATGAAACCGCAGCTGATCCACGGTCCACCGGAGTACTTTTGGACAGATGCATTCGTGTACATCACGGTGCAACGGAGTTACCAGCAGTTGTCGACCCACGTGGCGCGGAAATATCGGGCCGCCAAAGACGTCATGGCGCTCGCCAACCGGGGGTCTCCTGGGGGATCATCGCGGAAGGGGCAGACGTCGACGGGGCCTCGATGTCTCCCTGTCAACCACCTCAACTCCCCGTGGGAGGAAGACGACACTGAGACGCACGACATGGTCGCGGTACTTCCGTCGGGTACCCCGGGGTTCCGTCCGGTCGGGGCAGCGCCCTACCCTCGGCGGGAGGCCCCGACGGGTCCCCCGCTGTGCTACATGTGTTGGACACGCGGGCACCGGTTACCTGATTGTAAGATTCTGACGGAAAAACAGCGGGACATCGTGAAAGCCGCGTGGAATATCTTCCTTCAACAGAGGAACGCCGGGGTGGGCGCCACCCCGGATGGCATTACCGTCGTGGCCCTGCTGTGGGACGACCTGTTCGGCGGCGCGGAGTCAACGAAGACGGAGGGGGGGGACGTCCCGCCCGTGGCAACCCCGTCCAAGGGGCGTCGCGGGGCGGGAAACGCCTAGGGGGGGTGGCCTCGCCATCCCCCTCAACCCCCCTTGTCCGCCCCAACTCCCCGGTTGCCCCCCGTCGCGTCACGTTTGCCTCCCCGGGGGTAACCGCGACGTGGCCCTTCCCGTCCCGATGTCCCTCTCGTCGTGGACGATACCGCCCGCGGTTCAAGGGGACTCTGCTGCTGTTGCGAAACGAGAATTTCGAGATCGGAGCGTCGTATTAGTTGGCACCGTGGCAGACCCCCACCCCCACGAGGGCGGCGGTCGATACGGGTGCAGGACCCAGTGTTATCCGCGCGGATATGCTGCCCGAGGGGTGGACCGAGTACTCGTGGCGAGCACCCCCCAGGACCCAAGTGAGTAACGCCTCGGGGCAACTGCTCAAAGAGAACGCGGAGGTGTCTCTGACCATCTATGTCGGAGGAACCGCCATGGAGTATGACTTCCTCGTGGTTAAGTCGCTGTCGGTACCGCTCATCCTCAGGTGGGACTTCCAGCGGAACTACGTGGACACCAACTCCCCCAAGACACAAATGATTAAGTGGGTCGACGGTACCTCCACGGTGGCGGTGCGTAGCTGGACGGGGAATACGCGGCCCGCACCCCCCCGACGAGGGAACAAGCCGAAAACCCACATCGGGGCCATCCGGCTTCGACAAGGGGTAACCGTGGGCCCGCGGTGCATCCAGGCGGTTCAAGTGTGCT
>Ga0209186_1002016_pt1 | contig 14664 bp, 10 predicted proteins | sample SidtaG_FD_187426 | JGI IMG/M metagenome (GOLD analysis project Ga0209186, IMG submission 187426) | Marine algal microbial communities from Sidmouth, United Kingdom - Sidmouth_Male2 metaG (SPAdes) (version 2) | ecosystem: Host-associated > Algae > Red algae > Unclassified | place: Sidmouth...
TTAAAAGCAGTCTTTATGCGTGGCACCTTGACCTTCTGCCATTGGGTTTCGTAGAGCAACCATATGTCCAGTTCCGATTCCCCTCTCCTCCAGGTCGAAAACATCACAAAATCCTTCGGTGAGGTCTCGGTTTTGCGCCAAGTCAGCCTCGCCATCGAACGCGGGGATGCTCTCGCCTTGGTCGGGCCATCGGGCTCGGGGAAATCGACCCTACTCCACCTCATGGGCGCACTTGATGTGGCCGACAGCGGTCAAATTGTGTACCAAAGCCAATCGCTTGGAGGCATGAGCGAAGATGAGCGCGCCCAGTTTCGCAATCGGGAGATGGGCTTCATCTTTCAAGCGCATCGCTTGCTCCCACACTGCAACCTGCTGGAGAACGTGCTACTGCCTGTCTTCCCTCAAGGCAAGGTCACAGCAGAGATCGAGGAGCGCGCCAAAAGCTTGATCGACCAAGTGGGCCTCTCTCACCGACTCGATCATCGGCCCGGACAATTGTCTGGCGGCGAATGCCAGCGTACTGCCTGCGTCCGCGCCTTGATCAACCAACCCGGCTTGTTGCTCGCAGATGAGCCCACCGGCGCACTCGACAAACAAACCGCTGACGAACTGGTCGACCTCTTGCTTTCACTCAACCGAAATCACGGCACCGCTCTGGTCGTCGTCACCCATGATCCAGATGTTGCGAAAAAGATGGACCGCATCATCGAAATGGACTCGCTGAACGCCCCCGCGTAAATCGGTGACTGAACTCATCCCTTAGCGGAAACAGTCCATGCCAATCGGTGAAGCGATCATTGAAGGCATTCTTGAGCTCCTATTTCGGCTGATTGTTGAAATAGTGTTCTATGGACTAGGCTACTGGACTGGATTCGCCGTCCTAAAAACGGTCTCATTTGGACGTGTCCCGCTGGCACCGTTTATGACGATTAGTGATAAAAATCCGAGGAAGCGCAAGTGGCACGAAAGCGACTGGAGCATTTGGTTGCATCGCCCTAAACAGAGACGAGCCCTCAAAGCGGAATTTACCTGCTCCATTGGAGTCATCACATGGATTGTCATTGGAATCACGATTGGCATTTATCTGAGCGTAGCCTGAGGCAACGAAGTCACTCAACGGTTCTCGAATCATAGACCTGAGGTTTGGCATTCCACTATGGAGGTCGCTTCGAGTGAAATGTATCCCACTGTCGGCGGTTGGAAACCGCCGCTCCTTGGCCTTCGGCGAATCACCGGAATCACGATTGGCATTTATCTGAGCGTAACCTGAGGCAACGTGGCCACCCAAAGGTTCTCGAATCATAGACCTGAGGTTTGGCCTTCCACTACGGAGGTCGCTTCGAGCGAAATGCATCCCACTGTCGGCGGTTGGAAACCGCCGCTCCTTGGCCTTCGGCGAATCACAGGAATCACGATTGGCATTTATCTGAGCGTAACCTGAGGCAACGAAGTCACTCAACGGTTCTCGAATCATAGACCTGAGGTTTGGCATTCCACTATGGAGGTCGCTTCGAGTGAAATGTATCCCACTGTCGGCGGTTGGAAACCGCCGCTCCTTGGCCTTCGGCGAATCACCGGAATCACGATTGGCATTTATCTGAGCGTAACCTGAGGCAACGTGGCCACCCAAAGGTTCTCGAATCATAGACCTGAGGCTTGGCCTTTCAATACGGAGGTCGCTTCGAGCGAAATGCATCCCACTGTCGGCGGTTGGAAACCGCCGCTCCTTGGCCTTCGGCGAATCACAGGAATCACGATTGGCGTTTATCCGAGCGTAACCTGAGGCAACGAAGTCACTCAACGGTTCTCGAATCATAGACCTGAGGCTTGGTCTGCCGTCGCGGTGCGACTGTGGAATGTTCCGGCAACAAATCCATGGACTCGCGTTCATGGCTATCGAATGGCACCCCTTCGCGGTTCATCCGGCTGTACCAAAATCAATTTGATGAAATATCCGGGTTAAGGCGTCATCCGCCCCATGAGGCGGGGGAAGGGGTTCGTTTCGCGAATGTGTTTCAGGCCGCAAATCCATGACACGGTGCGTTCGATCCCGAGGCCGAAACCACCGTGCGGCACGGTGCCAAAACGACGCAGGTCGAGGTACCACTCGTAGTCTTCGGTGCCGAGACCTTCTTCGGCCATGCGCTCGAGCAATTGCTCTAAACTGTCTTCGCGCTGGCTCCCGCCCACGATTTCGCCGTAGCCTTCGGGGGCGAGGACATCGAGGTTGAGCACCACGCGCTCGTCTTCAGGATCCTGCTTCATGTAAAAGGCTTTCGCGCCACGCGGGTAGCGAGTCACGATTAAGGGACGGTCATGCATGCGCGAAAGAATCGTTTCTTCGTCGCCACCCAAATCTTTTCCCCACTGAAAATTACGCGCGTCATCGATGTGTTGCGGGCGATTCTGAATGCTGACCTTAAGCTGTTTGATTTCCGCCAGTAGCTCCTTCATTTCCTGCTCCAGCTTTTCCTTCTTCCAAGCTTTCCCGGTTTGGGCCAACTGGCTTTCGAGCTGCTTCAAGGCTTTCTCGTCTTCGGCCACTTTGGCTTTGTCGGCCGCGAGTTCGGCGAGCAATTTTTCATGCACCGCATCGGAGCGAAGGGTTTCGACTGCTTCGCTATACGTGACGCGTGGGAAAGGCAGATCGATTTTTTCGAGGCGCTCGACATCACGATCGAGCAACGCGAGCTCTTTGCGATTTTTGTCGAGCACCGCCTTGACCAAGCAGGTGATAAAGCGTTCAGCCAAATGCTCCACGTCGGGTAATTCGAAAAACGCGACCTCGGGTTCGATCATCCAAAACTCGGTAAGGTGTCGGCGTGTCTTCGATTTTTCTGCGCGGAAGGTTGGGCCAAAGCAATAGACTTTGCCCAAGGCCATGGCGGCGGCTTCGGCGTACAACTGGCCAGTTTGCGCGAGGTGAACTTCATCACCGAAGTAGTCGACATTAAACAAGGTCCCCGCCCCTTCCGCCGCGCCGGGCGCGAGAATCGGGGTGTCGATCAAGGTATAACCATCGTCGTCAAAAAAGCGACGCGCAGCCTGAATGATCGTATGGCGAATACGGAGAATCGCGGTTTGGCGTTCGGCCCGCAGCCAGAGATGGCGATGCGACATTAAAAAATCGGTGCCATGCGCTTTGCGAGAGATTGGATAATCGGATACATTTTGGATCACCTCGCATTCGAGGACGGACATTTCGACCCCGCTGTCTTCGCGTTCGTTGGCGACAATGGTGCCGGTCAGGATAACCGAGGACTCTTGCCCCAGATGTTCGGTCGCGGCGAATGCTTCGGGATATTGCGCTTCTACCGTGGCTTGTACCGTTCCGGTTCCATCGCGGGTGAGCAAGAAGGTGAGCTTTCCGCTGCTTCGGCGGCCGTAGACCCAACCGCGAATACGGACTTTTTGGTCCAAATATTGATTCAGTTCGGCAATTGCAACAATCGGTGTTTCCATGGATACTATCTGTCAGGCCGAGCTATGTTTGAAAAGCAAATTTCGGAGCGGGCGCATCCCGCATGACACCAATCGACGAAACGCCATCTATGAAAAACGTTATGAATCCGATCTACAGCGTCCTTTACCCGTTCTATCGAATCCTTCCGCTCGTGATCCTTGGCGCGGGCTGCCTTGTCTTCAGTGCCTGTAGCGATGATGGCGATGGCGATTCAAATGAACTTCGAGTTGAACCTTCCTCGAAGACGATGAGCGAAATCGATACCTTTCAGAAATTCACCATCAAGGGCGACCGAACGCAGCTCGTTCCGCCGATCCGTTGGCAGATCGAAGAAGCGAATAAAAACTCGGGCGATTTGTCCGCGGTAGATGACGATGAATTTAGCATTGTGTTTAAGCAGAACCCGAATGCCCGCGACACCAAACTCTACGCCATTGATGCGACAGACCAAATTCTAGAAGCTGAAATACGCTTTGTGGATGATCGTGACGACCCACCCACGGCAAGCAATTCAGACGATGACGACGAAGCAGACGGCTCGGAATCTGAAGGTACGCAGGCTGGCGACGAAGCAAATCGCAACAGCCAAGCTGGCGATTCCGGCGGGTCGGATGGAACGAGCAATGAATCCTCCAGCTCCAGCTCGAATACGGAAACCATTACATCCGGCTCAACCGGGAATACCGGAAATAGTGGAAGTAATAGTGGGAGTAACAGTGGGAGTAGTAGTGGGAATAATAGTGGAAGCAGCAGCAATGGCAGCAGCATGGGTAGCAACACAGAGAACAACAACAGCCAGACCTCGAACACCAGCTCATCAACCAATACCGAATCCGTGACCACGGACGGATCTTCGTCCTCGTCCTCTACGCAATCCTCCACAACCACCGAGAACTCCAGCAGCACAAGTGGATCGAGCTCGCAACAGTCCTCCACCCAATCGAGCACTCAAGATTCATCTAATTAAGCAGGACGATTCCTCCTCACGCGCATGATGGCGCTGACCATACAAGAAGTCGCCTGGGCTGAAAAATCCGTGGCGCTAATGAATTCCGGTGGTTCCCTTCGGTCACCGACCGGCTAATTGCCTTCAAGCCTCCGGCTTTCTTTTCAGACCAGAGCGAACTCCTTTCCATACAAATCGGCTTAACTAAGTGCCATTGGTGTCAGACACCAATGGCATGACACCAATGGCACTTTGGATCTCCCCGGAGGGGAGTGCGCCGCATAGCTCGGGGTTCGAACCCCGAGCTATTTCGAGGCATGGTGTTCTCGATGGGCGTCGAGGCAACCTTCGCACTGGGAATACTCCTGCTCATTCAAAGTAGAAAACGACCTTGCAAGCTCCTCATAAATTAGAGTTTAATAAAGAAACGCGTTGCCTTGGAGGGCGACGCACTAGGGGGTAGGGAGGAAAAGGAGCTACAGACACATGAGTGAATTAAAAATTTCTTCGGAAAACGAATATCGGACAATCAAAACCTTACGCAAAGAGGGTATCACAGAAATTTTCATCGCAGATGATTTACTGAACGATCGGCGCGTCGCTCTGAAGCGCCTGCGAGAGCAACTCTGGGACGACAAGGAAATGATCCATCGCTTCCTCCGCTCCGCCCAATTGACAGCCCGCCTGCAGCACCCCCACATCGAACCGATTTATTTATACGGATCGGACAACGATAGTCCCTTTAGTGTTGGGCCCGCGATCACAGGCGACACCTTGGAGGACATCCTCAGCAAGCTCAAAGCAGGCGACGCAGCTACGCAACAGGCCTTTCCTCTCTTTCGCTTAATGGAAATTTTTCAAGCCGCTTGTCGCACCATCAGCTATGCACATTCGTTTGATGTCCTGCACCGCGACCTCACCCCCAAGAACATCTTAATCGGCGAATACGGCGGGATGTTTATCATTGGGTGGGACTTTGCCAAGGACCTGAAAGACCGCAGCAGCAATGCGTATAAAATGAATTTTGAGATGGAAGAAGGCGGGAATGACACCGGCCAAGGCTTTGAGTCTGGCTTCCAAACTATGGTTGGCTCAGCCATTGGCACCCCCGGTTTAACCGCGCCGGAGCTAGCGGCTGGTGATCTCGATTCCGTAGACGAAAAAACCGACATCTACGGGCTCGGAACCATTCTCTATCGCATCTTAACGCTTCACTCAACCGAGGAAGCCATCCGCGCTAAGAGCACGAGCGGTGAAGGCATCCCCTCTCCAAATTCCTTTCAGAAGAAGAAATTGTTTGGTGGCATGGTCGGCCCGACTCACGCACCAAAAGGCTTTCCAACCGATGTCGGTGTGGCTTGCATGCGAGCGCTTGAGATCAAACCGCAAAACCGCCAGACGAGCGTCGATGCTTTTTTAAATGAAGTGCTTCGCGCCTTAGGTTAAACGTGGAGCTGACCGCTTCCCAACAATTCTAGTGACAGAGGAAACATGGCAGAGACGTCCCGCCTAAGCCGCATATTTCATAAAACTGATTCTGGCACAGTTGGAAATGAGCCGCGAAGCGGTAGAATTTGACACCATGAACGCGAGTCCATGGATTCGTTGCCGGAGCATTCCAGAGTCGCAACGCGACGGCATTGACCGGAGGGGTAGGTTTATTTGGGCCCTTAGCAGGTCTTTTCAACAACGGGATGCCGGCGCGTTGCGACTCACATGGTGGACTACAATAAACCCCGGACTCACTTCTCGGGTTATAAATTTCGACGGCGGTCAAGACTGTATCAAAACCATCAGGTCAGGAAGGTTTTCAGATCCAGCAGCGCACCCTTCGCCTGAAAGGCGTAAACACAGTAGCGATGGGCAGCGCCCATCGGTCCAAATCGACGGCACGTCAAGGCTCCTAGACTTGCACAAATTACAGATGGTTTGTGGAATCCATAATAAAACGCCCCGTACCGAAACTAACTTCGGCAGGGGCGATCTTTACCAATTTAGCACTGCTTAGTTCACTTGGATTGGGGTGGGTTTCTTTTCGGGATCACCACCGGTGCTTTAATGTGCCGCAATGTTTATACCAAACTGGCGAACAAAAACCCCTTGTCGCTAGGCGAAAAAAAGCGCACAATAAGGCATGAACATTCGGGGACTCTTATTCTGTATTTTTTCGATGGTCTGCCTTTGTGGCATGACCGCTTGTGATTCTGACGATGGTGGCGGGAGCGCTGTCGACAACGGCGACCTTGTCGATCCAGAGCCACCCGGTTCAAATGACTTCGATCCAGACCAAGAAGCCGGCGAGCCGATGCCGGTCGAACCGGACAACGGTATCGGTGATGGCGCTGAACCATTGGAGACCGTGATCATTCAAAACTCTGAAGCCGTCGCGCAAGAAATTCTAGGCAAGAACCAAGCCGAGGCAGAAGCGATTATCCAAGCCGAACAAATTCCGTTTCGCTATACTCAAATCGACGGTGAACACCTCGGCGTGACAGCTGACTACATCGTCGGCCGTCTAAACCTCAAACGCAACCAAGGTGTCATCACCACGGTTGAGGTTGAAGGCGGCGCGCGCTTCATCCAAGGAAATTGATACGTCGCCATTGGAACCGCTCAATGAGCAACCCAGCTTTTGTCGTATAGGAACACTTCGGCCTTTACTAAATTCCTGAAAACCCGTAATATTTCCATGAGGTATTTATACGATAAAGCAGGATTATTCGCCACAGTACTGACCCTACTCTTTTTCACCAGCGGCATAAACACGCCAGTGTCCGCGCAAGGAGCCGCTGATACAAAAGCTTCAGCGGAAAGACAAGCTTCAGCCGAACCGCTCGCGGTGCTCGACGTCACAATAGAGAACGTGAGCAACCTCTTACCGGCCGATGCACCGGAAGACATGAAGGGCCAACTTCAAATGCTTCGCGCCACCGGAGTGAAAAGCGCCCGCATCGCTATTTTGCCAGACGCGGATCGACTGGTCGTCCCCGTGATCAAACTCAGCGGTGATCTCAACACCATGAAGCTGACCTTGACCGGAGAAGATTCGCCGCTTAGCGCCCTCGCCAAACCCGGTGAATCTGGAAGCTACCTTCTACCAACCAACGAAGAAAATCCCTTGGCCATGACCCTGCATGAGAACCCGGACAGCTTGGTCTTCGCACCGTCCGGCATGGTCGCGGCCCACTATGATCAGGCTCTCGCATCCGCCACCATGGTCGCGGCAAAACCAGAACAAGCGCTGCGGGCCCAAGTAAACCTTCCCGCCAAACGCAATGGGGATTGGCTCACTCCCTTCCTGCAAAAGAACCATGGAGTCATGGGCAGCGATTTTGCGAACCCAGATGATATTGGCATGATCGCAGGCTTTATGGGTGACATGATTGAGAGCGCGATGCGCCCCTTCGACGAAACGGACGCAGGAAGCATCAGCATCACCTCGCTTGCAGATGGACATCGCGTGGTCGACTGGTCGCAAAAGCTGAAAGAGGAAAGAAACGCCAAGAAGCTAACCGATCAATTCAACCTGGTTGAGCCAGCAAAGGATCGGAGCGGTCGGGCCGTGGCGCGGATGATCAAAACCTGCAAACGAGCCAAAGCGGTGCAAGAAGGCAACACCATGCATTCCCGCCTAATTTGGCATCAAGATGACGACGAGATGATGATGAAAAGCGCACAAGAGATTTGGGGGCGCATATCTTGGTTCGGACAAAACCCAGTGACGCCCAGCGCAGACGAGATCCCAACCACTCGCATCGAACCGGTTAACTTTGACGGTCCGTATGACCTCGAAAAAACAAAACAGACGATTCCAGAGGCGCTAAAAAAGGCGTTTTGGCCCACCTCAAAATTTGGGCGTAAAGGAGAGAGACGGGTCAACATTGACTCCAGCCTCGAAGCGAATATGTTTCCTGTGGATGGAACCTTTGTTTGGAAAAGCGCCTTAACCGAAGACGGAAAAGACATTTATAAAAAGCCAGAAGGCGGGATGTTTAATCGGATCGATATGGTTTACCGTCACCCGCAGATCAATGCTATGTCCTGCCATTACGACGAAGCTCAAGGGGTACCGGTAAAGGGCATCGCTGAATTCACCATGGAATTACCGAAGTGGATTAAGCGGGTGGAAGTTCCGGCGAGCACACCTGCGGGCAGCGTATTAAAACAAGACGGCGTGACGATTTACGTCGACCAGATTGAAAATAATTTCGCCGAGGTTGAAGCAGAAATCGAAGGTGGACGACTTTACTGCGCGGAAGCCTACAATGCCGACGGGGTCTGCCTGGAACCAGACGGCATGAGCGGAGGTCGGGTTCTTCCCAGCACCTACAAAGGGAAAATCGACAAAATCGTGATGTATATTTGTAGCGAAGAGCGCGTGGAAACCGTCTTTGAATCCGAGGTCCCGCTGGTAATCCCCGTAATGCCAGAGGAGCCGAGCGCAGAGGTTGCCACGCGGATATCGCAAAAAAGAGCCCAACGCTTCGGCTCCTATTCAGAGGAGCAAGTGAACAACCTCACGGCTGAATGGGTAGACGACAAAGGTGGCGATGCGGGATTCTGGATCGACACCGGCACCAGCGGCAACGCGGATAAGAACGCGAAAATTAAAATCAGCGGCTTCATGGAAAAAGAAGTAAACGACCGTTGTGACATGTCTGTGCGCCAGCAACCGGGCGGTATGTTTATTCGCTTTTACAGCAACGAAAAAGACGAAATGCTGTCGACCTTGAAGCGCATCGATGGCACCGCGACCTTCAAAATTAAAACCGGTGGCGAAACGGTTACGATCAAAAAAGGGGAGGATGGTGCTTCGGTGCCATTAACCATCAGCGGCCAAAGTGGCGAGGTGGTTTTCGACAAAAATCAGGTCACCTTAACCGGCTTTGACGCGAACAAACCGACCATGATCGAAGTCTTGAATGCAGATGGACGTCCGCTGGCCTTCGAGAAAAACGGGGCGGTTTGGGGGCAAGTTGCTGAGGCGACGTTTTATGCAACCTCTGGGGAAATCAGCAAAGAAATTGTGTTGAGCAAAAAGCTAGGTGAGTATGATGAAGCAGCCTTTAAAGCGCATAAAGAGGTCATAGACCGCCAACAGGAATTTTCAAAAATCTTTAGCGCGATTCGAAAAAGCTCGACTGAAACCGATATGGGATCTTTCGCGAGCCTGCACTACCTGCATAACGAATCAGGCGAACCGCAAAACATCATCCCGATCGAGGTCGCGCAATCCGACAAGCTCAGTGCAGAGAAATTTGGCTACACCCCCAAGGCCTACAAAGGGTATTTTTTCTCCTTCGTCTTGAGCGAACACGACGAGGCTTTCGCCAGGCCAAGCGAGGTTACCTGGAGCGGAGGAACCTATACCGCGCCCTTCGGCAAACTTCGAAAATTTGCCGCCGTGCCCGTGGACGGCAGCATGCCGACATACTACTATGAATCGAGGATGAAGTTTAAAGTTCGCGGAAACGAACCGCTGACCAAAGAGCCCGAATTTTCAGACAGGAGTTGGTCGCGCATGTCCTATTAGACAATGCGACACCAATAGCCGATCCGGAACTCCACCTGATGGCGATAGTTTGTGCCGGGCCTTCGCCAAAGACTTCGGGTAGCGTTGAGCTAATTACAGTACTTCCTCGGAGGGGAGCTGAACGGGATAAATCCCGTTGCGACAAACGCGGAATAAATTCCGCGCCACACGGGTAGGCTCCATAATTTCTAAGAAGCAGTGATGCGCCGAAGGCCAAGGAGCGGCGGTTTCCAACCGCCGACAGTGCGATGCATTTCGTTTAAAACGACCTGTCTAGTGAAAAGCCAAACCCCAATGCTCCCCTCCGAGGAGCTATAAGGCGTATAAAAACACCTAAACGAAACGCATCCGTTTCACCGGCTACATCTTGTAATACTGCTCCCAGCCTTTGCGTGGTGGCGGGCCTGAGAGAAGCGCGTTGGCTTCTTTGTGATTGGTGATCTGCATCGTCTCGGCGTCGAATTCGAGTTCTTGGTTAAAACGTTGCGCGAGCACCCCGAGACAAAAGACTTGGCTTAGAGGCGCGGCAACCGCGAAGTTCGACCGCGTCTCCTCTTCGCCTTTCACCCCGAGAATCCAGTTCTTGTGGTGACCAGAATTTTTCCCGGTAACCTTGGGCAAGGTCGGCGCGAGCTCACGAAATTTATCTTCAGGAATAATCCGCAATGGGTTGCCGTGGGTGGTGCCTTTGAAGACCAAATCATTCCCGTAAATAATTTTCCCGCAAGGTTCGATCTTGCGACCTTCTTCAAGCTCATCTGGGCGCGGCGGTAAATTCTTGACCCCGTCGTACCAAGTCACATCGCAGGGAGGCATGCCTTCGCGAGCCGGAAAGGAAAAGCGAATGGTCGACGCCATGGGGAAGATCCAATCGCGGGGGCCATCGACTTTCACTGGGGTGATTTTTGTGGGGTAACCCAGCTTCAAAAAGCGGTGCACCGTGTCCAGGGTATGCGGACCCCAGTCGCCAAAGGCGCCGTTACCATATTCGAACCAGGAACGCCAATTCCCCGGGTGCAGGTATTTGCTGAAAGGCCGCTCGACCTTAGTCCCGGTCCAGACATCCCAGTCAATTCCAGCCGGCATTTTTTCGCCGGTCTGATAGGCATCGAACTTCCAAGGATGCCAGCGGCGTCCCTTGTTCATATAGGCATCGACCCGCGTCACGTCTTTGATGATCCCCGCTTCGGTCCAGGCCTTAAACTGAAAGTAGTTTGCTCCAGAATGCCCTTGGTTGCCCATCTGCGCCGCCACCTTGTACTTCTTTTCGGCCTGCATCATAAGCTGGCATTCTTCAAAAGTATGCGCCAATGGCTTTTCAACGTAGCAGCCTATTCCGAGAGACATCGCGGTCATCGCGATGGGGAAATGCGAATGATCCGGCACCACGACGGTCACCGCATCAATTTTATCAGCCATCTTATCGAACATCTGTCGGAAATCTTTGAAGCGGGGAACATTGGGATACATCGCTTCGATGTCGGCGGTATGGCTCGTCCCCATGGCGATATCACAAAGCGCCACGACATTAACCAATTCGGTTTGCGCCACGGTTTTGGAATCGCCTTTGCCCATGCCTCCGATGCCAATGAAGGCAACGTTCACCTTTTCATTGGCTCCAAGAACGGATCCAGGAATGAGAGAAGCAGCCGTTCCTACGGCAAATGTCTTCGCGAAATGTCGACGGGATTGAGTCAAGTTCATACGCCATTCTGCCTGATTTTTCGCTAAGTAAAAAGAATGAAATCAGGGGATCGGACGAGTTGATTTCTCGAGGAAACCGATTCGGCAGGCGTGATACGTGCTGAGAATGCAGGCTAACAGTAGAAAGGAGGCAAGAAAACAGCAGCGAAGAAGGCCCCATTCGCTCACGGCAAACATGTCGATCAATCATAAACCTAAAGACAAGGAAAATGAAACAGACCCTAACAAGCCTTGCGTTGGCACGATGTCTTTACAGGTTTTCAAACCTTCAAGCCCACGCGGGCGATGAAGGCTGGGCCGCCCTCGGCGGTTATGTCATCGCGTGGCGGTTCTTTTTTGCCTTCTCATAAGTCCCATCTGCTTTCCCATTGATTTGCTGAAGGAAGCTTTGTAGACCTGCAAACAATACGAATCGATGTAGCTCCCACATCGAATACAGGCTTTCACAAAACCATGCGATCCATCGGCGACATTACAAATCAGGAACAAGCGCTTCGCTTCGGCGATTACCTTGAGGTAAAAAATATCCGCAATGAGGTAGAGGAATACGAAACGGGACGATGGACCATTTGGATTCACGCCGACAAGCATTTGCCCGAAAGCGAAGACGCCCTCAAAACCTTCCTCGCCGATCCCGATGCTGCGGAGTTTCAAGGTCTCGATAAACAGGCAGAGAAAGTTCGCCGCCAACTGATCAAAGAAGAAGAAGCCGCGGCCAAGCGCAACATCGACGGGCGGAAAATCGTACAGCAGAACTCTACCACTCCAGCTCCGGGCCCCATCACGATGGGCGTGATCGGCATCTGCGTTCTCGCCGCCCTCGCCACCAAACTCGGCATGGAGCAAGAAATTCGCCACCAAATCATGGGACCTTGGCTCATGGACGCGGCGAAAATTAAATCCGGTGAAGTCTGGCGCTTGCTCACCCCTTGCTTTCTCCACGGTGGCTTCATTCACCTTCTCTTCAACATGTGGGCCATGTTTCATTTCGGCTCCCTGATCGAAGCTCGACGCAGCAGTCTCTTTTTACTTATCGCGGTACTGGTGACGGGCATTGGGTCCAACGCGATCCAGCTCTTACTCAGCGGACCAGCCATCGGCTTGAGCGGGGTAGTGTACGGCCTGTTTGGCTTTTGCTGGGCCAAGACACTGTACGATCGTTCAGAGGGCATCATCGTGACTCGCGATACCATTTTCATGCTCATTATCTGGCTGGGAATCGGCTTTTTAAACCGGTACATGCGCGTCGCGAACGTGGCCCACCTCAGCGGTCTCGGCATCGGCTTCGCTTGGGCCTACATCGAATCCGGCCACTGGCGCCGCTTCTTGCGCTAATGGGAACGCGCCTTTGATGACGGCAGAAGCACATCAACCGATGTTGCGTAGCAGTACCCTGATCGCGGCCATGCGCGTCTTCGGCATGGGACTTTCTTTTGCCTATTACTGGATCTTTATCCGGCTCTACGGGCACGATCGCCTCGGTGAATTTTCTATCCTGCTTGGCGTCGCCTATTTGGTGCTCATCCTCGGTAACGCGGGCATGCCAAACGCACTGGTTCGCCACTTGGGGATGCGCGAAACCAGCGGGGTAGATCCAACCGCCCTGCATCGCCGGGTCATTGGACTCATTCTCATGGCCAGCATTCCCTGCGGCATCGTGATTGCTCTTCTCGCTCCAGTCTTGGCCATTCACGTCTTTGAAAAACCCGTGCTGCAAACCGGCTTTTTTATGATCGGGATCTGCCTGCCCATTTTCAGTTGGCATGCGCTCCATCTTGAAGGGCTAAACGGCCTGCGCCGTCCGATCAGTTCTCAGGGGCTCGAAAGCGTGTTACCGGTCACCATCAACACCATCCTGCTCTTCAGCCTGTTTAGCCTGCACGATCGCTTTGGACTGCTGGTGCCGATTTTCGCACAGATCATCGCCCTCGCGCTAGCCGCTATTGGATCGACCATCTGGTTTTTTCGTAACCGGCCACCTGCAAGCCAAATTCCGGCCAGCCCTACCCCAAGCCGCCAAGCTCTGCTCAAACTCGGCATGCCGATGATGATGACGGCGGGTATGTTTCTTCTCATGGGCTGGATCGACGTGTTAATTCTCGGAGCGCATCGCAACAGCGAGGAAGTCGGAGTGTACCGCATGACCATGAAGCTGGCGACGCTGATCACCCTCGCCCTCTACGCGGTCAACCGCTGGGCCGCCCCACGCTTTTCCGCGCATGCCACGGATCCTGCCGCGCTCAAGGCCCTAGCCAACCGTGCGGCACAACTGGTTTTCTGGGGCACCCTCCCCTTCGTCATCGGGGTCATGTTATTTCCGCAACTCCTGCTCATGTGGTTTGAGGCAGACACGCCTGAGGCACGCCTCACTTTACGAATTCTCGCCGGCAGCTTTTTCTACAGCGCGGCCTGTGGATCGCTCGGGGTGATTTTGGAGATGACAGGCTACGAAAAAGAAAACCGAAACATCATCTTCTGCGGCATGCTTTTGAACGTGGTGCTGAACCTGTTGCTCATCCCGCGATACGGCATGACTGGGGCGGCAATCGCGACGGGAGTCAGCCTCTTTGTCTGGAACACTTTGGGTGCGATGCAAGTGGTCAAGCGACATGGCTTCTGGCCGGGGTATGTTCCTTTCCGAAGCTACGGTTCGGATTAGGTGGGACCGTCCTAAACGACCGACAGCTCGTAACGCGGCGGTACAGCGAAGCGGAACCCCAGGTTTAATTTGGATAAAACGATGCAACATGGGATGTACGCCATCCTTGATGCGAACTCCCAACGAGGCGTAGGACGGACTGGGTTCACTTCTCTCAATGGACTCGCCCTCAGCGCAGAGGCGGGACGCCTCTGCCACGTTATTCCATCCTTTCATTGCGCTGCGACACAAATATTAGGGCATAAAAAAACGGGCGCGTTCCGAAGAAGCGCCCGAGTCGTAATCACGTGAACCGAGGTTCACGAGCTGGCATACGCTCAACTCACTTGACGTGAGTGTTGCGTAGAAAATTTGGGTAG
>Ga0209186_1002017_pt1 | contig 14663 bp, 11 predicted proteins | sample SidtaG_FD_187426 | JGI IMG/M metagenome (GOLD analysis project Ga0209186, IMG submission 187426) | Marine algal microbial communities from Sidmouth, United Kingdom - Sidmouth_Male2 metaG (SPAdes) (version 2) | ecosystem: Host-associated > Algae > Red algae > Unclassified | place: Sidmouth...
GCTGCCCAGGCGGCGCCGAGGAACCACCCGAGGAGCCGTGGCGGCTGTGCCGCCCGCTCCGCCGCTTGCCACTCGCGGGCCGCGTCCCCCCGGTCCCCGTCGGGAGTTCCCAGCACCACCCCTCGCCGGGTGGTGCTACACTGCCTGAGATGTCAATGTGTCATGTTCCGCAGCTGTCGGCCGCGCCCACCACAGCAGGGGGCGACGACACTGGGGCACAAGCACGCACTCAGAAGTGCCTATATCGCTGTCGCTGCCCTGTATTGACCCTTTCTGGACAAGCCTTGGCCTTTGTGGGACGTCACAGCCCGAGGACCGAGCTTGCCAGCCCCTTCGAAACCGCCTTAGTCAGCCGAGTGTGGAGCGCGCACGGTAGGAACGACACGCAGATGGCTCTTGGGCCACTCGTTTACCCAAATCGGCAGGCCACTGTGGCCGCAGGTGACCATTCGACCGACATGACTCAGCCTCTAAGGCTTTGCACCACATGAGGGGGTGCGACCGCAACACCCGTCACGCACTGTAGCGGACTCGATCCAAGTTGGTACCGAAAAGACTCCGCGTGTCTCGCTAGATTGCCTTGATTTGGGCCGTTTGGGCTCCGTTCACACGCTTTCCGTGAGATGTTCGGCACGTATTCGACGGACGCCTCTTCATTTCGATACTTGCGACGACGCTGATAAGTGTCCTTCGTTGGCAACCACCAACTGCGGCCAACAACGCCGAGGCCAACGGCGCTCAGATCTTCGAAAGGTAGCCTACTCTATTTCACCCATTACAGTACCCGTTGGCAACGCGTTGGCCCGTTGGCAACTGACCACTCGCAGGGCCACACGTAGCGGTTTCATTTCACCATTTCAGACGGTTGACGCGACATTGGTGGGAATGCTCTAAGTCGGGCACCCGGCCTAGACGTTTTTCGAGCCGTCGATGTCCACAGCCGGGTCCTTGGTCTCGTCCTCCCCGTCGCTGTCGCTTTCCGCGATCGCGTGAACGCCGACTGGCGGTTGGCCACGCTCGCGGGGGCGATACGGTTCCGCGCATTGCGCTGCGAAATGCCCCGGCTTGTTACAATTGTAACAGATGTCGGCTCGATTGGCCTGTGGGGCAGCGGCCCGAGGAGGTGGCGGCGTGCGAACCGGTGTGAACGGTCGGTCCATCGTAGTCCGCTGGTCTTTTGTCGCGTAAGCGACTTTGATCGCCGTTTTGCGGGTCATCTTGAGTTGCAAACGCATCTTGTTTGTACCATCCCAGTACAACTGGGCGGTGGCGACCGTCTCCGATAAGGTTCGGTCCGGGAACTGATCGTTCAGGACCCGGACGTGCGCTTGCACCAGGTCGGAGAGGCCCTTGATGAAGACGTCTTTCACGTCTTGGATGTCGAACAGACCGTTCAACAGGTCGCACTGCGTTTCCACGCGGTGACCGAAGGCCGTTGGCGCCTCGCTATCTTGTTGTTTCATCGTGATGATGTCTTGGTAGGTGTTAGCCATAGTAGCGTGCGTCGCATACTTCGAAAGGAGCCGATTGATGGCGTCCCCGTACGTGCGGATGGCGTAACGTTTACGCCCGAGTGTGCTATTTAGCGCTCCCGAGAACGCCATCTTGGAATTCCCCGACAGTCGGAAGACAATGAGGGGGAGGGCTTGACCGTGTGTCAGCCCTGCCGCGTCGCACGCGCGACGGAAGGTCGTTAAGAACGTAAAGATGCCCAGGGGTAGGGCTCCCGTGAACGGCGGTTGCCCATGGAACGCTCCGTCTAAACGCTTGTTGAGACGGTGCGATCGTTGTGCCTCTTTAGGCGTGTACGTCAGTTGACGTCGGATCAGGAAATAAGACTGATAATCAAGAAGGGTCTTAAAACGGCTGTTAGCCGGGCGGATCGCCTTGATCCTGTCGGCTTTCTCAATACGCTCCTTGCGTTTGGCAGGGACCGTTGAACGCTTGCGCGTTGTCGCGTCAGACTTGCTTGGGCTGTCGCTCGGCAAGGATCCACTCGGGGGCGACGGTGGGCCCGGTGGCCCGTGACCATCGTTCGAGGACGATGTGCTCGTCGCGTTCGATTTGTCGTCGTCGGACGACGTCGGGCTCGATCCAGAGGCGGAATCATCGGGGGATGATGAAGACACGGCGTTAGCCTGTTCGTCATTGCGGGCGGATTTGCCTTTCGTCATCTTTCCCTTCTTCTTGGCAGTCTTGATCTTGTCGCCCGACTGACGGCGATACTTAGCCACCCGGCGTTCCTCCTCGTGGGAGTCGACCTTGCGCAGGGCCTCGACGTCGCCGACCAACTTGTCATTGGCTAGCGCCAGAGACTCGTTAGTCTGTTCTTGGACCGTCAGACGACGTTGAAGTGCTTCAACAGCCGCCTTCAGGTTCTCCACCACCTGCAGATGCTCAGAGGCAGCTTGATCCGCAGGGATGGGAGTCGTAGGAGCACCGTCCGTTGGGGCGTCGGAGGCAGCAGGAGTGCCTTGTCCCCCGCCCGGCGGCCGGTAGCCAGCTGGAAGCTTGCCGTCTCTGGCTCGCCGAGTGCCGCCGGTTCCACCAGTAGACATACTGGGACCAGAACAAAGTGTTCCGACTTGGCTAACGCCCCGCGCGCCAACGTCGAAGATCTCAACCGTGATGCCCCCGGCATCACGCCCACAAGTCGATGGCTTACGCCCCGCGCGCCAAGCGACCGTATCGACACCGTCACAATGCCACGAGGCAGCGAGAAAGTTCTCGGGACCACCGTGCCGCGAGGAACGATGAAGGCGAGGGGATCCCCTGCTGCTCCACCAAATGTGGTATTAATAACGATGGTTCAATTACCTGTGTATTGAGACCGACCGTAGCCAAGCAATAAAGCGAGTTCTATCGCCGTCGCGGCGAGGAAGAAAGACCTTTTGTTGAAGGGCATCCGATGGGGAGCCGGGTGGTGCCCACGACGGTGACCCCGGACCCACGGTGGTTTAATACAAACAAGGGCACTGGTCGATCGACCATCCGATCAAGCGATCGCAGTGAGTGCCGGCATACAGATAGGACAGGCAAGCAAAACAATAAAATGAACAATGCGGAAGTAACCCCCCAAAGGGCTTGCCACAAGCCGAGTCACACAAATCTGTGGATTCAGCCAGTCATGGGGGCTACCAGTGGTAATTGCCAATTACTGGCGAAGATATGCTACAACGTCATTGGCCAAGCCGGCATAAGACCGGCTGAGCGCCATGAGCATAGCGGGCTCGATGGCGATATGGAAGCTGGAAGGGATGGCGCCCCCAGAAGAGGCGCCAAAGCCGTGCAGCATCTGCGCCGACATCACCTGGCCAGTAGCCAGGGGCACATCCCCCTTCCACTGAAAGGGCGAGATGGGGGTCGGCGCCACCAGCCGCAAGAGCGGGCCACCCTCCCCACCCTGGGGAGGGTAGCGCGCCCGCCCGCCTCGCCAGTTGTGGCCCGAGGAAGAGCCGCGACCCCCTCGAGGGGTGGTGGTGCCACCTCTGGGAGGAAGACCCCCCCCTACTGCGGGAGGAGGGGCACGCCCAGAAGGGGGGGGGACCGCCGGCGCTTGCGTGGGGCGGGGTTCCGGGTAACACAGGACCCGGTCGTCGCCCCACGTGATGGAGCGCTGCGCCAAAAGGCCACGCTCCAGAGCCGGGGGGTGATCCCTCCGCACCGAGTAGTGACCCGGGCCCTCGATGGCCCGGTTGACCTCGGGGTTGACCACCAGCTTGAGGGGCCCAATGCCCGGGGCGTAGGGGAGGGCCTCGTCGCCAAGCCACTCGCGGAGGAGCAGACGCCCGCCGGCGTTCAGGGCCTTGGTGACCATCACTAGGCCCTGGCGCCCGCCATAACGGCTAAGGATACCGGGGTCGGCATCACGCCGAACCCGCTTGAGGAGGAAGAGCGCCTCGTCTAACACGGCGGCCCGCTCCCCGTCTTTACAGAGGACCAGGGTTCCCACGCGGCGGATCCCGGCAATGAGTGCCGGGGACACCAGCCAGAGGTCGCCGTGGAAGAGGATGGATGACAGGAAGACGTCCGCCACGTCGGCCACCCACTCGGAGGCCAGGGAGCAATGATGAGGCCCACCAGAGGCCTCCGCCATGAGCTTGCTGCCGCGGAGCAGCACGAGCCGCGGCAAGCGGACCGCCATGCCGCGCGGCACCTCGTAGTCCCCCCACCAAGGGGGGGGTGAGGGATAAATCCCGGGGCGCCGGCCATGCTCTGAGGCGTACATATCTTTAGGGAAGTTCCTGGAATTCTGTCAGAAAATCTTGAGGATCATCTCCTGCGACGGCTCGATTCGTCCCGCGGATCGGTCTCGGAATTTGTCTTGTGCAATCCTGTGATTACCTTGGTTTTCGACGCAAGATGGTCCTCTGATCAGTTCGGGGACTGTTCTCCGGACTGTTTCCCGAACTGTATCCAGGACTGTCTTCCAGTCTGTTTGCAAGATAGCTTTGCGGTGTATCTCGGGGTATGGTCCCTGGACTGAACTACAAGTAAAACCGTGGGCACTTTCAAAACACTGGTCCAGGGTTTATCAGAATCCCATTCAGGCGATGACCATGTGGCCTTTTACATTGTTTCTCGGATTTCTGAGTCTCGCGTTGCGATCCTGAAAGTGCGACAAGTGTTACCGGGGCATGAGTGCGGCACAGTCATTGGCTCCGCAGGCAGGGCGTCTCCTAACAGCACCATGTGAGAACGATGGTGCCCGATTACCGATTACCGATGTGTCCATTTTTGTGGGAAGTGCCATAAGGAGCACTGCGCGGGTGTGGGGCCAGACCGCCCCGCGCCAGACGCAGCATGGATGGATGACTCGACGCGGTCAATGGGTGTGAATACTCCGTGAACTTCTCGACAGATGACATCCTGGCGGTCCGGCCAATGGGCGCCGGGAGCCGCGGCTGTATGCGGCATTGTGATTGGACGCTCGACAGGGTTAGTGCTGGTCGCGTGTCGCCTTGATCTGTTTTTGCTTGGCGACACGTCGCGGCTGACACCTGGCGTGTGACGTTTCGACGCGTGTGTGTCCGCCCGCGGGTGGTCTCTTACGCGGGACTTGTGTGCGCCCACTGCTCTGTGAAAAGTGGGTGGGGGTTGGCCCGCGCGCTGTTTCTCTCCTGCGCTTTGTCTGTCCCCGTTGCCCTGTGTGGATGGGTTGGGGCTGGGCGCCCTGTTTGAGGTGTTCTAGCGGGGTGGACCGCCCACCGCGCCCAGTTAAGATCCCAACAAAGCGGACATTAGGATTCTCGGCCATCCATTGGCTTGCAGGCTCAGTGTCAGACAAACGCGATTTACGTGTATACGTGTGCGGAGGATATTTTACTTTCGCCAGCCGTGTCTCAACAATCAACAGCTGTCTCACGCAAGGGCGTCTCACAGGGTCTGGGACTGGGTCACCCCTCACGAAAGGGCCAGAAAGTGCCCGAGTCAAGCCCAAAAATCAGGACCCCAAGTTGGGGAGACTGGCGGGTGTTGCGCGCGTTGACGAGCCCGCGCAATCCATCAGATCAAAGCAGCGTTGCACAGGCCTCCTGCTCCAGCCAGTGAAAATGTGGGCAAAAAGAAAATGTGTTTTTCAAGAGCCAGTCCTCCCGTCGCGCCGCCCATGCCTCTGCTGCCCCGTTCTGGAGCAAACAGGATCGGTGACACCCTTTGCACACATAGAAATGGTCCTTATAAGGGAGTAAAGACCACAGAGTGGCGGAAACCGATTCACTGTGCAAAACCAGACATCAAGATAGCATGCAATGCGACCAGAAAGTCCCAGCGACCATACCGAAAAATGTAGGTGTCATCGACTGTTATCTTTCCACATGCAAATGTACCCTGTGGGTCACTCTTGCATATGCCGTCAAGAGCAAAGAAAACCGATGATGCTTTTGTGTTGCTTTTTTGCCATACATTCACGTACCACAGGGAGCACAGTGGTGGGCGACGCAGCTACGATGTCGACGCGATGGCTGCGGGGCAAACAGACCCCGCAGAACCGACTCAGACCATAGGGTATATGTATATGTTTCCGTAGAAGCCCCCTGGACTCGCTGTCACGGTAGGTGGACAGGTTAGGAGGGGGGGGGGGTTCATAGACAGAGATCACCGGCGAGGCGAAGACGGCGCAAGAAGTCGGTGGAAAGCCACGAAGCAGTATGTGTGCACTGTAATGACGAAACGTGTCCAGATCCTAATGTCCCCCCTTAACTGGGCGTGCCACACACCGTGTGCGCGAGCACAAGAGAGCCGCTTCGCACGGAGTAGCGCGGAAGCGGTCGCCCCAGCGCGCTTTGTACCGACGTCGTGGACCCCCATATGGGCGAGGCCTGCGCTTGTTGGTGCTGGACGCACAGTGCTTACACTGCAATTTTCTCGATTCTCGCCGTATACCCACAATGGCGCTAAGGTCTCTGCAAGAAACGGCGTGGGCGCCCCACCCACGCGACCCTCGGGCTGGAGCGTGGCCCAGCAGTGGCGGCTGAGGTCGGCAACAGGTCAATGACTTCGGTCGCACAATCCCGAGAGTTCCGGAAACAGACGTCTCCTCAATAGAGGGGTTTTGTTGGTCGGCTCGTGGCTTCTTCGTGGGTCCGATCGTGGGTCCGTCCACTGTAAGCTGATACAGAAAAGCGAACCCACGAAGCCTGCACTCAAGTGATTTTGTTGGTCGACTTCTCTGTCGGCCGTGGGTCGGCCATGCGTGCATGCATGTGAACGCCGCGGTACGTCTCCGTCTCTGACTCCTCTTGACCAGCAGGACAGCGAGTTACCCTGCACCCGCTATGGTTTCTATCCGAGGGCATTCTTACGGCCGCTGGGTTGCACGTCGCAGAGCGCTAGGCACTCGGCTACTCGTCTTGCACGACATGGGGTACTATCTCGGTGACCTCGCTGTGTTGTTGCGCGCTTAGAGCATTCCCACCAATGTCGGGCCAACGGTCTGAAACGGTGAAATGAAACCGCTACGTGTGGCCCTGCGAGTGGTCAGTTGCCAACGGGCCAACGCGTTGCCAACGGGCAATGTAAAAGGTGAAATAGAGTGGGCTACCTTTCGCAGATCTGACCGCCGTTGGCTTCGGCATTGTTGGCCGCAGTGGGTGGTTGCCAACGAAGGACACGTATCAGCGTCGTCGCAAGTATCGAAATGAAGCGGCGTCCGTCGAATACGTGCCGAACATGTCACGGAAAGCGTGTGAATGGAGCCCAAACGGCCCAAATCAAGGCAATCTAGCGAGACACGCGGAGTCTTTTCGGTACCAATTTGGATCGAATCCGCTCGAGTGCGTGACGTGTGTTGCGGTCGCACCCCCTCAGGTGGTGGAAGGTGTTGGAGCCTAAATCATGCCGGTCGAACGGTCGCCTGCGGCCACAGTGGCCTGACAAACCGCGCAGGCGGGTGGCCCGAGAGCCGTGCGCGTGGCACAAGGGCCGCGCCCCTGTGCACCTCCGCCGCGTGCCTGCCCCCATCTGCTGTTTCAGACTGATTGCAGCGCGCTTTCACACCTCCTGTGACGCCTTGGGTGCCTCCAGAGGGCCCGGGACGGGCCAGAATAGAGAAATGGATCGCGGTGGCGGACTCATCGGCACTCCTGTGTGTCCACCTGCGCGTCGGTGGTGTGTCCCCCGGGACGTGGGGACAAGTGCCCGGGCTCTCGGGGCGGTGTCCTTGACAGCCTCGCAAACAATCTCTCAGTGCAACCGTCCACTCACTCGCGAGTGTGTGATGGCTGACGGCGGGCCCCCAGGTGTCCGGCGCCGAGATCGCGAGGTACGGTGCACGCCTGTCGAGGAAACCTCCCGTCAGCCTCCCTCTGGGTCACGGGTCTCGTGGCGCAGCGGGGCTGGTCAATGGACCGCTCGTGTGAGCCTCTCGGGACATCCGTTCAGGGAGTCCACGCAGGCCGATTGTGGGGTCCGGCACACTCTTGTGGCCCGGTCGCACCGTTCTGAGTGCGCCTGGGAGGGCCACGGGGGGCGGTGCCGCAGTCCTCGTTGGCAGGTAGTATGGGAGCAACCAACAATGTCAGTCGACTTAGGTCGTGTGCGTTCGGCTGTTCGCTTGCAGGGACGGCACGGGCGGAGGCGTACGTTGAACGTGACCGCTCTCTGCGGCCCGTTCCGCAACGGCGGTGCATCCGCCCTTTTTCGCCGTCGACGGACGGTGTGTCCACTGCTGTCGCGGTGCCGTACGTCTCGCGACACGGCAAGCCGCCATGCCCGAAACCCCCCCTTCAAAGTCTGCCGATCGCGACGCCGCGCCATTTCCCCCACTCCCCCCCCTTCTTCCTGGCTTTCGGTACCAGCGGGTGCGCAACCCGTGGCACGAGTCTTCTCCTCCCCCTGCGCTCGAGCCTGCTACGGCCGGTGGCGCGGGCAGGACGGCGCCTCCCGCGGTGGGAGCGGCACCTCGGCAGCCGTCTGCGACGACAGGCGCCGCCACTGCAGCGGCGACGTCCCAGCCGGGAGGCACGCGCACGACTGCCGGCGATTGCGCGTCCCTGCCTGAGTCGGCAGCGACCACCAGTGTGGACGCGGTAGCGCCGGCCAAGTCCTGCGCCGCCCTGGTTGGCGGCGACGCCATTGAGGTCGACGAGGAGGCTCCAACCCCTTCGATGAAGGCGCGGACTGATCGGCGCCCGCACTTGGCGGGCTTGCGGCGCGCCAGCGAGCTCGGTGTCGAGGAGTTCGTCCGGCGCTTGCACGCGTGTCGCGTGAAAGACGCGCTTGCTTCCGGCAAGACTCCTCCTCCCAACCCTCCCCTCTTGTCTGACCGCCGTGTGCCGTACAAGCCTCGAGGAGCCGCTCTTTCGGGCGCCCGTCGTGCTACCTCGGACGAGCGCTCCGGCGGTGGGGCGGGCTCCGTGGCGCCGACATTGGTGGCCGCCGCGGCGGTTGGCTGCGGAAGCGCAAGTGGCGCAGAGGCTGGCGCTGGCGCTGGCGGGGCGCCCGGCAAGAGCGCACCGGTCGGCGGCGCGCCACCAAGCGACACAGAGTCGGACAAGTCGGGGCGTACCCGTGCACGTGAGAAGCGAGCAGCCGGCGCCCGACGGGGAGCGATGCCGCGACAAACAATGTCGGAACTTGGAGGGGCTGGCGGTGGTGACGAGAGCGAGTGGAACCAGTCTTCGGGCGGGAGCGTGGCATCATCCAGCACCGGCGGTTCGCCGACGCCGCAGCACCAGGGGCGCCGCGCGAGCGGCGGTTCACGCCGCGGGGGCGGCGCAGGCGCGAAGAAGAAGGGCCCAGGCAGCGGCAACGGAAAGTTGTGGACGGTCGACGAGGAGGTGGCTCTCTGTGAGGCGTTTAAGTTCGTGTCGCAGCGGTCGGACATGGGCGCAGACTGGTCAAAGGACGGTCTCTGGGACACAATCAAGGAGGACTTTGTGAAGCGCATCCCCAAGAGCCTGAAGCCCAGTGACCTGAAGGGCCGATGAAGCGAGCGCACGGCGGGCTCCATGCAGACGCAGTTTGAGCGCAAGATCGCGCCCGACGTGCAGCACTTCGCACATTTCTTCAAGGTGGTGTCGGACAAGAAGCAGCTGACGGGGGGGCTGACTGAGGACGACCTCGTGCGCGCCGCCGCGGGCCTCTTCTCGGGCGTGTCGGCGTACCAAGCCGTGCGGCAGGACGCGTGCTCGGACGACGAGCGCGAGCGGCAGGGAAAGGCGCGGGCGGAGCGGACCGGTCACGTGGTGACGTGCGGGTGAACTCCGATGTAGCGCGTGCTCAGAGAGATGTACAAGTTCAACGGGGCGGCGGCCGATGCCGACGCCGTCGCCGACCGCTTTCACGGCATTGGTGGTCAGCGGGACGTTGACGGCGGCGACGATGGCAACGGCGGCGGCGACAAGCGCTCACGCGGGAAGCGTCCCGCGCTTCAGCAGCGACCGGACATGGGCGTCAAGGCGGCCAAGCGCATGCGCAACAATAAAGAGGACATGCAAGAGAGCGCGGGCGTCCTCGGTGTGAAGCTCGTCTGCTCGAGAAAGACAATGGAGGCGATGGTGTCGGAGGCTGCCAAGCGGACGCAGCTGGAGTCGAAGCGCGCGGCGGCCGCGTCCTTCAACCCGGCCGAGAACAAGTGCACGGACGAGGCCAAGACGTTCTTTGAGGCCATGCGGAAGGACATGTTCAACGTCGGCATGGCGGCCATCAATGCCACGGCGCCGGCGGCCGTGGCCAGCGGTGCGGTCGCGGTGCGGGGCGCGTCGCCTTCGACCAAGTCGGCCACTGCGGCGGGAGCGAACGCAGCGGCGGCCGCGTCGGCCGCGGCGGCCGCGGGGGGCGGCAAAGAGCCGGTCGTCGCATCCAGCGACGACAGCGACGCGACCACCAATGTGGCCGAGGCGTCGCGACTGGACAAAAGAGGCTCTGCAGAGCGCGTGCGCCTGGCGCGCGGCCGCCACGCGATGGCGGCCAAGTCCAAGGTGGGGCAGGCGCGCATCGACAAGAACCAGGCAGCCATCGACCTCACTGGGCCGGACGTGGCAGCCGGGAGCAGTGTCACGGCCCCAACCGCGCGTGGCGACATGCGCAGTCGCGGCGCGGGACGTACGGTCCGGACGACGGGCGCTGTGTCTGCGGGGACCGGCGGCGCTGTGAACAAGGAGGTCTCTGATGATGAAGAGGATGAGTGAGGAACTTTGCGGTGCGGAGGGTTTGATCGCTAGAGTGATTGTGAGACGCATACCGCAGGACGTTGCTGTGTGCCAGTGACTCTACTGCGGCGGACGTGCATGTGTGACAGATGGGAGACATTGCAGGTCACGCACATTGTCCTTGTTTGGTGTGGTCGCGTGCTGTCGCATGCCTGTGTTGGAGCTAGCGCGTCGCAAGCGTTGCTCCTTTTGTTAGCTTTGTAGTATGTTTTCTCGCGTTGCACGCCATGAGTCGCGACGCAGTGCTGTGTTTCTTAGCCGGGCGCGTTCCGCACGTGAGTCATGCACGGGTAAAGTCTGTCGTAGCAACGCCCTATGAGATGGCAAGCGCTGTAGTTGCGCATTGCAGGTGCAAAACACCTTGCCTGTCATACGCGATGCGAGAGCGCATGCCGCCAGCATCCGCATGAGCCCCGTGTCGTGACTCTGGCATGGGCACTTCGATTGGTACGCAGAACATGCCATGCGGCTTTGACGAAAGAACAAGTCATTGACAAACAACAGACACAAACATACACACACACGCACACGCACATACGGGCCCTCATTACTCGCCAGCGCGTGACCGCCGTGCCTGTCGGCGAGCCCACGCAAGTGCAGTGAGATCCTTTCTCAAGTTCATACCGACGGCTGGGTCCGTCGCCTGCACCCAAGTAAGGAGGTCGGAGAAGGAACAGGGGGGAGGAAGCGTTCCCTGGTTGACTTGGAGCGCGGGGTCAGCTGGGACACCGTGAGCGGCCCGGCCAACGCGTCTGCGCGATGGCCCAGACGGAGGACCTTGGCCACCAATGTCGCCGGCGCCACCCTCCCCAGCGCCCCCGTGGCCGTTGCCACCATCCCCGCCGCCGCCGCCACCACCGCCACCATCGCTGCCGCCACCGCCGCCGGCGCCACCCTCCCCAGCATCCTCACCGCCGTCGCCACCATCCCCGCCGCCAGCGCCGCCACCGCCACCATCGCCGCCGCCACCGGCGCCGGCGCCGCCATCCCCATCGCCACCATCGCCAGCACCATTATCCCCATCCCCACCGGCGCCGGCGCCGCCATCCCCATCCCCACCGCCGCGGGCGCGGTCAAGTCTGGCTCCACCATCGCCGCCACCGCCGACGGCTGCGCGGCCACCCCCGCCACCGCCGCTACCGCCGCCACCGCCGCCACCGCCGCCACCGCCGCCACAGCCGCCGCCGCCGGCGCCACCGCCGCCGGCGCCACCATCCCCACCATATTCACCGCCGCCGACGTCACTGCCGTCGCCGCCGTTGGCGGCACCGGCTCCCGCGCCCTCACCGTTGCCCGCACCGCCGCCACTGTGACCACCAATGTCAACATCTGCGCCATGCCGCCGAATGTTGTGGACGAATGATGGCCGCCGCGCCTCCACGACCATCTTCTGCATAATTCACACGGCCTTGGCCGTGAGGAAGAGGTGAACCACGCTGTGGGGGCGCGCGGGGTGGAGAGTCACCTTGAATTGTTGGTTCATGGTGCCGTACAGGCGCTCGACCTCCTTGCGAGCGCCTTCTTGTACCGCGTGAAACTCAAGCTCCTCCGGGGTGCTGGGGTCCTGGTGGGGGCAAACTTGAAAGGGGTAAGAGGGATAGATACCGTCGACCAAATAGTAAAATTACGTGTACCTCCGTCCGTTCACTTCAAAATAAAAGTGACGTGGCGGCCACTCGCCGCGCACAACACCAGAAAATACAGGGCTCTGCTTGAGGACGTTGATGTCGTTGTTGCTTTCTGGAGAGCCGGCAAAGACGTGCCAAACCCACAGGTCGTGGTCGCACACCGTCTCCAGGACAATCAACCGCTTGCCCGACCTGCCCTTGTGCTGTCCCGCCGCCGACTTCGGGCAGCCATGCCACTCCCAGTGGCTGCAGTCCAAGCTGCCGATACAGCCGGGCAAGCCCCGGTCCTTGTTGAACGCGAGGATGCACGTGATGTCCTCGTCCGTCGGCGTGCGCAGGTGGGTCGACTCGTACTTGTAGACGATGAACTCGATGAAGTTCTTGACTGCGGCATTGGTGGTCGACTTCGACAACCGGACGTACTCATCGGGGCGGTCCGCCGCCTCGCCGTTGCCAAGAACGCGCAGCGCGGCGACGACCTTCTGAAGCGGATGCGCCTGGGGGCGCCCGGTGGCGTTGACGCGTTGGAGGAAAAACGGCTCGTCCTTTATGTCGCTGTAGATGCGCATGAAGACAGCACGTGGCATTCGACACCGGCTCTCAAAGGCCGCCTCGTCGAAGACGGGCGGCTCGCCGTCCACACCCCAGTAGTCGCGCAAAATGCTGCGCAGCCCGACGTTGAAGTCGCGCTTCTTGTTGGGCGCGCGCCCACGAACCGACCCGCGGTGCCGTCGCCGCCGGCGCTGACAACCGCGGACCCGCCGCGCCAACTGCAGCAGCCGAAGATGGTGGCTCAAAGCCATCGCGAGGCCCGAGGAGAGGTCGTCCTGGTCCACAGCACCGCCCATGTCGTCGCTGCGCTCCTCGTCGTGGACGTCCATGGTCTGCATCAACGAAGAAATCAGGATTGCAGGGGAACGCAGCGACCAACAATGCCACAGGAAGCACAGAATCGCAGCGGCACGGCACTCCATGTCAGATACCGGGTCCCACGTCGCAACCACACTTGCTGGCGTGCTCCTCCGCACAACACCCGGTCCTCCGCACACGCAAGTGCAACTCATTGTCGCAAACAAAAGAATTGGAAAAGTACAAGGCGGTTGGCAACAAGATCGACCGGGCCGCCGTCCTTGGCGACGCTTTTTGTCGGTGAGAGCGGGGCCGGGCACGGCCGCCGGCGCCGGCGCCGGCACGGATGCGGGCGCTCGTCGGCGGTGGCGCCGGCGGGCGACGAGGCGTTGGTCGGCAGCAGCGCCGACGTGCACGGGTGCCTTGCTTGGCGGCGGCGGTTGTCTTGGTCGCCGGCGGCGGCAGGGACGGGGGCGGGGTCTTGGTTGGCGGCGGGCGGGGTCGCGGTTAGCGGCGGCGCCTACGGGGGCGGTCGCGTTCGTCGCCGGCAGCGGCGGGGACGGCGACTTCGGTCGGTACGTGGCGGCGGCAGGGGTCTTGGCCGGTGGCGGGGACGGTGGCGTGGACGGCGCACGGAGTCCGCGCCGGCGGGATCCGGGCGTTGGTCGGCGGCGGCTACGGGGACCGCAGCGTCGGTCGGCGGCAGGGACGGGCACAGGGGACGTGGTCGGCGGCGGCTACGGGGGCGGCAGCCTCGGTCAGTTGCGTCGCCGGCGGACGCGGGGGCGGCGGTCGGCGGCGGCGGCGGCGGAGGCGCTCGATGGCGGTGCTGGCATTGGTGGCAGCGGCCGCCGTCGGCAGCAGTGGCGGCGGAGGCGGAAAGCCTCTTCCGCGGTAGCTGGGGCGGGGGAAGCGGGAGCGGTGGGCGGCGACAACAGTGCCGGTGGTGGAGCCGGGCCGGTGCGGCCGTCGGTCACGGCGGGGACAGAGGCGAGGACGGGGGCGGCTGTCAGCGGCAGGGGCAGAAGCGTCAGTCGGCGGCACCGGCGGCGGCGGCGACGGCGGCGGGGCCGGTGACAGGGGCGGGGACGTTGGAGGTGATCGGCGGGCGCGGCGACGGGGGCGGGGACGGCGTTGGCAGTGGTCGGTGGGGGCGACTGTCTTCGCTGACGGTGGTCGGCGGGGCCCGCGACGGCGTTGCCGGTGGTCGGCGGAGGCGCCAGTCGGTCTTGGCTGTGGTCAGCGGTGGCGGCGGTTGTCGTGGGCGGCGGCGGAGCCGGGGACGGCGTGGGCGGTGGTCGGCGGAGTGACTGTCGGCGTTGGAAGTGGTCGGCGGGGCCGGGGACGGCGTTGGTGGTGGTCGGCGGAGGCGGCGGTCGGTATTGGCGGTGGTCAGTGGTGGCGGCGGTTGGCGGGGGCGGCGGCAGAGCCGGGGATGGCGTTAGCGGTGGCTAGTGGTGGCGACTGTCGGCGTTGGCGGTGGTCGGCGGGGCGGGCGCCGGCGTTGGCGGTGGTCGGCGGGGGCGGCGGTCGG
>Ga0209186_1002021_pt1 | contig 14646 bp, 21 predicted proteins | sample SidtaG_FD_187426 | JGI IMG/M metagenome (GOLD analysis project Ga0209186, IMG submission 187426) | Marine algal microbial communities from Sidmouth, United Kingdom - Sidmouth_Male2 metaG (SPAdes) (version 2) | ecosystem: Host-associated > Algae > Red algae > Unclassified | place: Sidmouth...
TTTGAACTTTTTCGATATCTTTACCCCCGAGCAGCGCGCCGCATCCGAACGAGCCGCGTCCGAAGAAGAATAAAAAATGGCACCCTGGACAGGATTCGAACCTGTGACCGTCGGATTAGAAGTCCGAGTATAGAGGCCTTGAACATGTCCGATAATCCCCTTATTCAAGGCGCATTTCCGCCGCACCACTGATTTTGCAGGGTGGTCGTTCATGCCCAAAAATGCGAGTAATCACGGGATTGACTTTATCAGCGCTTTATCAGCTTCTCGCGCTGCCGCTTCACGGCCAGCCACGAGCGGAGCAGGCCGGAGCCAAGGCGATACCTATGGGACTCAGCTGCGACGTAGAGCAAGCGGCGTGCCCCATGTGGGGCGCTGTACATGATCCACGAGGCGGGCGGGGACGGTCATAATTTGCTCAAAGCCTCAATTGGAATCCAAAACTCCAAGGTGCTCCCCTCTGGGCGAACCTTCGCCAGCCCTGACAATATGGCGGAATCCGTTAAATAGACGGTCTCACCTTTTGTGAAAATTCTGTACTGCCCTGTCAGCAGCCCTGCAGTTAGGATTTTCTCTAGCGCCACCCTGTCCCCAGAAACTTGAATACCTATGTACTGATCAAGGAGCTTTTTGGTTAGTGCGCCGGTGCAAACTCTTGTGATCGTTTTTTGTCCCGTATTGAGCGCGTGGTGCCTCTTAGCCTCAGTCTGCCTTTTCTGCTCCTCGGCCTGACTTCTCTCAGCCTCTCCTCGGACAATCTCTCTTGCCTTCATTGTGTCAAACGCGACCTTGTTGAACTTGGCCATCGTCTCTTCGTCCAGCTCGCCTATGTTTAGAAACACCTTCTCGCCGTTGAACATGAAACCAAGCATGTCTCCCCGAATAGCATGGTACGTCATCATCCGAGATGGTCCCCGCTTCAAACCGACAAGCATTTCGGTCCCAACTTCGGGGATTTTAAACGCCGGTTGAGCCGCCCTCTCGACCTCGAGCGCTGGCTGTTCTGCAAGTCTTTTGCCGAAACACACTTCAAGCCCCTTGGAGGTTAGTTTGCTATCCGAGAACCCACTACTCTCCAGTACTATAGGACATATTTCGCGTGGCCATGGGGCATTGGGAGTAATATGGGCGGTTGCGCCGTTCAGCTTACAAACTGTGCCTGATGGTGGATGGACGAACCAGGCAATGAGGCGCTCCACGCCAGCGTAACGCGTTTGGGGAGAGTATACAAAATACCCTGAGCCATGAGGATTTTTATCAGCGGACAGATTGTCACGGCGGACGTGGAACTTGCTTGTAGCTCTCTGCATTTCCGCACGTACTAGGGTCAACGCATCGTCCTGACTTGCATTCGTATCTTCCATCTTTTTCGCGTTCACCGGCGAGGCAAGAGGGGGGGGCTTAGTTTCATCACGGCTCTGTCCAGAGAGTTCTACCACTTCAACCGCGCCGGTTTGTTTCATCCGGATTTTCGCCCGGCCACTGCCTTTTGATCCGGTGACCCTGTAGACGATGAAGTCGCCTCCGAACACGCCTTTGTTGGCATCGCTCGTAGCGATCAGGTCCATCTTCACCTCTTGAACATCGCCGATGGTGGAGACCACTGTCGAGTCTGCGGCTTCGATCGCTGCTATGATGAGTTTTCCCCTTGGTTCCACTCTCTGGACTGGGCTGGGCTTCGGTCTATGAACTGATGGCTCGAATCTAGACGAACTTGTGTTGACCTCTTCAAGCTCCTCTAAGAGCGCCTGCCCGCGAGTATATGCGAGCCCAAAGCCAGTGACGGTCGGAACAATCAGGGTCAGCAGCAGCAACACAAGCCCCGCTGCTACGCGCCCTTGCGCCATTGCCACGATGCTGAGAATGAAGGCCGCAATGAAAAGTGGGACATATAAGAAAAAAGTCATCAGGCTGACAAACATTAGAACCATGCCCACAATGAAACAAACACCGCCACCAACCGCCGCACCCTGCCGCACATTCGTTTGTACTTCCTTCTGAGGTTTTCTTGCAGGCCTTCTCCGCTGCGTCACCCCTTGATTACTTGGAAGGTTGAACTTTTTCCCTCCAGAGGTTGCCGCAACCTTTGGCCCCTTTGGCTTCGCAAGGTGTTCGCCGCAGTGCTTGCACTTCTTTGCTGCCGACTTGATTTCTTCGGCACAGAACGGACACGTTTTCGTATCTGGAGGCGGTGGTTTCGGAACGGTGATTTCAGCGCTGCAACCCGGGCAGTCGAGCCGCTCGCCGTATAGGTCTTGATCCGCTTCAAGTGAAAGGCTGCAATGGGGGCAGTTGAATTTCATAGGAGTCTCCTCGTTTTGATTAGGATTTTCAGCTTTGGGCGCGTGATTGCAAACGAAAAACGGCCCGACCAATGGGGGCGAGCCGTCTGCGGTGCAAGGGGGGGGGGGGGGGGGGGGCTCGCCTATACGTCCTTGAACGGTTGGCGCTTCTTCCGCTTTTCCGCTACGGAAGCTCCACGGCCCAGGACTTCCATGGGCGACACATCTTGGGACCTCGGGCGAGGTGTCCGCTTTTCATTGCCACGGCCCGTTGGCGACACATCTTTGAACGGTTGGCGGGGTGTCGGCATTCCACTTCTGGGCGACACGTCTTGCGCCTTCGTCAGCGGTGTACGCTTTTCAGATCTTCCACGCTTGCTGGTCGCCCTTGGCGTTGTGAGCCCCGGCGCGGGTGCCACCTGTCCGAACTGCGCTTCCATCACTTCCGGCACCATCTGAAACATGATCCACGCCGTCAGCCCCGCCCCGAGATACCGCCGTTTGTTCGGCGATCCGTAGTACGGGACAAGCTTGCGCAAGTCGGTCACCGTCATCCGTAGGATTTTCGCGGCTTCCGCATCATTGTAGATGACCTCGGGGTCGATCTTCTCACGGTCGGCGGTGTCGCTCATCACTGGTCCTTTGGTTTGATCATCTGGCTGATCATCCACGCTGTCAGTTCGGCGCCGATGTAGAAGCGGCGGTTCGTGGTTCCCCTGTACGGGACGCACCGGCGCAAGTCCTTTACCGTCAGCCTGAGCAGGTCGGCGGCTTCGGCGTCGTTGTAGGTCGCGCCGGGGTCGATGGGTTTGACGTGGCTCATCATCGTTTGGCGAGCTTGGCCACCGCTGCCCATGACTTCTTCGGCAAGGTCGCTTCCAGTAGTTCGAGAACGGCTGCAAGGCGTTCCTCTGCCTCATTGGTCCCCGCCATGCCTTCCTTGATGAACCTCAAGCATAACGCGTTTCGGCTGATACCTTCGCCCTCTGCCAGACTACCAAGGTCGGCGTGCAGGTCGGCGGGCATACTGACTGCAAACGACTTGCGCCAATTTTTCTCGCCCTTGGTAACGGGACGGCCACGTTTCGCTTTCGGCTTGTCTTTCGTTTTCTTGGCCGCGGTGGCCGCTTTCTTTTTTGATGCCATGTTTGGACTCTTTGCGTTTGGCTGGTCGTCGAGCGGCTCACCAGTTGGGTTCGATCTTGGCGCGCGCCATCGTGGCCGCGTCGGGAAAGCTCTTGGTGTCGAGGACGGTTTGTTCGTGCACCATCTCGACGCGCCAAGCGATCATCTTGCCGGCGGGGACTTGTGGGCGCATCCCGGCGAAGCGTCCAGTGAAGCGTCCGGGCGTCCCGCTGGCACTCAATGACAGGCGGACCCTGTTGGCCTCGGTGCGCTCGAATTTGGACGCGTCCGCCTCGCCCTGTCCATACGTCGAGTAGATGCCACGATGCTTTTGCCTCGTCGTGTCGGGCATCTCGAACAGCGTGGAAATTCTGAAGTAGGGCGGCTTCGTGCGCTCAGCCTTGAACTTGGCGGCGGCTTTCAGGTCGAGGCACATGGCTTGTTGTTGCTGAGTGCTTGGAAGCGTCGCGCCCTGGGTCAGCTTCTGACGGTTTCGGATGTCTTCGGCGGTTCGAGGAGCGCTTGCAGCGGCTTTGGGCGATGCGGGCACGCCTTTGTAGACGGTGGCGCTCAGGATGCGGCCCTGCACGTCCGGTGCTTCCACGGCGGCTTGTGCGGCATCAATGGCGGTCTTCGGTATCACGCCTTCAATGGTCACGTCCGCGCTCTTGTAGCGGACTTTCAGGGAAGCGCCGACTTCGGCAAGGACTTCGACATCAGCGCCGGGGTGAAGGGTGGCGCCGGTCACGCCGCGCGCAACAAGCAACTGTGTGGTTTTGGTGATCTCGGCGGCATGGCAAAGCGTGGCCGCTGCGAGGAGTAGGGAAAGAAGTGTCTTCATTTGGGGAGTCCTTGTTTACTGTGTTTGTTGGCGTTGGTCGGGACGCTTTGCCAGAGAAATCGGCTCAGCGATCGGGGAGAAAAAGGGACGGGCGCGCGCCAAACCACGACACGCACCCGTCCCATGGGTTTCGGCAATCGTCTATGCGCGCCATCCGTGGCCAAGGCCGGTCAGCAAAAAGGAGCGCACGCATGGCGTCGGCTGTTCTTTCAGCCAAGCGGCGAAGGCGTCGATATCGCCAGCGGTAGGGGTCCATGTCTTGGCGAGTTCGGCGAGTTCGTTCTGTGTATCTTTTTCCATGTGGGTACGTGGTAGGGGTTTGAGGTTTGAGGGGGTAAAGGGATGCGGCTACGCGCGGTCGGACCACTCGCGCGCAATGCGGTCGTGGTTGTCCTGCTTGGCCGTCACGAGTTCGTAGCCGAGGGCGCGGTTTACTTCGCGGCGAAGGGATCCGATCACGAGAGCGGCAAGCGAGGGGCGCGCGGCGTTGGTGGCGTGGTCGAGGAAATCGAACTTGCCAGCCCGCTTGAGTTCGTCGGTAATCGCTTCGGCTTCGGTGCTGGTTATCATTGTGCCACCTCAAGCCGTCCGGCGTTCATGCGCGCCGGTGTCTTTTGCGCGATCTCCGAACCGGCGGCAAAGACAGCGCGGCGGGTCCGGCGTCCTTCGGCGGTGACGATCCGGAAGAAAAGAAAGGCGTCGTTTCCGCTCAGATTCGAGGCCCAAAAAATCCGGCCGTCAGCAACTCGGATCTGCCAGAAGTCGGCGGGGGGCGTGGTTGTGTTTGGGGCTACCATGTCGGGTTGTCCTTGTGTTGGTTAGTTCGAGAAATCAGGCGGCGGCGTGGCGTGCGTTGCGGGCGTCCTCGCTGGCCTGCTGTTCGGCTTGCCATGCAACATCCCGCTCCATGGTAACCACGAGGGTTGCGGCGTGCACCGCGTCGAGCTGGTCGGCGCTCAGCAACTCGTGAAAGGCGTCAGCAAGGTCCATCTCCGCGCGGGCGGATTCGGGAAGGCTGGCAAGCGCGGTGTAAATTTCGGCGGCGTTCATGGCGTCGGTTCCGGTTCGAGGTTAGCGGCGAGCGCGAAGGGTACGAGCGAGCTGAGACGCGCCCATGTTCCGGTAAGCTTCATCCATCGCCACCGCGTTGGCTTGGTCCTGACGGACTTCGCGTTGCCATTCGTCGTCCTCGTGGATGCGGACTTCTTCGGCACCGTTTACGGGGCGCTCGACTGCCCACTCTGGGCGGCGGGTTTCGGTCGGGCGGATGGCGTTGGCGATACTGTGCATGCCTGACCCTAAGCTATTAGTGTATCGAGCGTCAACACATTAAATACGATTACCTTTGATTGATTTCAGCACGCGAAGAGCGAGCCGGACCGGTCCCACCCACTGTTTGTGACTGTTAGTGATTTTTGACCGTCCCGCCACGGGCATGACAAACGATCCTCCCCTTACACCGAACCAATGCCGCCGGATCCTCAGCCGCATTGCCGCCACGAGCGCAACGCAAGACGCTGACCGAATCGCAGCAGTGGCCGTCCTCTGGAAGATGGACCCCGCAAATAACGCCACCCCTGTTGACCGCCCCCATGCACCGCGCAAGTGGTGGAAGTGGTGGGCACGATGAGCGGCCCCTTGAAGCAAACCCGCCATGAGAATTTTTGCCTCTACCTCGTTGCAGGCGATAGTCAGGCGTCCGCGTATCTACGCGCTGGGTTCAAGACGACCGCGGTCGCCGCTCGAGCAGGAGCCGCACGGCTGCGGAAGCGCCCGGAAGTTGCCGCGCGCATTCTCGAACTGCAAGCCGAGTTTCACGCAAAGGTATGGGATGGCACCGCGAGCGCCGGCGGAACCGCCGAAGGATCGGAAGCGGAGGGCACGCCATGTCCCTGACCCACTATGTCAAAGGCCGGTACGACGGCAAAGGTAGTTCGCTCAAGCAGTGTGATATCCGCTACCTCGACGCCACTAACCCGGCTGGTGATTGCAACCTCGTCCGCTATATCGTCTGCGTTTGTTCGAACAACCCCACCGCCGACCGGCCAAAGCTCGTGCGCATGAAGTTCTCGGACTACGTGGCCGCTGTGGACCCGAACGGCGTCTTTGCGGATCTGGTGGCCGAGCTTGCGGCCAACTTCCCCGGCGCGGATTACCGCATCATTCGACCAGAAATCAAAAAGGACCTGAGCGGAAAAGAGGAACACAAAATCTGTTTCGAACTCGTGCCGTATTCCTGGATCCTAATTACCTCTCCAGGTGATCTGGACGGGCCTATCTGTACCGTGAAATGCGAGCCTCAAATAATCCACCGCTCGTGCAAGTTCGGCCTATTCATGGGCAGCGGCGAACTCGAGGAATGGGCGGGGAGTAAGCTGGGGTACGACAATACTATGTCGCCGAACCCGTCGAACCCGGTCCCGAGGCCCGACGATCTTGTCGAGTGGGAGTCATGCGTTGAGAAAGTCACGGTATGCGTGGAGAAGAAGGAAGCCGCTACGCAGAACGCCTGCCCTTCACAAGAGGCACTGAGCATAGCCGGGATTGTTAACAAGACCCCTATCAGCATCCCCGGCAAGAACATGATAGATCTGGATGTGGGGGCGTGGAGGGTCTTTCCAAAACCTGTGGGCAACGTCGAGAACGGGCGCGCGACGCTTTGCGTGACTTACGAGAGCGCCGGAACAATCGGGCCGTTTGAACTCTACTACAATGCGCCAGGCGCTCCCTTGCCTGCCGGCGCTGTCGTCGATCCTTGCGGCGGGATCCTCGATTGTGGGCCGGTGGATCACCCGTGGTTGACGCCGACAACGCCGGTGGCTGGCGGGGGTGACGCATGAGCAATCCCGACATGAACACTTACACCAAGAGAACCAACGTCGGCGGGCGGAAGCCCAAGCCGCCGCGCATTCCCGGTACGCCGCTGCGGAAAAATTGGGAAGCCTTCGCGCGCAACCGGGTTCTCCTCAACATGACGCAGGTAGACGCCTACATGGCGTCGGGATTCAAGGCGAACAGGTGGACCGCATCGAAAGCGGGCACGGTACTTGCCAACCGTCCAGAGGTGCTGGCCCGCTGCGCCGAGCTGCGCAAGGAAGCGATGGCCCCGGCACATGTGGTGGAGGCCATGACAAGGGCCGAAGCGGAAAGGCTTCTGACCAGGTGGGCGCGAGGGAACGCGGAAGAGGTGAACCCACTTGAGGCTTTGAAGGAACTCGCGAAGTTCAAGGGGTGGCACGCAGCGAAGCCCTGAAGGCGCTACGACCACGCGAACGGCACCGGCTTCATTCCTTCGGGCCTGTCGTTCGGTCTTGCGGGATCTCGTCCACCTCGTCGGTCGGGTTGATGATTACGAGGTCCGCGCCGCGCGACACTGCCACCGTCGCTGACTTCTCCAGCCCTTTCAGGCATGCCAGTTGACCGGCCGCGCGGATGGCTTCCGCAATCGTTGGCGCGTCAAGATTGGTGTTCGCAATGACGGTCTGATAGAACCCTGTGATTTTCTCGCGGGTGTCCTTCCATAGTCCGTCGGCCTCGGCCTGCAGCTCGGCGACCCGGGCCGCTACGTCGGGCCTCGCCATGATTTGAGACGCGCTGGCCTCGGCGGCATGGCCCTTCGCTTTGTATCCCGCGAAGGTGTACGATTCGACTTGGTTTCCACTCGTCAAAAAGTGCTGCGCGAACGCTTCGTGCCTCTGGTTCTTCAGCGCCGGCATTACACCACGGCTCCGACAAGATCGGGCTTGAGGGGTTCCGCAGTGTCCGCGCGCGAGTCCACAATTTCGACACGTTTCACACACCAGCCTTGGAGTTTTGCAAGCAAGCCAAGCGCGGCGATCCTTTCGGCTGCGGGCGTGGCGTCGGTTCGCGCGATCTTCGTGAGGATCTTCAGCGCTTGGGTTTTCGAAAGAGTTGGTTCGTTGGGGTGGCTCATGGTTTTGGGAGTGGGGTCAAATTTACTCAAGATTTCGCAAGATTGGCGTGTGTCGTCCTTCATACGAGCCCCATGCCTTTGGCGGCGCGATAGATCATGCGGTCGAACAGCGACCCGACCGGCGGAGGGGTGTCCGGACTCGAGACGGGCGCGGGGTCGGCTTCCACCTCGGCGGTTTCGACCACGACGGACTCGACGCGGATGTCGGCGGTTCTGCGCGCGTCAAAGCTCGCTGACAGCTCTTGAATGAATCTTTGGACGCGTGGGCGGCGTAGAAGGCGCGCGGCGATACGGGGAGCCCTGGTGCGGTCTGTGGTGAGGCCTGCCGAGAGAACGGCCAATGTGCCGTCTCCCTGCAAGCGTAGGAAGTGAAGAACGAACGCGACCTCGGCGGCGCTCGCTTCGGTTGTATGGGTTGCGGCGCTGGCCGCGTGATTTCTGTGGTTCATGGTGGTGTGTTGGTTTGGTGTGTGGGTTTGGCGGTGTTCGGGTTCAGCCTGGCGGCTCTTGCGCGGCTTCGGGGCGGCTTTACCGACTTTGCCGACTTTGCCACCGCCGTGCTTGCGAGTTTGCGCCTGAGGAGAGAGAGGGGTGTTTCTTTCAGATTTATGGAGAGCGGTTCGGTAAAGTCGGTTATGTCGGTAAAGTCTCACCGTCGGTTCTCGCAAACCAGAGGCCCGTCGTTGGCCTTCCGAGGCCGGAGGGCTTTCGAGTCTCCCAAAAGCCGTAACCTTCGGCGGCGAGTCTCTTCAGCAGGGATTTTGCCTCTTCCGTGTTCGATGCGTGCCGTGTTTTGGCAACCTCCCACGGGAGCGCACAAGCCTTCCCGTTCGCCCGATCCTTGAGGTCGAGATAGATTGCCTCGTGCCTGCTTGCCCGACCGTCGCGCATGATGCTCATCTGGTTTTCGCCGAAAAACCCCATGAGCGCGATGGCTGACGCCATCGTCTCCCCGCTGATGTCATTTGTTGCGGCTTCCTCCTGATGCGCAGCGGCGTGCAGGACTACGGCAATGCGCAAGGCGTTTTCCGGCCAACGTGCATACAGGGCCCCAACGTCTCTATTGGCATTGCACAGCTTCGTGCATCGCTCCTTCATTGCGTCAAGGTGGCGCTTCCCCTCTGGGGCCAGGCCGATAACGTGGGCAGAATCTCCCATCCTGAATTTGCCGAGCAAGGCCTTGATGACATTGCTCCACCGCGTCTGTATCTCCTCCGATACGGTTCGGTCGCTCGTCATCAGGTCCCACTCGGTGTACGGCATGGACACAAGGATACGTGGCAAGAATCCTGATTCCAGCAGCTCGGACTTTTGAAAGGCCTCACGGACCAGGTCGATTTGCACCGACCAACAAAGCGAAATGCAGATGTCGGAGAATGCCGCATTCTCGCGGGTTGTGCGGTTCGTCTTGTGTGGCTCGCGCCCTGAATACCCTTTCAGGTAGATACCCTCGTCAGTAACGCCCTTGTTGTGCTTGCCGAAAATGTTCTGCAAGGGACTCCTTGCGTCGGTCGAGTAGGAGAAGGCGACCCCGTTCGAACCCGCAAGAAACTGTTCGAGCGCCGAGATAGTCGTGTCCTCAACCATGAGCTCCAGTTCACACGCTCGCAGCTTTGCGTGCTCAATCGCGGCGTTGAGCCTCATGTGCTCGTCGACGTCCTTTGACTTCTTTAGTTCATTCTCCCTGATCGCCACGAATGATCGGGCTCGCTGGATGACTTCGGATTGCTCCGAATTGTGCTCGCGCTCGAAACGCTTGTAAGGCTCAAAGATCGGGTTGGCTCCAGCGCTCTTCCCCGTGCCGGAGTTGATGCCCTGGATGAGGAAGAGGTTCCCCCGTGTGATGTGTGGGCCGCTCTGTACCTCCAGATTCTTGCCGAGCGATCCGGACGCGACGCCGAGCGCGACAATGCCGACTACTGAGACAGGAACGTGGAACACGCTGGCGACCTCTTCCACCATCTTGCGCATGTCCTCCGGAAGAGATTCGAGGGGGAAGGGGTTTTGGTCCTGGTGATCGGATTCGGCGGGCTGATCTGGAACGAGCGCTTTCGCGATCGACAGCGGCGAGCCGTCCTTGCGGATTGGTGTTTTCTTCGAACTCATACCAAGCCCTCCATCCAGCATTTGCCATCACGAACGCCGTGGTCCCAATCCAGATACAGAAGGTCCTGTGTCCGGCCCTTGTCGGGGCGCCATGCCCCGGGTAATCGCGCGAGTCTGGCAGGGTTTTTGCAGGCGCGATCAGCACCAAGCGGTTCGAGGTCGCGGGCGAATAGATCCCGCTTCACCTTCTGGTTCCACCCGTCCATGTCATCCACGCCACGAACGCGCAACCAACCGTGAAGGCTTTTCCCGCCGGAGTAGACAACCATCGCGAGGGGGAGGTCTGCGGCGAGAAAGAAGGCGGCTTGTTCGTCCGGGTGGTGATTGTCGAACTCGAGTAGTGAGAAGCGAAACTCGGCGATGTTCGCGTCACCTCGATAAGTGAGTTTGCGGACGCATTTCGTCGGCCTTGCTACGCCGTCGAGCGGGTTGATTAGAACGTACGGGGGGAGTTCCTCCGGTGCCTGACCCTTGAAGATCTCGGCCCATTCCGCAGACGGCTTGATGCATGCGCGCTGGGCCTCTCCTCCCACTCTGAATGGGCCGCAATACACGAGCGCGTCGGGATCGAACAGCGCCTCTAAGAACTCTGCGGCCAGATCCCCGCCGGACTCTCCTCCGAACGGAAACGGAGAGTTGCGAAGGAGGGTTGCAACAGTCGCGCCGGGGCGGGTGGCAACGATTTCGCCGAACCTCTCGGCGCTGACCTTCGGCCTTGAGGGCAGCACGTAGCGGGGGCGCTTGGGGCGCGGTGTGTAGCCCGGCTTGTAGCCTGAAAGGGGTTTGGCGTTCTCGGACAGCGCGGCGTTACGGACGGCGTCGGCAACTTCGCCAACGGGTACGCGGTCGCAGCTCGCGGCGTTCAGGTCGGCCTCAATCTGGGAGGCCGTGCGCCCCGTCTTGTAACCCTTGATCGCAGCACCGAACAGGGCGAGGTGTGCCCCTTGCCCGCGTCGGGGGAATGATGCAAGCAGGTGCTGATATTCCAGCTCGACGGTCTCGGCCAGAGTAGAGCGAGGCGGTGCGGGCTTGTGTGCGCCGGCGTCGAACGAAAAGCCCAGCGGTCCGGCTGGTGTGTGTGTGGGATCGCTCATGCGTCACCTCCTTTCCATTTTCCCGCTTCCGAGTCGTAGACGAGTGCCTCGCAAGCGATCAGGTTGGCGAACAGGTACCGGAGGGCGGCAGGGTTGCTGGCGATCCACTGAATGACCTCGGAGCGGTCGTATGAAAGCGGCAGACCTGGAAGTTTGTGGTAGAGCGGAGGCATGCCCCCGCCGATCTCGTGAAGCTTCTCGCGGCGGCTCCGCTGAAGGGTCCGCTTCGGCTTCGGCTTCGGCCTTGGCAGTACGTTCGCTTTTCGTGTGGTGCGCTGGTCTTTGCCTGTGGTAACATTGGTGAGTCGGGCGTCGCTGCTTCGATCATTGCGCCCAAGTTGCTCATCACTTCTTGGGCGTTCCCTTTTTCGGTTACTCATCGAGCCACCGCCTCGGGCTCGTAGTTGGTCGTTCCGATTCGCTCCAAGGTCCTGTCGATGTCCCGAATTCGGAAGATCACTGATCGGTGACCTAGCCGCCGGTGTGGCAACTTTCCCTCGGCAAGCATCCGGGAAATGGTTCGGCGGGATAGCCCGCAATATGCCGACAGCGCGGGGATACCGCGAAGCCAGCCTCGTTTGGTAGTTGTTTCGTTTTGATTGTCCATGCCCATAGCGCAGCAGTCAAAAATGCCTATTTGCGCCCCCCTAGGCCAGAAACCCCTTGTATTATGGGGTTTCGCACCTCACCTTGAATTTAGGAAAACCATTTTAGGAAAATCAAAGAGAATCCCTGTGAGAAAAACTGAAAAAAAGGCGAAGGGACGGCCATCTTTTGATCCCGCCCAGGTGGAGCAAATGTTGAGCGGAGAGGAATTGCGCGAGTTCAACGAGCTTTCCGGCCGATCAAAGCAGAATCGCTTCTACTTCATCCTTGGCAGAAAACTACTCAGCGAGAGGGGCGCGTTCCCGTATTTGCTGTCGGGCAATGGGGGCGGCGCGTTCTCTACGACCGTGGGCGCGGTGGGAAGACTTGAGGGATCTCGCGGCACTGCGTTTGCTATCAAGGTCGCTACTGAAATAGAGCGCGAAAAGATGGATGTGAGCGCGGCGGCTGTGTTCATCAGGCGTAAGAGATCGGACCAAGGGGAGGATGAAGCGCGGTTGCGGGAATTGGTCTCGACCTTCAACCGGCACTTCAAAATCGCCCTGGCGGCGGCGGCGGAACTCCATCGTGGGCACGCGTTCAGGGGGTTGGGGTACAAGCATTTCTACGCCATGCAGAGAAATGAATTGGTCATGACGAGGGACACGCTCGAAAATCAGGTCATCGCAGAAGACGCGAGATCCTCCACGCCTTCGCTTTCTGGTATGAAGCCGAGTCTTTACCACGGATTTGCGAAGCTCCACAAGTTGCCTCCGGAGAAGTTCGCAGAAGGATGGATGACGTACGCGCAGTCAGTCGGCGATGGGAATAATCCGGTCCGGGTGGCACGCGAGGTATTCGTTCGGATGATGCCGCCGAAAAGGAAAAAAGGGTCAAAGAAGGACATCGACAAACTGTTCGGTGATGGCGTTGATGTCAGAAAGAGCGCCGAATATCTGAAACTACAGAGGGATCACCACGCTTTGATCCAGTACTATGCGGACAAGGCTGCATCCGCCGACCCAAAATCAGCGATGACTGGGGCGGATCTGATTTCAATAGTCCAGCGCATGCCGATCGCTGGCATTCCCCACGAGGCGGACACCTACGCGAAGAAGGGGTACGACGAGGACGCCGGTATTTATGAGGATGCGGACGGGGCCGCGACGGACTTTGATTACCCCGAGGACTGACCGCCGCCTACGCCGATGCCTTCGCACTTAGGGTGGCGCCGGAAGATGAAAGGCCCTTGGGGACGATTGCCCAATACTTTTCCACCTCGGCCAAGTCCCTGACCCGGCCACGGTAGTGCTTGCGAAAAATCTGGAAGTCGCTGTGTCCGAGGTTGGTCATCGTCCGGCCTTCGTCCTTGTACTTCGCGAGGTGATACGTCGCGTAATTGTGCCGGTAGGCGTTCTTCACCCAGCGGATTTTCAGGACTTTGCAGAACGCCTTCCGGTTCCGTCCAAGAGTTCTCTCCGATGGGATCACGCGCCCTTCCGCTTTGCGGAACTCCACAAGCCACGTCATCAGATTTGGTTCAATGGGAACGTCCCGCCAATCCCCCGCGCCGGTCTTGGTTCCGACAAGCCGGATCGTCTCGTTTTCAAAGTCGATCTCACTCCATGTGAGCTTTGACAGGCGCGAAATCCTGATGCCGGTGAAGAAGGCCACGGCGAGGCCGAACGCGGTTGATCGCCTGCGCTGCAATGTGCTGGTCCCTTTCAGCAATGCCCGCAAGAGGCGCTCGACGTCCGAGGCCTTCATGTGTTCCGGCATGGTCGAGTCAGATCGCTTGCGCCCGCCTGTCTGGTACTTCACCCCGCTTGCCGCGTTGATGGTGGTCCAGTTCATGTCTTTGCAGTAGTTCAAGAAAGCGTGGGCGTGGGCGAGGTGGTTCTTTCTGGTCGCCTTCGCAAGTCCAAGTCCGGTCACCCATTCCTGCACGTCGTTTTTTCCGAGCTCGTGCGCCTCGAACCCGTCAAAGTGGACAAGGAACTTGTTCCCGAGGATCGACCGGATGTCACCAAGGTGGCGGGCACCGGCTCCGTCGCTCTCCTGCGCTGCGTAGTATTCTGTGAATGCGGACTCAAGTAGCTTGTGGGTGATGCCCGTTACGTGAGCGGCATAAAACTCTGCAGCTTCCACAAGGGAGGGTCGGAGCCCGGACGCCTTGAGGATCTTCAGGGCCTCTGCGGCGTCCCTTCGCTGGTCGCCATCGATGTCCAAGCTTTCCGTGCCATGCTTGCCGATCAACTTCCACTGTGACGCAACCCAGTCGCCGGCTTCCTCCTCCGTGTCGAATGTCTTCCGGTGCACGCGCTTGTCGGCGTAGAACTCGCCGACGTATCGCCGCCCTCTGGTTGTCTCCCTTGTTCGGATGTTCCCTCTGTCCACTGACTTGAAAAGCTCTAATTTCGACATGGCCAAACCATAGCGCAAACCTGCGTTAATGGGCAGGCAATTTTATCAGAACTTTATCAGCCATGTTCCGTCATCTCGGAAACCCCTTAAAAAATGGCACCCCGGACAGGATTCGAACCTGTGACCGTCGGATTAGAAGTCCGATGCTCTATCCAGCTGAGCTACCAGGGTAAAAGCGCCGTATACAGCGGTTAAACTAGTTGTCACCGAATTGTCACCACAGGCTTTGTGGAGAGGGTAAAACCCAACAGAGAA
>Ga0209186_1002025_pt1 | contig 14639 bp, 14 predicted proteins | sample SidtaG_FD_187426 | JGI IMG/M metagenome (GOLD analysis project Ga0209186, IMG submission 187426) | Marine algal microbial communities from Sidmouth, United Kingdom - Sidmouth_Male2 metaG (SPAdes) (version 2) | ecosystem: Host-associated > Algae > Red algae > Unclassified | place: Sidmouth...
TTAGATAGATGATGCAAAAAACGTAGGCGTAGCAGGTGCTCGACGAGGCTTTTTAACGAAATATATCGGAAAATATCGCAGCCAAAAACGATAAGCTATTCTTTTTTCATTACTTCCTCATATTATTGCTAAAAAATGACAAATAAACAACAATTGACCTACAACTCTATTTGTATTTAATGCAGTAATAGTTTACTTTTATTGACCATCTTAAAAATTAGACAATCCATGTCTTTCAACTTCAAATACCTATTCCAACCTTTATTTGTCTTCTATGTCTTAGTGGTATATATTTTTGCTTCTTTTATTTGGTGGTCTATGCTTCATGTCCAAAAAAATCAGCAGGCTTTTAAAGACAATAAGACGATAATGGAGCTAGAATATGAAAAAGCAGGTCTTCCTAAAGATGCTGTGTTGTATTCTCCAAAATATGACGCCCTCAAAAAAAAATTGAAGCAACAAAACACTATGATTTTTGGAGAGGGTATTGTCTTTTTGATTTTGCTTTTTATTGGTACGTACAAAATCCATGCAGGTTTTAGAAAGGAACTTGTCCTCAATCGCCAACAGCGCAATTTTCTATTGTCCATTACCCACGAATTAAAATCGCCTATTGCCAGCATCAAATTATCGTTGCAAACGATGTACACTCGCAAGCTGTCGCCCCATCAACAAGAACGCCTTTTACAAAATTCGTTGAAGGATACGGAACGCTTGCAAAACTTGGTAAACAACCTACTTTTAGCCGCCAAGTTGGACAACCAAACGGTCACTTTTGCTTATGAACAACAGAATATCAGTAGTTTACTCCAAAGTATTACCGAAAAATTTACCATCAATGTAGGCATCAAGCGTACTTTTCATATAAATCTCACGCCCGAAGTATACATCAAAGGAGATCGCACCGCACTCAGTTCTATCTTCCACAACCTCATTGAAAATGCCATAAAATACTCGACGGAAAATGATGATATTATCGTCAAATCTTTTGTCAAAAATCAGCAAGTTATTGTACAGGTAAGTGATACGGGTATTGGTATTCCTGAGAAAGAAAAGAAGAATGTTTTCAAGAAGTTTTATCGCATTGGCAATGAAGATACTCGCAAAACAAAAGGAACGGGTTTAGGCTTATTTATCGTACAAGAATTGGTGGAATTGCATGGCGGACACATCACCCTTAAAAGTAACCAACCCAAAGGAACGACGTTTCAAATAAACTTCCCTAAAGCAACCGTTCAAGCCATTGCCACAAAAGAAAATCGTGCAAGTAAGAATCTTCCTTTGAATCCTGAGTTGAATTAATAATTAAGTTGCCTAATATTTTGGAGCGAAAGGCAAAGTGCTTCGTGGTGATGGAAAGTCCTGCTATCCGTTCTTATGGTGGCTTGCCTGCGCTGCGGGCAGACACATGGGTCTGCCCCTATGCCCTACCGCCACCATACCACTGCTATCAGGGCTATTTTGGATGGTCTTAACTTCTTATAACTTAGCCATATTTAACATCACCGTTCTGTCCTTCTAATCTAGACCTGATAGTAGCGGTATGGCTGTTTTGGTTTTTGTGGTTTATGTAGTTTTTGTGGTTTAAGTGGTTGCACCTCGACTCCGTTCGATGACCCGTAAAAGCCATAATAGTGGATAGCAGGCCCATGCTTCACGACGAAGCAATAAACCGTTCTCTCCTTATTTTTTATTAGTATATTTGTGCATTAATCAATCAGTGTTCTCGACTCAAACGAAAAATGCTTCACTTAGCCAAACAATATATGAGATACCTTATTAAAGGAAAATCTCGTTTTTACCTACACTCTCCTTTTGTGTATGGTTTGGTGGAAGAAATTTTTCGGGATAAACGGCATTTTTATACGTATGACGAGGTGGAACAAGTCCGCAAAAACTTGCTCAAGCAATCTCGAAGTATTACCATACAAGATTTAGGGGCTGGTTCTCGTGTGGAAAATTCTACGACTCGCCCAATCAACAAAATGGTCAAAAATGCTGCCATTACGCCCAAGTTTGGACAATTACTCTTTCGGCTTGTCAATGATTTGAAGCCAAAAACCATGTTGGAATTGGGAACATCTTTGGGTATTAGCGCATTGTATCAAGCCAAAGCCAATCCCACCGTTCCTTTTACGACCATCGAAGGCGCACCGCAACTCGCCAAACTCGCTCAAAAAAACTTTGATTTCCTGAAAGCCGATAATATCAAGCTCTTGGTCGGTAATTTTGATGACTTATTACCGCAATATCTCCAATCTATTGACACCCTACAGTACGCTTTTATAGACGGTAACCACCAAAAAGGACCTACACTCTCCTACTTCGAACAATGCCTTGCCAAAGCTGACAACGATTCCCTTTTTATCTTCGATGACATCCACTGGTCTCCTGATATGACGGATTGTTGGAATACGATTTGCGCTCATCCGAAAGTAACTGTTAGTATTGACTTATATCGTATGGGACTCGTCTATTTTAGACAGGAACAGACGAAGGAGCATTTTATGCTTTGGTTTTAATTCTTAGGGCCGTTGTTCTCAGTGCTGTGGTACTGTGGTTTTTGATGCTGTGGTATAATCATTAATGTGACAAACAATAAAAAACGACGAAACTACAGCACTATCAACTACAGCACTATTTAATTTCCTATTTTTGCAGCTTTTTAGGGATGACATATTAACAAAATCAATAAACTATATATTATGATTCCAATGGGAGGCGTTGATTCGGATTTATTACGAAACATGGAGACTATTAAACACTTGGTGGGTAATACGCCTTTGTTTCCAATTAAAAGGATATTTCGGAAGAAAGGAGTTGAGCTTTTTGCAAAGATAGAGTGGCGACAATTTGGGGGAAGTGTCAAATCTCGTCCTGCTTTTAACATCATCAAACAGGCGATTTTAAGAGGTGATTTGAAAAGGGATATGGTTTTGCTAGATGCTTCCAGTGGAAATACAGGCATTGCGTATGCACACATTGCGGCTGCCCTTAAATTGAAGGTAAAGTTGGTGATTCCTGAAGGGGCAACGGCTGAAAGAAAACGTATTTTGAAGATGTTTGGGGTCGATTTGGTATATAGTAAGGGAAAGCGGACAAGTGGCTCAAGAGAAGTTGCAGAGGAAATTTATAAGTCTAATCCAGAGAAGTATTTTTATGCCGATCAGTATTCTAATAATGACAATTGGTATGCTCACTATTTGACGGCAGAAGAAATTTTACAACAAACCAATCAAGGTGTTACGCATTTTTGCTGTTCTTTGGGTACAACAGGAACGTTTATGGGAACAGGTCGTCGCCTCAAAGCTTTTGATCCAGACATTCAATTGATTTCTTTGCAACCCGATAGTCCAGACCACAATTTGGAAGGCTGGAAACACTTGGCAACTGCCAAAATGCCCGCTATTTATGACGATACCGTTGCTGACGGAACGATGTTTGTCAATACAGAAAATGCTTACAGAATGATTGCTCAATTGTCCTTGCAAGAAGGCTTATTGGTCAGTCCTTCTTCGGCAGCCAATTTGGTGGGAGCGATTAAGGTTGCGGAACAGTTGGAACAAGGTACAGTTGTCACCGTTTTTACAGACAATGCTTCTAAATATAGCGAAGTAATTGATGAGGTAATGACAAATTATATGTAAGAAAATTAAAAGAGCATCAACCTCTTATCACCTGTCACTCCTCACCTGTCCCTTATTTCGTCTTTTTGATCTTATCAGCCAATTTTGTCACCTTATCAGCAGCATCGTCCATATGGTCTGCTGCATGAAGTTGCAAAATACTTTCATCCATACTGGTGATAATGTATTCTAAATTTTTGACTCGTTCTTGCAACGCTTCATTGTCTTCAACAGCTTGCTTCAATTGCAAAATCGTCTCTTTGTCCACAGGACTTTGCTCCAGATTTTTCAATTTAAGCTCTTGATTCTTAATATACGTCCCACTAAGAATGGCAATAATGGGAATCATAAAAATCATAATAGGAATAATCATAGGTTTTTAGTTTTATCTTCAATTAGTTCTTTTGCTTTCCTTACTCAATTTAATTGCTTGAAGTTTTAGTTCTGTTTCATCTATATTCGTAATAATGAGTTCGAGATTATTGATACGCTCTTTTAAATCTTCATTACTTTTCAAAAGCTTCGTTAACTCAGTATTTGAAAAAGAAGTTACAGTATTATCGTCTCCTGCTTTAAGAGACATAATCAAAACCCTACAGCCCACAAGAATCAGTATAAATAGTACAACAGATGAAAGCACAGTAACGTTCATAGAATGACTTTTTTTACCAATATACAGCATTTTAAAACGTTTTTCAAATTATGACACGACATAGAAAAATTAAAAAATTTGATCCCAATGGTATTGGAATTTTCAATAACAATTTATTTGGCTTACCCTTTTCTTATGAAGATGCCCAAGTTGTTATTTTGCCTGTACCCTGGGAAGTCACGGTCTCTTATCTTTCGGGTACTGCCTATGGCCCACAAGCCATTTTGGACTATTCTCCCCAAATAGATTTGTATGATTTTGACATTCCCGATGCTTGGAAAATAGGCTTGTATATGCTGCCCATCAACAAAACTATTTTAGAGAAAAACAATGCCCTTCGTCCCAAAGCCTGTGACTATATCGACTTTTTAGAAGCAAAAAAAGGGAATCTTGATTTGGACAAAAATATGCAATTCACCTTAAAAGAGTTAAACACTGCTTGTCTCAATACTAAAAACTGGGTCAAAGAAAAGTCTTTGGAATATCTTAATGATGGAAAATTAGTAGGAATTTTAGGCGGCGATCACAGCTCTCCGTTAGGCTTTTTAGAAACATTAAGCAAAAAACATGAAGACTTCGGCATCCTACAACTTGATGCCCATGCCGATTTAAGAATGGCCTATGAAGGCTTTACGTACAGCCACGCCTCTATTATGCATAATGCCTTACGACTTACTCAAATTAGTCGTTTGGTCAGCGTTGGTGTTCGTGATATTTGTGAATCAGAAATTCATAGAGCCGCTAATTCAAGCGGGCGCATTGTTCCCTTTTATGACCATACAATCCAACAAGGCTTATTAAGCGGTGAAAAAACGTGGAAACAGTATTGCGAAATCATTGTCGCACAATTGCCCCCAAAAGTCTACATTAGCTTCGATATTGATGGACTTATGCCCGAATATTGTACACATACAGGCACTCCTGTACCAAGCGGTCTTAGTTTCAACCAAGCCATGCTTTTGCTCAAAGAACTACAAGTACAACAAAAAACAATCATTGGTTTTGACTTATCCGAAGTCTCCGTTGGCGCATATCCTCCATCCTCCCCCATCCAAGAATACAACGCCAATGTCGGCAGCCGAGTCTTATACAAACTCAGCAATTTAATGGGAGCGCATTTGGTTTGAGGGGGGTTTGTGGTTTTTGTGGTTTCTGTGGTTTTTGTAGTTTTTGTGGTTTCTACAATCTGTGAAATCCCTAAAATCCGACAAAATCCGTGATTCAAAGCTTTGTGGTTTGGGCTTTTTCAAACGACTTAAACAAATAAGGAGAGAACAGTTCATCTTTCATCGTAACGGAAAGGCCTGCTATCCACTATTATGGCTTTTACGGATCATCTATCAGCGTCAAGATACAACCACTTAAACCACAAAAACTACTTGAACCACTTAAACGAAACAAAGCCATACCGCTACTATCAGGTCTATTTTTCATGGTCAGCACCCCTGCAAAAAGAATACACCTCATCGTCTCTAAAAACGATTTCTCAAATCAACAAGAAGCCTGTATCTTTACAAAAAAACATAGACCATGAAAAATATTTTAATACTCGTTTTAGCCAGTATCATCTGCTTATTTTCAGCTTGTTCCAACCCTGTCGATTCCAAAGGTTCGCTCAAAAAACCGACACAAGTGGCATCTAACAAGCCGATTCACAAAGTAACAGTAAAAGCCATTGGCAATACGATGGCAGAAATGGCATTTGACCTCAAAGAAATTAAAGTTCCCGCCAATTCTCGTATCGAACTATCCCTAATTAATGACGGTACCGCCCCTTCTATGCTGCACAATATCGTATTTGTAAAGTACGGAACGGCTGACAAGATAGGCTTAGATGCCATCAGTATGGCAAAAAACAATTTTGTACCCGATAGTCCCGACGTCATCGCTGCTTCAGCCTTAGCCAAACCAAGAGAAACGGTAAAAATGAGTTTTGATGCACCTGCTGTCGGTCAATACCAATATTTATGTACCTATCCAGGACACCATAAGATAATGCGAGGCGTTTTGACTGTCACTCCCTGAACCATATAAGAAATTTAAGTTTGATTAAAGTACATATAAGTTTGCCTATACCAACAAAAAAGTTTAGAGTATTAGAGCTTATTGGGACTAGTAAAAATAGTGACTGAATGAAGCCTTTTTTGGCTGGGCTGGCACACCAGTCGGACTGGCGACCCAGTTCGTAGCAGGGCTACGATGCTGAAAAAAAAGCAAAATTCAGGTGAAAAAGACGCATTTGACTGGCAGGCATTCCTGTTAAATCTGAAAATCCCAACAAACTCTTAAACAAAATTTGTATTTTTAGGTCTTATATAAGTTGTGGGTAGAACCAAGATGACTGCCCATCATTTTATTTAACTTTAAAAACCTTAATATGAAAAAAGGAATTCAGTTTAGTTTATGCTTGTTGTTAGGTTTGTTCTTTTCAGCAAGTGCTGTGTTTGGACAAGGCGTTGCAGGCGAGTGGGTAACGATTGATGATGATGGAAAAACAAAAAAATCTGTAGTGCAAATAACAGAAAAAGATGGCAAACTTTATGGACAAATCACGGAGCTTTTTAGAGGTCCCGATGAGGAACAAAATCCTATGTGTGAAGAATGTCCTGGTAAAAAGCAAAATACACCCATTATTGGCTTAGAAATGCTATATGGTTTGACCAAAGATGGTGAAGGCTGGGATAATGGAACGATTTTAGATCCCGAATCAGGCAAAGAATATTCTTGTCAATTGAACTTGAATGCTGATGGCACACTCAATGTACGAGGCTATATGGGCTTTTCCATGTTTGGACGTTCTCAAACTTGGCAACGTAAATAAGTAAGGGGACGATTTTAAGGGACGAAAGGGACGTTGTTAAATAACATCTCTATCAATCCTTTATAAAATCACCTAAAAAAAGAAGCCAAAGTCCTTAGTCGAATGATTAAGGGCTTTTTTTTTCGCAATTATTTATCAGTACTATAGCAATTGTTGATTGGTACGGTTATTGAGTTTTCTCTGCAATGTTTCTTTCGATGCAAAGGTGCAAAGGTCACGCAAAGTTCGCAATGAATTAGAACGAAATTTCGCCTTGCGTTCTTTGCGAACCTTGCGTTTAACATGATATGAACCGCAAACAAAAAATGTGCTGGTCAACAATGATATAAAGACTATTCTATTAAAAAAAAAATCCATGAAACGAGTGATGGTCATTGGCTGTAGTGGTGCGGGGAAATCAACTTTTTCTAAGCGACTTCATTCTATTACAAAAATTGAAGTTATTCATTTAGACCAATATTATTGGAAGCCGAATTGGGTGGAATCTAATACGGAGGAATGGACAAAAACGGCTGAAGCCTTAATTCAAAAAGAGGAATGGATTATGGCAGAACGATGGACATACGCATTGAACGAGCCGATACCATTATTTATTTAGATTATTCTACCCTTCAATGTTTGTGGAGAATTACCAGACGAACTTGGAAATATTTTGGGCAAGAGCGACCTGATATGCACAATGAATGTAAAGAAAGATTTGACTTAGATTTCTATCACTATAGCAGTCCTATCTGAAAATAGAAAAAGTGTATCTCACGCAAAGGTCGCAGAGTTTTTCGCAAAGGTCGCAAAGAGATTGGTTTCTGTTGAGCTTTGCGGTCTTTGCGTCAAAATTCTTTGCGGTCTTTGCGTGAAAGAAAATTCCTGAACTGAATTAGGATTGCTATATGTCACAACTTACAATATAAGAAGAAGAAAAAAACTTTTGAAGAAATTAGATTCGCTAAAGCATTCTAAATCAATTGTTATTTTAAAAAATGATAAGGAGGTTTCTCAGTTTTTAAGCACACTTGGGGTTTAGGAATTGGTTTATTAGTGTATTGGGAAGTTAGGCTCTATGTTTGTGTAGTAGTGTGATAGGAAATTAGGCTCTTCAATATCCATTCATAAATGAAACCAAGAACGGTACTAAGAACCCGACAAAAACGTTTAGACCATTTAAGATAGCCTCGATAGTAGCGTTATACCAAAAAGAGCGTTGGCTTGTAGGGGCAGACCCATGTGTCTGCCCAAAAAGGCTTTTGGTATAGTAGCGGATAGCGAGACCCTGCGTCACGACGAAGCAATTGACCGTTCGCTCCTTATTTTTAGGGAATTAGCATAATAGGAATTATTTTCTTCATTAAACGAAATGAAGAGATACGAAGAATCAAAAACCACAGCACTACAGTACTAAGAACTACGTCACCAAGAATTAAGAAGCATTCTCATCATAAAGGACTCGTACCAATGTTTGTCCGACTGCTTTTAAGGTTTTGGTAGAGAGCTTATCCATGCTGTCTTCGTGGGTATGCCAATGGGGGAAAAATCCTTTTTCGGAAAATTGGTCGTATTGGATGATGTCGATGGTGGGGATGCCTGCTATGAGGTTGATGAAGTAGTGATCGTCTGTAATGGGATTGACTCGTTGGAAGGGGAAGTAAGAACGATAGCCGCTTTTGTGGGCTGCTTTCCAGACTTTATCAACGATGTTTCGGGCATACTTCATGGAGTGTCCTTCTTGATAAAAGACTGCATTTTTTGCGCCAACCATATCTAATAAAATTCCGTATTTGGCATCGTAGCCTGCGACGTGTTTGTTTTTAGACCAGTATTGGCTTCCCAAACAATAGGTTTCGCTTGTACCTCTACCATAATCTTCGACGTCCCAAAAAATAATGTCAATGCCTATCTCAACAGGATTTGCTTTTAATACTTTTGCAAGTTCCATTAATACGCCTACACCACTTGCGCCATCGTTTGCGCCCTCAATCGGTTCTTCTATGCGCTCTGTATCTTGGTCGGCAAAAGGTCGGGTGTCCCAATGTGCTGACAACATAATGCGTTCTTTGGCATCGGGATTGAAACTTGAAATGATGTTGTACATGGGTACTTTTTGACCAGTATAGACGGTTACTTCGCTTGATTGTACCATCACTTTGTCCGCATATTTTTTCATGCTGGCTTCCAACCAATCGGCACATTCTTTGTGTGTGGGTGTGCCTGGTACTCTTGGGCCAAAATCAACTTGTTTTTGGATGTATCCCATTGCGGTTTCTGCATTGAAGACAGGATAGTTGATTTCTGGCATTTTTGTAGGAGGTGGTGTTTGTGTAACAGGTGGCGTCGTGGTCGTGCTTTCTTGACAAGCGAAGAAGCAGCAGCCACAAAGTATTATTAGCAAAAAAAGTTTTCTCATGAGTTTTGATTTTTATCTCCTGAATATAGCGGTCCTATTTGAAAATAGAAAAAGTATGTTTCACGCAAAGGCCACAAAGTTTTTCGCAAAGGTCGCAGAGAAATCATTTCTTGTTGAGCTAAGAAGTTTTTTGCATTTCTTTATGTGAAATAGAATCCCTAAAATGAATTAAGATTGCTCTCAGGTATTCCTTTATCTAATCCCATTTGTCTAATCTCTTCAAAAGAAATTCTTTGCTCATTTTTAGTGCCTTCTTGAAAAGCATTTAAATCTACTTCCATTTCCTGTTTTTGAATATACTCCAAAAAGGCTTCACCATATATTTCATAGTCAACCATTAAAAAAGTTGTTTCGCCTCTATCGTTTTTGACATATTGAATTCCTTTCATACCTTTAATTTTTAAAATCATCCATTCAACGACCAAGTTGTACCCTCTTTTCCGTCTTTGACAACGATGTTTAGGTTATTCAAAACATCTCGAATTTGGTCGGAAGTTCCCCAATCTTTGTTGGCTCTTGATGTTTTGCGAATTTCTAAAATTAAGTCCATCAATCCTTCTGCAACTTCGTTGTTGCCTGCTGTTTCTTCTTTGAGTCCTAAGATATTTTCTATAAAATCTTCAAAGGTTTTTTGCAAATAAACAAACGTCTCTGCATCCAAAGAATTTAAAGAAATTTGTCCATCTTTGTAAGAGTTGATTTTTTTAGACAAATCGAATAAACGGGCAATTGCTTGTGGCGTATTGAAGTCATCATTCATATTGTCAAAGGCTTGTTGGCATAAGTCTTTGACTTCTTTTACTTCCGCTTCTACCACCTTGTCGTTATTGCCATCGTGTGCCAATTTCTTTAAGGCATCATAGGCGTTCATCAAGCGATAAAATCCTTTTTCAGAGGCTTGTAAGGCGTCATTAGAGAAATCTACTTCGCTTGCATAGTGCGATTGTAACATAAAGAAACGAATCGTCATTGGGCTATATCCTTTTGTTAGTAAAGGATGATTGCCTGAAATCAATTCATGAGGTAAAAAAGAATTGTTTAAGGACTTACTCATTTTTGTTCCGTTGACTGTCAGCATATTGCTGTGCATCCAGTAACGAACAGGCTCTTCGCCATCGGCAGCGACAGACTGTGCGATCTCACATTCGTGGTGTGGGAATCTCAAGTCCATGCCTCCACCATGTATGTCAAATTTTTGTCCCAAGTATTTGGTACTCATGACAGAACATTCTAAGTGCCAGCCTGGAAATCCAACGCTCCAGGGTGAATTCCATCGCATAATGTGTTCGGGACTCGCTTTTTTCCAGATAGCAAAATCTAATGGATTGCGCTTTTCAGACTGTCCGTCCAATTCTCTGGTATTAGAACGTAAATCTTCGATTTTTCGTCCGGAGAGTTTGCCATATGGATGGTTTTCGTTGTATTTTTCTACGTCGAAATAGACAGAACCATTTGATTCGTAGGCATAGCCATTGTCTAAAATGCGCTGAATCATCTCAATTTGCTCCAATAAGTGTCCCGTTGCAGTTGGCTCAATGCTTGGTGGAATCGCATTGAATAGAAGCATGACTTGGTGGAATCCGTTGGTATATTGTTGAACGACTTCCATGGGTTCTAAATTCTCTAATCGTGCTTTTTTAGCAATTTTATCTTCCCCTTCATCGGCATCATTGACCAAGTGACCCACATCGGTAATGTTGCGAACATAGCGTACTTTGTAGTTTAAATGGGATAAATAACGATATACCACATCAAAAGAAACAAAGGCACGGACATTTCCTAAGTGTACATCACTGTACACAGTAGGTCCACATACATACATTCCGACAAAAGGCGGATTGAGCGGTTCAAAAACTTCTTTTTTGCGAGAAAGACTATTGTATATTTTTAAAGATTTTTCCATAGTGGATTGATTTGATTCTGTGATTGGGGTATTTTTCGTATCCATAGTAATTAAGTAGTCTGACAAATTTATCTTAACATCTGATGATGGCTTCTTTTTGCCATCTACTTCGTTAAAAAATCTCGTCATAGCTATGGCTATGTCGAAGCGTCGAACCGCTCCATTTTTTGCCTCTCATCGCAAATGTAACCTTAATTCTGTCACACTACTTAAACTAAAAAACAGTAGGATTAAGTTCCTAAAACAAAAAAAGCCCAGACAAAAATCGCCTGAGCTTCTATATTACTTTATTGTTGTCTATTAAAATCTTTTGAGTGAATAACGCATATCTTCTACATCAGAAGCATTTTTGATTGCTTCCATTGCACCGAAATCTACTCTACTTCTCAACGCATTTGCCACTTTTGCTTTAGCACTACTATAATCTGTGGTAGCAGGCGCATCAATGACGTTGTTTACTTTCACAACATATACGCCTCTATTTCCTTCAATTGGTTCAGAGGTTTCGTTCACTCCTAGACTTACAGCGACAGACTGTACTTTTGGCTCGTTTCCTAAAGTGCTATTCACTCCATCAAAAGCGACACCACTTGCTGTTTTAACTTCTTGTCCAAATGAACTTGCGATACCATTTAAGTCTGTACCACTAATTTGGCTTTTCAATTTCTCTGCTTTCTTTTGGTTGATAACAGCACTTTCTAATTGTGTACGAACGTCCTCAATTGTAGCTGTACCTTCTTGTCTTTTTCTTGTAACCGCTGCTACCACGCATTTGTCATCCATCACAAATACATTAGAAACATCTCCAACATTTTTGCCAAATGCCCAAGAAGCAATATCATCATTAGAACCAATACCTGGAATGTTGATGGCATTTTGTGCTAAATTTGGGGCAGACTGTACTGACAAGCCTTGTTCTGCTGCTGCTGAACGGAATGCTTCCAAAGTATTGTTTTTACCTGCATATTCATTAGCAACACCATATACATTTCTGCTTGTTTCTGTACTTGGCAAAATATTTTTAGACACAAATGCCACTTTTGCAGAAGGATTGCTTCCTTTTACATCATATACTTTAATTAAGTGCCATCCAAACTGAGTTTTTACTTTTAGAACATCTCCAACTCTACCTTTCTGAAAAAGAATGTCATTAAATGGCTTAACCATTGTTCTTGGTTTTACCCAACCCAAATCACCACCATTTTCTGAATTTGATTGGTCATCAGAATGGTTTACGGCTGCTGCTTCAAAATCACCACCTGCCGTAAGTACCGTATATAAACTATCAATTGTTTTCTTAGCGGCACTATCATCTGCATTTGGAGCGACTCTTTTTAAGATATGTGCACATTGTACAGAATCAGCAATATTAGTACGATCTAATACTTTGTAAGCATTGTATGTATTTCCCTCTAAATAAGGCCCAACTACTTGTCCAATAGAGGCACTCATTATTTCAGCTCCTTTTGGACCCAACTGTGCTGCTGTCAAATATTCAGGATTGAAGTCTCCATCAGAATACAATTTTACAAAAACAGAATCATCTTTTGTTTTGCGAAAATCAGCAATAGTATTATTCATACTTTCTTCGATTCTCACCTTATCTTCTTCTGATGCCTCAATAGGAAAGCTGATGTACTCAATATCACTTGCAGCAGCTTGCTTGTATCTTGCTGGATTTGCAGAAAGCTGTGATCTCAAATCATTGTCATCAAAAGATACTTCACTATCTTCTACACTCGTATAAGGCACCATTACATAACTAATATCTACTTTTTTACCAGTATTCATACTGGCTTGCTCCGCATACCAAGTCGGTACATAAATACCTTTCTTGATTAAGTTATTGTATTTTTTACGAGCATGCTCCGTTTTGATAAAGTTTCTAAATTGCGTCCAAGATTTACGTTGATCTGCGATTTGTGGGTTTGACCCATCATCATCATTCAAAGTACGTACATAGTTTTTTACCAATTCAGGGTCAAACTGCTTTGTATCTGGATTTTGAAAGATTGGTGTTCTTTTTAACTCAGGATGTGCATTTGTGCTAAAAAGCAAATCACGCATTTCCTCTTTCGTTACATTGATTCCTAACTTTTCATATTCTTGCTTCTCCAAAATTTCTTTTACATAGGCATTCCATGTATTTTCAGAAATCTGCATACGCTGCTGATCCGTCATCTGTGGATTGGTTCGTTGTTGATTGTTTGTTGCAGCTTGTACCCGATTTTGGTACTCCTGATAATCAACCTGAGTTCCATTCACCGCCCCTGCATTGAGCGACTGCGCTCCACCACCTTGCGAGCCTGGTCCAGAGAAAACATCCATCAATAAGAAAGATAGAATAGCAATTGCAATGATAAAGACCAATAGTCCAACTCTTTCCCTGATTTTACTAATTAAAGCCATTGTATTCTTTTATTATATTTTTTGTTGAAAATGTCTTTTTCCCCAGAAAAAACCATCTTTTCATAAAAATTCATTTTTTTCTTATCTTGGAACGTTTACTTTTCTATAAGCATTCCTTAAAAACATAAGAAAATTAATTGTTTTTGTTCGCTATTTCACAAATAGTGTGCAAAGATACGTAATCATACGCTAATTTAAAAGAGATGTTATTAGCCAAATGCGTTAAATATGTTATAGTTTGCTTAATTTTGTGGTCATTTTCTTTTTTTTTGGAGAGAATGGTAGATTGCTTCGTCGTAAAGCATGCTCCCGCTGTGCCATCGGGTCTATTTTGGATGGTTTGTACCCTTGCATCAAGGCTTTGAATCACAGATTTTTAGGGATTCTTGGGATTTCACAGATTTTTATTGGAATAATCGTGTTAAATTCTTCCATAAATCGTTATGGAACAGAAGATTAGTAGTTTCTCATTGGTGATTTCCCTCTACATTGTTCCTTTCAACGCAAAGGCGCAAAGATTTTTCGCAAGGTTCGCAAAGAATTAGAACTTAAATACAACTTGCGCCCCTTGCGTGACCTTTGCGAACCTTGCGGTTAATTACGATATGTACCGCCTTACCCAACAATGAGTTAAGACCGTTTAAAATAGCCCTGATAGTAGTGGTATCGTTTTTTGAGGGGCAGAAATAAGGTTGGCAAAACGATAGGAACGGATAGCAGGACAGAACGTAACGACGAAGCTGCTGACCTTTCGCTCCTAAAAAGAAAAAGATGACTTTAAAAAACTATAAAAACTGCACAAACCACAAAACAACATTCCTTATATTTGC
>Ga0209186_1002028_pt1 | contig 14633 bp, 10 predicted proteins | sample SidtaG_FD_187426 | JGI IMG/M metagenome (GOLD analysis project Ga0209186, IMG submission 187426) | Marine algal microbial communities from Sidmouth, United Kingdom - Sidmouth_Male2 metaG (SPAdes) (version 2) | ecosystem: Host-associated > Algae > Red algae > Unclassified | place: Sidmouth...
CTTGCATGCCATTGCTGTTGTCGTCCTCAAACCATAAATACTCGCTGCCCGCTGCCGCACCTACTGTCAATTCTACACCATCACCTTCGCAGATAGGTCCGCTATTGGTCGGGGCAGGAGTGGCGGGACGGGCAAGTACCGTTACCGTTATCGTAGCTGGGCTGCTTTCGCACATGAGGAAAGTACCATCCGCAAGTGGCGTAGATACGACTTCTGTATATAATATGGTGTATGTACCCGGTGTCGTATTATCTATTGGTGGGTTGTAGCCAGTGCTCAAGTTGAAGCCTGTAACATTCATTTCAATCGGTACAAGCGGTGCAGGTGGTGTGCCTGTGCTTGAATAGGAATTGAATACGCTACTGGCTGCGTTGCTGCCTACAGGTTGCACAAAGGCAGGTAGTGGATCGTCTTCACAAATTTCTATTACAATATCTTCGGGGGCAGGTGGGGTTTCAGATATAACATATACACACTGTGTACGTTCGCTGACACAGTTATTTTCATTTCTACAAGAAACATAATATATATATGTTCCCGGATTGGTTTCGATGGGTGTAAAAGCAGGTCCTGTAAATATCAGATTGCCGCCTACTTGCATATCAAACCATTCGTAGGTGCAGACAGACCCATCATCCTGTGTGGGTGTGAGTGCTGTCGGTGGGTCGGTTTCGCAGACGTATACAGGATCGCATACGGGTGGTTCTGGGGTCGGATAAACCTCAAACTCACAGACTGCCGACGTACATTCTGTTCCGTCAGTTCCGGTGACTGTATATTCAATCATATACGTACCGGGAGCAATTGAATTTAGGTTTATCATATTATTCGACACACCGATAGTAGGTGTTGTTGTCCACGTACCGCTCGTAAGCGGTGTACCGTTGAGATCGCGTGGATTTAAATCGAATAGCTCATCTTCTTCCGCTACTTGTCCGGCACAGAAGTCCATGGGGCAAGTAATTTCCGGTTGAGGGATGACTTCTATGGTGCAAGCCGTCAGTGTACTTTCACAACCATCACACTCGCATGAATGATAGAAGGTATAAGTCCCTGATGTATTTTCGTTATACACTGTTCCTTCTTCTGACATCATACCTGTGGGGTCAAATGGGCTGCCCATACCGATAGATGCTGAACCGTCATCTGCGCTGTACCATAGTACATTAGCAGGTCCGTCGAGACAATCAGGGCAAGTTGCTTCTAAGCCCATAAATACATTGTCCGGATCACCTTGACAGAACTCTTGTGGCTCACACGTACCCGGCTCTATGGTCGGTAGTACCGTAATAGTGATAGGACTCGATGGAGCAGAGCAGTCGCATGGGGGATCGACGGGATTAACGAGGTCAGGATTGTCACAAGGTTGTGGATCACCTGAATAAAAATAGGTGTAAATACCCGGTGGCTGAACAGCCCCCCCGAGTGCTGTCGGTGCATCAAACATGCCATCATTAACAGCAATACAATTCACTGCAAGTGCGGCATCTTCACAGACCGTAAAGTCTGTACCTCCACCATTGGGCGTACCTAAGTCAATTATTGGAATTTCATCTCCGTCACAAACGGTTTGTTCTAATTCTACAACACCGCTTTCGTTTGGATATATGGTAAATTCGGCGCAGAAAGCATCGCTTTCACAATCCCCACAAGTGGTAGTGGCACAGTATGTGTAAATACCACAGACCGTAGGGTCGAAAGCATTGCCGAATACATCTACATCACCGACTGTGGGCATATAGGTGTCAGGGGCAGCAGCATTGGGCATTTGTAAGACCGTGGCTGCGCTGATATCTTCAAAGTTGCCATCACCGTCGCTATCCACAGCACCGTCACCGTACCAAGTGTACATTGGTGTAGTTGCATCGCACACCCCCATAGCCATAAGTCCTTCGGTGGCTACATTGGCAGCACACTGACAGACAGGCTCTATTGTCGGTGGGTCGGGTACGGGGAAGACTGTAAAGCATACTTCTTCTGTAACTTCACAACAAACACCTGCGTAGCAGCCCATAGCTGCGTCACCGACACCAAGGTCATTTAAAAAACCTTGATTATCCGTTATTGAAGTGGTGTTATCAAATTCATTGCCAGGTACATAACCTGTTATTGAATAGCACACAGATGTACCCGGTGCAACACCAGCATCTAAAGCTGCTTGATTATCAAAAGAAGCATCGTTTTCACCCGGACCAGCCAATGTAAGAAAATCGAAAGCCGGTTCTGCGCCTGAATCTACACCATTAGAACTTGCCCATGTTAAGGTTTGGTCTGCAGAGGTAATTCCACCTGCGCCATCTCCATTGTCAGGACCTAAGTCATCACAGAAAGCCATGATATTGGCTTCTGTTGTACACGTTTGGTCGTTAATAGTTATAGTAATATCGTCGTAAGAATAAGAGTCTCCCGTACCAAATCCGTCAGATGCTACTAAGCCAATTGTTAACCCATTTGCTGGCGTACCTGCAAAGAGAGACCCATAAGAGGGACCTGCACCATCTGGTCCTGCTCCTGCTCCTGCTTCTGCGCTGTAACACATGGTTACCGGACCGGCACCAAGGCTACCGCCACCACCAAAAGCATTACCATTACTTAAAAATGATACAGGACCACTACCATTGACTGAAATAGCAATTTGTGTTCCTGCAAGATCTCCACCTGAATTATTAGTAACATTTTGAAAATTAGTAATGCATATTTCTACTACCGATGCCAAGCCAAGTGCATCAGAAGGACAGCCATCAAACAGTCCAGCTGTTGTAGTTGTCGTTGATGTACTTACAGTAGCAAAATCACCAGGTACAGTACCGGGTCCACTTGCTGCAATAATCTGCCCATTGGCAAAAGTTGAAACTTTATTAATAACGATATCTGCTGTACCATCTTCGGTACAAGTAGGTTGCACTACGGTTGGCACTACGGGTAAAATAGGACCCGCTAAAATCTCAACTACACGCTGAATGGTACAAGCTGCACCACAAGCCGCATTGGTGTCATCGGCATCCGCATCGAAAGTATCGCCGGGTGCCAAAGCATCTCTAATATCTACTGTATAAACACCCGGTGGTAAGCCAGTTGCCTGCCATGAAGAACCACCTGCGTAGATAAATACTTGTCCTGTGACCGGACCTGAAACAATATCAATTTCATAACTACCTGCACCAGATAGACCATCTGCATAATTAGAATCAGAATTTGGATCATCAGAACCACCTGCTACATCATATATGATGATAGCACCGTCGTTGGCTCCCGGACAAGTTTCGCTACATGCCGCTATCTGTGCATCAAGTGGTGGTGCGTCAGAGATGAATTTGATACAAGTAGCTGATTTAGACCCATCGCAAGGATCTTCATAAACGGAGCACAAAGTAGAAACATCTCTTAATACGCCATCCCCGAAATCCATAGAGGTAACGCCATCAAAGTTAAAGGGATTGGAACCAATTCCTTCAAATGGATTTCCTACAACATTTGTAATACATTCATCACCTGTGACAGCATCTTCTGTAATAAAGTTTCCGAACTGCGCCGTCCAGTTTGCCGGATACCCGATTGCTGCATTTGTGGTACAAGTTCCTACGCCCATTGTTTCGGCAAAGCATGTTGGGTAAGCGTCTACATTTGCTTGCCCTGGAATCGGTGTTCCATTTATTGTCAAATAAACTTTTGCAGCGGTAGTAGAGGCACTACCATCAGCTTGAGAGCAGACAGGTAAACCAAAACCGCCTTGATCGGTAGTTCCACCACAACCAGTAGGTACTGATAATAGTAAGCCAATGTTTTCTCTACAATTGACTTCAACTACATGAGCACCTAAGGTTAGTTGACCATTGCCTGAATTGCCTGCACCTGGCGTGAAAGCTACGGATATATCTCCTGCATTTCCTCCATTTCCTGTTCCACCAATTGCTTGGTCAACGGCACCAGTCGCAAAGTCAATATCGATAAAAACATCGACATCTGAACCTTCACAAGGATCTGTTAAAGTAGGGTCTCCTTCATCCATTGGTTGAGATTGAAACGTTCCGGTGAAAGTAGTTGCGGCAGTTGGCGCGCAAATTCCAAGGTCAGACATAATAGTCAGGACCGGATTTTCTATCATTTCATTTACACCCGGCATGCAAATTTGCATAATTGCCGAGGCAGGAGATTCATCAATTAGAACAATATTGCCACATGCTAAGTTATCATCGAAACCTGCAAATGGTAATGTGTTACCGGGCGCAGCACCGGGCGCGCCTGGTCCCGTACCTGTTGGTTGGTCAATAATAAGTTCCCAAACAACAACATTATAGCATTGTCCCGGACAAACAGGCAAAGATATTGTACCTCCACCAGCATCACAGATTCCTAAAAATCCTGTACCATCATCGCCGAATGTATGCCAAGAGTGTAGGTCTCCATTTCCGGGAGGTCTCAATTGACTAAACTCAGAAGATATACAAGTAGAACCTTTGGGATCTAAGCACAAAGCCCCATAGTCACCTCCATTGGTAACAGGTAGTTTTTCGAATCCACAATTGCCACCTTCTACAAGGTCAGTACCACACTCCATAGCTAAACCATTTGGTGCGGGAGAGTTTTGACCATAAAGTCCAACGTACCAGAATAGGGAATTTCCATCACCTGCTTCGCAGCCGTCTCCGGCTCTTACTCCACAAGCAGGATCCCAGTTAACTGTGATTGTTGGTCCGCCAAATAAAGCTGAATCATCTATAACGGATGTTATCGTTGGTTGTAATGCCGTAGCACAAGTTTGTGCATCTACCTGCCCTGAGAACAAGCATAAAATGGCAAAAACCGACGATGCCACCGATAGACATGTCAAGTTTTTCATTTTGTTCATTTTGTTTATGATTTGCATTTGGTTTAATTTTTAGTTCTTACGGGGTTCATTCCGGTACCCTCAGCCGTTTTCACAAATTCTATATATTCTTTTCCTCCTACTTCAGTTACCACGACCTTAAAGCCGAGTGGTGGAGTTATCTGCTCGGCTTTTTCACGAAGGCTTTGTTTTCTATTTTTGATTAATTTTCTTTCCAAATTGGGTTTTAGCATCGCTTTTTTAACTATTTGTGCGTTAATCTTCTGTGGTGCCATACGCTCACCCCTTGCTTGCTTTATCGCTTCGTTGCGTTGGGAATTAGGCTGCGCCTGCTTTTCCTTTTCAGTACGAATTTTAGTAACTTCCGTATCTGTGCGCTTGGCAGAAGTATGCTTTGTCACTCCTAATAGCTTTTTCGCTTCAATCCGCTGCACGTCCACGTCGCTACGCGACATGACCTGCGCCGATGCCAGTGTGCCAAAAAAGGCAAGCAGCACAAGGCTTAAAAGTAGTTTTTGGTAAAAAATTTGTTTCATAATACTTTGATTTAGAATAATGGGTTTCTATTTGATTTTTTAATTTTTACCTCATCCCATCCCTATCCTTCGAGGAGAGAGAGTTAGGACACTCGGTTATTTTTCCAATTTATAATTCGTCATTACTCACCCCCAACACCTAAAGGAGAACATCCGGTCGTGAGTCAATTTTTCAGTCGTGTGTTTTTCTATAAGTCTCAATATCCATTTTTTTAAATTGCTCTTCCGCAACAAAATGGAGTAGTAAATTGAGTTCTTTGGGTTGAATATTTCCGCTTAGCGGAGCGATGATGTTCATGTTTTCATCTAAAAATACGAGTTGTGGGTAGCTAATGGTTTCTTTTGACTGCGTAATTGCTTGCGCCAAGTCGTGAAAATCATAACCGTTTAGGCCTTGTCGATAGATGTAAGTCTTTCCTTTTGTCGTAATTATTTCCTTCCGCTTTCCGGAAAGTTTGATGGGGATGAAGTGTTGGTTGAGGTATTGGTTGATTTTGGGGGTGTTGAAGATTCTTTGTTCGGCTTCTTTGCAAGTTGAGCAGCTTGGGTCGTATACCCAAACGAGTACTTTTTTATCTGTTTTTGTTGCTTTTGCTTCTCCGGCTTCCCAAGCCAACCACGTCAAATCTGTGTTCGTAGAGCAAGCAAAAAATAGCGCAAATGCTACAAAAAATAAGTTCTTTTTTTTCATTTTCAATTATTGCCTACACAAACATTTGACAATCAAGTGACATTTCAGGAGGTAGAATACTATGAACAAAATGTTAATTTTTATGAAAATTTCATCTTTGTTCCTGTGTATCATATACGAAAAATTTAACCTAAATCTACGATACATATAGCATAAAATTATATGCTATAACTCATTCACAGTTAAGCAATAAACCAAAACGGAGGGAGTGCTTTGGGTCTTATTTTAAACTTACACTTGGTCATTCTAATTACGTTCTGTATTTATATAGAGCGTATTAGTGAACAATAATAGCTTAATTTCGTAGAACAAAGAAATATTTACGGATATTTTTTGCGTTGTCACTTACTTCATAAATTCCGATTATCGCCTAATCATTAAGATTATTTTAAATGTGACTGGTATGAGGCAAACGGGTTCTTTTTCAGGTAGTTAACTCAGTTTGATTGGACAATAGTAATGCAAATAAAAAGGCAGCGCCCGTAGAAAACCAAAAATACAGACGCCGCCGTGAAACCCTTCTTTAATAATATGTGACATAACAAAATAATATTGTTGTCTTGACACAAAATTATATTAACTTTTTGTTAACTCCAAATTTATACCTCGCTTATTTTATTAAATGAAACAATATTGCGTTAAATTATCTATATTAGTATCAGGAACAAAATAAATGTACATTCTCGACTTGTTCTTTTTTCTTTATACTTCACCAAATTCTCCTTAAATAACCCGTTATTCGCGTCAAATTTGGTTCGTCTAAAGAAAAAATAATGACGCGGAGAATGTACATTTATTTAATTCCTGATACTAAGAAATGGCGTTAAAAAGATTGACTTACTACTTAGTTGCCTTTGAAATAATTGGTTCTTTGATAATTTTTGCATTGGGAATAAAATTAAAGATTTGTGTCTTGAGTGTTCCTCCCTCCTCTCCTCCAAAATCGAGTTCGTGAGGGGCAAGGTAAAGAAAACGTGAAAGTCAACGTTCCATTAATTTCTTTTTTTGCAAAAATTGTCAAAGAACCCAATAATTTAAATATGAATAAAATAGAACATATCGGTATCGCAGTAAAAAACCTGACAGAAAGTAATGAACTGTTCAGAAAATTACTCGGCAAAACTCATTACAAAATTGAAGAAGTGGCTACCGAAGGCGTGAATACTTCCTTTTTTAAAGTCGGTAAAAATAAGGTCGAATTACTCGAAGCAACTCGCGAGGATAGCGCGATAGCCAAGTTTATTGACAAACGAGGTGAAGGCATTCATCATATCGCTTTTGCGGTGGAAGATATTGAAGCGGAAATGAAGCGGTTGTCCGGTGAAGGTTTCCGGCTATTAAATGACACTCCAAAGCGAGGTGCAGACAATAAACTCGTCTGTTTTATCCATCCTAAAACCGCAAACGGGGTGCTAGTGGAGCTTTGTCAGGAAATTCGGACAGTGGACGGCGGACGGTAGACGAAAGCGAGAAGTAGTCTATTCGATGTCACATTTTATAAATTAGATTTTGTTAATATTTTCTTAACATTTCTACTCTAAAGTACCTTTTATCTTAGTAAGGGAACACGAAGAGAATAATCTACCCGTTTGAATTGCTCTTTTTCCTTTACACTTCACCAAATTCTCCTTAAATACAGGGAGTATTCGCGTCAAATTTGGTTCGTCTAAAGAAAAAATAACGACGTGAAGATGTAACGTTTATTATTTTTTCATTCCAAAAAACGACTATTTCCACAAATTGGTGAGCTTCAAAAAGTATTTTCGTATACCTTAGAAAATAATGTTTTAAAGTCCCTTAGTTTTGTCACTCAATTCGTTACCTTTGCTCGATAAAAACGTCTTATTTGTTGATGAATGCCCCGATAGTCATTGGGATGAAATGAGAGAATGAATGAACTGCGTTCTAATTTAAACTCAAAAAATTCCTTGATAAGGGAAGACGAAAAAAATAATCTACCCGTCTGAATTGTTCTTTTTCTTATATGTTTCACTAAATCTTCCTTACGTAGCTCAGCTATGCGCGTCAAATTTAGCCAAACATATAAAAAAAATAACTTCTTCATTTGGGGTAGATTATTTTCTTCCTCTTCCCTAACCTAAAACACGTAAAAACACCCCAAATAAGAAATAAGAGCATGTTTAAATTTTTTCTGTCTGAAAACTAATATCTTATGAACTTGACTTTACATCAAATCAGTTGTTTATCCCGATAGATGCCTTCTTTGATGCCTCGTCAAAACCATAAGCTATTGATTATCAGTTTGAAAATTTAAACATATTCTAATAAACTGCGGAAATTCATTCATACCGAAGTTATCAAGACACTCATTACATTTAAGCATCACAACATTCAAAAATTTAAGCATTAATTGCATTAATGAGATTTTTCAACTTTTTTACACAAGAAATAGCCATAGATTTGGGGACAGCAAATACCCTCATCATTCAAGACGACCAAGTAGTGGTCGATGAACCTTCTATTGTAGCTATTGATAGGCGTACAGGCGAGACTATCGCCGTAGGTAAGAAAGCAATGATGATGCACGAAAAAACGCATGGTGAAATCAAAACCATTCGTCCGCTTAAAGATGGTGTGATTGCTGACTTTCAAGCTGCTGAAAGCATGATTGAAGGTTTTATTAATTTGACAGGCACACGCCGACGTTTTTTTAATAACCTCAAAATGGTCATCTGCATCCCTTCGGGAATTACAGAAGTCGAAAAACGCGCAGTTTTTGATTCGGCAGAACATGTTGATGCCAAAGAAACTTATCTCATTCACGAACCTATGGCAGCCGCTTTGGGTATTGGTTTGAATGTAGAAGAACCCATCGGAAATATGATTATCGATATAGGCGGTGGTACAACGGAAATTGCAGTTATCGCTTTGTCGGGTATCGTTTGTGACCAGTCTATCCGTATTGCCGGAGACGAATTTACGAATGACATTATGAATTATATGAAACGTCAGCATAATATTCTCATCGGAGAACGTACTGCCGAGCGTATCAAAATCAATGTCGGTTCCGCCCTACACGAACTCGAAGATCCACCGGATGATTTCCCCGTCAACGGGCGTGACCTGATGACAGGTATTCCGAAGCAAATTACGGTTTCCTATTCCGAAATATCTCACGCACTCGACAAATCTATCTCGAAAGTAGAGGACGCGATACTCAAAGCCCTAGAGAATACACCGCCCGAACTCGCAGCGGATATTTACCAAACCGGCTTGTACCTCACAGGCGGCGGCGCACTCTTGCGCGGACTCGATAAGCGTATTGCACAAAAAACTAAATTGCAAGTACACGTAGCCGACGACCCACTTCGCGCCGTAGTTCGTGGCACAGGCAAGGCACTCAAAAATATTGATAAATATACTTTCTTAATCGACCGAAAAAGCACTTGAATAAGTGTCAAGTTCATCCCGATAGCTATCGCGGACAAGCGCAGGTTCAAGTTTTTTGATTTGGCTGCGCCAAATTTTGCTTTTTATTAGTATAATTTGCTACGTAAATTCTAAGATTTGAACTTGAACTTTACACTTGCACTTGACACTTGTCATGAACAATCTTATTAATTTTCTGGTCAAGTTTCACGGCTTCTTCCTTTTCATTTTTCTGGAAGTAGCAGCGGTGTACTTAATGGTCAATTATAATGACTTTCATAATCGAGTGTATATTAATTCCTCCAATGTCGTTTCTGGTTTTTTTACTAAAAAATATGATAACGTAGAAAGTTACTTCAAACTCCGCGCTATCAATGACAGTCTCGTCAATGCCTATAACGACCACCTCAATCGCCAGCCCAACACCTTTTATAACCATCATGTCCAATCGCAGATTGTAGAGGATACGCTCCGCCAAAAACGCTATAATTACATCAGCGCGAAAATAATCAGCAATACGACCGACCGACCAAACAACACTATCACGCTCAATAGAGGTAGCCGACATGGTGTTCGGAGAGATGCCGGTGTTATCAGCAATGGCAGTATTGCGGGTATTGTGCTGAAGACTTCGCAAAACTATAGCGTAGTGATGTCGCTGCTGCACCGCGACGTACGTGTCAATGCCAAATTTAAACGCAATAATTACTTCGGGTCGCTCGCATGGAAAGGCAATAATCCGCAGATTATGGCACTCGTAAATATCCCAAAACACGCTCGCATCACCGTAGGCGATACGATTGTAACGAATAATTTCTCGGATATTTTTCCGGCAGATATAATGATAGGCGTTGTCGAAAAACACGAATTACCTCCCGGCAGCAACTATCATAATATTGATGTCAAACTGAATACCGATTTCTCAAATATCCAATACGTCAATGTCGTTGAGTCCCTCATGCATGATGAACGAGAAGAATTGGAAAAATCTATTGAATAGTGTTGTAGTATCGTAGTGTTTTGGTGTCTTAATGTTTTGGTATTATAACGTTTTTGCTCTGCAAAAATAAGTTATAATAATACTCAAACACCACAATATTAAAACACCACGAAACCACAGCACCAAAAAGCAACATGAACAATATAGCCCTCGTCAATATAGTCCGTTTTATAGTGCTGATACTGGTGCAGGTCTTGATATTGAAAAATATCGAGTTGGGGAGCTATGCCTATTACTTTAAAGTGTGGATGTATCCGCTTACCTTGCTGATGCTGCCTTTACGCCTTCCGGCTTGGGTGACGCTTTTGATAGCTTTTGCGACGGGTTTGGTGGTCGATATGTTTTATGATAGCGCAGGAATGCACGCGGGTGCGTGTGTAGCGATGATGTTTGTTCGCCCTTTATTTGTCGATATCCTCGAACCTCGCGGCGGCTACGATAATAATCCCCTACCCAATCGTGCGAAACTCGGCACTTCTTGGTTTTTACAATATATTGCTTATTGTCTCGCTATTTTTGTGGTCTTTTATTCTCTTTATGAGACTTTTTTATTCGAAAAAATAAATATGGCATTACTCAAAGCTGTATTGACTTACGTGGTGTCTTTGCCCGTGATACTGTTACCTGTTTTTATTTTTAATATTGGGAAAAATTCATAATCTCCCCAAAAAATCCCGTACTACTTCTTTAAGTTTTCCTCCATCCATTTCCATATTCAGTCCTGTAAATTGTGGTAAGTTGCGAATCGCAGCGTCCAAATCCATTTCGTTTTGGTTTTGACTAAGAAAAATATGTTGTTTGTGGAAACGTTCTGCGAGATATTCCTGTTCGGTTTGTCCGGGCGTGGGTACGAGGATGACTTGGCGTTTTTGAAGTGCCGCTAAATCCATGAGCGTACTATAACCGGAGCGTGTAATGACAATTTCAGCGGCAAGTATGGCTTCATTGAGGTCGGTTTTGGTGAGGTAAGCGACGGTTTCGATTTGGTCGTTTTGACTGCGTGTATTGCTGTCTGTTTTGCCTTTGACGATAAGGACGCGATAAGGTAGTTTTTGGACTTGTTCGATGATTTTTTCTTCAAAAAAAGTACGCTGCGGTTCGGGACCAGAAAGTACGGCGATGATGTCATAGCGTTTTTCGACAGGCATTTTTTGCATACGCGAAAGTACGCCTACATAACGTGTGTTGGGCAGCATGCGCCCGTGCGAGAGCGTGCCGGAGAGGTTGGGTTCGCCCCCGAAATCGGGAATCCAACATTCGTAATATCGCTTGATGAGTCGCCGATTATTCCACTTGGAAAATGTACCCAAACCAAGTAAAGTAGGAACTTTAAGGTGAATTTGATGCGTCAAAAAAACGGACGGAATACGCGCCGAGTAACAACCAAAACGGTTGTCAGAAATCAAGCCGTCGATATGATATTTTTGTATAATTTTATGGATGGCTTGGCGTTCTTGCCACATGGCTCGCATGATTTTTGGCATTTGCGAAGCCATATTCCAGACCATACTTCCTGCGCCATAACGAATATTATACGGCGGCAATTGGAGCGTGAGCAAGTCAGGATATTCTTTTTCGAGCAATCTCAAGGCACGTCCATCGGAAGCAAGAATGACCGCTGCGCCTTGTCGCTGCAATTCATCAATGATGGGCATACAGCGCGTGGCGTGTCCGAGTCCCCAATTTAAGGGGGCGATTAGGATGGTTTTAAGGATTGGTCGGCTCAATTTTCTAATCCGTTCTTTATCTGCCGTACATCTTCTATGTCAACACTGAAAATCTTGGCAATATTATCATCTGTAAGTATACCTTGTTGCAATAACCCCTTGATGGCAGAAGATGTTTTTCGCTCTGCTGCTTCCCTTTTTTGTCGTTCTACTTTTGTTTCTTGCTCTGCTGCTTCCCTTTTTTGTCGTTCTGCCTTCGTTTCTTGTTCTGCTATTTCTACTTCTTGTTCTGCTACTTCTACTTTTTGTTCTGCTACTTCTACTTTTTGTTCTGCTACTTCTACTTTTTGTTCTGCTGCTTCTACTTTTTGTTCTGCTACTTCTACTTTTTGTTCTGCTACTTCTACTTTTTGTTCTGCTACTTCTACTTTTTGTTCTGCTACTTCTACTTTTTGTTCTGCTACTTCTACTTTTTGTTCTGCTACTTCTGCTTTTTGTTGGATTTTCTTTAAATTTAGCTCATACGCTTCATTCTCCTCATCCATAGATGCTCTTTGGGCAAGGGCATCTTTATACCTGATACGTTCTCGGCTTGTAAGATTATTTGTTTTCAATTTCTCCAAGATTTCCATTGTCCATTTATCTACGGTCAATACTTCTGGAATAGGGTCTTGCGCGGTGGCAGTATCTGTAAATTTCATAAGTAAAATCAGTTTATCCAAATCACTTTCGACCTCGTGTTCGGCTTTATTCCACTTGCCGAGTTCGAGCATGACGTGTGTGGTTTGGTCATCTATCAGGTCGCCGTGTTGGTTGCGGAGACAGATGATGTGGTGAAATTCTTTGGTCGGATATGCCTTTCCGTCCAAAAAAGAAATCGTATAAAGCGGGCGCAGTTTATTATACTTCATTTTGCCGCCTTTTTCTACCATTTCATTGAGACGAAAATTGGCATAAAACTTAATACGATGAATGAAGGAAGCCAATTTGGTGCGTTGCATTTCTACGATAAATTGACGCCCTTTTTCATCGGTACAACTCACATCATATACTGCACCTCTATCATCTTGATATTCAGCCGTCTGATGTGTATTATCAATATGGACTTCCTTAATAGGCGTGTCCGATTGAATCATTATTTGTATGATTTTCCGTAGAAAACCCGTGTCTTTGAGGTTTGCAAATATGAGTTTAAACCCAAAATCAGTCAGTATAGATACAAAAGGTCCTATGGATGTCATTGATTCTTGTTTAAAGTTACGCTTTTTTGAGAAAAGTAGCAAATCTACGTTGTGAAAATTCTAAGAAGCAAATTCCAAATTCCAACAAAATATCTCGTAAAAACATCTTCGAATTGGAATTTGGAATTTACCGTTTATTCTTCATAAAAAAAACTAACAGGTGCGAGAACACGCTTAAATACGCGGTCTTGAACGAGCATAAAGTCGGTATTATCGTCTACACTGGCAAAGTAGCGGTCAACGGCAGCACGAACGGGCGCACCTTTTTCGTTCTGCCCGATTTGGCGTCCGATGACGGGGTAGAGTTTGACATTTTTGAGTGTGCCAGAGGTGGTCATTACTTCGATTTCGCAAAAGGGTTCGGCACTGATGAGGGCTTTGCGCTTAGGGTTATCGTTTTCAAATGCCTCTGCAACAAGGCTTTCAAACCCCTTGATATAGTACATTCCCTTCTGGCTGTCGGGCAAACCTTTGGTGGGCAATCCGTAGAGTTTTTGTACGTCAACAGTATTGCCATTACGAACGAGTTTGAAGGAGAGTTCCTTTTTTTCAGGTGAAAAATATTCAACTTGTACGGTCTTTATTTTATCCGCAGGAATACGAAAAACAGCACGGTCGCGCCAGTCAATTTCATTGAGCATAAAGCGCGGTTTCAAAACGCCCTGCCAGTTGGGAAGACTGACAACATAGGAGTCTGCATCGCCTTTTTTCATCATGTATGTGCTGACGCTGCCCTGTGTGCCACCCCCGACATAGAGTTCTTTCATCAGCTTCCCTTGCTTGTCATAAACCTCCGCAATAATACCACTGATAGTAATACTACGCTTGACACTTTCCTCTGCAGCCCGTGGAACTTGCGACACAATATCAAGATTACCAAGAGTTTGTATCAATAAATCAACGGCTTCTTTACGTGCCGTATATTTGTCATTGACTTGCCAGTCATCGTCCTTACGGGTGAGTGTGACGCGCTTTTTGGTTTTGTCCCACATCACAATTTTTCCAATTTGTGCGGTGTTTTTTACTGCAAAATCATCGCTCTGCAAAGTGCTATCTTCCTGATTGAGGTAGCGATAAGTAAAAAAGGCTAATACGCCAAAAACGATTAGTAATATCCAAGATGTTTTTTTCATAATTTTTTACGGTGAAGTAAGTTAATACACTGTTTCACAAATTTATTTACTTTTTTGAGTATTTCTTTTAAAATGACTCTTCACCAAAAAATCCTTAAATACAGTGAGTATTCGCGTCATTTTTGATTCGATTCATTTCAAAATAAA
>Ga0209186_1002031_pt1 | contig 14616 bp, 4 predicted proteins | sample SidtaG_FD_187426 | JGI IMG/M metagenome (GOLD analysis project Ga0209186, IMG submission 187426) | Marine algal microbial communities from Sidmouth, United Kingdom - Sidmouth_Male2 metaG (SPAdes) (version 2) | ecosystem: Host-associated > Algae > Red algae > Unclassified | place: Sidmouth, United...
ACTGCTACAGCAGTAACTAAATCTGGATCAGTAATAGTTACTGTACCGACTACTTCACAACCATTATCATCTGTAGCGGTTACTGAATGGGTACCTGCTGGCAATGTTGTATTTTGAGCGACTAGGACTCCATTACTCCAAACATAAGTGTAGGGAGGTGTTCCACCGCCACCTGTTGCAGTAGCACCACCATCTGATGCCCCATTACAACTCGCATTATTATCCAATATTACTTGAACAGTAACGACTGTAGGCTCAGCAATTGTAACCGTTGTGACAACAGAACAACCATTATCGTCTGTAACGGTTACTGAATGTGATCCGCCAGTTAGCATGGTTGCTGTAGCTGTAGTTTCATTATTATCCCAAACATAAGTGTATGGAGGTGTTCCGCCAATAGGTGTTACTGTTGCAGCACCATCACTATCTCCGTTACAAGTTACCCCATTGACTGGAGCAGTGGTAGCCGTGAGAGTTGTTGGTTCAGTGATGACCGCACTAGCAGTTGCAGTACACCCATTATCATCAGTGACTTCGACGATATATGTTCCAGCCACTTGGTTTATCGGATTTTGTACAGTACCTGCTCCGTTATTCCACTGATAGGAATAAGGTGGTGTTCCACCACTACCTGAAGCAGTTAGAGTACCTGTTTGATCACCATTACAAGCAACAGCACTTCCGCCTGCTGTAGCAACTAATATCGTAGGTTCTGTAATTGTAACTTGAGCAATAGAAGTACAACCATTAGCATCTGTAACAGTAACAGTGTAGTTTCCAGCACCATCAGTAATGGTAGCAGTAGTTGCTCCATTGTCCCAAACATAAGTGTAAGTTGGAGTACCACCAGAAGCAGTCACAGTTGCAGAACCATCAGTTCCTCCATTACAAGAAACAGGATTATTTTCTATTGCGCTTGAAGTCAGTGCGTTCGGATCCGTTACATTTATTGAACCAACCATAGTACAACCATTATCATCTGTAACAGTAACGGTATGTGTACCAGAGGGCAAAGTAGTATTTTGAGCGACAAGGACACCATTACTCCAAACATAAGTGTAAGGAGGTGTTCCACCACCGCCTGTTGCAGTAGCACCACCATCTGATGCACCATTACAACTAGCATTATTATCTAATACAACTACAACAGTTACTACTGGAGGCTCAGCAATTAGAACCGTTGTAACAACAGCACAACTATTATCGTCTGTTACGGTTACTGAATGTGATCCGCCAGTTAACATAGTTGCAGTAGCTGTAGTTTCATTATTATCCCAAACATAAGTGTAAGGGCTTGTTCCGCCACCAGGTGTTACCGTTGCAGCACCATCACTATCTCCGTTACAAGTTACGCCACTAACTGGAGCTGCTGTAGCCGTTAATATTGTAGGTTCAGTAATTACCGCACTAGCAGTCGTTGTACAACCGTTATCATCAGTGACTACGACAACATAGGTCCCAGCTCCTTGATTAATTGGATTTTGCATGGTACCTGCTCCGTTATTCCACTGATAAGAATAAGGCGGTGTTCCGCCACTAGCTGAACTGGTTAATGTACCTGTTTGATCACCATTACAGGCGACTGCGCTTCCTCCTGCTGCAGCAACTATCGCTGTAGGTTCTGTGATTGTGACTTGAGAAATAGAAGTACAACCATTATCATCTGTAACAGTCACAGAGTAGTTTCCAGCACCACCAGTAATGGTAGCAGTAGTTGCTCCATTATTCCATACATAAGTATAAACTGGAGTACCACCAGAAGCAGTAACTGTAGCAGATCCATCATTTCCACCATTACAAGAAACAGGATTATTCTGTACCGCACTTGAAACTAAGGCACTTGGGTCCGTAACATTTATCGATCCGACAACAGTACAACCGTTATCATCTGTAACAGTAACTGTATGTGTTCCAGAAGGCAATGTAGTATTTTGAGCGACAAGTACACCATTACTCCAGACATAAGTGTAAGGAGGTGTTCCACCACCACCAGTGGCAGTAGCACCACCATCTGATTGACCACTACAACTTGCAGGATTATCCAACACTACATTTACAGTGACTGCAGGTGGTTCGCTAATATTTACTGTTGCGGTTGCAGTACAACCGTTATCATCTGTAACTGAAACGGTATGTGTTCCTCCAGCCAGTGTACCATTTGTTTGTGTCGTAATACCACCACCCCAATCATAATTGTAAGGAGGCGTACCACCGCCGGCTGTTGCTGTTGCGGAACCATCTGTATCCCCATTACAAGTAACGCCATTATTAGGTGAGGCTGTTAAAGTAAGAACGGCGGGCTCTGTGATTACTACAGAGGCTGTTGCCGTACATCCTGAATCATCAGTTACGGTTACATTGTGTGTTCCAGCTGGGAGATTATTTACAGTATTACCAATTGTACCATTCCCCCAAACATAAGTATATGGTGGAACTCCACCAGCACCTGTTGCTGTTGCAGAACCATCGCTTAAACTATTACAAGAAACATTTCCAGTATTAGCGGTCGTTAAGGTTACTAAAGGAGGCTCAGTGACAACGACTCCAGTCACTTCTAAACAACCTGTAGCGTCAGTAACGGTTACGGGTAGTGGTCCTGCACATAAACCAGTAGCGGTTGGTGTTGTTTGTCCATTACCCCACTGATAAGCGTATGGAGGTGTTCCTCCAGTTGCAGCAACAGTAGCGGAACCATCACAAGCACCATTACATGATACGTTGTTATCTACTCCAATTACTGAAATGCCAAAGGTATTATTACTTGTAATTGTTACACCAACTGTTTCAGTACAACCATTGTCATCTGTAATCGTTAATGTATAGGAACCAGCACAAAGGTTGGTTACATCTTCTGTATTCGCACCTGTTGTCCAATTGAATGTATAGGGCGGAGTACCACCTGACGTGGTTACATCTGCAGACCCAAGACAAGCAGAGCACAGTGTGTTCACAGTTGATGCGGTGGCTGCAATATCAGTAGGTTGTCCAATGGTAGTCGAGGCTATCGTTGTACAACCGTTATCATCGGTTATGGTGACTGTATATGTCCCTTGTGAGAGTCCTGATATTGTAGGAGTGGTGCCATTGTTACTCCAATCATAAGTGTAAGGTGGCGTACCACCGGATGCTGTTGCAGTTGCGGTACCATCGTTACTTAAAAAACAACTTAAATCAGTACCTGAGGCGGTAGAAGTCAATGCTGGAGCTTCAGCAATGATTACTGAGCCAGTAGCAGAACAATTATTTGAATCAGTTACTGTAAACGTGTGTGTTCCGCCACTCAATGTAGTATTTGTTTGTGCAAATACGCCATTATCCCAAACGTATAGATATCCAGGCGTTCCACCTGTTACGCTTATTGTTGCAGAACCATCACTTAAACCTGGGCAACTTGTGCCAGCTGTGGGTGCTGCAGCAACGATAATAGTTGCAGCTGAACCAACCGTAACGGATGCTACATCACTACATCCTGTATCGTCTGTAACTGTAACGGTATATGTTCCAGCACAAAGATTACCAATTGTATTCGTATTACTTCCATTGCTCCATTGATAATTGTAAGGCATTGTACCGCCTGAGGCAGTTACGATAGCACTTCCATCACAATTCCCAGGACAAGTCACGGGAGCTGAGTTCGTACTAACAATACCAAAAGTGTTATTATTTCCAATAGTGACTGAAGTTACTGCTGGACATCCTCTAGAATCGGTGACTGTTACGGTGTTAATCCCCGCACATAATCCAGTGGCATCCTGAGTTGTCGTTCCATTTGACCATTGATAGGTATACGGTGGTGTACCGCCTGTCACATTTAAATCAGCTGTTCCATTACAGACACCACAAGTAGCGGGTGTACTGGTTAATATTACAGGATTTACTGCAGTCGGTTCTAAAATTGTGACCGATGCGGAGGACGTACAACCATTTGTATCGTCAACTACAATCGTATAGGTCCCTGCGATGAGGTTAGTTATAAGCGGAGTTGTTCCTCCGTTTGACCATTGATAGCTATAAGGAGGGTTTCCCCCAGTTGCAAAGACGGAAGCACTACCTTCATCTCCACCATTACACAAAACATGAGAAATGACATTTGCTGAGAGTTGAATAGCGCCAGAACCGGTGATTGTAACTGATTCTGTTCCTGAACAACCTGTATCGTCAGTAACGACGACCTGATAAGTACCAGGAGCGAGGCCTGTAGCAGTGGCACCTGTTTGCCCATTACTCCATTGATAGGTATAGGGGATGATTCCGCCGGTACCGATTACTGTTGCCACGCCACCCATTGTGCATGTGGCATTGACTGGTATGATTAATCCTGTAACATCAATCACATTTACAGTTTCTTGGTAGGTTACTTGACAGTATCTTTCAGAAGTCACGACTAAAGTAATCGTTTTCGGACCTCCTGATGTATAAGTGATTGTGTGTGGTCCTTGCGTTATACTCGTTTGGGGAACCGCATCAACTCCAAAATCCCAGTACCATTCAATCAATTGACCAAGTGGGTAAAAAGAGTTATCCGTTACAACGACCTGTCCATTTGTACATAAGTTTTGGGGCGCTACAATAAAAGATGGCTCTGGTCCCAGAAACTCTCCAGTACCTCCCCAGTCAATACTGAATCCATTTCCAGTCGATGTAAAGTTATTTATAACAAGTGCATAAACTTGCCCCTGAATCTGATCTAAAGCTTGAGCATAGTTGTCATCTATAGCAAGTGTTGGATTACCAGGACTTGTTGGTGCATTATTTTGACAATTAAAAAGTTCATAATGTTGTTGGGAGAACAAGTCTAATCCAGTTGGCCCAAAACATTGTGATCCAATAGGCTGGTATCCAGATGCCATACAACGCTCAATAATTTTACCTGTACAAATTAGATCACCAGTTACAGGATTAAAGCCGTTAGGCATATGATACACCACAAAATCAAGATCATCGCCAGGGTTTGTAGGAATAAGATCGAAGGCAACAGTTCCAGTAGTTTTTGCTTCCCAAGTATACCATACTGAATTGGTTTCTAATGTTCCAGGAGGAAAAGGCCCTGCATGAAAACAAAATGCATCTTGCATTTCTGAATTGTCTAGCCCAGCACCAGTAACTTCAGGGACAGAGAATGGCGATTTATCGCAAAGTACGGTAGCTGTAGGACAATCACTATCAGGCTCTTGAGGAGCATTGTAGTTATTCAGACAGATCATAAAAGTATTTCCTAGGAATGTTCTACTATCTACTTTAAAATGATAGGTCTGTCCAGGCGTTAACCCTCCTTTATAGAGTTCCACAGTGTTGTCTCCAACAACATCGGATTGACACGCTGTTTCTGTAAGTGCACCACAGCCGCCCTCATAGAATACAAGTTCTGGAGAAAATAAAGTACCACCATTAGCTGGAGGTCCAATACTCCCAATTACGGCAATTGTAACATCTGTAAACTGAGCAGTGAAGCTGTACCATCTGTCTCTATTTCCAATTTCGCAGCTTCCGTCGCCACTATCTGTAGCACCAGCAAGCGAGAAAGCGCCTGGCGTAGAACACCAATTTTGAACATCAGTGATAATTTGAGAATTGATGCATTCATCATTTGCGGAAACATTAGAACAAAATAGGAGTAGGATAAACAATCCGATAAGTTGGGTATAGGATTTATTCATTGTTCGGAGCAGTTTTGGTTAGTAATTATATTGTAGGTTAATTCAGTTAGTTTGCATAACAAAAATTCGTGGCTTAACAATATAGTAAATTAATCTTAGGTATTAAAAAATTGATTTGATATTGTTCATTTAAACCATAGAATTTTATTTTGTTAAATTAAAGTTAAAACGAATCTTAAGCCTGATCCGCTGCCTTAACAATAATTTATTTCAATAAAAATGATATAATTTTTGCTTAATTTAAATAAAGCACAGTAAATCAGCGTCTTATAGAAAACTGAGGATTTGTGCTAATATTCCAGAAACAAAGATTTTCTAAACAGCATCGCTCTGGCAATAAGGTATCATTAACACTTTGGCACTCAAATATATAAAAAATACATTCCAAAAGTAATAATATCCCAAAAACTTAAGGTATTTCTTAATAATCAGTGTGCCTTGGTTTAATATTTCAAGTTTAAATTGTATCGTTTTTTTGGCAGCATAGATAAATTAAAATACCTTTTAAATCCATTGAAAATTGGAGGTAAAATAAAATATAGAGATCAACATTATTTGTTATCTTTGAACATCATTAACTAAATTTTGCAACCCCAATATAAAACTGTAAAGGATTGATTTGTATGATAGAACATTCGTTCTCTTTCAAGAATCCGTTCTGCTTCTCAAGATGAAACACTTCACTTATTTTTTTTTAATGCTCCTATTTTTTGGAGCCACTGGGCTAACTGCTCAGACTCGTCTCGCTGATTCTATTGCGTTGGTGGGTTTGTATAATGCAACAGGAGGTCCCCTTTGGAAAAACACTTGGGACCTAAGCCAGACAATAGATAACTGGTATGGCGTGACGTTGGACTATAGCCTGACGGGGGGGCGGGTTATTTGTTTGGATTTGGATGGCACTTCTGGTTGTAACAACTTTTCTTTTCCAGGAGGAAACCGATTAGTTGGTTCTCTCCCCGACTTAAATCTTGATGAATTACAGCAATTGTATTTAAACAAAAATCAGTTAGGTGGTCCCATTCCTAATTTTACAAATCTCGCAAACTTACAGTTTTTAAATTTGGCTAATAATCAATTGAGTGGTGCCATTCCTGACTTTATAAGTCTTATAAACTTACAAGAGCTATCCTTGTTCACTAATCAGTTAAACGGTGCAATTCCTAATTTTACGAACCTTTCAAGCTTACAAAAGTTGAACTCGCATAGTAATCAACTAAGTGGTGCAATTCCTAATTTTACGAATCTTTCAAACTTACAAGAATTAAACTTGGGTAGTAATCAGTTAAGTGGTGCTATTCCTAATTTTACAAATCTTGATAACTTACAAGAATTATACCTAAGCAGTAATCAGTTAAGTGGTGCAATTCCTAATTTCACAAATCTTGCAAACCTACAAGAATTATACCTGAACAGTAATCAGTTAAGTGGTGCTATTCCTAATTTTACAAATCTTGATAACTTACAAGAATTAAACTTGAGCAATAATCAGTTAAGTGGTACTATTCCTAATTTTACGAATCTCGCAAACTTAAAAAATTTGTTTTTCTCTTATAATCAGTTAAATGGTACCATTCCTAATTTCACAGGTCTTCCTAACTTAGGAACATTGAATTTGATCTCAAACCATTTAAGCGGTGCCATTCCTAATTTCACAGGTCTTCCTATGTTAAGATCTATGCATTTGTCCAATAATCAGTTAAGTGGTGCTATTCCCAATTTTACAAATCTTATCAACTTAGACAGATTGTATTTGGACAATAACCAACTAAATAATTCTATACCAAGTTTCACAAATCTTCCTAAGATAAATTGGCTGGATTTAAAAATCAATCAATTCACTTTTGAAGATTTACTCAACTCCTTTCAAAACAATCATAATTTATGTTCTGCCAATAATGGATTTTACATATACCATTCTCAAGATTCTGTTTGCATACAAGATAGTATCTATATTTCACTTGGTGCCCCTTTCACTATCGATCTTCAAATAGATGATACTGTCACTACAAGTACTTACTATTGGTTTAAAAATGGTGTTTTCTTTGATAGTACGACAGTTAATGAATTGTACTTTCCAATTGTACAACAGTCAGATTTGGATGTGTATCATTGCCTAATTACCAACCCCCATACCCCTTTTCTTACATTAAACTCAAGAGCTAAAACGTTGTTACTTTGTACGATTAGTAGTTCTCTTGCCACCAACGATATCAACTGTAATGGAGCAAATAATGGTCTAGCTACAGTTAATACTTCAGGAGGAACGCCACCCTACAGTTATTTGTGGAGCAATGGGAATACTGCAGCAACAGCATCAGGCCTCAGCTCAGGAAGCTATTCCGTAACACTCACCGACGCCAACAACTGTCAAGAGATTTCAAGCATTCAGATTACGGAGCCAGATGCTCTAGCGCTCAATTTACAAAACAGTAATCAGATTTCCTGTAATGGCAATACAGATGGCGCTGCCAATTATACTGCGACAGGAGGAACGCTACCCTACAGTTATTTGTGGAGCAATGGGAATACTACTACAACCGCATCAGGACTTAGCGCTGGAACCTACTCCGTAACCCTCACCGACGCCAACAACTGTCAAGAGATTTCAAGTATTCAGATTACGGAACCAGATGCTTTGGCGCTTAACTTACAAAACAGTTCACAGATTTCCTGTAATGGGAATACAGACGGAGCCGCCAGTTATATTGCGTCAGGAGGAACACTACCCTACACTTATTTGTGGAGTAATGGGAATACCACTACAACAGCATCAAGCCTTAGCGCTGGAAGCTATACGGTAACACTAACCGACGCCAACAACTGTCAACAGATTGCAAGCATTCAGATTACGGAGCCAGATGCCTTGGCGCTTAATATACAAAACAGTACACAGATTTCCTGTAATGGGAATATAGATGGAACCGCCAATTATGCGGCGTCAGGAGGAACGCTACCCTACAGTTATTTGTGGAGCAATGGGAATACCACTACAACAGCATCAGGCCTTAGCGCTGGAACCTATACAGTAACACTTACTGACGCCAACAACTGTCAAGAGATTTCAAGCATACAGATTACGGAGCCAAATGCCTTGGCGCTTAACTTACAAAACAGTACACAGATTACCTGCAATGGGAATACAGATGGTACTGCTAGTTATGCGGCGACAGGAGGAACACTACCCTATACCTATTTGTGGAGCAATGGGAATACTACTGCAACAGCATCTGGCCTTAGTGCTGGAAGCTATTCAGTAACCCTCACCGACGCCAACAATTGCCAAGAGATTTCAAGCATTCTGATTACGGAGCCTGATGCCCTAACGCTTAACTTACAAAACAGTACACAGATTTCCTGTAATGGGAATACTGATGGTGCCGCAAGTTATACAGCAACAGGAGGAACGCTACCCTATACTTATTTGTGGAGCAATGGGAATACTGTAGCTACCGCATCAGGTCTTAGTGCTGGAACCTATTCAGTGACACTTACTGACGACAATAACTGTCAACAGATTTCAAGCATTCAAATTACAGAGCCAGATGCCCTAGCGCTTAACTTACAAAACAGTACACAGATTACCTGTAATGGGAATACAGACGGAGCCGCCAGTTATGCTGCGACAGGAGGAACACTACCCTATACTTATTTGTGGAGCAATGGGAATATTGCAGCAACAGCGTCAGGCCTTAGTGCTGGAAGCTATTCAGTAACACTTACTGATGGTAACAACTGTCAAGAGATTTCAAGTATTCAGATTACGGAGCCAGATGCTTTGGCGCTTAACTTACTAAGCAGTACACCGATCACTTGTAATGGGAATACAGATGGTGCCGCCAGTTATACTGCGACAGGAGGAACGCTACCCTACAGTTATTTGTGGAGCAATGGGAACACTACAGCAACAGCATCAGGCCTTAGCGCTGGAAGCTATTCAGTAACCCTCACAGATGGTAACAACTGTCAACAGATTTCAAGTATTCAGATTACGGAGCCAGATGCTATAGCACTCAATGTAATTAGCAGTACGCCGATCACGTGTAGTGGGAATACAGATGGTGCCGCTACTTTTGCAGTGACAGGAGGAACATCGCCTTACAGTTATTTGTGGAGTAATGGGAATACGACTACGACAGCAACTGGTCTTAGCGCTGGAAGTTATTCTGTGAGCATTACTGATGCGTTGAATTGCTTGTATATTGCAAGTGTTATCATCGATGATTTAAGCTTATCGCTTGATACAGTAATCGTTACTGCATCTTCTTGTGGCTTGAATAATGGCCAAGTAGAAATTCTGGCAACAAATGGCAATCCACCGTTACAATACAGTATTGATGGGGGCATCGCTTATGCAACCGTTACTACATTCCCCAATCAGTATTCAGGCACCTACCTTGTTTATGTTAAAGATCAAGATGGTTGCTTGGATAGTACTACGATCATTCTCAATGATTTAACGCCTATGCTGGACTCTATTACAGCCGTTCCAAGCGATTGTGATGTTGACAATGGTAGCCTGACTGCTTATATCACCAATGGACAACCGCCTTATAGTTATTTGTGGAATACAATACCACAACAGACTGGCCAAAGTGCTACAAGCTTAGCCACTGGCACCTACGAATTAACGGTTTCTGATGATAATGGTTGTATGATTACTGCTTTAGGCGACTTGATTGATCCTATGTCTCTCAATACTCCTGAAAGTGATTATGTGGTCTGTGGTACACCGTATGTGATCTTAGGTACTAATTATTATGGAAATTCATTTGTGTGGTCTACTGGTGCGACGTCTAACACCATTTCTGTCAATCAGGCTGGTGAATACAGTATAACTGTCACCGATTTTTACAATTGTCTGTTTATTGATACTGTGGAGGTCATTCAAATTCCTTTCAACCCGCAGATTGGTAATGACACCACAATAGTCATGGATACTGAGGCCTTTTTGGAAGCTAGTGGTGGTACATCTTATGAGTGGTGGCCGACTGCTGATTTGAGTTGTGGGAATTGTCCGAATCCAGTGGCGACTCCTACTGATACGACAGAGTATTTTGTTGCTATCGACATTCCTTCTGGATGCCCAGATACGTTATCAATGATGGTTTATACTGTAGAGTCACTTGACGAAACGGTTGTTATTCCGGATGTGATCACTCCAAACGGTGATGGGGAGAATGATATCTGGGTGATTGTGAACATAGATCAGTTTCCGCTTAATCGGGTATTTATTGTTAATCGCTGGGGTGATGTCGTGTATCAGGCTACACCTTACAACAATGATTGGGCGGGGACTCATAACGGTAAGCTGTTGCCTCAGGGCACTTATTACTACTACGTGGAGCTGGATGTGAATCAGGTAGAAACTAGGAAGGGGTCGATATCATTGATTCGGTAGGGATTTAGCTTTGTTTAAGAAGTACAGTCTTTCCATGAACAACATTAAGAAATGGACAAACTTCAACTACGATTGATATTAAGAAAAAGTAACTTTTTCAGACATGAAAAATAATTCAAAAGTCCTGCTACCTTTGGTGGGATTATTACTATTAATATCTTGTTTCAATTATAAAAGTATGGCGACTTATAAGCAGATGCCTAAAGTCCGGACATTAGAGGATTTCGAAAAAAACTATGGAGAAACCGTCAAGTTGTTTGGAATCCTGGTAAATAAACCGTTAAAAAACAAAGAGGTAGTTGTCGCAGAAAGTGTTTTCTACATTAAACTCTCTGACGGTATGTTGATATTACTGCCTACAAAAGGGGACGCTGACATCATGCACGATAGTATGAAAAAAATGGTTGGGGTCGAAACTTTTGTAGTAGGCGAACCTTTCCCTCCTGGCTTTCCTGTTATTTATGAAGGTTTAAAAATACATTCTTTTAATCCCATAGGTTTTATTACTGCAATGGATGATGAGATGTTAATTAGTCCTCAGATTTTAGACCTGGAAAAACTAATCACCTATAAGGAAATCATGAAAGGGTCTGATGATTTTTTCGCATATATGGTGGGCACTACAACGCAAAAAATAGATACGAATGCAGTATTTCCACAAACAACTACAATCCTACTACAAGATAAAACTCCAATCGAAGTCACTATTAATGAGAAATCAGATATTGATATATTAGGAAATAAGGAAGAAAAAGTATTTTTCAAAGGGCTAGTCAATACAAACTTTGATCAACATAGTGTAATTGACGGAAATATCTCCAATTATGAAAAATATATGGATTATTATTCTCCCCAATAAAGTAAAGGAAGAAAAGAGCTATGCATAACAACGAAAAACAAATTAGAGCTGTTTTTGATGATGATACAATAACAGTTTACCAAGCTTACCCAAAAGAGATCGCTATTCCTGCTGTTAAACACCAAAGATTTGTCAGTCCTTTTAAAATGGAAAGAATGACCTGGATAAAACCGTCTTTTCTATGGATGATGTATCGTTGTGGATGGGCTCAAAAGGAACGGCAGGAACATGTGCTTGCTATTAAAATCAAACAAGAAGGATTTCAATGGGCATTAGATAATTCTTGCATCTCTCACTTTGTTCCTGAATTGCATAATTCGATGGAGCAATGGAAAGAAACGCTTCAAAATTCTCCCGTACGCATCCAATGGGATCCAGAACGAGATATTCATTTAGAAAAACTCCCTTATCGTTCCATACAGATAGGGCTTTCTGGTGAAGCTGTCGATAAGTATGTTAATGAATGGATTGTATCTATTGAAGACATTACGCCTTATTGTAAACGGGTTTATGCATTGATTTCTGAAGATGTTGATGAGGCGATTAAGGAGTTGCCTGAGGAAAGGGTTTATTCTTTGGGGTGATTCTTCAAATTGCCAACAATATTATTGAGCCTCAAAAATATAAAAATTGCCGTCATAGTCTACTTGATATAATCGATCATTTATGATTAACGGAAAATCTGATGGATTGCAGCTATTTTTTAGTTCATAGGTCCATTCTACAATGTTAAAGTCAAGTTTCTTGAATAAATCATCAAATTTTGATACCAATTCTCTTGGTATAATATGATGTACTTGATTATCAATAGATACCGTACGTATATTCGCTTATTGGTATATATTCTAAACCAGTTACACCTCCGTTTTCAAATACTTCTTTTAGTTTTACTGAAATAAATAAACTAATGGGCTCTTCATACATTCTAAATATGTCAATACCGATTATTGACTCATTAAAAACTAACTTTTCTATTTCCATTGGCATATCAGCCACTTCTGGTAAAAAGGAAGGGTTTCTTTCATAAATTGATTGTTCCCAATCAAACGCTTTAATTGGTTCCATTGTATTCATTAAAAAATAGCTAGGGATTGTTGTTTTAATAAATTGAAATCCAATGTTCAAACTTTCAATAAGTTCTTTAACTTTTTCAGAAACAATTGGTAAACCTGAAATTATAGAAAATAAAAAATCACTTTTAATCCCGTCTGGCACAGGTTTTAATTCAACAAATTCAAATTCAATCAGATCAGAACCATTAATTTTCTTTTTAATTGAGTCTAAATTAACTATTGATTTCACTATTGCATCACCTTTGGTATACTTTATCCTAATAAAATAGTGCATATTATTATTCTTTTAAAAGGTTTGGATTTATCTCTAGTTGCTTCTTGTAACCATTAATAAGCTTTTTCAGCCTTTCTTTATAGTGCTTTTTGGCAGAATCACTCAATTCTTCAAAGTTGCCAACCTGTTTCTCCAAACGGGCTAAGTCATCTCCTACTTTTATTGTATAATTCGAATGAGACCCTTCATGAAATGCTCTTTTTAGAAAAGTTTCAGCATCTGCAGATTTACCTTTTCTTGCCATTTCTGCAATGAAAGCATCCAACACTTCTTTATTCGGGGGTAACATTATTCCATTCAAAAGTCCATCTTCAATGTTAAAGTCAAGTTTCTTGAAAAAATCTTTAAATTGTGGTAGCAATTCTCTTGGCACAATGTGATGTGCTTGAAACCAGTCTGGTTTCATTCCAGGGATTCCTTTCCTTAACTCTCTTGTTCCCTCACCACCTCCAATTAATACCCTTCTTGCTTTGTCGGCCAATGGCCCATCTCCCTTTTCTAGTAGTTTTAAAAACATATCCATACGAGCCGCTTCATCTAAACTTTCTAGTTTGCTTATGAATCTACTTGCATCATCTAAGTTATCACCTTGCTTACCAATAACAATAGAACCATCATCCAAAATCGATCCAACCCTTTTACCTTTTACTGCATCTGAGTCTACTTGTTTAATCTCCCCACTCGCCAACAACACCCAAGGATTCAGTTTCCCCTCCAACTTAAACCACCGTCCCTGCCGTCTAATCCGAAATTTCTTAAAGGAGAGATTAGACTTGATCCGCCCTATCAAATCCTGAACCGTCTTAACGCCACGACTAAATCCGTTTTTCAGACCCGAAACCATTAATTTAGTGCCACCTGCTCCGACATTAACCAGCCCACGCCCCACCTTAAGCGTATTCCGACCAGTGTTAACCAGTGTTTTGCGACCTGCCCCAAGCAATGCCTTCGTAGTGTTCTTAGCACCCTGAGCAGCCATCTTCAGTGATCCCTTCAGACCAGCCTTAGCAGCCTTAAGAACCGTGTTTAAATCAAATAACAGGATGAAGATTAACTCTACTACCACAATCACTAGAGCGCGTGCAAAGTCTTTGGCTCCAGCAGCAATGCCACCTTCTCCAGGCCACGCTTTTGTAAGGAAACCCTTTAAATATTGACCTGCTTTCACCAAGGCGGCACCCATAAAGATAGCACCTAAAACCTGAAGTAGTGGCGGAATGAGGGATAAGACTGCACCACCACTAAGAATAATCGCCGCAACACCAATGACAATGGCCGCAACAATACCCGCTATGATGGCTAACTGATTCTTTTGCCACCAGTCAGAGATTCCTTTGACCATCATGGTTTTG
>Ga0209186_1002036_pt1 | contig 14580 bp, 12 predicted proteins | sample SidtaG_FD_187426 | JGI IMG/M metagenome (GOLD analysis project Ga0209186, IMG submission 187426) | Marine algal microbial communities from Sidmouth, United Kingdom - Sidmouth_Male2 metaG (SPAdes) (version 2) | ecosystem: Host-associated > Algae > Red algae > Unclassified | place: Sidmouth...
GGATAGAATTCCGGTGGGATTTTATCCCTGGTCGAGATCATATCTCGGTCCGGCTTACGCTCGGATTGCGGAAGCTTCCTCAAGCTTCCCGGTCCCCCCAGAGGGCCCGGATTCGGGATGACGCGTGCCTCCCTTGCGTGTGCCAGACCCCCCCAGGGGGGCCCGATCGGGTGTTCCACGCCTCACGCCCCTCTAGAGGGGTCGTTTCATGTGTGGCCCTGGGGCTCCCTGGACACCCCCCCCAAGGGGGGTTGTCCCACGCTACCCCCCCAGGGGGATGTTGCGTGACTGTTCACGACCCGTCCCCGGCTCATGCCGGGGGGGTCGTGTCACCCCTGTCCGGGGGTTTCCCCCACAATTGCCTTTCAGGCTGACGTACTTCATTCCTCCGTCCCTGGGGACACGCGACGGCGTCCTCGTCATGAGTGACGACGTTCTTATGGACGCGGCGACAAACAACCGCCGCGTGGCTTTGGTTCGTATTGAACAAGGCCATTGGGGCGTCCCGCCGGGGTTCGTTGACAACCTCAACGGGGTTCCCGACGACCATGTCGACGCCGTCGTGGCGGAGGTGCACGGAAACTCCAAGTATGGCAACCAAGGCGAGGCGCGGCAGGCCTATGAGGTTCGGGCCTATGCCAACGAGTTGGTCCGTTACGGACGCCCGTTTCATGACTTCCACACGCATCTTTACGCTTGGGCCCTCTTGTTCCCCGTCCATCAGATGGGGACCTTTGAGGTCTCCGCCAACAACTTCGGGAGTCTGCGTCGGGCTTGGCCGGAGGCCGTCTTCCTGTCGCGCCGTACGGCCAAGGAGTTGTCGGTGCCTGTCGCTCAGGAGGCGGGCATGGAGGAGTACCTTGATGAGCTCATCGAGGCAGATCAAGAGGCTGAACACGCCGTGGAGGAGAAGTTTGACGCCCGCACATTGGCGTTGACTTCCCCCTTTCGGGCGCCAGGTTATGCCCCCGCCCATCGGCGTGCTCAAGACGCTGCTCGCATCACGGGCCGCGGGCTGCTTCCCACCGCTTGGTGTTCCGGTGTTATCCGGGCGCCCCGTCATTTCGACTTGTCGCGGTGGTTTCCCCGCTACGCCCGCTGGTGGTTAAACCGCGGGGTGTGGATGGAGATGCCTTACGCACTGTCGTATATGGCTCACAAGCTGGTTGACGAGTTCAGTGCCGTCTGGCACGTCGTCAACGCGGAGTATTACTACTTCCTCGCGGCCGGGTGGGTGCATACCCTGTTGACGGACAAGGTCTTCGCCTGTCTCGATGCCAAGGCCTTTAAGCGGATGTTCAAGTTGGACCTGCACCGTATGGCCAGTGGGCCGGGTGGCCAAGCGATGCTGGACACGTTCCACGAGATGAATAAGGCCACGGAAGTCTTTCCGTGGACCATTGTGGTCAAGGACGTCATCCGACGGGACACGCAGACGCGTGCGGCGCGTCAGGTGCACGTCCGTTTGGACTCGCTGGCCGAGTACGGGTTCATGCTGAACCACCCTTGTCGGGGCTTTGCGTCTCTTCCCGTTTGTGGCGGGGGGTCGGACGACAATGGCGATACGCCCGCGGCGGCAGCCCAAGGCAACGGCGGTTTTGTCCGGCAAGGGACGCGGGCGGCCGGTGGGCCTTCGCGTCGGGCTGCTTCCCCTAGCCGGCGGTCGCTCTCGCCAATGCGCGAGACGCGCGTTACCACCGCGTCCGGCGGACATGCGCGTTCCACGCAAGAGGAAGTTTGGACCTTGCCTGAGGCGTTTCAGGCGGCGGTGGCCTTGTTTGGCGACGGGCCGAGTCGTCGGATGGACGGGCAGCGCGTGCCTCGTGGCGTCGGGGCGGCCGCCCTGGCTTCGGCGTGGAAGCGCCAGACGGAGGCGTTACGCCGGGCGGTTCTTGACACGCATGGCTAGGTCCTTGAGGAAGCCATGCCGGTGTTGGCTCGGGCCATGAGCGAGGCTGCAGACTCGGCGGCTGCCTTCGACCTGTTCGCTCAGGAGGTCGAACGTCTGCGCCAAGTGGCGGCGGTGCCTCCGTCGCCCGTGCGTTTTGACGCGAGCGACATCCTCGCCCGGCGTCTCAGCCGTGACGACGAGGATGAGGAGGAGCGTCCGCGCAATATGCGCCGTCGCAGTTCTTCGGTGGACGGGGGTAGCCTGGGGCACTTCCGCAACTGAGGCGGGTGTCCCAAGACCGGTGTGGGCTCGACTTGTGCCTTTGTTTTGTTTGGCTTGTTTTACGGCCGATGCCCGTCGGCAGGTGATGCTGAGGCGGTGTTTCATACACCTCGCCCGCTCATGAGGTGCTGTCATTTGGAAAAAGAGGGTTTGGCTTGTGTATCACTGTTGGTTTTCCTGCTAAAGTGAAAGGCAACCAGCGCCCATGTGGCCATGTCATTATGGTCTTTTGACGCGTGGGGAAGTACCTCGTGCGATGCACAAGCTGCTTTGGCATCCGCGTACCAGGGGGCTCTCTCCCATCTGGGGGCTATAAGCGTCGCCTCTGTACTTTGGTACATTAGGTCCTCCACCGTTGTGGTTAGGTCATGGACCGAAGGTAGCAGTAGCCCGCTAGGCTCGGATCCAGCGCCTTGGGTAACAGGCGTGGGTGGCGCGTCATTGTCCTGTAAGGACGGGGGGCAGGGCCACACGTAGGTGTACGGCCCATGCCACACAGAAAGCTCGGCGAAACGCGAAAGAGCCAACCAGGGGTCGTGGGAGATATGACGCGTCCGTTCGGGTAATGTCAGTCGAACCCAACAAATCGGTAAGGTCTCCTGAACTGAGTTCGATTGGTTAATCTTAACCCAGTTCAGTGTGATTCGAATTTCGCGATGGGAATTCGAAAACACTCCAAGAATGGTCGGGGACCACTTTGGTTCTTGGCGTTGGGGGGTTACTACCAACGCCGTTTCGGCTTGATTAAGCCTGGGTGATCGGCGGGTGCCCCGAGACGGGGGATTGGGAATACTCCAAGAGTAGCCCGCAATTTTCTTCTTTTTCTTTCGGAGAAATCGGATGACCAAGTTCCGAGGAAGGTTTTCCGACGGTTCCCAGGAATCGTCCTTGGGACCATAGTCAAACCATCGGACCTTGGCACTGTAGATGCCATTGCTCCGACGGAGCTTCAATAGGCGGTCGATGACGTATTCGTAAGGTATCGGAGGTGTGCTCTCAGGCTTATCGAGTCCGTCCAATAGTGGATGTGGGGTCTCGTCAGGGGTCGACGGCCGTGGGGCCGGGGTAACATGGTCACTATTGACTCTTCACTCTTCGCCATTCACGTCTACGACGTAGGTAGATTCATCTGCGTCAAGTACGATGAATGGGCCGACGGTCCTGCTTTGCAGCTTGTTCTTTTGTTGATGGTTCGTCGTATAGACGTAGTCACCGACACGGACACGTTTGTTACGTGTATCAACGTTCGAGTCGAAGTTACGCTTACAGCGTGGTTGCGTCTTTTGCAAGGCCTCTACGACGGCTGGAATTTGCTGTCTTAGCTTGGCCATGAACTCACGCTTACGCGCTAGGGGTGACCCATCATAGAGGGTACCCTTATTTGTCAATGGCGTCCCTGGGGGGAGGTTGCGGACCGACAAACTCGGGGTTCGTCTCGGGATAACGAGTTCGAATGGCGCATTGCCTGTTGATCCGTGTGGCTGGCTATTATACGCCATGGTCAATACGGGGAGTAGTTCATCCCAACGGCGCGGGTCTTCTGTGACGTAATGTCGGAATTGTGTAGCCATGGAACGATTGTACCTTTCGACTTGACCATTAGTCTGTGGGTGGTAGGCCGTGGTGCGCACTGTTTCGGTGCCTAGCACTTTCATTACGGCAATGAAGAAGTTTCACATGAACTGGGGCCCTTGATCCGATAGGATTCGGTCAGGTGGGCCATAACAGGCGACCCATGCGTCAATAATGGCTGATGCCACGGAGATTGACGTTACGCGCCGTAAGGCGACGCATTTGGTCAGCTTGGAGAAGCGGTCGGTAATGACCAGAATGAAGCGGTTACCAGCTCTGGTAGCGGGGATTGGCCCGAAGATATCGACCGATAGGTCTGTCAATGGTTCCGTAGCTGGGAACAGCGTCAGCGGAGACGTGTGTCGTCGTAGTGACAGCCGATTTTGGGCGCAGGTGGTACACTTAGTAATACTGTTGTAGATATCCGTGACCATGGATGGCCAGTAATACCGACGCCGCATGGTGTAGTACATCCGGTTCATATCCGGGTGGGCTGACACCGTTGCGTGATGTTCCAACGTAAGGATACGCTCGCGTAGGCTTTCCGGGATGACCAATTGGTCGCCGTACGGTGCGCGCCTGTAGAGGCCGTGGCTTTCATTTTGAAAGAAGGCCTTTGCTGTTTTGTGTGCCACCCGTTTGGCCAACTCGACGCAAAACGCGTCGGTTTTTTGGGCTTCCACGATATCGTCGTATTCGACGGGGGCCGGCATGTCAGTACCCGTGTACCTCCCCGTCAGAAAGCTGTTGGCCGTCTCGGCCAATGCAAGGCATGGGATATCATCGTTGATATCTTCGACGGCGGCGTCATTGTCCGTTCGGGACCAGAAGTCTGGGACGTGGTGCGATGCACCGGGTTTGTACTGCATTTTGAATGTATATTCGGACAGCCGTAGGCGCCATCGCATCAACCGGCCACTTGAATCAGTGGTGCTGTAAATCCAGCTCAGGGCTTGATGGTCGGTCCTTATTAGGAAGCGATGGCCATCGAGGAAGTGTCTGAGCTTGAGTACGCTCCACACAACGCCAAGGCACTCGCGTTCCGTCGTGGAATACTTCTTCTCAGCTGGGCTGAGTCCACGGCTCCAGTAGCCAACCGGTAATCTAGTACCGTCAGGTTCCTCTCGCAGCAAGGTACATCCGAGTTGGTCGGCGCAGGCGTCGACATCGACAATCATCTGGCCTTTGGCCTTTGGCAGGGCCAAGATTGGAGGTGCAAGGAGCGCTTGCCGCAGGTCTTCGAAGGCCGCGAGGGCTGCGTCGGTTGGCTTCGGAAAGTCTGGAGGGACTTCTGCGCGGGTCATTGCGTTGAGCGGCTTTGCTCGTTTAGCAAAGTCTTTGACGAAACGTCGATAGACATTGCACATCCCCAAGAAACTTTTAAGCTGGGTCTTGTTAGTGGGGAAAGAAGCGTGCTTCAACGCGTCGACGTTCTTATTATGAACATGGAGTTGACCCGGTCGGGCAATGTGCCCAAGGTACTCGACATCGTCGGAGAACCAGGTGCATTTCTCATGATTGAGAGTGACGCCGGCTTCACGCAACCGCGTTAAGACCACATCAACGTCCTTGACGTGTTGCTCTGCAGATGCAGAGAAGATGGTGACATCATCTAGGTAGATGAGGAAAAGCTGCCACTTGAGTCCAGACAATAAAATGTCAAGGGCCCGTTGAATCGTAGCAGGGGCGTTCGTCAATCCGAATGGCATGGACAGCCAATGGTAAATACCCGCATGCGTTGTAAACGCAGTCTTCTCTCTGTCGGCAGGGCGTAGGGGCACTTGCCAATAGCCGGCCGTACAGTCCAGGGAGGTAAAGACCTTCGCATCTCCCAAGGAGTTCAGGCAATCCTCCATCCGGGGAAGGGGACAAGCATCCTTCTTGGTGATGTTGTTGAGCCGTCGGTAATCCACACAGAAGCGGGCCTTACCATTATTTTTTGGTACAATGACGACGGGGCTCGCCCATGCACTGTGGCTAGGTTCTATGACCTTGAGCTTCAACATCTTGTTGATCTGATCAGCGATGATCTGCCGCTTGAAGGGACCCGTGCGATACGGTTGTGCCCGGATAGGGACGGCATCCGCTGGGGTTACAATAGCATGCTCAGTGGCGAGTATAGTACAGAGGGTACCGTCCCACATCGCGGAATGCGTGCGCAGCATCTCCCGGATTTGCTTTTGCAAGTGCCCCGGTGCTTCACTAAGGTCCACATCCTCGACCGGGTCGTCGGACGACGGTTTACCCTCACCGGTTGGTGTGTCTTGGGTTGCCTTCTCCTCTGTTATGGCGGCCAACATGGGCCCTTGGAATGGTTCGGCGAACCCGAGGATGCTGTTCTTACGAACTATGGTCTGGTCCGGCCCGAAGTTGCAGACCATAACCAAAAATGGTTCATCGGGCTTGACCAGTGCAACGCCACGGGCGACTGCCACTGACTTGTGCCGACATAGGCGGATGTTGGGCGAGATTGTGACGAGGCCAGGGGTGGCACAGGTCGCCATAACCCATTATTCCATTCGTCATTTGACGCGAACTTGGCGACACGCCCTTACCTTAGCAGGTTGGTCTTCCCACGACCGTTCCTACTTATTGGCGAGTGGGGTGGCGAGGATAGGCGTTCGCCTCAGGTTTCTGGTGATATCACCGACGTGGTCTTGCCACACAACCTTCTTCAAGCGTGTGAAGATGGCTTCGACATGGTTATCCATGAACTCGGTTCCGAGAATACATGGCACCGATAGGTGTTCGACGACAAAGAATCGGTCGAAGACCTTGGCGCATCCAACATCTATGTACAGATGTATCGCATAATTTTCTATGAGGCGGTTGTTGTTTGCATCTTTGATGCGGGGTGTGCGCTCGAGCTTCTCAGCATAATTCTGCCAGTTGACGTGTAAGACATTAGGTCGAACCAAGTTTATGCGGGCTCCAGTGTCCAACACAGGACGACAGCTGTGCATTGCCCGTTGGCAAGGGCCAATAGTGGCCGCAATCTCATAGTGCCGGTGGGCCGGGCTTAGTATCCTTGTGACTTTACGACTTTCATCAGTTGGTGATGATGCGCCAGGCAACCCGTTAACGGGCACCCTGCGTATTCGTTCTTCGAGTCGGTGGACTCTTTGCTATCGCTTTCAGCGGTTGGTTTGGTATCCTCCGTTACGTAGTTCACGGCAATAACGGGCTAACGGCGTTCACGTGGCCGATACGGCTCAGCGCATTGCGCAGCGAAGTGACCGGGCTTGTTACAGTTGGAGCAAATGTCGGTCGTCGCCTGAGGCGACTCCTTCGGAGGAGGGAACGGGACCGGGCCCTCGGTTGGGTAACCGGGAAGGGGCGGTCGACATTGGTATGCCGGGTCGGCATGGGTGAGGCGTACGCCACCTTAGTCGTCTGAAGACGAGGCAGCTTAAGCGATAGGCGAAGCTTATTCTTTTCGTCCAATTACATCTGCGCAGCAGAGATGGTGTCCGCCAGAGTGCGCTTGGGGAACTGCCCGTCCTATACTCGGACATGAGATTGGATAATTTCGGACAAGCCATTGATGAATACATCCTTCAAATATTGAGCGTGGAACAGGCCGTCTAGGCGGTCGCACTGTGTCTCAACGCGGAGCCCAAAGGCTGTGGGCGACTCACTGTCGGGCTGACGCATTGTAATAATGTCGTGGTAGGCGGAGGCCATTACGGCGTGGGTGGCATACTTGGCTAGAAGCCAGTTAATAGCAGCATCATAGGTACGGATCGCATAAGTGCGGCGCCCGGCCTTCGAGTTGAGGGCACTCGAGAAGGCTCGTTTAGCCGCGCCTGACAAGCGAAAGGCCAAGAGAGGAAGGGCTTGTCCGTTTGTCAAGCAAGCTGCGTCACAGGCACGACGAAAGGTCGTCAGAAAGGTGAATACACCTAGGGGGCTGGTGCCCGTAAACGGCTCTTGCCCCGGGAATGCGCCGTCCAGGCGGCGATTCATCTTATGGGTTTTCTACACCTGGGAGGGGGGCAGAGACAGATCACGTCGGATCAGGAAGTAGGTACGATAGTCCAATAGGGACTTGAAGCGACTGCTGGCGGGTCGAATGACCTTTAGCCGATCGGCTTTCTCCAATCGCTTCTTAGAGTCGGGACGACCCTTGTACGGACCCAGGCGGGATCGTCGAGACGCAGCGTCCGATGACGTGTCCGAAGACTCGGAGCTGGAGCTCGACGACGGGGACGACGGGGAACCAGGGGATTCTCCGGAGTCAGAGGACGAAGAGGAAGTTGTACCACTGGACGAGCTTGACTCGTTCGCGGCAGACATGTTGGCGTTCTCAACTGAGGATGTTGAGCGGGCCAACTTGGTCTCCTTGCGGATCTTACGCGACATCTTGCGAAGCTTTCGCTCTTGATCCCGACGTTCGGTCGCTCGGCCAACTGTCTCTGGACGATAGGAAGACGACTCGCCCCCCTTGGGGTCGGGCTTGACCTTGGTCTTTCTCTTCGTCTTGCGACGCGACTTTGTCGCCCGGGCATCGGACTCGCTGTCCTCCTGACGCATAGCCTCCACGTTTGCGATCAGTTCGTCGTTTGCTTTCGCCAGCGAGCGGTTAGTCGCTTGTTGGGCCGTCAGACGGAGACGAAGTGTCTCCACCTCCGACTTAAGGCTCTCCGCGTCGAGCGGTTGGTCAGAAGCCGCCGCGTTCAACGCAGGTGATCCCGAGAGGGAACCACCTAGGGTGTTGGAGTCTCGCATGTTCGTACGAACGCCTCCCGGCGGGACGTATTGGGAAGGCAGGGCGTTTCTCTTACCCTTCCCATTGCCACGTTGCTCGTCGGCACGACCAGGGGTCATTGCTCAACCGGCACAGTGCCATCAGAAGCGCCCCGCGCTCCAATTGGAGATCAGCACCCACGACGCCCAGCGTCGTGGCGCACACAAGTGGGAGACGCGCCCTGCGCGTCAAGCCAATGGGTGCAATACCCGTCACCGTGCCACTTGGCAACAAGAGACAGCTCTCGGGGACCGCGTGCAGATGCACGCGGCAGGAGAGAGTATCCCCGGCTGCTCCCCCAAATGTGGTATGAATGACGTTGGTTATCTAACCGGTAAATAGCGACCGACCGCAGACGCACGATAAAGCGAACACTATCGCCTTACAGGCGATAAAGAAGAACCTTTGTTCGTGCAACATCCGATGGGGAGCCGAGGGTACCGACGACGGCGAACCCCGGTCCCATGGTGCTTTTTTTATCAGACTGTAAAGGGCCGGGGTCGATCGACCGAGCGATCATAAAGAACGAATAACCACCAAAATAGAGACGATAAAAATAAAGGACAGATATACAAGACGGAAGTAACCTCCCAAGGAGCGAGCCACAAGTCAGTTCAATCCTCCACATGAATACTGACCAGTGAGGGGGGCTACCGGGCCCACTATCCAAATATTAAGGAGATATGCTACAGGGGGCTCTGGAGCCACCACGAGGCCAACACGAGCCGACCCAGCGTCCGCCAAGTCCCGATCAAAGAGTCGGATGCGGGGGGCGATGTCTACATCCCTCCCATAAGAGAGGCGGGGATCCCCCAGACTCTTCAAGAGGACCAAGTTCCCCTCTTCATCCAACGTCCTGGCGCAACGGAAGACTCCTCGGGGTCCCCCAAGCCACTGAAGCCTCGTGGGTGCCGCCCTCTCCTCGATAAGTCGGAGGAGCTCCAGCCCGGCCTCAAGAAGAGGTAGGGCCGAAGGGTCGGTCGAGCACAAGCGCTCGGGCGTCAGGTCGGCAAAAGCCGACCGAATGGCTAGAGGCAGACGCCAGAGGTGTCCATGGTGGCGAATGCTTCCTAGGAAGACATCCGCCACCTCGACGGCCCACAGGGCCGCCAGCATCAGGTGATAGGGACCACGAAGGGGCTCTCCCATGAGCTGAATCCCCTGGAATGCCACCATCTGGGGCACCCGCTCGGCCATGCCTCGGGGCACTTCAACGTGATCCCACCACACTGGTGTGGTGGGATACAGGGCCTTGCGACGTACCACAGGTACGTCGCGCACCTCAAGCTGTTCATAAAGCGTGAGAAGGCGGAGGGAGGTACGAACCGTCCACTCCCCCAGCGCACCCGGCACATAAAAGCCGCGGTCCTTCTCCCCCAACATGAGTGGAGACCCAGGGTAATACAACCAGGAGAAGTGGGGCTTGTCCCCCACCTCGGGGAGGATCTCACGGACAGCCAAGTGCCTAAGCACTTGGATTACTCGCCAGTCCTCCCGACTGCGTAGGAAGGGGAAGTCCGTCACCGTCTCGTCGGGTACGGCGTAAAGGGTATCGTACATCCCCCGGATGGTCGTCCATATGGCCGTCATACGATGGCTGTCGACCGCGTCAAAGCGCTGTTCGACAATCGACCCCCTTAGGGGGGCCCAAGGGTAGCGCCCATATTTCTCGTCCACGACCGCGGGGGTCGGCCACGAGCAGGGGCTTATGAATCTGCCAAATTTGTGACCAATCAGATATACTTAACACCAGCATTTTTTGAATCAGATAAGACTTTTGCCGCAACTTCTTGAATACGGATAAGAGACGTATCCGCAGCCGATACAAGAAGGATATGAAAAAGAATACGGATTCTATCCAGAATATATCAGAATATTGAACAAGTTTGTCCGACAGGATGTACTTTCAGGGCGTGTTGCCAATAAAAAACAAAGAGCGGGTTGTGCTGCAAGTTGTGAACGCTGCCCACGCCAGACCATGACCAGCAGTGAGCGTGCGAAGGTCAATGTGAGGCAAGAGGCTTCGGCTTGGGTGTCCATCTTAATATCTCGGTTAACCTTTTGTCTTGATACTCGTTCTGATGCTTGTGGGCCTTCCATGGGGGGCTGCGCGCGACGTTTGTCACAACAGTTTACTGTCCATGATCGGCCCTGAGTTTGCGCACTACTGTTCAGCTCTTTTCGAACATATACCTTCGTCTTTTGTCTCGACTTTGAGCATTGTGAGGCACCTGGCAGGTGAAGTTTCCCGAGTTAGTTGAATGCCTGCATCCCACGCAGGCTAAGTCATTGGAATTGCGTTTATCCTCTTTGGAGCCATTAAATGGCGGTAACATTCAGATAAGAGTATGTAAAATCGGGCTCGTTATTTTTGAATATGAGTATATCCGAGTATATCTATCCATTATATCAGAGTGCCGTTTATTCATGAAGGCCCCTGGCCACGAGGCCGACATAAGGTTGGCGAGGACGTCGTCGTCGATGTCCTCCTCCGCACCCAAAAGAGCGCCCGCCCCCTTGGCCGCACGATCGACCGCCATGGCGGCCGGAGCGTCGGGAGCCGCAAAAGACGCCATCCCGCCTCGAGAGGCGGGGATCCGGGGAAGATAAGGACGCCCCACCCGAGGGTGGAGTGCACGAACAACTCGGGACGCGGGGAGAACCCGGCCGCGCCGGACGGTGTCGTCCCCCCGGGAGACGACAAGGGTGCCGCCAGGCGACCCAAACCCCCCGGTCACGGCTGGCTGTGACCGCCTACCCGAGGCTTCCCCGGCTCAGTGAACCCGTCGGTCCCGCGCCGTATGGCGCCTCGCAGCGGAACCCCAAGGGCACTCTGACAGGGAGTCACAGGGCGGGGTTTGCCCCGTGGCGTAGGGGGGGTGGCGAGACACCGCCCCCGGTCCCGCGAGACGCGGGCCGTGAGGTGGGGGATATGTGGGGGAACCCCCCTGTCATGGGTGACACGCCCCCCAGATCGAGCAGGGGACGGGTCGAGACAATTCACGTAACACCCCCCTTGGGGGATAGCGTGGGACAGTCCCCCTAGGCGTGTGTGCAAAGAGCCCGAGGGCCAGACACGAAAGGACCCTTCTAGAGGGGCGCGGGGTGAGGAGCACTCGATCGGGCCCCCCTGGAGGGGTCTCACACAGCCGAGAGAGACACTCGTCTTCCCAAATCCGGGCCCTCTGGAGGGATCGGGAAGCTTGTGGAAGCTTTCGCAATCCGAGCGTAAGCCGGACCGAGATCTGATGTCGACCGGGGATAAACTCCCACAGGAATTCTATCCGGGAAAATGGAAAAATCCTGGGATACGTCCCGAGGTACTGATTCTGGGTAAGTCCTCAAATCTAGGAAGTCTTGGTGACTTTTCTACATTCGCCCGAGACGGGCGGGGGTCTCTTCCAGTGGAAGGGTAGTCGAGGATGCTGGGCAGGGGCCACTAGAGGCCCGCGCCTGAGACAGTGGACCGTTGGGCACCGCTCCCCCCATGGTAGCGCCCGGGGGTCGGGATTGTGCACGTCCTGCGTCTTGTTTCTGAGGGCATATGAGTGTATGCTTCGGGGTCATCGTGCGTGTTCGAATAAATCAGCGATACGTGTGCGTTACATCTGTCGTTCGTTTGCGCTTCGCGCCCGGTGATACCGGCATTTGTGTTGTTTCTCCTGTGTTGCGCTCCGCATCTTGTGCTGGGCTTTCCGACGAGGCTATTCCCCGTCGGCTTTGAGGGAGAGATCGACTGCACTTCCCACTGCTTCCACGCCGGGCGGGCCAAAGGGCGGCGCCCCGTCCGGGCGCTGCCCATCCTGGGGCGAGGGGTGAGCCCCTACGCCCCCACGCTGGGACTCCGCCAGCGTAGAGGTCCGTTCCGCGCCGGGAGTAGGACGAGCGCCGGTGGTCGGCGTGCGGCCGGGATCCTCGGGCGGGGAGTTCGACTCACCCGCCACCGTACCGCCGCCGCCAGCCGGGACTGCTTTCCAGCCCCAACGAGGGCAACGGCGCTCTACGTTAGCGTAGCCCCGGGGTCTCCCGCCGGTGGCACGCCCGTCACCCGGCTGGTGCCGGGCATCTGAAAAGGAGAGGCGCCCCCGTCGAGCGCGGAAGATGAGGAAGATCCGCGAGCCATGGAAGCGGGGCCGTCGTATCGATCGGATGACCTCGGTCACCGCACCGCAATACAACCAACGAGGGTCCCCCGACCTTGATACCGAAAGAGGTGTCGATTCGCAACGCGCGCAGCGTTCATACAGCGAGTCTCACTCGGTGCGCCAAATGTCGTACCACGAGCAGGGGGGTTACCTCGGGAGGAGGGAAGTAACGGTCGTTTTGGACGCTCGCGCGACACCCGCTATGGGACTCGAGGTCCAGGAAGTCCGGCCGATCGAAACGCCAAGACATAAAGACACGGTTTACCTGCTGGCGACGACGGTGCCTCCCACCGTCGTTGCCCTTTGTCCTAAAAGGGCGGAAACCGTTGCCCGGGCTCAATTCCCCGATTGGTAATTGACCCGGGCAGTCACCAAACAATGCACATAATTCCCTCAACGCATATCAAGTCTCCCGAAGCGATCATTGCAGACGAGGGGGAGTGACCGTTCCGCGCGCAACGCGCTGCAACCACCGCGTGGCGCCCGGTCAGCTGTCACCTGCCGCGCCCTCAAGCCGCGGCAACCCGGGCCCCCAATGGGTCCCTCTCGGCAGGCGCGGCGGCCGGGCGCGTCCCTTCGCAGGCTCGCACCCGCGCGCAGGCGGGCCCGCCGTCCCCGTGCCCGCGCCACCATTCCGTCCGCGCCTGCCGTCGTCGGCGTCGCCGACCCCCGCCGGCCGTCGCACCCCCGGTGCCACACCGGCGGTGCCTCCGTCGCCGACGGGGTCCCGTAGTACTACACTGCACTCACGGGCAGAGAACGCAGAAGCGGCACCGCGTCCCCGAACGACGACACGGTTGGCGTCGGAGTAGCAAAAGGTGCACGATATGTTTCTTTTCTGAAAGATCGCCGCCCTGAGGAGTCATGGTTTTCCCAAACTAAATGTGGACCGCTCGGTAACGAGGGCGCTGTTAGCCACTGATGTGCCTCTGACCTGGACTGAATGCGCACCGACGATCGCCGTATTCGAGATTCCAGGACGCCGATTAGTGACTGCCTCTGAGCAACATTCACTCACATGATTCACACCGGTACGGGTGCGTTTCCAGGCACAAACAAGAACTGGCACGCCAAAAGAGCTCCTCGGGACGAGCGATTGTACTTTAGGAGATCATCAGGGCGGTTGGGTCACAAAGACGGATCATGTGGTACTAATGACGTTGATTAACTAACCAGTAAGCAGCGACCGACCGTAGACGCACAATGAGGCGAACGCTATCGCCCAAGAAGCGAGGAAGAAGAACCTTTGTTCGTGCAACATCCGATGGGGAGCCGGAGGTGCCGACGACGGAGAGCCCCGGTCCCGTCGTGCTTTTACTCTAAGACGGTAAAGGGGCGGGGTCGATCGACCGAGCGATCATAAAGATCGAATGGCCACAAAAAAAGAGACGATAAATAGAAAGGACAGATATACAAGACGGAAGTAACCTCCCAGAGGGCAAGCCACATGTCAGTGCAATCCTCCACTTCAACAATGACCAGTCAGGGGGGCTACCGGGCCCAGCATCCCAATGTTAAGGAGATATGCTACATACCCCTGTAATGAGATTCGAGGCGTCCCGACGAGTGGGCGCTGATCGACTGATCCGCCACCAAAAATGCCACAAGTGGCACCCAGTCAACGTGTCGCGTCACGGGCAGCTGCTGCAACCACGCTCCGTCAGCCTCCATTGGCGAGGCTGCCGGCTGCCCAGCGGCGGCGGTCGACGCGGAAGCGGTCTTCGTGTGACGCTCGGACGACGACGCGCCGGAGGAAAGCGCAAAGTGTCCCTGCCGCTCTGGCCCACGTTGTGGCAACAAAGAAGGCGCGAGCAAAGACCCCGTGGCAACACTGACAATACAGAAGAGAAGGACCCAAAGGGTCGACCTCCCGAGAGGACCTAGACGGCGCAAAGGCGCGCAAGGGCTAGGACTCGAGAGAGACGCCAAGATTTAGATGGCGA
>Ga0209186_1002038_pt1 | contig 14576 bp, 21 predicted proteins | sample SidtaG_FD_187426 | JGI IMG/M metagenome (GOLD analysis project Ga0209186, IMG submission 187426) | Marine algal microbial communities from Sidmouth, United Kingdom - Sidmouth_Male2 metaG (SPAdes) (version 2) | ecosystem: Host-associated > Algae > Red algae > Unclassified | place: Sidmouth...
ATCCCCCGCCCCCGTCCCCAGTGCCGGCGGCGGGTGCCCCCGCGCTGGAGGGGGTGGCTCGCGACACGCCGGCGGGGGCGCGGGGCGACGCGTTGGGGGGGGGGGCAGGGCGCAGCGGCGGGCGCGGCAGCGGCAGTGGCGGCTCCTTGTGGGCGACGGCACCGGCAGCGGCGGCGCCGCGCATCAGCGGCGGCGGGTGGCCGCCGCGCTGACACGCGTCGGGTCGTCCGCCGCCGCGGCGACCGTCCTTGTGTTCCGGCGTGCCGGCATGGGCGGCGGCGGCGCCACCACCACCCCCACCACCACCCCCACCCCCACCCCCACCACCATCGCTACCGCTACCGCTGCCGCCACCACCACCGCCACCGCCACCGCCACCGCCGTCGGCAGGGTCGTGGGCGTCACCGCCCGGCGGCGGTGGCCAGCCGTCGGCGGCCGACAGCCCCGCGGCGGACCGCCCCACGGCCGACGGGGGCGCGGCCATGGCCGTGCCTGCCCGCCCCCGCCGGCACACTAGCGGCAGACGTCGACGACGACCGTCGGGGCGGCCAGAGCGGCGCACCCTGCCCCCCCCACGCACCACCACCGGCGCCCACGCCGGCGGGCACCGCCGCCACGACGGCGCGCGTCGTCCCGTCGACGCCGCCACGGGGCGCGCCGCGACCGCCGGCCGCCGGCCGCCGCGTCGCGCGCGCCCGTCGGCGGCACCCGCCAGCGGGCGGGGCGGCTGCCGCGGCGGCGCGCCACCGGCGGGGGTGGGGGAGGGCGCCCGCCGCGGGGCGGCGCACGCAGGGGGCACCGCCCCCCGCCGTCGACGGCCGCGCCACGACGCGCGGGGCGCGTTGGGCGGCCGCCGCCGGCGCTCGCGGCAACGGCGGCGCCGCGGTGGACGCCCGACGCGGGGCGCCCGGGGCGGCCCGCCGGGCGCGCGTCGCCGCCGCAGCGGCGGCGGCCGCCACGGCGGGGCGGCGGCCGCCACGGCGGGGCGGCGGCCGCGAGGCGGGGCGGCGGCCGCGAGGCGGGGGGTGCAGCGGCGAGCCGCCGCTGGGGGAGCCCCCCCCGCCCGCGCCGCGGGGGTGGGCATTGCAAGCGGCGCGGTGGGGGCCCTCCCGTGGGGGGGACGGGGGGTGGCCGACCGCCGGCGGCAAAAATCAAACGCCACGATGCCGCCCGCGGGGCGGAACACGGCGGCCGCAGGGTGATCCGCGTCAGCAGCGCGTTTCTGTCCGTCATCTCCTCCGTGCCGACGCTCGCTGCCGTTTGCTCATGCTCCCGATGCCACGTGCATGAGTGGGATCCAAGATGCTACAAATAAAAAGCAGCAAAGGTTGTAGAGCCAGCCGCAGCGCCACCGATCCGCCACAACTGGTCGAGGCTAGCAATGGTGGTGACGACTGATGCAACTGTTGTCAGTCTGGGCTTTACAATTTCAATGCTCACGATCCGAAGAACAAATAGACCAGGTTAATTACTGACGCCATCGATTGAATGAATTTAGACACTGAGAATCAAACGGCGCTTTCTCCACTGCTGCTTGGAAATTCGTCGACGGGATTACAGTGTTGAAACATTTGCGGGAATGTTGGCAAAGATCCTATATGAGACGGACACTGAAAGCCCCCCTGCAGTTCAACCGATAGCGGCGCTGATTGACCAATCGGTTCTGTGGACCAGCGGGTTCCTGGCCACCCATTCTCTGCATCTGACGCGTCCCTGAAGTGGCCTTCTGAAGAACGTGAGAGGGGTGCACTCCGGCTGCTTCTGATGACTTCCAGAGAAAAAGGAATATCGCGAGCAGGCCCATGAGGAGGGATACGGTTTCACGCCTGGATCAGGTGGCTCTTTTAGAGTTGAAAGTCACATGCGCATTACACAAAATGGACGAACTCTCCGAAGGTCGTTTGTGGGCAACGGAGACCGCTCGTCGTGGAAGTGGCGATTTGACAACGCGTCTTGCTCGCGGGCACGTCTGTCTGTGACAAGATTGCATCTGGCGGGGCCCTGCGTCTTTCATGCCACCACCCGGCCACCCTTCCCGTCGTTCTCCCACGCTTCAGGCTTTGAGACGGAACCCATCTCCCTGAACAAGACACTGGCAGAGCAGCAGCGCTGTGGAGCCATGCTACTCGGCGATAGGAGCCCACCAGCGTCCCTAACGCTGTTACTTCACCTTTTCCTTGGGGCGTTTGGCCAGAGCATGTGTCGCCCATCCACTGAGCGCACGGTCGTGCCAACATATCTAGCTAGTTGGTCATTTCAAAGGGACGGGGGGCTGTTGCAGTGGTGGCACTTGCTCTCCACTGTGGCTTTTCAGGCGCACAAGCCGCAAGAAGTAACCGTGCGCGGGCAAAACTGCTCACATGGTCATGAAATGGAGGCGTTAAAGAACCCAGTACCAGACTGTCGAGAAAAGATATGGTGCAATCGTATTCCACCCAGAAGTGCGACGCATGTGTCTGTCTTGGACGTGCAAGAAGGTGGAAAGAGGCGGGGAGAGTGTTGCCACCAGACAGATCCCGCTCCTTTCTGCACCATGAAAGAAGCACAGGGAGTCCTCTGGGAGAGCGGCACCCTTGTTTTTTCAATAAGTAGCCGTGGGAACAGCTGTTGCCGAGCTGTGAAGCGTACGCACGCATTAAAATGGATTGAGAAGTGCTCTGCTCGATCGAGGAAGCAAGCACGCAATACTCTGTACTGGAGAGTGTGAGCTGGCACGAGGTAGCATTTGATTCACTGGAATGGTCAATGGCAGTCTCGATCCGCCGTGTACACGGCATCCAAAGCGACGTCTTGGGGGTTCCATCTGTCCGTTGTTAGTTTATGGACGCGCTACCATCATGCATCCCTCGTCAGGAGGACATTTTCCAGACACCTTAAAATTATCGCAGCCACCCCGACCCATGTGCCCTCCGCTCTGCGCCGCGCCCAAACGCCCACCTGGCCCACATTCGTCTTTCGCTTAACCCCTTGCTTTTACCACCCCTCCGCTCCAACCCCACACTCTCCTGGCCAAGTATCCCCTCCACATGTACTTTCAAGTCAGCGATATAGACAACAGCAGCCCGAGGATGCACCTCCTGGTTCCAGGTGGCGGCCGGGGGGTCACTTCGGCAGCCCACGAGGAGCGGTCGGCAGCCAATCGTAGTTGGCCTTCGCCGTATCCGGAGTGGGTCAGCGGCTGCCTCTTCCGTGGCGCCTAAAAATCTAAGCGATGGTCAACGGAAACAGCGCGCGTTGTGCGCGGCGGCTGCAGGATGGGGGGGAGTTTGAGTGGGAGCAAACAACAGCAGGTACACTGTACATAACAGCTGCACAAATCTTCGTGTTCCTATTTCCAGAAAAACTCTAGCGGCGGGAGCCGGTGGCCGCGGATGCATATAGTATGCTGGGATGCTAAGGATGGGAACGTGTATGGGAGAAGCCAGCATTCTGGAAGCCGGGGAACTCTAGAAAGAGGCGCCAGATACATCGAAGAGCCGGGCTATGTTTCAGCTGCAGAGCTGTGTTGCATGTGCTTCGTGCTGGTCGCTTCTGCAGAGGTAGCGGCCACCATTTTTTTGGCAGATGCTGCCACAGGAGCCTGCGGCCATACGGCAGAAGGGCCGCGCCCCCAGTGCGCCTCTTTGATAAGCGTTGGCCGTTGCCTCCAGAAGTCCCTCCAGGCGCTTTCTGGAGACAGGGCGCTTGGGGATGGGGTTCAGGGTTGGTTGGTGAGAAGGTGGGGGTTTGAAGCGACACAAGCCGAGGAGGTCAGCTGCTACGCAAGAGCAACTGAGAAGTTCCGCCGACACGACTGCGGTGGCCGCGTGTGGGAGGACTGGGAAGAGCCTCAGCGTCTTCCAGCAGAAAGCTATGGCGGCTTCCCCAGAGGCAGGAGGCGACACAAAGACGCCGGAGGACGACAGGTTCGCTGTGGATGCGCATGTACAGAGCTCTCGCCATTAAGCCCTACCCTGACGAACAATACATCTCATGAAAGTTTGGGTTACGTGCAAGTACGGTGTGTTTTATTGTATCAAATATGTGGACGATTGGATCCCTCCTAGAAGGGGCCCATCCCATCACATGAGCCGGAATCAAGCGTGGGACCGCGTGCGATTGAGGTGGAATCCACCCCGATTCCACTTCCTACCCCCGATCTTGACGACGGTCCCCTTCGGTCGCAAACGCCATCGCGTGGCTTTAGGCGATGGCAGGCGGGGCAAACCGCGATGCGGGGTTTATGGGTCATCCGGCGCGGACAGGCGATACACTTTTCCGCCTCGGGGGTCCGCGATGAGCGGCCCGTGAAGTCGGGCGATGTGAAATGATGACCCAGAAATAGCACTTCTTGAAGAGATTCTTCACCAAGCCCGTATTTTGCGTCTTAGATGTGGGAAGATTGGCCGGGAGGGTCTGCGCGCAGCAGCGGCGCGGCGTGCTCAGGGGCGCCCGCCAGGTGCGCTTCTGTGTTTCGTCTCACCATCACAGCAAGCACACAAGACGTCATGACGCGGAATACGCAAGTCAAGCTCGTTCTTGATGACTCGCAAGCGTGTGACACATCAAAAACTACAGGAATGACCGATAGGCGGCCAAGGCACAACCACACAATCGCACGCGCCCCTGCTCGACGTGCTCCTGCACGGCTGCGCTGCGTCGCACCCCTCCATGACCCCCACGCGCGCAGCCCCAACGCTTCGTTCCCACCGCGCGTATTGCAGTAGCGCATCCCGGTGCACGTATCACAGTGCCCGCGCCCCGATGACTGACATGTGCGGTGGACGCTTCGCGGCGTGCCACGGCACCAAACCCTCCCCGCAGCGTCTACCAATCCCGAAGCACCTCCTTGCTCGCCGAACCTGCGGCATTCAGTGCAAGCCCCCGGTCACTCCACCCCAAGGAACGCCGCATCCACCCAGCGGCGCCCCCACAATCCGGTCGAATCATCGAATTCTCTGAGAAGACCATCGTCCTCAGGATCAACGCAATCAAGCAGTGCAGCCACCTGAGAATGAGCGATGGGAAGATTAGCGGCTACATGCTCCCGAAAGGCCACCGAGGCGAAAGCGGATGCCGTACGCAAGGCTGCCATCGGCGGCCCGACCATTTTCACGGCGGGAGCCCCCACGATCGACAAGGCGGGAGCCCCAACCACGGCTGCGGCGGGCGCCCCATCCAGTTCCACAGTGGGCGTACCCACCGCTCTCAAGACGCGCTCCGGTGCAGGTTACCCCAGTTCCCTCGCCACAGACGCTGCTGCAGGCGCTCCCACTGCAGGCGCTACGGCAGGTGCCACGGGGGCCGCCACCCCCGCCGCCAAGAATTCAGCTGTGGCTGTCCTCAGTCGCGCCGCCACAACCACAGCCACGGGTACCGCCGCGGCCGCCGACACCCCCGTCGCCGCGGACACCGCCGCGAAAGCCGCCGCAGGAGCCGATACAGGCACCACCATTGTCGAAGCCACCGGCTCCGCCACAGGAGCCGGAACGTTCCCCTCTACGGGCGCCGCCACTGCCGTCGCAGCGGGCGCCCCCGACGGCGCCGCCTCTGGAACCTCTGCTGCAGCTGCTCCAGGATGCTCAATTTGGACCGCTACGCCGCCTACCTCCGAGTGGGTGGCGAGGCCCATCTCTTTATAGACGGGCAACGCCATGTACTCGGCTTCAATAACTGCCCGGAGTGGATCCGCACCGTCCGCTAAAAATAATTCCCTGTCGGCGGCGTTGTCCTTCGGAAGGAAGCTGTCGTGTGCGATGACCATGGTGACCCAGCTCTGGTAGCGGTAAATATCGGGACCGCTGGAACCGTGAGGCACATCAGCGCAGATCTGAAAAAGGGCCTCGTGGACTACGAGAGCACCAAGGATACAGTGACCAAGGCACATGTCCGTCCGCTCCTCTCGGACAAAGGCGGCGGAAATTCGCACGCGGTGCCCAGCCCCAAGGTACTCGAAGCCCTTGGCGACTCCCGCAATGACGCCCTGGCGTCCAGTAGTCGATTGGGATAAAGAAAGTTCTGCTTCCAGTCACCTGCCGTATCGGCTTGCAGCTGCTTCGCAGGTACTTTCACAACAACATAGCACCAGGTGCAAAACAAGACTCCCTCAAAGTGGGCGACGACGTGGGACAGAATCCGGTTCAGTGGGCCCGACGCGCGGACGAGATTGACAGCGTGGTTGATCGTCAACTTGTTCTCGCCCGATTCTGCGCGCTTGCGATTCTGGCGGTCCCTTCGTTTTGCGTCTCAGCTGCGCGGAAGACTGTCTCTGAGAGCGACTCAAGTGCGTCAGGAGCCTTCATAGCCGTGAGCCCCGTGATCGTGTCAACGACAATCTGCTGCATTATGGATGTTGATGGCAGTAAGTAGATCGTGCTCGTAGCCGAGCCGATAATATTCTTGAAGAGCGGCGTCAGCTTGCAACGCACCCTCACCATGGTGACCAGGGGTTGCGATGGATCAATCGTGGCCCGATATATCCGCTCATTACAATCACATCTATCTTGATTGTGGGAAACGTCAGGGCGCCCTTATTTTAATCAATCGTGGTGCACGCAGATACAATGGTCCTTATCGGAACCCAAGGATGAGAATACACAGGTCTCAGAGTGCATTTATATATTTCGATTATATCCGGCCGACATCTGTCGAACGGTCTGTCCGCGGCTGGCTGATGCAGCAGTGGCCACGGCGCGACCGCCGCCGGCTCCTGCAAGGCCTGGATCCTCGCAGGTGCTATTACAGTCAGACGCTGCGGGACACCTAACTCTGCGAGTGGTGTCTATGTCGTGCGCCTTAGCATTTTGTGCACTGTGGCCCTTCTCGCTGTGGTTTCTCACACCCCCGAGGTACTACCTTTCAACGAAGCCGCCGTGCGATCATCACTGTGGCGAGCATGGACTCTACCGGAAGCAACACAAGCGGCGGCGACGGCGCAGGTACCGGTTATGACGCGACGAGACTCGGTCCGGCACAACCGCAAGGCCAGAGCCGTCCATGTTCTGCGAGCCCGCATGACGAGGGAGAGCCGGCTTCATCACGGACATCCGGCATTGGTGACTTCCTTGCCAGTATCATTCGTACGTACCATTCAACACCCGCTTTACAGTGTCCTGCGAGTGTTACTCACAAAGGGGCGTTGTAGCACCCACTCAAGAATGGAGAAAAGACCTGGACGTCACGCGCTCACGCGCACCACTTTTGGGACACCTTTATCGGCGATGGAGACGACCAGAAGGGCCACTTCATGGTGCGGTGCCGCGTTCGTGCACTCGGAGGGGTCAGCTCGTGTTACCTTCTGCGTAACGGCAAGTCGAGCAATGCGTGGCGCCATTTCAACAACAATGCCTTCTCTGCAGCCGCGGAGGAGGTCCAGCGTCGCCGCCTCCAAGACGAGGCGGAGTGACGGGCCAAGAGTACTCGGCTGCTCGTCGCTGCACCTGGAGGACCAAGCGGGCCTATGGACGGCTACATCAAGGCAACGCGCTCTCGAGAGATGACGCCCGCCCAAGCCCGTCATCATCATCTGAGCTTCGTCCTCATGCTGGTGATGACGATGTCTCCATTTGCTCGGTCCGGCAGCAGTTATATGGTGGAGTTCGTTCGTGGCCTCGGTGTGTCGTACGACCCGCCCGCAACGAGTGGAGTCCGCGACATCCTTCTTGATCTCTACTTCTTCATCACCGATCAACTACGCGAGAAAGTGCAGCGCCTGCAGTCGCGGTACAGAGGGCTACCTTTCTGTCACCTGATCACAGATCTGTGGACAGAGAGGCACGGATCCGGGTCATATGGCTCACTTGTGCAGCGGTGCATTGATCCCGACAGCTGGGCTGTTGCGGAGCTCCACCTTGGTGTCGCTCCATTCACCGGACGGCACGACAGCGCCACCATCAAGGCGTGGGCGCAGCGCTTCCTGCAGCGGTACGGTGTGCGTCACGAGGACGTGAGTTCATCTACTTCAGACTCGGGTGCCATCGTGAAGATGGCCTTGACGAACTTTGGCCGCGGTGGGTCCCCTGTGCCGCCCACACCATGCATCTTGCGGTGAAGGCGTCGCTCGGAGCGACGGGAGCAACTGGAGCAGCTGCGCGGCGGGGCCACGGTGGGCCTTCATCTGTGCGGGCGACAAGGGCCAGCCGCAGAAATCTGGCAACCGCCGACCTGCTGAGCCGCGGGCGCAAGATTTCCAACCACTTCCACATGTCTCCGGCAAACGTCGAGAAGCTCAACTCCGTCCCATTTCCGGGGGACGACGCGCTTCGGAAAATGGTTACCGAGACGCCGGGACGGTGGAGCTCCACATATCAGTCCCTTGTTCGGTTCTTCACACTAATGCCGCGGTTGATTGGGTTTTGGGACCTACACGACCTAACGGCCGCACAGCAGCAGTGCCAGCTCGGCCGATGGGATGGGGAGGCTGTGAGCCATCTGATTGGCGTGTTGCAGACGGCGTACGAGGCAGGCATAGCGGTTCAGAGTTCTTCCGAGACGGTGGCCGATGCGTTCGGGCTTGTCTGTCGTCTTCGGCACACTATTCAGCTCGGAGTGTTTCCGTGCCCTAAGGCTGTCGACAAGCCGCAGGCGGTAGGACACGAGGCCATCCTTGACTTCCTTAAGGTCGACAAGGGCCGTACAAATGTGATGGAGCTCTACGGGCGCCTGTACAAGCACGAGAATCTTTCAACAACGACCGCAAGGGGCTCTGGCGGGCTCCGAGAGGAGGCCGTCGCCGTTGTCGAGATCCTACGCGAGGAACTCGACCGAAGGTTTTTCCACACCTCGGACAACGCAAAGAACTGGTTGAACAACGATGCGGTTCTGGCGGCGACGCTGCTGACGCCCGGCGGGGCGGCGATGCAGAGCAAGGCCGCATCCCGTGTTGGCCAAGACGACCCAACTGCACGAGCACGGTCAGCGGTGATGGAGACGGCGTCTCACGTGGCCTTGGTCGAATCAACGATGCCAATTCAAGAGCAGCAGCTGCAGATGGAGCCAAAATTGTTCCGTACAACCTTGCTTGGCTGGGACTCTGATGACGCTGACGATGCACAGGCGGTCACGCCACTTGAGGCAGTGGAGCGCGAGCTCGACTGCTTCCTGGCAACCTACGTCAGTGCTGACGACGCAGTTTCCTTCTGGGGGTCTCGCGCCCCTGAGTTTCCTGTGCTACACCTCGTGGCACTCTCAGTAAGACCTCTGGACTTTCACGCCACGCGGAAACCTACTTTCAACATTTCACCCATTTCAAACATCGCTTTCCACGTGGCACGCTTCTTTCGTGACTCACTGTACGCGTCCAACATCCGCTACAACGGCCTCCATCTTTTTAGTGGAAGCTACGGACACGCCGATCGACCTGATCCGGAGTGAGGCCATCCAGCGCCCCGCTGACTCATCATGATGCGGCGTCTGACTCCGGATGATTCGGCGTCAGCTCCAATGCACTAATGGGAGTTGGTGTCAGTCGCGTAGGCCTATGGGAACGCGACATCATTGTCAGCGTCCCTTTCAATCCGTTACTGCGATCCGGGGCCAGCAGGGCTGGGTCGGTTATTTCCTGCTGTTTGGGCTGTCCAGCGCCGCACCATCCAATGGGAAGTGCCCTCTGTTTCGGCTTTCGTGTGGAAAGCCGCCTGCTTCTCCACGTTTCTTTACCTGCGTTTTTGAACCATTTGGTGCCGCGTTTTGTCGTCACACGCCCGTCTTCCTTCGTTTCTGAGCCTTTGGGTGCCGCGTTTTGGCGGCACACGCCCGTCTCCCTTTGTTTTTGGCCCTTATGGTGCCGCACCGTGTGGAGACGAGCGCATGCATGTTCTGGGGCACCTTAGGTGCCCCAGGTAGAGTATATAGTCAAGCGAACCGAGCTCCTTCGGGGGGATCGAGAGGGGCAGCCTCAGTTCCAAAGACAACCTTTTCCCTCGTGACCCCTCCCGACCTTTTCCACCGTCGTCACACCTATCGACATCCCTAGTGCCCTCCGTCGTCGCCCCCATCGTCTTCGACGGGGCCTTCCCCGTCAACCGTTGCCCCTTCCGAGTACTTTTAATTCTCCACGTGTCCTGGCGTGTCTCACACTCTCCCTTCTTGGAGCATCAGGGTCATCGGCCGCATCGGAGCGCGACTTCTCTGTCGCTGGCCTTGTGTTGCGCAAGGACCGCTCAAGGCTACTACCAGAGCACGTCGAGATGCACTGCCCGGTGAGGTTCAATACTGAACTTCTTCCGGCGGACCTGTCGAGCATTCCCGCGTTGTCGCATGGTGCGCGATTGATTACCCGCTCTGACATGAGTGCGATTTCCGTTGAAAAATCGGCTGGGGGTGGGTCTCAGGGCTTTTCGTCGGATAGCGGCGGTGACTCCGTTTTCGACACCTCGGACTCAGAGTATGTCTGAGGGGGACGATGGAGTGTCGGTACCTGTTCTTTGATGTTAGATGCGTGCCAGTTTTGATGGAGACGCTTGTTGGAACACTCATCCTGCTGGTCACTTGTCCAGCTCCACACTCGTTCCCGGCACGACGGCCAATAGCACGCTGCCGCCGCCGACTGCATCTGAGACCACAGACAGCCTCCTCACACGCCGCAATCCTGGATCCTTGAGCGCAACTATGCCTTCATTTGGAGCCGCCAACACCTCGGCGACCTGCCCAGCACCCCCCCTCTCAATCCACTTGGACGCCAATCTGCGGCAGCCGACCGCCTCGGACAGTATATCCAGCTGTACAAGGCACCTCCCTGATAACCCAAATGAGGCCAAAATACCGCGGCTGAGTGACGCCGACACCGCGATCTGGTGACCCACGTATCACCCGACATAGACCGCTAACACCGTCTGGGCGCCACCAACTGAAGCCGAAACTATCAGCTTTTCCAGTTTGTCCATTGAAAGAACAGGCCTCTGCGGTACAAGTATCTCTTCAATCTCTTACGCATGAGACAGAACCTCACACCACCCCCTCGATGACACCAAGACACATTCTTATCACTTCCGGCCCTGCCTCACATGCCCACTCCACGACTGCTAAATCCGCCCTGTCGCCGACGACAACCGCCAACACGACTGCCAGCCACACCGCGCACACCGCCTCCACGACCGCCATGGCAACCTGACCGGCCTCGTCCAGGGGCGATACCAAAGCCAGGCGCCACGCGCATACAGACACCACGACCGCTCAAGTCGCCTTGCATGCCTCGTCTGCCGGCGGGACGACATACAGGTCCCGGACACACACCCCGACCACGACAACAAATTTCTACATTCCGCCAGTGACCCCTCAGAAAGGACCTCCAGCCGCCCTACGCACCCGTGTAGCACGATCACCGGCGTTTTCGCAGCCGTGCGTCCCTGACCTCACAGGGAAGTCCCTCAGACATCCCTCGAAAACGAGCACAAACGCCGCGTTTACGCCGCCGATCACCGCTCGAGAAAGGAGCTGTCCTGGTCGACCTACACATACGACATGTCCTATGAAGTCGAGTTTCTGGTTGAAAATGATGTTCAGGTCACAGAGCGGCGCAAGCAGTCAGCGTAAGCGACACCCGCCGGTCCCGCCTCAGCATCCAACAGGAGCTCTCTGCCCATGACCACAAAGGCAGTCTAATCTCCCCCGGCCACCGACGACTCAGCCTTCAGCCCGGGCGCGCACCGCCCCGCCACTACCTCCGACCCGACCTTTCAGCCGCCGAGCTCCGCCGGCGGTGGCGGCGGCGCGGTGGCGATCGTGCCGCCGTCGGCGCGGCGGCGCCCGCCGCGTGTTGAGTGCGGCAGCGGGGCGGGCGTTTCCAGCACCAGCCCCGCCGCCGCCGCCGCGACCCAAACACCCCCCGCCCCACGACAGCACCAACACCCCCCCAGAGCCGCCGCGCCGCCGTGACGCCGCCTTGCCACCTCCGCGACGTCGCCGCCAACCTCCTGCCGGCCGATAGGCAGCAGTCAAAGCACAGCGAACGCCACACGTTCAGCGGATGGCTCTCACCACCCTTGCGTCAGTGCCAAAAGATCTTCCAGGAACGCTCCCAAAGCGGCCTTGCGCGAAGGCCAGCTGGCCGGTTGGACATCACGAGGACAGCACTGTTGCACGCGCGTCGTTCCTATTTTCTGGACTGGTGCCCCCGGAGTCCGTACGAATCAATCAGATTCGACTGTTCGATTCTATCCAAAATCGAACGAATACATGATTCAGATAAAATACTGACCTGGATTCCGATCGAAAGGAGATATCTTAGATTGGAATCGAGCCGGTTTCAAAAATCATATCTCGAATGTTCTCTGACAGCCAAAGATTGTATCTGATTGTTGCATGAAATCGCTGATCCGAAAGCCCCTGATTCACAGCTTCGACACCAGTGTAACATCCAAGAGCAGCCAGAAATATTCACACGTGAGCATCCGGCCCCGCCGCACCACATCAGTGAGCCTTCCTAGAAATAAACAATGGTACTAAGCACAGAAACATCAGAGGAAACACGTTGTGTGAGTTTTTCCAGAACAGGCCGGGGGCGATGAGTACGGACAAGCGCGAGTGTACACAACATGGACAATCAGTGGTAACAAAAATGGTCCACTTCGACAAGGAGAAACTGACGGGATGGGGGGTGCACGGCAGCGAGTCAAGCGCGTTCAAAGACAGCAATCAGCAGCAGAGCCAGCAGCGAGCAGCACCATCCAGATTGCAAACAACTCCTTGCGTACCTCAGTGTGCTGAGTCCCAGAGGGACCGACAACAGGCCGCTTCGCATGCCAGAGACATGAAAAAATCATGACACATAAGCAGGAACAGGAGGCTGCTGTAAGGGAGGCGCTGCGCACAGAGAGGGCACGTGCTGCCAGACTGACATTTGACCATTCGCTCAAAACGGCAGCCTACTTCGCTTGGTGCCACATATCAGAAACGTGGCAGGCCACGACATCGCCAAGGCCAACACAAGAAAGGTTAAAATGACGAGGTCGTGGTCCCGAGGACAACCAACGTACAAGCACGCAACCAAACTAGAAGACAAAGGGAACACGACAAAGAACCAGCACAATGGCGCGCCAATTGAGAACTGAAAAAGTGTGAGGGTCGTTGCAAAACCGGACCGTTAACCCAGGACAGAGCTACCAGAATACACACGCTCGCTGAAAGCATCCTGCTCACAAAGCTACAATCAAGCGACACTGCGCGACCGCGCCACAGGTCTGTTCGAGTGTGCGCAATATGTACCGCCAATTAATGTAGAACGGGCCGACTGGGAAGAGAGACAGCCAAACAGGAAGGCATCAGACAGCTCGGATGTTCAGCAGAAGTCACATCAAGTATCCCACTAGTAAGCGACGCGCAGACAACAGGCTATGAGCACAACGGCGCGCCAGCTGAGAAGCCAGAAGCGTGCGGGGCCGTACATCAACTCACCGCCAGCCCAGGGCGTCCCTGAGAGCATAGTCGCGTTCTGTGATAGCAGCTTGCTCACGAAGAAACACCGAATCGACACAGCGCGCCTGCGCCGCGGGTAGGCTACCTTCTTCGCACTGTACGCCATCAGAAGATGTACTGTGGTAGTACTGGGCAAGCAGAGGCCTGAACAGCAGTGCAGCAGACAGCTCGCAGGTTGAGCGGTAGGCACATCATGTCACTCCGTTATGTATGCATGAGAAGCACTCCCGTGGAGCTCTGGAATGTATCGCAGGGGCACTCAGAGACATGAAACCTCTGCTACAGAATATGGTACCTCTTCACACTCTCTGCGCACTCCCTGTCGACTTCCGACATTGACAGTGCGCGAGCCTGCACCATGACTGTGTTCAAGCTCTATGAAGGCGCATGGTCGGAAATGCATACCGGTCGCCATGTGTACCAAGTACCGGTGGCCCTGTGCACCAGACGAAACCTGTTCAGCTTGGGCCAGTACAAAAGGCCCTTTTCAGGAGGCCACCGGCGGAGCCTGCTGTTGCTTCAATCCGCTCGGCGGAAGGGGAAGGTCCCTTAAATGCGCATGAAGACAGTGCATATGTTCTTCACATTAAAAGCGCTTGGGTGGCATCGAAAAAGATATATGGTGTTCTAGCGTGCCCCTCTGATCCAGGGACAAACTCTTAGTGACGGCGAGTCGTACCAGCTCGATAAGACTTATAGACACGGCGTGGAGCTCTTTCTTCAACCATCAGTCTTTCTTATCGTGTCTGTGCTGCGGTGAGGCTGCTGTCCAGTTAGTGCTGATTAGCGCCACCAGTCGCTTAGTGCCATGCTGCTGATTGTGTGGGCTGGCATGGTAAGCCCGCGCTGAGTGGAGGCTGCCAGGGTTGGTCACTTGGCCACCCTGGTTGAGCGCCAGCAGATATTGTTAAGCGATGATTTTGTTGCCGTTAGGCGTTGATGCAACGCGGCGTGAAAGAAAATGAAGATGGTGGCAGAGTGTCACTCTGATCCACATGTGATCGCCACGCTTCGTGATCATCCCAGACGTGGCAGATCGAGTTGTAGCACCCGTACTGAGCTGTCAGACCGCTCTTCTGGTGTCTTTTGAACTTCCGCGCGAATTCCGCCCGCCTGTTTCCCCCGCCCGGCGGCGTTGACCTGCTGACGTTGTTTAGGGCCTCTGTTGCCGCTTCTGGGGGGGG
>Ga0209186_1002039_pt1 | contig 14571 bp, 16 predicted proteins | sample SidtaG_FD_187426 | JGI IMG/M metagenome (GOLD analysis project Ga0209186, IMG submission 187426) | Marine algal microbial communities from Sidmouth, United Kingdom - Sidmouth_Male2 metaG (SPAdes) (version 2) | ecosystem: Host-associated > Algae > Red algae > Unclassified | place: Sidmouth...
CTTTTTTTCGGAGTACCGCCGGAACTCCCATATCTATCATCTGAGAGACTTTGGCTCCTGGAGGTCCATTTCCGACGCTCCCACATCGATTTTGGGACAGGTTTTAGTGCATGAGATATACCTTTAGGTTACGGTTCTTATGATATGAGGTGTCAGCACAGCGAGCTACAGGATCACGGGGCCGCCTCGCGCGGCACGCGCGCGGTGCGCGGCCCCCGCTACCGCGGCTCATTCAACCCGTACGTCCGATGCCATTGCACATGGTCCCATAGACAATGGCAATCACATAGAGTACCTGGTGACTGTCCTCCGCATAACACACAATCACCACGAGGTCCTCCTCCCCACACACAACCACAATGAAACGACAACGTCCGACCCTCGAGGTCTCGCCATCCAAACAAGACACAACTAAAGCAAAAAGTCCCCTACTGCACACGACCCTACCATTAACCGTCCCCACCCGTCACAGTCCCTCCCATCCGCCGCACCTTACCATTACTCCTCTTCGTCGTCGTACTCGGCGTCGTCATCGTCTTCCTCGGCGTCCTCATCTTCGAAGTCGTCGCCTGCGGCCATTGCGGCGGCGGCAGCGGCTGCAGCAGCAGCGGCGGCTTCATCAGCCTCTAAGGCTTCAGCTTCCCCCAAATCGGCGGCCGCAACGGCGGCGGCAGCAGCCGCAGCAGCCGCATCTGCCTCACTCACCACTCGGAGAGAGCATTCGCTTGTACCGCCGGCGCCGGCGCCGGCGCCCCCGAGGTTAGACGCATGAGCTGGAAACGAACTGCACGCCCGAGCCGGCGAGCTGGACGGAGCTCCCAACGGCGAGGCGGCGCCACCTGCAAACCGAGCGACACCCGGACGACGTGTGGAGGGGGCGGGGCGAGTCGTGCCTGCCGCAGCGGCAGCAGGCCCCCCGCCAGCGACTGCTGCAGTGGCTGCGGTCGCGGAGGTTCGCGACACGAAGGCCGCCGCGGCCGTGCTCTCGCCCGCTGCCCCCGCGGTGGCCAAGACCTGGGCCCGCGTTCCCTGCAGGCGGGCCTCAGTCAAGCCATCGACAACTGCTCTTGTGGCGTTGTCTCCGTCCAGCAGCTGCAGGCCCTTATGCTCCGCTCTCGTCTTCTTGAGGTTGTCGTCAGCCACATGCATGCACACACCCCAAACCTTGCGGTAGGCCTCGTCGACGTTGCCGCCCTTCGCCGTGAAAGGCGGATACCCCGCCATTGCATTCAAGGAAATGAACACCTGCGTGGAGAAAAAAGACAGACGACCATGCCAGCCACACAGAGAAGCCATCCCCACAACAAAATACGTCATCGCGTCAGCCCACAGCTCCACACGTTCTCAACGGTAAAGCACAGCGCATTGGCGGATGCTTTGTCAATGGCAAGAAACCCATGGAGTAGCAGCCAGCACACTTCACGTACCTTTGCAGCGACGGCCACGTGGACGGAGTAGAGAACCTTGTAGTAACGCCGACGCGTCTCAGTGGCCTCACATAGGACCCCGGTCAGGCCCTGGATCTTGGCCAGTGCGCTGCACAACGCTGCCAGTAGCGCCTCGCGCCCCATGTCGTCGGTGATCCACCACATTCCGACGAGACATTGCTTGGCTTGTGCTGGAGTCATCTGCCACACGTTCTTCTTCCGCCCCTTGTCCCCTTTCCAGCCAATCTTAAGCATGCTGGAAGTGCACTCAATGAACCCGTCCGTCGCTGCCTCAAGCACCGCGCGGTGAAAGCGCGGCACGGCGCGGCGCAGGACCCGATGGACCGGGAGCGTCCTCGACGTGCGCCCGTCGTTGCGCGCGGCGTCGCACGGTGTGAGAATCTCCTTCATCAGCATAAGTCGCGCCTCAGGCATGCCGCCAGGAAAGTTGAACTTCTTGTGCAAATGGCGAGCATACATCTCCCGGTTGCTCGATGCCGCAGGCCACACGTTACCAGCGAGAAACTCAGCGGTGACTTCCGCGCGGATGTCCTTCTGTGGTAAGAACAGGTGGTCAGAGCACAAGCGCACAGTGACAAGCACACAGAGAAAGGCATTAGCGTGAGTGACACGGTCACATACTCGTCAACTGCAGCAACAGCAGCTCTCCTCCACCCTGGTAGCCAACACAACAGGCAACAGACCACGCGTGCGACACAGCTCATGAGCGCACTACCATTGGCTTCGTCCAAGGGGCAAGACGAGGCACGTCAAAAAGCCCTGTGGCTGTGGAGGGGACCGAGACAATGCCACCGTTGGTGGTGGCGTCTCGGCCGACGCTGCGGAGCTCGATCGCGGATGTAAGGCCACGCATAGCCACCGCGCCGCGGGAGACAGCCGTGCTGATGGCGTTACTCGTCTGGCGCATTCCGGTCATGCCCGTCTTGATCGCAGCCACTTGCGACTTGGTGGCGGTCGTGTCCAGGCGCACGGCCGTCATGCGTTTCCCAAAAGCGACAAAGCGCCTCTTGTTCGCATCTTCCATCTCCTCCATCTTGTCGAGCAAGCGCTTCTCCATACGAGAAACAGTACAAGTGCACCGCTGCGCGCCACGCGACCCGGCGGCGGCGAGCGCCATGGCGGCTGGCGGGGAGGCCGTCTCGAACACCGCAGCCGCGGCGGCTCGGGCCGCGACGGCCGCCCGGTCATCGTCACTGCGCGCGGCTGCGGCCTGCACCACTGAAGGTGGCGGCGATGGCGTCGTTGTCGTGGCCTCCGGGTCAAGATCCATAGCCGCTGTCACGGGCGTCGTCGACAACCCCCCAGCGGGCATCATGGGTGGCGCACCGCCAGATGATGGGGTCTCTAAAGTTGGCAGTCCGCCAACTCCGACCGGCAGGGACGAAGATGCGGCAGGGCGGATTGGTGCGCCAGCCGTACCCGGAGAAGTTGCCGCTGCCACGTGGGTCACAGCACGTGCGGGAGGTATCGGGAGACCCGGCCCCGCCCTCGCCCGCGCCGCCTCTGCCGCCTTTTGAGCCCGGTCCGATGCCGCCGCCGCCTTCTTTGCGGCCGCCGCGAGCTTCCTTGCCAAAGCCTTGGCTTCGGCCTCCTTCTTCTTAGCCGCCCTTGAAGAGGACGCAGCGTTGAGGTAGAAGGGATTGTCGGGCTCCAACCGGAGCCCGACGGGTTGTCGCGGCGGCACGGACACGTGCGACGCCCCAGCAACGGCCACCGTAGAGGTATCAGGGGGGGGGGGGCAGGTGCTTCCATCCATGGCGCCGGCGTCCGTTGCAGAAACCGGCAGCGCACGTCGCGAGGGGGGGAGCGAGCAGCGCAACTCCTGGTCCTCGAGGGTCGCGCCGCACCGACCCCGCGGACCGCCTTCACCGCCACCCACAGGTGCAGTCAAGCGAGCCGGGCGGTGGAGAACGTCCCGCCAGCGACGCAAGGCCGGCCTGCGCAAGGCAGCGCACCACGAGCGACGCAAACCCCACCCGCGCTGGCGAGCGCACCCCAGCTACGCCAGCCCCACTCGCCTGGGCGAGTGAGACGTGTGGGCCGCGCTCACCGGCAGAAAACGTAACGGACGGTGCCGTCGGTAGTGCGTCTCGAGCCGCCCCGGGCAAAACAGAGCCGCCGACACAAGGAAAAGTGCACCATAATGATTGACACCCAGGGAGGGAGGCCGCCAGCCCAGCGTCCCCGTCGGTGCGTAAGTGACGGAAGCACCGCGCAGCACCAGCACAAGCCCGCGACGAGAACAAACCCCGCCCTCGTTGTCAGCTCGCCTGCCCGTGCACTGCTCTTGGCGTTGTACGCACGGACAGTCCCACGTCGCGAGCGGCAGTGGCTGGCGACAAGTCGGTTCGGTTCGAGCGTGCCCAAATGTATTGCATTACGACAGCTCCGGGCCATGCCGATGTACATAAGTTCCCCAACAACAATACCAATTGATTTACGCAAATGGTCCTGGTGGACTGAGAACGCTGCACCGATCGACTGTGTCGGTTGTTGTGTCGAGGCCCTAGCGGCCGTAGCCAACCTACGCAAATGGATACCGACGAGGTGTTGCCTTTTTGCGACCCCTGCGCGCACCAGTGCCGCCCGCCGTGGTGTCCCCCTCGCCCGCGCACCTCGGGGCACCATCGCCTGCGCGCTGAGCTGCAGTACGAGGCGCAACGGGCTGCGTGCCCGCAGGTGCGACGGACACAACAGCGGGAGCCACAGCGGCCAGCGTAGCAGCGGGTGGCGCCGATGGGGCAGCGACAGCAGCGGTCGCCGCGCCACCACCAACCGCTACGAAAACCCGGTCACCAGCGGGGTCCGCCGCCACCTCAGCTGCCGCGGACGGATGATGCTCCATCATGACTTCGTGGGCCGCCGATTCCTCGTCAGCCTCGGGATTTGGCGTAGACTCCTCGGCTGCGACCGGCGCGTGTAGTTCGTCGGCGGTAGAAACAGAAGACGGCGGCTCAGTCTTGACGACGGCGGTAGGTGCTGCTCCAGTAGTGGGAGCTGCTGTGGCGTCGCCGCAGGCAGAGGATGGTGCCACTGTACCAAGGCCCGCTTGGGGTGCCTCTGTCTTGACGGCGGCCGCAGCTGCCGCCGCTCGCGCGTGTGCAGCAGCAACGACCATCAAGCGGGCCGCGACAGCCGGCGGCAGATCCGGGTAGGCAGGACGGGGAGGCTCCTCTTCAGGGCCGTCAGCACCCCGCCGCCGTGGTTCCTTGCCGCGGCTCGCGATGGAGCCACTTGGCTTGGGTGGGGTGGGATCGCGCGGCGGAGGAGGCGTGTTCCCCGCCGTTACAACGTCCCTAGCAGCACCATTTCGGCAAGCCGAGCTACGGAGGGTAGAGGAGGCAGGAGGCCGCCGAGCACCGACGGATGACGCACGGCCGCCTCGGCCCGTGGAGAGTGGGCGGCGGACGCGGCTGGAACGTCCCCTTACATTGGTTGGGCCGTCAAGAGGCAAGGTCATTGCTGGGACGGCGGCACCGATGATGTTGGCAGTGGCCACCTCGGCGTGGTTCCCCGTGTCGTTAATGTCCGTACCCGCCGTCGTCGCGCGACGGAGGCGGGCTGCAGCGGCACGTGTGGTGACGCCAACCACGGCAGGAGCTCCGCTTGTTGTCACATCCGTCGGGCGCGTGGTGGTGGCGGCTTTCTGCTGCGCGACGAGGTGAGCACGACGCCGAGCAGCAGCACGGGTGACTGGGCCGGCGGAAAAATCCGTCACCCCTGCTGGTCCCGACGCACCAGCCGCCGCGTGCTGGTCCCGCGTGCGCGCCGCTCGGCTAGACGCCGGACCGGTCGTCGTCGTCCGTGGCGCTCCCGCGTTAGCCACTGCCGCCCGTCCCGGCTGTTGTGTGCCCGTCCGCTGCTGGCTCGGCTCCGTGGCCACCGCGCCAGTCATGCGACTGGTCCGCCGCTGCGGACCGGTGGGGGGAGAGGAAGAGGCACTCAGACGGGCGGGGTTCTTGCCCTTTCGGGCCATGGGGAGGTGTGACGTCGACGAGTAACAGAAGGGTGCGAGCAGCGTCGTCGCGCGATACCGTTGGCGAATGGCTTCGAGCCAGAAGCCCCACGGAGGAGGAGCCATCGGGGGACTGTCTTAAGGGTACGCGGTCCGTCGCCCGCTCCTACACAAAGCTCTTCCTGCAAGGCAGCCCAGTAGGCGCACGGCCTTGCTGCGCCTGGAAGCACGAGTATCCCTTCTGGCGCCTCACAGGCCCCATCGCACCGCAGCCGGCTTCTCCGCATCGGCCCTCCAGCCCTGGAGCGGTCTCGCGAGCGTGTGGTGACGTGCTCTAGTCAATGTGGCGGCGCACTGTCGAGGTATGGCACCTCATTGCCTGCTTGCCATGATCGCAGGCAGCACCGCACGGCGCCCACTGGGCTGTTGCAGAGTTAACGACGGGATGGTTTTTTTGTCGGCGCCACTGGTCAGACGTGAAGACCGTTGGTCTGTGCCTCAAATTCGTGTTGCAGTCCCAGCAAATTAGAAGGCCTCAGTGACTCGTCCGTAATTTTCAGTCGAATGTAACTGGATCGGTCCCCCTTCGCGACCGCAGCGCGTGTGGCCCGTGGAGCGGAAACCAGCGCTTACTGCGTGCCGCGCAAAAAAGGGGCCCGTGGCCCCACCCAGTGGCCTTGCCTCGCGTCCCTCGTCCTCGCAACGACCACTCGTGACAGTGGTCACCGGGGCGTTCAGAGAGTGGCCGACGCCTCGCGTGCGGAGAGCAGCTGTTGGCAGCAGGAGCTGCGTTTCCAGCACGCCGGTCGCCCCGGCGCACCACCTGCGCCAGGGGGTGGCTGAAGCGCCCTGGTAGCGGTGCCGCACGCCGTGCTCGATTGCTGGTGTGTCGCCCACAGGCAGACGGCCCGTTTGCCGTCGCCTCCGAGGCGTGGTAGGTGGCGCGTAGGGGGCCGACGCGCGGGTGTTGAGTGGGCCGGTGTCGCGGCCGCGTCCGGGGCAGCTGTGTCGACGTCGCCGCATTCGTGCACCGGAGGCGTCGGCTGCTTCCAGCGCATACCGCTGACACGGAGGCAGCGGCCTGTTCTTGCGGGACCGGCTCGCGGTTGTGTCGTGGGCCGGCGCGGCTTGGGTGCAGGTGGTGTGGGGGGGCGTGCGACAGCGCCTGTGCGGCGCCAAGCACCGGCGCAGTGGCTCGCTGCGTGCTGTTGGGATGCTGCGGCCGGCGGTGCCGGAGGAAGGCCGGCCGACGCCGCCCCATTAGTGCCTCGGACGTGTTGCTTGCGCATTCGCGCGTCCGCTGCGGCGGCGGCATCCGTGGAGTGGCGATCACACGCTAGTATGCGGGGCCTATGGCATTGGGGTCTCCCTTTCTGTGGCGCCGGGGGGGAGGGGGGTCGTGACGACGCCGCCCTGTTGGTGCTTCCGACGCCGTGAATTACAAGGCCCACTCTGTGGCGTGTCAGGCGTGGACGCGGCGCCGTGGTCCACGCTGTTGGGGTCAATTGCTCGGTGGTGCCGGAGGGGGGGCGGTTGACGCGGCGCCTTTGGGGTCCCGGACGCGTTGGTTGCCGACTCGCGTGACCGCCGAGGTGGCGGCGTCCGCGGGGTACTCGTCACGCGCTCGTGGGCGTCGTGTCCGGCGTCGGCGTCCCCATGCCTGTAGCGCCGGGGGGGGAGGGTGCGGGGCGACGACGCCGCTCTTTTGGTGCGTCCGACGCGATGGCTTCCAACGCGTGCTCTTTTCCGCGTCGGGCGTATGCGTGGCGCCGTGGTGCGTCCTCCTGGAGTGCTGCCGCCTGTGGTGCCGGAGGGGGGTCGGCCGACGCCGCCCCTCTGGCGTCTCGGACTCGTTGGCTGCAGGCTCACTCGACCGCCGCGTCGGCGGCGTCCGGGGGGTAGCCAGCGCACACCCGTGGGCGTGGCGTCTGACCCTGGGGTCTCCCAGCCTGTGGCACCGGGCGTGGCGGGGGGGGCGACGCCGCCGCCGATTTGGTGCTTCCGACGCCGTGAATTCCAACGCCCGCTCCGTTCCGTGTCGGGCACGGGCGCGGCGGCCAGGTGCGTGCTGTTGGGGAGCTGCTGCTTGTGGTGCCGGACGGAGGCCGGCCGACGCCGCCCCTTTGGCGCGTGGGACGCGTTGGTTGTGGACTCACGCGACCACGGCGGTGGCGGCGTCCAAGACGTGGCCATCACAAGCTCGCAGGCGTCGCGTCTGGAGATGGCGTCTCCCTGTCTGTGGCGCCCGGGGGTGGGGAGGCCAGCGAAGCAGCCCCTTTGAGGCGTCAGACGCGTTGGCTGCAACGCGCCCTCCGTGGCTTGTCGGTCGCGAGCGCGGTGGCGTGGTGCGCTCCGTGGGGGTGCTGCGGCCGGTGGCGCACGGGGGTGCACGTTGACCGTCCTCCATTGCACATTCCGAGGTGTTGGGTTTTCGCCTTGCCCGGCTGCCGTCACGGTGTCCCTCCTGGAGCATCTTGCACGCGCTCGTGGGCGTGGCCTGTGGCGTCGCGGTCTCAACGCTTGTGCCGCCGGGGGGGGGCGGATTGACGCCGCCGTGTTGGAGTGACGGATGCGTCTGCTGCCGTCGGTCACTGCCGTCGAGACGGCGACGTCTCTGTCTCCCGGAGGACTGGTACAACCGTCTGACGTGACTTGGTGGAGGTGCCCCCAACTAGGGAGTTGTTGAGGCCGATGCTCACGCGAGTAACGGCGTGTCGATGGCTCCCCTCACCACGATTTGACCCTCTACTACCGGGTGCTCCCGACGCCAGACATGGAGAACTCGGCGGCGGATGAAGCAGCCAATGCGGCGGCGGAGGAAGCCGCCACGGCGACGGCGCTCGAAGCCGCTAACATAGCGATGGCCGCAGCCGTGAATGTGGGGGTGGTGGCCGACGCCGGTGATACGGCGGTGGACGCCGTGGCCGCGGGTCCGGCTACTGCTGGTGCAGCTGAAAGTTTTGGCGCCACCCATGCGACGGCGGCAGTGGACGCTTTTGTTTGTGACATCTGCTTCCAGTCTGTACGGTTCAGCGCCAACATGATCCAGCACCGACTGCGCTACCATGCTGAGCGCGTCGGAAGCCACCGAGCTTCGACCAGTGGTGAGGCAGGCTTCCGCGCTTCTCAAAGTGCTCTGGCAGCCTGCCATGGGACGCCAGCATCAACCACAAGAAACGCGGCCGGGCGGATCGGGGAAGGGATGGAGGAAGATGAGCACGGCCTACACGATGGCAACGCTGGCGGCGCTGCAAGTGCGGACGACGCCATTGGTGCCCCACACGTCGAAGGCGTCAGCGGGCTCGCTTTCGAGGGCGGCAACGACGAGACGCTGTCGCGCCGTCGACAGAGTGCCACGGGTACGCCCGCCCTGGTGCACGAGTATTACAGGGCATTCGGAGATTTGGAGCGGACGCAGCCCGTCGTGCCTCCGGAGCGAGGGTCGAGGCCGTCCCTGTTTGTCACTGACGAGCTCAGGGCGATGCGCATGTTTGCGCTCTCCGCCGGCGGCAATGGCTTATCTGCCAAGGCGCGGGCTGATTACTACCACACGACGGTGCTTGCTGAGCGCGCGGCTTTGCGGATGCAGCGCGCGGCTGCATTGGTGGTTCGTGCCGTCGTCGAGGGCGAGACGCCGTCGGACGAGTCTTCTGGTGACGAATCACACCCCATTGACCGGCCGGACGCTACCACCGGCGGGTACCACGCGTCGGACGGTCCCAGAACCTCGACCGACCCTGCGACAGGGGCACCGAACACCTCCGCACGGAGGCGACCCGCGCGGCTAAAGAGCCGGCCCAAGAACAACCAGCAGGCGCTGAAAGCTGCCCTCGCCATGCTCGTCTCGACGGCACGGCCTGACGACGCAGCCGTCTTTGCTTCACTTGTGTCAGACGACACGGATCCGGACAAAGCAACGCAGGGTGCGCCGGCGGACCCGACACCATCGACACGGGGGGAGGTGCCAGGCGAGGGGCATGCCCATCGGCCTGGTGATGGCATGGATGGGTGCGCTGTTCGAGAAGGCGGGGCGGCGTCAAACCGTACATGCAAGAAGAAGTCGAGCAAGCGGAGGCGGGACATTGCCGCGCTGAAGGAGGCGCTGGACAAGCTCGAGTGCATGGACGGCCCGGTAGAGTCCGCCTTCCCCAAGGCGTCGGCGTTCGTGTCCGCTCTTAATGGCGAGGCCAACCGCTGCCTGCATGAGCAGCAATGGCGTCGGACGGAGATCAAGTCGGGAAGTGCTACCTATCATTTTTACAGCCGCGACGTCATGATCGTGGCCCTGGACGCATTCATGAAAGCAACGTCCCTGTGCCTCCGGGGCAAGCGCCGCTTTGCGGCGGACAACTCCATCCTCCGCACGGACTCGCTGAACGGCGACCTCTACATGACCGAGCAGGAGAGCGTCGACAACATCCACGCCAACAAGACGCACAATGGCAAGTTGCTCCCTGTGTTTACGCTCGCCATCCAACTCTTCTCCGACGCCACGCTCGTGTCCTGGAACAACGGTATGTTGATTTCGATCCACTCCGCTGTTTTTATCGAGGGCGTTGGTCCTCAAACCCTGCTTTGCGCCCACCACGTTGTGCCCGATAACTTCCGGGAACAGTTGCATTCAGGTGGTGGTTTCCTAGCTGCTGGCAGCCAGTTCATTTTCGTTAGTAACCTCTTCGTACTGCCGATGTATCTCTACGGTCCTTGGCCGGTCCTTCTTTTCCCGGTTGAGCAGCCCACTACGCGTACCCTATCAGGGTGCGGTTTCCCAACATCGTGACGGGGAAGGTGCAGTGGCTGACCGTTGGCTACATACCATTCATCAAAGCCGACAGCGAAGACGCTGACGAGATCCACCGGGTGCGCATGCTGCGCGACGAGGTTCTCCAGCGCTGCTTGGCTGTGTTGCTTGACGGGGTCGTCACTGCAAGCGCCGAGGGAAAGGTGTGGGACCTGCCGCACATCGGACCCGTCCTCGCTGTGCCTCGCATTATTTTGTACGCTGCCGACCAGCCCGAGGAGCGCCACCTCCTCGGGCTGAAGCTGAGCGGCTGCAAGTTTCAGTGCTCACACTGCATGGTCGGAAAGGCCGAGGCGGGGTGTGCCGACTCACATTCGTGCCGCCGGGAGGTGCTCGACAACGTCGAGCTCCAACTTCACGCTGCCAAGCACCGTGAGAATGGCGCCAGCCGCGCGTTTCTTGAGCAATTCGCCGCCGAAACGTCCATCGTAGCCATTGTGCCCGCCTTGGCGGCAGTTCACGGCCTCGGCACAGGATCGTTAGCACTCTATGACATCTTTGGATTCGACATGCTTCACGTACGTTTTCTTCTGACCGGTTGTTCCCTTCACGGCGCGCGCTTGATAGTGACGCGTGTGCATTGGTTGGAAATCGGCGACATTGCCACGTCGTCAGGTGGCGGGACGAGGCGTACCCGATTCTGACCCATGTCGTGGTGCATGCACTGCTCGCTGGCGCTCTCCTGGTTTTGCTTTAAGCGGGCCCGCAGGTCATGAAGCTCGGGGTGATCCGCGTTCTGGCCAAGAAGATCCCTGCGTTGCTCAAATCTCTTTGCAAGGGCGGCTTTGCGCGGTGGGGGCCGTGGAAGAAGACGGTTGTGGCCATGAGTGAGCGGGCCCGCCATATGAGTCGGCTCTCCGAGGCGTCGACGGTGGCACCAGGGTACGTCTTTTTGACATCAATTTTGAAGGGCAGGTGGCGCTGCTGGCTCGTGTTGCTGTCGATGTCACAACTCGGCGGGAGCGCACTGTCACAGTCTTTGTCGTTGCGTGCGGGCGTTCCTTGGACACCCAACGTCGTAGGCCTACGTTCGGATTCTGACACGACTTGTTTGTTTCTTCTCTGTCGTGCGAGCTCGACTCTGGCGTAACCCCTTTGCAGGTACCTGATAGGCACAGGCATGAAGCAGTCTACTTTCACGGGGCGCTCTTGGAGGCACGGTCTAGTTGTGCTGATGCACATGGTAGCTGGGGCTGTCTCTCGGCGCCTACCCGGCTCTACGGAGCCCTTTTTGGGTCGCAAGCGCGGCCGGAGCTCCTCGTCCGCTGTCCTTCGACGCACGCGCCGACGGGTCTCCTCACCGGGCTCGCACGCCCAGACGGATGCCGAGTCGTCCTCTGTCGACAGTGACGACGCAGCCAGCGTGACGTCAAACGACGAGCCGAGCGACGCCTCTAACGCCCTCTACAGCGATGCTGGCACGGACGACACGCTCTCTGGCGGCGAAGAGGCGGAGGACGACGCCCCAGTGCCGATCGTGTCGGATAGGGAGCGTGAGTACAAGGACGTGTTTGGGGAGATGCCAACGCACGACGCCGTCGTGGAGGTCGTCTGCCTCGCCGCTTCCCTCATGGGTAAGCTCTGTGGCGACAACAAGGAGGAGGGCCACTCGCTGACTCAGTCAGAGTCAGAGGAGCTCGCCGACGAGGCCTACGCGTTCGTCACTAAGTACGTCCGCGTGCTTTTTGGCCCCGTCAATACGACTAAGATGCACACCCTGGCGTATCACCTGCTTGACGAGCTCCTCCGACGCGGAAACGTCATCGAGGCGGACACAAGCGTCAACGAGGCGCTGCACAAGCTGATCAAGATCATGTGGACCAACACGAACAAGCAGGGGGCCTCCTTTACCATCCAAATGCTTCGGTGCGAGCAGACGTTGTCCCATATCATTGAGTCAGACCTGGCCGACAAGGCCACCACCTCGGAGGCTCCTGTCGGTTCCGGTGGTCTCGCGTGTCCTACAGGGACCGGTGATGCCGGGCATGCGGGGGCTGGCATGGCTTTTACCGCAGACCGAGCAGCTCCCGACGCACCCACTGGCTCTCCATTGGACGGGGGGGAGGAGGCCGACGATGACGCGGAGGTGGAGCTCGATTATCGTGGGCAGGGCGATGAGGCCGATGCAGATTCCGTGGCCGAGGACAATGAGGAGGACATTGAAGTCCACGACGTATTCGAGGACGCGGGAGCTGACGGTGCTGCCGCTGAGCCGCGATTCCGTGACTCCAACGAGCTGTCGGTCGTCGGGCGCCATTCGGTGAAGAAGCGGAAGCGATTCCGGGTGTCGGGTCGCCGTATCACCGTTGGGGACGTGGCGGCTGCGGATGACGGACGGCTCCGACAACTGCCGACTCTTCTTGGTGCCTCAGCCGCGCAGCAGCTGGTGGTCGTCAACACCTTCAAGATTGACGCGATGCTTCCCTGGCGTGCCAAGGCCGTCCCGCAGCTCGTCCGTGCCGCCCGCGTATTGTACCGTAGGCCGTGGTTCGACCACGTGTACTACCACGCACCTGGAGATTCCACGGAGCCTCAGCTAGGACTCGCTCGGTTGCTGGTGCGCGCCGTGAGCGGTGTGCGCCGTGAGGTGCTGGTGGTGCAGAGGCTCGAGTTGGCTGAGTATCGCCCGGCGTGCGTGCTGTCGCGATTCAATTGCCGCCGGTACAAGTGGGTGATGGACCCCCTGACGGGGTTCCCCGCTCTCGCCTTGGTGCCGCTGTCGCGTGTCGTGCGGTTGGAGCACGTGGTTCCAGACTTTGAGGAGCTCGGCAGGCGGTGGGGGCTGCTGGGCACCCCTACAACGACGCCTGAAACGCCACATGAGCGGCAGCGGGAGCGCTTCTTCACCAACGTCTTTTTTCCGTGGACAACGAACAGCATCACGGACGCCCCATAGTCGGGCAGGGTGACCTTGGTGCGTTTACCTGTGTAATATACGTATGAGGCCATATTCAATGAACCATGAACGAGTTGCAAGACCGCGCGCCGACCCCACCTCAACAGCAGCCAGCCCCAAAGCGTCGACCCGAGCTCGGTTGTCTCTGTCGCGCCACCTCCCGCCCCACGGGTCACATGACGTGGGCGTGCTCTAAGAAGGAGGCAACTGGCCCCGCCACCGCCACCTCCGTAACGCAGCCGCTGGGGAAGCGCGTCCCCGCCCACCGTGGTGTTTCCCGCAGGCTCGCTGCGGCCGCCGCCCTCGCCGTCCAAGCACCGTCTTGCGGCCGCCGAACCCGGTCCACCGTCATCGCTCTTCCTGACGTTGGGCAAAGGGGGGGAGCGAGCAGCGACAGCTGTGGCCATACCATTGCTCAAATGACTGCCACCCACCATCACCCAGAGCCGGCAGTGACTGTTGCCGTCACGACCGGCAGACGGATCCCTCGGAAACGGCGGACAGGCACGCCGCACAGTCTCGACGAGCGTGAAGACGTGAGCCACTCGTAGTAGAATGGATGACGACCGTCCATTGGCCAGGAAATGAGTGTCAGTCTCCGCGAGAGCCAGTCGCATCGCTTCAACTCGGTGCTGCACCTCGCGTCAGCTAATACTCGTACTAGTGACGCAAGAGGGAGAGGAAGGATGGAATGCTTGAGACATGGCGTTTCCTGCTGTCTCGGACGCCCTCCGGATGAGTACTGCAGCGAAAAAAAACGCAATGCAGGCCCAAGTACGCGAGCGCAGCCCAAAAAGAGAGTGCCTCAACAAGCGGTTCGCTCCAGGATACCGCAGGGCCCTATGATTGGCCCACGGGAGAGCTGTCAGGGTAACACACTACGCGCCTCGCCGCCATTCATGACATTTTTTGAGCAGGTCCTGGCTCTAGCTCTGGAGCGGGCACAGAGGCACTGTGCGGCTCCGCAGAGCAACCTGCCCTGGTCCTGGACCAACGACGCGCTGGGTCAAGGGCTCCCGTGAGGTCGCACAGGGCACCCCCTTCCATCTGGGGTATCCCAGGTCCCCACACGAATCTAGCAAATGTCTGGGGCTCGTGCTTCGAACGCTGCCCCTGACGACTGCACGACGAATCGGTCCGTTCGGTTCGTCCAGCCGCGTTTGCTTTTCGTCGGGCGGTACAACGTTTCTGACGATGGCGGCCTCGACGGCTGACCACTGCGGCAGGAAGCGCCGTGTTCAACACCTACAAGACGATCAGCTCCTGCCTCTATTCCACCCGTACATGTGGGAATGGTTTGGTCGACCGAGCGCGTGGCGCGCGTGCCCCACAAACAACCGAGCCCACCAGGATCGGGGCACACCAAGCGAGAAGAAAAAAATTCAGAAAAGCAAGCGGCGCGGTACGCGAGCACCCGATCGAGGCCCCCAAAGAAAAGCAAACGCTTCCCCCCGCCCCGCCGCAACTACAC
>Ga0209186_1002042_pt1 | contig 14562 bp, 13 predicted proteins | sample SidtaG_FD_187426 | JGI IMG/M metagenome (GOLD analysis project Ga0209186, IMG submission 187426) | Marine algal microbial communities from Sidmouth, United Kingdom - Sidmouth_Male2 metaG (SPAdes) (version 2) | ecosystem: Host-associated > Algae > Red algae > Unclassified | place: Sidmouth...
CCTTGGCCGCGCGCATATGGTCTTGCTCAGGGCATGACATGAAGCGGGAGAGCACTCCCACGGCAAAGGCAATGTCCGGCCTCGTCGTCGTCGACAAGTAGAGTAGAGAGCCGACCAGCTCCGCGTGCCGGTTGCCGTCGGGAAGAAGGTTCTCCCCCGTCCTGCTCAGCTTGACGCCCGACGCCATCGCCGTCTTGTTGGGCGTCCACGTGTCCATCCCAAAAGCCTGGAGCAGCGCAATGATGTGGCCGGGGTTACTCAGCGTGAGTTTCCTGGTCTTTTTATCACGCATGACTTTCATGCCAATAAAGTTCTTGACCTCCCCCATGTCGCGCACTTCGAACTTGGCCGCGACGCCACTCTTGATGGCCTCCACGCCAGCAAAGCGCTCGCCCGCCACAATAAAGTAGTCGACGTACAAGAGAACGAAGACGCGCCCGTGCAAAAGGTGGTGCCACTCGTAAAGGCACGGGTCCACCGTAGACCGCGTAGCTCCCATCAGCTCGAGCTCTTCGTTGAGCTTGATGCCCCACAGCCGCCCCGCTTGCTTCGTCCCATACAGGAACAGGTTGATCCGGCGCACATCCGCAAGCTCCCCCGACTCGACACCTTCAGGGAGCTTGATGTTCATCTTTTTGTCCATCTTAGCGTTGTGGAAGGCTGTCTTTACGATAACGTGGCGGACCTCCCACCCGTTGGCTGCTTCCACGGCGAACTGGTCCTTGACGTCGCCGTGTTGGGTACAGGCACCCACGTCTCGTCGAAATCGCGCCCAGGAACTTGTTTGAAGCCTTGGGCCACCAGCCGCGCCTTGTAGCGCGTCTTCTATTTTTCCGCGTCGTGCTTCATGTCGAACACGAAACGTGTCTTGACAGCCTTGTGCTGCATATTGCTGCCTTTGGTCGTGGACCACGTGCCTAGCTTCTTGTGCGTCGCCACTTCTTCTCTGATGTCCCGCTTCCACAGCGGCCTGTCCGGACGAGCGCGGGCCTCTTTCTCGCTTGCAGGGGGGTTGGTTAAGTCGCAGCCATCTTTGGCCGCCGACTCAGACCCGATGGCCAGGTACGCCTTCGGGTCTTTCTCCCACCAGGTCACCCTGGGGGCTGGCCCACGTGTAGAGCGATGCGGCCCCGGAGCAGCATTGTAAACATCCGAGGTAGAGGTACCGACCGGAAGCATCGAGTCATTCTGACCCTGACGTTTCCCGTCGTCGTTGTCGTCCGCGAGGCTGTCAGGATCGCCGTCGTCTTCAACCTCGGAGTCTTCGACGGGAAGATGCTTCTCCCCGCCATCTCCTCCGGCACCAAGCATGTTCATTTCCCCGTCCATGTCGCCGTTGATGTCGCTGTCCTCGGTCATCGTCAGCTGGGGACCAGCGCTTGAACCGTCGCCCGAAGAGTCAGCTTTGGCCGGCTTCTCTTCCATCAGGACGTCGCGACGCTCGAAGGCTCTGTTTGTCCCGTCCTCTAGGATGCGGTAGGCCATTCCACCAACCGTGTAGCCGACAAAGCGGCCCACGTCGGTCCTTGGCTCCAGCTTGCGCTGCTGCCTCTTGGGCTTGAGCGCCCAAGCGCGGCTCCCCCAGACGCGGAAGCCCGACACGTTAGGGCGTCTCCCCGTCAGCGCTTCCAGCGGCGTCACGTCCAGCCCCGCCTTGGGCGACCGGATGAGGACATGGACGACGGAAGCCAGGGCCTCAGCCCACAGCTCCTCCTCCGCCCCGGCATCAAGCAGTGCAGCACGTACGCGCTCCATCAGCGTGCGGTTGACTATCTCTGCCTTTCCGTTCTGCTGCGCCTTTTACGGCGCCGTCATCTCCGAGGTGATGCCTTTGTCCTCGTACCATGCCTTCAGGTCATTGGTGAGGTACTCCTTGGCACCGTCGTGACGGACGCGCTTGACGTGGACACCAGTCAACGTCTCGAACTGCTTGATGCGCGTCTTAAGCACTTGCGACGCCATCCAATTTGTCTTGATGGGCGTCGCAGTGATGAAACCAGTGCTGTCCTCGAGCGCCGTGATGAAGTAGATGGAGCCACCCAGTGACTCCGTGACAGGTCCACCCACGTCGGTGTGGACCGATTTGCACTTGGTGGTCTTGGTGGAAGACCGCGGATGCGGCGCCTGCACCATTTTCCCATCCACGCACGGCACACACACAGTGCCGACCACACGTTCAACGTCGGCTACCGGCGACGGCATCCCATCGACCATCAGGGCCGCCCGCTCGAGGTTCTCAATCCCCAAGTGGTTGAACCGGCGATGCCAAAGCTCTGCTTCCCCTGCGATGCGCGTGGACGCCGCGTTCGCCGCCGCCTTCAACGGCGTCACTTTGAGCAAATACTGCTCCTGGTCGTTGACCTTTCCCACGACCGACGCCTTGTCGAGCACTCCGCTCGAACGAACGTCATCCCCGTCGCTGAGGATGTAGCACGCGTCCCCGACAAACACCACGGCACCGCTGTTGCGGTCAACCGCCCTAACTGACAGCAGGTTATTGGGCAGGTCGGGCACGAGCATGGCCTCTGCTAGGACCATGCGCGCCTTAGTGTTTCCCTTGCCAACGTCCACAGAGTCGTGGCCGTGCCCCTTGATGGGGACTTTGTCTCCATTGGCCAAGGTGACCTTGGCCCCGCTCCCCACCGCCTGGATGGTGAAGCTCTTGTCCCCGGCGGCCATACGGTTGGTCGCGCCGGAGTCGAGAACCAAGGTCGACGACCCGCTTGTGATTTCGTGAGCCTTGCTGGAGCCAGGTTGACCGGCCGAAGCAGTGTATGCCAGAGCGGCACCCGCCTGGGGCCCGCCCCCATGGCCATTGTCACGGCGCCCGCCACCGGGCTCGTTCTTTCCTCTGGCCTCTTCAGCCTTCCGCTTGTAGCAGTCACGCTTCATGTGCCCCTTCTCGTCGCAGTAGTAGCACACGGCCGATTTTTTTGTCAAACGGCTTCTTTGGCGCCGCCACCGTGAAGGCTTGCGACTTGACACCACCAGCTGGCTTCGATGAGCCCGCAGCAATGTTCCACTCCTCGACTTCAAGCAGCTTAGCCGTCACGTCCGACATGACCAGCTTGACGTCCTTGTTCTCCAGGACCGTCCTAAGCATCCCGTACTCGGACGGGATCCCCGATAAGACACGCAGCGCGAGCGTGACGTCGTCTACCGGGTTTCCGAGCATGGCCAGCTCGTCCCGGATCATCTTGGCGCGCGACGCGAACTTGATGATGTTCTCGTCGTCGCCCTTATTCAAGCTGCTCAGCTCGTCCATGAGCCGAAGCAGCTGAGAGTTGTCGCGCGCCTCAAACATGACCTTGAGCGCGTCCCACGGCTCCTTGGCCGTGTCGACCGACGTCACCGTGTTATGATGCACCGGCGTGACCGACATCTGGATGGTCGCAAGAGCCGCTTCATGCATGGCGTCCCACTCTGCGACCACCGGGTCGGCCTTCTTGTCGTCCGACCCAGAAGCAGGACGGCCCGTCACGAACTTCTTCTACAGCTTCTCCTTCTTGAGCTGCGCACGTTGGTACGACGCCCACACTTTGTAGTCATCGTCCAGCTGCGCAAACCGCGGGCCGCCAAAGCGGCCGTGGTCCGACATATTGACGACCGTGGCACCGACAGGTCCCACCCTGTCGACGCTAGCGGCTGTACCCGCCCAACCAACGCCGGAACGCACCGCAACCCGCGCAACGTCGTCCTCCTCGCGACCGTAGAAGAAAACGATGATGACCACCAGCGACAACTGGGCCCATAACATCTGAAGCGGAAGATAAGTGGGTGGATGCGTTGCTTTACTCGAGACCGGTCTGAGGCGCAAGGCCAGCAGCCTCTTACCCCCCTCGTGTGCCCCTCTCTCAACGTCCTGGAGGCACACCCCCGCCAACGCAGTGACAGGGCCCACAAATCGCAACGGCCCTCAAGGAGCCCACCAGAATCTCCCCGAGATCAGCTCCAGAATGAGCACCCCTCGAGATACAGGTAAAGGTAGTTCCATCACCCTCATACAGCAATGCATGTCAAAGGCGCAGACAAACGAGCCGATCACCGCATGAATACTCCTGGAATTATCCAGGCAGTCCGCGTTAACTCCAACTTACCAGTGCGGGCTTGGGGGGCTGCCTCAATACGGCGCCGACGAGGTCGGGCACGGGCGGAACGGGGACGGCAGGCCCGCCCGTGAGCGCAGGTGCGAGCCCGCGAAGGGGCGCGCCTGGCCGAGACGCCCAACGCGGGGTCCGAGTGGCCGCGGCCGGAAGGCGCGGCAGGCGACAACCGACCGGGCGCCACGCGGCGGTTGCAGCGCGTTGCTAGCGGAACTGTAACTTCCCCTCTTCTGTAATGATCACTTGGGGAGACTTCTTTTTCATGGAGGGAATTATCTGCATTGGTTGGTGACTGCCCGGGTCAATTTCCAATCGGAGAATTGATCTCGGGCGACGGTTTCCGCCCTTTTAGGACGAAGGGCGACGACGGTGGGAGTCACCGTCGTCGCCGGCAAGTACACCGTGTCTTCATGTCTTGGCGCTTCGATCGGCCCGACTTCCTGGACCTCGAGTCCCATAGCGGATGTTCCGCGAGCGGCCCAGACGGCCGTTACTTCCCTCCTACTGAGATAAACCCCCTGATCGTGGTACCACAGCCGGCGTCGCGGCATCCGCGGGCCCGCCGGGCGACCCGACGCGCGGGGGGGAGGTGCTGCTGTTCAGCCTCCACAACTACCTCATCGTGGCCTCGTTAGGCCTGGAAAAGCTGGCCCTTGTCGCATTCGGGGTCGTCGTGGACACCGGGGCGGGGCCCAACCTGGTCCACCGGAGCGCCCTCGCCCCTGCCTGGCTCCGCCAGGTGGTCACCTGCAAGGAAGACGAGCGGGTACGCCTCAGGGATGCCAACAACGCGCGGCTACGCACCAGCGGTACCGTCACGCTGTGGCTCCACACGGATGCACAGATCGTCCCTGTGACCTTCATCGTCGTCGACGACCTGTCGGTGCCAGTCATCCTGGGCTGCACATTCATCGACGACAACGCGCACGCCATCCTGCCCCAGGACCTGTCCATCCGTGGTACGGACGGCTCCGTCACAGCAATCCTCCGAGGGCCGCTGGATGACGGCGAACGCTCGATGGGCGCCTCATGCGTACTACACCCCACCTGCAAGACGTGGCTCCTGCCGTCGGCAGCCTCGGTCGTCTGGGTGCGGACCATGATGGGGGGCCTGGGCCAAGTGTTCGGCGCCTCGCGCCTGTTCACGACTCATTGTATAACCATTGCCAATGGCGTCCACGACATTTTTCCGGGCTCTCCTTCCCGGTCATTGTGTCCAACTTCGGCACATGGGAGGTCGTCCTCCGGCAGCGAACCAACGTCGGCTATGTCGAGCTGCTCACGACGGGCGCTGTGCACGTGGCCCTCGCGGCGCCTCCCGGGGCATCGGCCGGCCCGGCCTTCACGACGTTGACCACCATGGAGGGCGTTGTGGGGGCGGTGTCAGGCACGCGGGACCCGACGGGACCCGGGCGGGACTCGGGGGTTTCAGTGCCCGCAGGCGGCAGGGCAGCGACCCCGGCGCGGCCCCGGGACCCGGGAGAAGCGGGCCCCTCACAGGGTGGCGCACAGCCCGTGACTCCGGTGCACCTGGAGGAAGTGGACCTTCCGGATGCCGACCCGCCACTGCACACCCGGATTCGGCACATGCTGGGCCAGCACGAAGCGATGTGGACGGGCCAGGCGCTGGGCGTCATCAAAGCCACCCAACAGGCCCTGTCATAAGTATCGTTTTCAATGTCGGGAACGGGATACATAAATTGTTAAATTCGAGTACGTGTGCCGGCCACCTGTCTCTTCATGCGTATCAATACGAGATATACCGGGAAAGCACGGGTACGAATTAATTTCGGAATTGCTCGACTTCGATCAGTTGCCAACCTTCAGCAGCGCGAAGCACCTACTTAGCCCAAGCAAGTCGGAACGGTTCCGTCACGTGAGTGAACCTGTTGGCCGCATTGTTGACGGCTAACGTGAGAACCCGAAAGGGCGCCCCCTGGCGAGCATACCAGGGTTCGGAGATTCCCCCGCGACCAGAATCGGTGTAGCCATGAAATCAAGTCCCAAATTCAGTTGGTCCTTGGCGGACGTGAAACGCCATAATTGCAGGAGAATGGCAGGCTCTTCTGGCTCTAAGTCCGCTGGCGGTCGGAATTGATCGGTACCCACAGCTACCTACACATCTGTTGACTTGGGTGTGGGTGCCAGCCGCCCTGCTGCCTACGGGTACGGGAGTTAAGACACTGACACCCATTAAAGCACCTACTCACAATATACGTATGGTAGGGCCTGCCACCCAACATCGCATCGACCTCAACGCCGGAGCCCGGCCCTTCCGGTTCGCGCCCCGCCACTCGGGTCACACCGCACGAGAGGCCGAGACGGCCGAGGTCAAGCGGCAGTTAGAAGCTGACGTCATCGAACCGACGTCGTCGGAATGGGGCTTCCCGGTTGTGCTCGTGCCCAAGAAGTATGGAGCCCTCCGTTTCTGTGTCGATTATCGACTGCTAAACGTCGTGACAAAAAAGCATTCCTACCGTCTTCCCCGGATGGACGAGTGCATTGACAGCCTCGGCGAGGCGACCATCTTCTCAACATTGGATTGCAATACAGGCTACTGGCAGGTCACTATCGCGCCCGAGGACCGGGAAAAGACGGCCTGCGTGTGCCGCGAGGGCGCCTACCAGTACAAGCGGATGTCGTTCGGGCTGACCAACGCACCCGCGATGTTTCAGCGGGCACTAGACCTCATCCTCTCCGGGGTCAAGTGGCAAAGCTGCCTCATCTACCTCGAAGATGTCATCGTGTATTCCAAGACGGAGGGAGAGCATATCGGTCACGTCAACCATGTCCTGCGCCTGCTGCGCGGGGCAGGAGTGACACTCCGCCGACCCAAGTGCCGATTCTTCCGCACGACTGTGGAGTACCTCGGGCACGAGATTAATCCAGGCCGGCTTGGCGTGATGGACGCGAACACGCGCGCGCTGCGCGAAGCGCACCTCCCGACGACCCGCACGCAAGTAGGGAGCTTCTCGGGGATGTAAAATGTCTTCCGCCCGTTCGTGCCGAGCTTTGCCCGAATGGCGGCGCCATTGACGGACATCATGGGGTCCACGGCCCCTGTCCTCGTGCCCCCCGCCACACCACTGCAGCAGCAGGCGTTCGACCGGCTCAAGGGGTCCCTTAAGACCCCGCCGGACCTCGGACTCCCGCGACGCGCGCGAAAGTAGGTCCTCGACGTGGACGTGTGCGGAACGCAGGTGGGCGCCGCCCTGCTCCAGGAGATAGACGACAGAAAGCTTCAGCCCGTCGCGCACATCAGCCGGCGGCGAACCACGAACGAGCTCTTCCACGGGGTCACGGAGAAGGAGTGCCTGGCGGTCGTCTGGGCGTCGCCCAAAATCCTCCCCTACCTCGAGGGTGACCGCTTCCTCGTGCGCACCGACCACGACTGCCTGCGGTGGATTCTCAACATCGAGGGTTCGGGGAACCCCCACTTGGCACGCTGGCGCCTGCGCCTGAGCGAGCTGGAGTTTGACGTCGCCTACAAACCGGGCATGAAGCATTACCAAGCGGACAGCATCGCCCGCCTGGAGTCCGGGGCCAGCGAAGAGACGGCGTTCGATGCCGCCGTCCCGGTGTTGGCCACTCGGGCCAGTACGGTCCTCGGGCTCGACGCCGCCAACTACGTTGGCGGTCCCACGGTCCGTGGCATTGACCGGGACACGGTGCTCTCCACCCAGGCCGCAGACGGCTGCTGCCAGGAGGTCCTGAACGCCTTGAACGCCGGACGGCACATCCAGTTCTTCGAGGACCCCGATGGGATCCTCCGCCGCCGCGCGGCCCCCGACGGCGCTCACCAGGTGGTGGTCCCGGCCTCCTTGCAGGAGCAGGTCCTTCACCTCGAGCACGACGCGACCTTCGCGGGGCACCCGGGGGAGTCCCGCATGTACGCGGCGATGCGGCGGTATTACTGCTAGGTGGGCATGGCGGCGGACGTCGTTTCCAACGTTAGGAGGTGCGACAGCTGTGCACGACCGCGGGTGCGCCCCCTAGCGCGGCGCTCGCCGCTCACAGTGTTCCCTGCCACCATGCGCTTCCAGGACCTGTGGACCTCTATGGGCCCCTCGCTCGGACGGCCGCCGGCCACCGGTTCATTCTGGTGATAACCGACCGGTTCATCTAGCTGGTGCGTGCCCTCCCGATGGACGGTACCACAGCAGTGGACTGCGCTTCGGTGGTCCTGGACTACTCGGTCACCGCCTATGGTCCGCCGGACCGGCTGCTGCCCGTTGGGGGACCGCAGTTCACCAGCCACTTTTGGGGCCAGGTGTGTGACTTGCTCTCCATCGAGCCGAAGGTGACGTCTCCGTCCCACCCGCAGACGAACGGGCAGCTGGAGCGGTTTATCCGCGCAGTGCACGCCATCATCAACCACTACGTGGCGGAACATCCGCGGTCTTGGGACCAGCTCCTGGGGGCGCTGACGCTGGCGTACAACAGGCGCCCGCACCGGAGCACTGGGGTCGCCACGCTGGAGCTGGTCAATCCCATGGGGGTGTCGAGCTGGGCGTTCAAGGACGTCTCTCGAACAGGGGCGTACCCCTTCCCGGCGCAACGCGGCACAGCCGCCGAGAATCGGGCCCAGGCCGCCCTGTTGACCCGCCTCGTGCAGCTCGTCCCGCGGATGCGGGCAAAGCTCAAGGCGACACAAGGGCGCTACGAGCGCGACCACGACCGACGCCTCGCGCTGCGCGCGGGGAAGCTCACCTTCGGGGGCTGCCCGTGGCTGCGAGATCACGCCAAGGAGGAAGGTGCCAGCGGAAAGCTGACGCGCGATGCCCGCGGGCCCGACCGCGTGGTCTCCACGGATGATCCCACGGTCCTCCTCGACCTGAGAGGGGAGCACCGCCGGTAAAACGTGGCTCACGTCGTCCGCGGCTCGGTCGCGGCTGTCCCGGGTTCCGCCCAGCACCCCGTGTTGCGGACGGCCCGCTACTTTCATGGGGCGGAGGCCGATGGCCAGCGGTACGCCGTGGACCGGATCGCAGACCGCGCCACGTTGCCCGACGGAACCCTAGTGGTCCAGGTTTGTTGGCTGGGTACTCCCAGCCCATCTGGATGGACGCCACGGACGCTCCGCACGAGACGCTGCGCGTCTATCTGCGCCGCGCCGCGCGCCTGGGGTTACCCCATACGTCCGCCGACCCGCTGCCGACGTCCTCGCGTGCCCCGGGCCCCACGTTTGGGGCCACCGCAGGCGTCGCTGCCCCGTCGCCCCCGACTGTCCGCGCCTGACCCCTTGGGTCGGAACGGCGGCCGGGCGCGGACGGGGGGGGGGCGGGGTGGGGATTTTCGGTGGGTCCCTTTGGGGCGCTCGGATTGGCGGTCACGGGGCGTAGACGTCACGCGGCAGTTCCACGATGACCCACATGCACTCTCGGGGCACAAGGAGAAAGCCCGCTGGGAAGTCGATGATGTTGAGCGGGTGCGTTATTTTACTAAGCACGGCGTTCCCAGGCCTGCGCAGGCGCGCCTGATATCCCGCAGGCCACTTCGGCCGCAGCGCCTTCCAAGGCACCCCCAATGGCCTGGCCCACAAGGCCCGCACGGCACCTCCCAGGGCAGGGCCCGCACATCCGGAGGGCGCCCACAGCCTCACACTCAAGACGCCGCTCCCCACACAAATCTCCCCCGGAGCTCAGCCCCTAATGGGTCTCCGCCGAAAGATCTACAAACAGGTACATGCAGTGTCACCAGACAAATACAACGACTTACGACATACCCAAGGGCCAGTTGTCCCTGGGGGACTGCGGAACTACACTTCACACTCCCTGCAGTACTTCAGGGATAATTGCAGCCACCTCGTGGACTTCCCGTCATCGGCAGTCCGTGCAAGGCTTTGCGGGGACTCTCCGACCGAGGGTCTAAAGTCCTTTAGATTCCCCTCACGCAGAGGGGTCAAAAGCCCTTGAGCCCCATCTCCAGAGATCAGTGTTTGAACCGACCTCCAATTGGGCCAAAACAGGCTCGCGAGGACGCCAGAGGCACCTCCGGGCCTCCCTGGTGCCCGTAGGACCCCATCCGATCCATCGGGCACCACCCCCAGCAATGGCACATCTACCCCGGGGCTAAAGCCCTTCAGACCACTTCCAAAAGTCGGTTTTTCAACCGACCTCGGATGAGGTCCGGGAAGCTCCGATAAGCACGCCCGACCCGTCCGGGTGCCCGTACGACCACATCCAGTCCGGCGGGCACCACCAGAGGAGCGCCTAAAGCCTTTTAGCCCAACTGCCACGTGTTGCGGCGACGCCACGTGTTGCAACAGCGCCACGTGTTGCAACGGCGCCACATGTCGCCGATGCCGCCACGTCGTCGCGACGTCTCCGCCACGTGTCGGGCCCGGAACGATCTCCTAGGCCGCGACGTTCGGGCCCGAAATCTTGAAATCGGTGCCCGGGCCCGCCCAGCCGGATGCGCTAAAGCCCTTAAGCTCCCCAAAGCCGGGCAGTGTGACGGCGTGCCTTAGCACGCCGGTTCCGGCTCAAGCGCTCCCGCCGCCCTTCCCATGTCGGGCGCGACACCAGCTGCGTCACGGAAGGCCTTGAACGCCGTCCCCGGCAGCGCCTTGGTGAGCCCGTCCGGGGGCATCTCAGCGCTCGGGAGGACGTAAAAGGTCACGTAGCCGCGCACCACGTACTCGCGCACCAAGTGGTACGCAACGTCCACGTGCTTAGTGCGCCCGGTTGCCTCGGGGTTGTTGACGAGCGCTAGGCACGCCTGGTTGTCTTCCCCCATGGGAACGGCGCGCCCGTCGACGCCAAGATCCCGTAGAAGCTTGCGGAGCCAAATGGCCTTCTTCGTCGCCATCGCGGCGGCCACGTACTCTGCCTCAGCCGTCGACGTCGCCACCATCGACTGGCGCTTGCTCCCCCACTAGACCGGCCCGCCGTTGAGAGTGAAGATGAAGCCCGTCGTCGACCGACGAGCGTCAACGTCGCCCGCCCAGTCGGCGTCGACGTACCCTTGAAGAGGCTTGTCGGCGCCGTACGCGACCCCGAGGCGCGTAGTCCCGCGAAGGTACCGAAGCACCCCCTTGGCCGCGCGCATGTGGTTCTCCTCGGGGCAGCCCATGTAGCGCGACAGCACGCCCACGGCAAAGGAAATGTCGGGCCTCGTCGTTGTAGACAGATAGTGCAGGGAGTCGAAAAGTTCGGCGTATCGGTTGCCGTCGCGCAAGAGGTTCTCCCCCGACTTGGCCAGCTTTGCCCACGACACCATTGGCGTCTTGTTGGGCGTAGAGCTGGACATCCCAAACGCCTCAAGGAGTGCGATAACATGCCTCGGGTTGCTCAGGGTGAGAAACTTGGCCTCCCGATCTCGCATTACCTTCATGCCGATGAATTCTTTGACCTTTTCCTTGTCGCGCACGTCGAACGTCGCCGACACCGAGTTCTTAACCGCCTGGACCCCATCGAGGCTTTTTCCCGCAACGATGAGATCGTCCACGCAGACGAGAATGTAGACCAGCCCGTGCACCGGGTGGCTCCACGTGTAGAGGCACGGGTCCACCTCGGACCGAACTGCCCCCATCTCCTTGAGTTCTTTGTCGAACTTGATGCCCCACAGGCGCCCCGCCTGCTTTGTCCCATGGAGAGCTAGGTTGAGACGAAAGACCTCACCTGCCTTCCCAGGCTCGGCGCCGTCCGGAAGCTTTATGTACATCTCCTTGTCCATCTTGGCGTTGAGTAAAGCCGTCTTGACGTCCATGTGGTGAACCTCCCAGTCCTTGGCCGCGGCCACCGCGAATAGTGCGCGTGTTGTAGCCGAGCTGGGCACTGGCGCCCACGTCTCGTCAAAATCACGCCCCGGTTCTTGGTTGAAGCCTTGCGCGACCAGACGAGCCTTGTACCTCGTCACATTTGCCTCTGAATCACGCTTGATGTCGTACACGTACCGAATCTTGAAAGCCTTTCAATTGCTGTTGCTCTTCGTCTTGGACCAGGTACCAAGCTTCTTGTGCACAAGATACTCTTTCTTCTCTGCCGACTTCCACAGCGGCCAGGTCGAGCGTGCCCGCGCCTCCTTCGCGTTTGTCGGCGGCTGTCTCAGGTCCCAGGATGACTGAGCGCCAGCAAAGGGCCCCACTGCCACGTACGCCTTCGGGTTGCTCTCCCACCAGGCTTTCTTTGGTGCCAGCTTGCGCTTGGACCGCCAGAGTGCCTGCACCCCGTCGCCACCAATCTCTGTGGTGGAGCCCGGCAGCACTTCGTGGCCATCGTGAGCCGCCGCGTCCTCGCCGGCGTCGTCTTCATCTCCGTCTTCCGCGTTAAGTCCGCCGTCTTCGTCCGGCTCATCGTCGCTTTTTGACGACTGCTGCGACGCATACTCGTCCCCACTTGGGGCTTCCGCGTCCAGCATGTCTATGGCGCCTTCCTCCTTGTAACCATTCGTTTGAACGGTCAGGAAAAGGCTGGAAGCAGGGCCAGGAGCAGAGGTCATCTTGATGTCTTTGCTTGATGTCTCCTCCATGAGCACATCTCGGAGCTCAAAGACCTTCTTTGAGCCATCCGCTAGGATGCGGTAGGCCTTGCCACCAAAAGAGTAGCCGGCAAAACGGCCGACGTCGGTCCTGGGCTCCAGCTTTCGCTGCTGCTGCGTCGGCCTGAGAGCCCATTCCCGGCGCCCCCAGACGCGAAATCGCTTCACGTCTGGGCGGCTCCCTGTGAGGGCTTTGAGCGGTGTCACGTCTTGAACCGTCTTCGGGGATCGGTTGAGCACGTGGATGACCGATGAAAAAGCCTCAGCCCACAGCTCTTCTTCCGCTCCGGCATCCAGAAGAGCCGCGCGAACGCGCTCCATGATGTACCGGTTGGCGCGCTCAGCCTTTTCGTTCTGCTGCGAAGATTGCGGCGCCATCTTCTCGCGGGTAATGCCTTTGTCCTCATTCCAGGCTTGGAGGTCACGGTTCACGTCCTCCTTGGCGCCATCGTGACAAACCCGCTTCACCTTGAGCCCAGTCAGGGTCTCTAGCTGCTTGTTGCGGGCCTTGAGGACATCCGGGACCATGCCATTGGACTTTATGGGCGTCGCCATGATGAACCCAGTGGAGTCTTCCATCAAAGTCACGAAGTAGACAGAGCCGCCCAGCGTCGCCGTCAACGGGCCATCAACGTCCGTGTGAACCAACTCACACTCGGAGGTGGTCGTTGTCGAGCGATAATGCGGAGAACGCGCCATCTTGCCGTCGACACACGGCACGCACACCGTACCAGGAACGCGCTTGGCGTGGGCTCCCGTCGAAGGCATCCCATCGACCATCCCAACCACCCGCTTGAGGTTCTCGAAACTCAAGTGGTTGAATCGGCGGTGCCACAGCTCTGCCTCGCCGTCCATGCGTGTGGAGGCGGCTCTCGCCGACGCCGCGACCGGCGTCACCTTGAGCACGTAGTTCTCCGACTCGTTAACCGAGCCGAGGACAGACGTGCTGCTCAAAACTTCGCTCGCGAGCACCGCTTCCCCATCACTAAGGACTTAGCAGGCGTCGCCAACGAACACCACTGCTCCGCCGCGGCAGTCGACCGCTCGGACCGACAGAAGGTTGTCTTTCAGATCCGGCATAAGCATGGACTCATCTAGGACCATGCGAGTCGTAGTGGTCCCCTTCCTCACGTCCATGTACGCGTATCCGTGCCCATTGATGGGCACCTTGTGGCCGTCAGCTAAAGTGACCTTCGCCCCGCTTCCCGTCGACTTGACGGAGAAGCCCGTGTCCCGGGCGGCCATACGGTTGGTCGCACCCGAGTCCAACACCCAGGTCGAGGACCAGCTGGTGCTCTCGGTAGCGTTGAGCTTCCCGGTCTGGCCTGCCGACGCAGCGTAGGCCAATGCGGCGCAAGGCGGTGCACCACCTCCCCCGCCACCCTCACGACGGCCGCCATTTGGCTTCTTGTTGCCCTTGGCGTCGTCAGAATTCTTCTTGTGACAGTCGCGCTTCATGTGCCTCTTCTTGTCGCAGTAGTAGTACACGACCGCGCGCTTGTCCCATGGCTTCTTAGAAGCCGTTGCCTCAAACTCTGGCGACTTGACCCAGGCCGTCGAGGACGACCACCCATGGCTCCCCCGCTGCTCCACCGTGAGCAGCTTGGCGCTAACATCAGCGAGGTTGCGCTTCCCGTCCATGTTCTATAGGTAGGTCTTGATCATGTCTTACTCGGCCGGAAGACCCGACAGGATCTGCAGTACAAGCGTGTTCTCGTCCACGTGATTTCCCAGCATGGAGAGCTCTTGACGGATTCCCCTGGCGCGTGACGTGTACTTGATGATGTTCTTGTCGCCTCCCTGCTTGAGGTTGCTCATCTCATGCATGAGCTGCAGCAGGCGTGCGTTGTCTCGCGCCTCAGATATGTCCTTGAGCGCATCCCACGCCTCCTTGGCCGTACTGACCGCCGTCACAGAATAGAGATGAACGGGCTTGACCGACATCTGGATGGTCGCCAGGGCCGACTCGTTCATGAGG
>Ga0209186_1002043_pt1 | contig 14553 bp, 14 predicted proteins | sample SidtaG_FD_187426 | JGI IMG/M metagenome (GOLD analysis project Ga0209186, IMG submission 187426) | Marine algal microbial communities from Sidmouth, United Kingdom - Sidmouth_Male2 metaG (SPAdes) (version 2) | ecosystem: Host-associated > Algae > Red algae > Unclassified | place: Sidmouth...
AATTTTTTACAAAGTAAAATAAAATACATGTTTTTTATTTATAATAAAAATTAAATAGTTGATAATCAATTTATTACGAATTTAAACCTAATTTCCCAATTCCCTAATTCCCTTTTTGTCCAAAGTCTAGTAACAATGTCTTCGCCAAATTATGAATTATGAATTTTGAATGACAAATGAATTTAAATCTTATTTTATTTTTTACTGATAATTAATAATCAGTAAATTATACATTTTTCATCATTCAAAATTTTTCATTCAAAATTCAAAATTGGCGAACATATTGTCCTAAGGAATTATTTATTTAATGATGTACTAAGCATTCATCTACACACTCATTTCATTTACTCATTATTATGAATTTAGAAGCAGATAAACAACTCGTTCAGGATTTTTGGGATGAAGCTTCTTGTGGAGAAAAACTCTACATGAAAGGCGACAGCCGAAAGGAGCAATTCGAAAATCAGATGAAGGAGCGATACAGAATAGAGCCTGAAATATTGGAATTTGCTGATTTTCCATCGTTTAAAGGAAAAAAAACACTCGAAGTAGGCGTAGGACTCGGTTCTGACCACCAAATGCTTGCCCAAAGCGGTGCCGACCTTTATGGTATTGACCTGACGCCGAGAGCCATCAAAAATACAAAAGAGAGACTGGAAATATTTGGCTTAAAATCCAATCTGCAAGTAGCCGATGCCGAAAATCTGCCTTTCGACGACGAAGAGTTTGAGGCGGTATATTCGTGGGGGGTTATCTTAGCAAGTCCTTCGCCGGAAAAAGCAGCGGACGAGATATATCGGGTATTGAAGCCCGGAGGTTTAGCAAAGGTCATGATTTATAAAAGAAAATCTATGGTCGGCTATATGCTCTGGACAAGATATGCCTTGATGCGTTTGCGCCCGTTTACGAGCTTGGATGAGATATATGCCAAATACCTCGAAAGCCCCGGCACCAATGTCTATTCGGTAGAAGAAGCCCGCGAGATGTTCGGCAAATTCAGCGACGTGGAAATCACGACCACCCTTACACACGGCGATTTGTTGACTTCCAAAGCCGGACAAAGACACGAAGGGTTCTGGTTGGGTTTAGCCAGAAAAGTATATCCGAGAGCTTTGGTCAGACGCTTTTTCAAAAATCACGGATTGTTTATGATGATAAAAGCGATAAAATAGCCGTCGGAAGCATGGTTCGTTTGTAATTTTCTGAAAATCAATGTTTTAGTGTTAACAATACTCAAATAAAGGAAAATAAAATATGCGCTATAACAACTTTTTCACGTTAAGCATTATACTATCACTTATGCTGACATTTGGCGACAAAGCCTCTGCACAAGTCGATTTATCCGGCAAACACCTCAAAAGAACAGCTCCCAATCTCTTGGATGCTGCCAACAGTAAAGCCATTCGCCCCAATGCAGCAATTCAGGCAAAACGCTGGAAACACATACAAAAAGGGCAGGCAGCATCAAAAAAAAATAATACAAATGCCTCCCCTCTTTGGTCTGATGAATACTCTTATGATAAGGGAACAGGGAGTTTTAAGCTGGCAAATACCAAATCAAAAGACAAATTAATTTGGCTGACCTCCCGCCTCGAAACCGGAAAAACCTACACCTTGTCCTTGCGCTGTATGGCTCCCAATACCTCGCCCCCGCCCGTAATGATGTTGATGATAGCAGCTATACGCAACGGAAAATACGTGAACCATTACACCAAAATGTTCAGCCCCTCCGAAGCCCACAAATGGGAAGAATTTACTTTTTTCTACACCGTTGCTCCCGGAGATACTGATTTTCGCATTCAAATCCTGAACTATATCCCACCCACAAAAGGTATCAAAGAACCCGTCACGGCATACATTGACGATATATATCTAGGTGAAGGAAAAGGTTTTGCTGATTTGCCTACACACAAAATACCCTTTGCGGGCGAACAGGTACGCGTAGATGAACTAGGCAATATAGAAGTGAAAAAGAAGGGATTGTGGCAACCTTTCTTCCCGTTTATTATCTACCCTGACGGGTACAGACATACATTAAAAAAGAAACAAACCAAAAATGCCGGATGGGAAATATACGCACGTCAGGGCTTCAATACCATCCTGATAGGTTCAGAAAATTATATGGCGAAAAATGCTATTCAGGCAGGTTTGCGCCCAATGGTAGGGCTGACTTGGTATTATAATCCCAAGAAAAAATTATACCTCGATTTTGAACACCTCCAAAAACGCCTTGATGAACTAAAAACCACAGGAATGTTCGACCATCTCCTGTTTTATTATATCGACAATGAGATACACGGCACATACAAACCCATGAAAACCGTTGTGGAGTATATCGAAAATTGGGAAAAAACTAATTTTAACCAACGACTCCAAATCCCCGTTTACATGCTCAATGGCTCCCCGGCCCTCGCCCCCCAATACAAAAACAGCCAACATAGAATGGCAGACCTCACCGGCACATATATAGCCAGTAAGGGATTCGGCACCGATAATTTTTTAGCACTGGACAATCCCGCTAACCAAAAAATGCCCGTAGCCATTGCTCAAATGAATGGCAACAAAATGCCACTCCGCACACGCCTCTACGGAGCTATTGCAAACGGAGCAAAAGGCATGGGATACTGGAGAGACTTCGCACCCAACAATCCGGCAAACCGCCCGGGCAGCCCCAATTACAAACCCGAAAAAGATGTGACCAAAACGCCGTGGTGGAATGATTTTCCGAATATCGTCGAAGAAGTCGAACAACTCATGCCCCTCATCCGCCAACCGCATTGGACCACATGGAAAGTCAGTGCAGACAACGACCTGATAGACATCGGCACACGCGAATACCAAAATGAATGTTACATTATCATTGCCAATTATAATGCAGAAAAAGTAAATGTTAATTTCAAGGTTTCAGGTTTACCCTTTGCCGACTGCCGCATCGAAGATTATTTTGCACCACACAAAAAAGTCGCCTGTATGTCCGACTCATCTTTTAATCTTCGTCTGCCGCCATACGGAGTAGGTGTTTACAAATTGAAAAAAAAATAAGTAGTTGGAGAAAATTGTAAACCTAATTTTATCCAACTACTCAATCACAAATAAATCGGTCAACGAATAACAAATTACGATACTGACAATATGCAACCTTTTATATGCTTTGTACATATTGGGAAAAACGGAGGGACGACCTTCCACCAGATTTTACACAACAATCTGCCAAGATTTTTCAGCATTAATCGCCATAAAAAAACCAATGGCGAATTTAATAAAGACCACTTCCGAAAATTTCTTCGCAGTACAGGAGCGCGAGGTATTGGCGGACATACTATAAAGCCATATCTCGACTACGAATCCATCGTCAAGCGTCCCATTTTTTACATTACTTTTTTGCGCGAACCCGTTAAAAGATACGTTTCATTAGCCAATTTTCGGAAATATCTGGGCTGGTCGCCGGACATTGAGCATACCTTTACATTTGAGCGTTATCAAGACTATCAAACCCGACACCTTACAGGCAAACGCGAACTCGCAGGCGCAATTGATATGATTCGCCGACTTGATTTTGTGGGTATTTTAGAGGAATATGATACCTCATTGCTCTTGCTTCGCCAACAATTAAAACCCTTTTTTGACCTTAAAATAAATTATGAAAAACAAAATGTAGCCAAAGACCGCAATACGAATTTTTACAGTATAGATACACTACCGGAAGCTCATTTAAATCGAATCAAAACCGAAAATGCACTCGATATACAATTGTACCAAAAGAGTTTGGAGCAATTTGAACAGATGAAAGCCGATTATGAGGGAGATTTGCAGGCAGATTTGGCGACATTCAAAGAAGAAAACAAGCATTATCACGAAAAAAAATCAAATTACTATTTTCAGAAAGCCAAAAACGGTTTAGTCAGAAAAGTCATTCAACCTATTATAATGTGTTGATGCGTTGTCGAGTTGACGTTAAGATTTTTGCGGAGCAAAAATAAAACTCAACAACACATCAACACATTAACACAACAACTCGTGAACTCAACAACTCGTCAACACGTTTAATGAAACAAATTATTCAAGACCTGAAATCAGGCGGAACCATCCTCGAAGAAGTGCCTGTGCCGCAGGTACGGGCAGGGCATATTCTCGTGCGTACACATTGCTCCTTGGTATCATTGGGAACGGAGCGCATGTTGGTCAATTTCGGTAAAGCCAATTACCTCAACAAAGCCCGCCAACAACCCGAAAAAGTAAAACAAGTCATTCAAAAAGTAAAATCGGACGGCTTGCGCCCTACGGTAGAGACTGTACTGCGAAAACTCAGTGACCCGCTACCACTAGGATATTGCAATGCCGGTGAAGTGATTGCAGTGGGTAAGGGCGTCGCGGAATTTAGGGTCGGTGACCGTGTGATTTCCAACGGACATCATGCCGAAGTGGTGTGTGTGCCGAAAAATTTGGCTGCCAAAATACCCGAAGGTGTAAGCTATGAAGAGGCGAGTTTTACAATCATCGGGGCAATTGCTTTGCAGGGAGTACGTTTGGTGAATCCGGCTTTTGGAGAAACGATTGTGGTCACGGGTTTGGGGTTGATTGGTTTGATAGCGGCTCAACTCCTAATGGCAAATGGTTGTGAGGTTATTGGGCTGGATTTTGATGCAGCAAAAGTGGACTTGGCAAAAACGTGGGGCATCCATGCCATCAAGGTGTCGGAAAGCACCAACCCGGTGGCTACGGTCATAGACCTGACGGGCGGCGTGGGGGCAGATGGCGTACTGATTACAGCATCTACCAAGAGCAATGAAGTGATTTCGCAAGCCGCACAAATGAGTCGCAAGAGAGGACGCATTGTATTGGTGGGAGTGATTGGTTTGGATATTCAGCGTGCTGATTTTTACGAAAAAGAATTATCCTTTCAAGTGTCTTGTTCGTATGGTCCGGGACGTTATGACGAGGAATATGAAACCAAAGGAAATGATTATCCGCTGCCTTATGTGCGTTGGACGGAAAAACGTAATTTTGAGGCGATTTTGAATGCCATTGCCAAAAAACGACTCCATATACGCGACCTGATCAGCGAAGAAATCCCGTTGGCAGATTACGGGAAAGTGTATAACAATATTGATACGGCAAAAGGCATCGCTTACGTGCTGAAATATCCGGCTACGGCTACTTTGGAGCAAACCAATGTGGTCGTAACAGAGAAAAATTTTCAGGGCAAAAAAGGCGTATTGGGCGTCGTCGGTGCTGGAAATTTTACGAAAGCCATGATTTTACCTATCCTGAAAAAACTCAGTGCCGAAACGAAATACATCGCTAGTGCGCGGGGGCTTTCCGGTACAACAACAGCTAAAAAATACGGTATCGCCAATTCGACGACAAATTATAAAGATATTCTTGCGGATAATGAGGTAGATGCAATAATGATTACGACGCGACACAACCAACATGCGGCACAGGTCGTAGAAGCACTCGAAGCGGGGAAGCATGTTTTTGTGGAAAAACCTTTAGCGATTACGCGTTCCGAACTGTCGCAGGTCATCGCAGCATACAAGACGAATAACAGCATGTTGACCGTTGGTTTCAATCGTCGTTTTTCACCATTTATACAAGATGCCAAAAAACAACTTGGTGCAGACAGTACACCGATTAATGTAATAATAACGATGAACGCCGGCTTCATTCCGCCCGAACATTGGGTACAAGATATGGAAACAGGCGGCGGCAGAATCATTGGTGAAGCCTGCCATTTGATTGATTTAATCACCTTCCTTACGGGTAGCCTCGTAGAAAGCGTAGTGTGCAATGCCTTCGGAACGAATTTTGAAGAAAATACGGATAATGCGTCAATTTTGTTGCGCTATCGAAATGGCTCGCAGGGAGTTATCAATTATTTTTCAAATGGAAGTAAAGCCTACTCGAAGGAACGCATAGAGGTCTATTCGCAAAACCGCACGATGGTGATTGATAATTTTCGTCAATCAAAATACTATGGCTTCAAGGGCAGCGGCATGAAAAAATCGCAGGATAAGGGGCATTATGAGCAATTTAAACGATTTATGGAAAGTATCAAAACAGGTGGTGCGCCAACAATTCCATTTGAAGAAATTGTAAATACTACCGAAGCAAGCATCGCCGCCGTAGAATCACTAAAAACAGGGGCTTGGGTGAAGATTTAGTGAGACTAATGCTCAGTCAAGCTAATAATGTTATCTTTGAAAGATTTTAGCCTAACTGGACTTTGGACAAAATGGGAATTAGGGAATTGGGAAATTAGGTTTATATTCATAAATATTTGATAATCAACAGTCTATTTTTTTATTAAAAATTAAAAGAATGCAATAATTTTTCTAAATAAAGTCTAATATTAATAAACAGAAGTTTACCTAATTTCCGAATGTCCAAAATCCAGTAAAAAAGAAATGTTTATGCTGAAAAAATCGCTATTATTGGATTTGTGCTTTATCGGTATCGCTTTGATTATCTTCTCTAATCTCAATGGAATAGTTGTTGCGTTGTTTGGGATAACGGCGGTATTTTCGAGTTTTATTCTATTCTTTTGTCTGATTATTATTTTTTATTTATTTCGATACAAAAAAATTACCTTTCCACATTGGGCGTATAATGCTACGGTGCTTTATTTGATTGTTTTTGGGAGTATTATGTGGCTGTTTTACAGCTACATGTACAGTCTGGATGCCGATTATTACAAGATATTCAGGAAGACGGTGCCCTCTTTTATATTGGTGTATGCAGTGTATAAATACACAATATATTGTGCGGATAAAGGGCAACTCAATAAGGTATATTATATTACAGTATTTACATTATTGTTTACCACTTTTTTCATACCCCTCAGCGCGTTTAAGATACTTCCGGGGGCATTCAAAGCCTTAATGTATGGTGGCGGACGTTCTGCCGGGCTATTTACCAGCCCCAACCTTGCAGGTATGCACGCAAATTTCACTTTAGCTTTTGTATTATTTTTTATTATTCAGAGCAAACGTCTTTCGCTGCTATTTCTCGCGCTTATGCCTATTGTGCTTTATGCTGCTTTTCTGACGTTTTCAAAAGCCACCATTATTGTAGCGGGTTTGATGGTGGTTTTATTCTTTATATATAATTCTGCCATTATACTCAAAATGCCGAGAGTGCGGCGACGGCGATTTGGGGTGTCTTTGCTGATTATTGCCGTAAGTATTGTTGTCTTTTTCCCTCATCTCCAAGAATCATTCTCCAATTTGGGTGTCCAACAATTGCAACGTCTTCAACAAATCGGCGAATTTTTACAAGGAGAGGTTAACGCCAAAACAACAACCGACCGATCAGAACTTTGGAAAGAAGCCATCAGTCTGATAACAGCTCAGCCCATACAGGGGTATGGATTGTCTTGTTTTGCCAACCTACCTGAAGCCCGGTTAGGTGCTCATAATACCTATCTGATGGTTTGGGGGGAGGCAGGTATTTTGGCAATCACCATGTTCTTCGTTTATATTATCTCTACTTATTATCGTTGTTTCTTTTGGGTACGTGACCCTTCTTACCGTTTCTTGTGCATTTCCTTGTTTATTGTTCTTACCTTGCAATTATACGGTGCAGCACATACAGGACTTGGAAATAGCGAAGCCAACTGCATGTTGGGTATCATATTCGGAACGCTGGAAGCAAAACGCGGCAATATAGACCACCTCCGTTATGGAAAATACTTAGGAAAAGATTACCTTTCAAAATTAGCAAAACGAAACGGGCGTCTCTTGAAAAATGAGTAAATGATAAAATGAGTAAATGTTTTCTATCAACGTAATCATGATAAGATACTTTAAGTAACGACAAATCAATAAGTGTATATATCACCACATTAGCAATTTATCTATTTACTCATTTGTTAACAGACCATGAATAAAAGCATAATCATTACGGGAGGTGCCGGATTTATTGGTAGTCATTTGGCGCAGCGTTTGTTGCGCGAAAATTGGCGGGTAACTATCGTGGATAGCCTCGACCCGTTTTATGATTTGCGTATCAAACACCGCAATCTCGAAATGTGTCGTGCCTATGGCAATCAATTCGACTTCCTTCAATTGGATGTGACCAACCACGAAGTACTCACACGTTCACTCACAGAAGACTATGAGGTGATTGTACACCTCGCTGCAAAAACGGGTGTTCGCCCCTCCGTTACCAATCCTCGTCAATATTCATTTGTCAATACACAAGGCACACAAAATATGCTCGAAATTGCGCGGGAGCGCAATATCCGAAAATTTATTTTTTCCTCCTCAAGCAGTGTTTATGGACTCAATACCAATTTGCCGTGGAGCGAAGACGACCAAGACCTGCGCCCAGTCAGCCCTTATGCCTGCTCCAAACTCGCCTCTGAATTATTGGGTCATTCCTATAGCCAATTATATGGCACACAGTTTCTTGCCTTGCGCTTTTTCACGGTCTATGGTCCGCGCCAACGTCCCGATTTGGCGATTCACAAATTTGCGCTAAAAATGCTCAAAGGCGAACCCATACCCGTACTCGGTAGCATGGATTCGGGCAGGGATTATACGTATATCGACGATGTAGTCGAAGGAATCTGTCGCGCTATCAATTATGACGATACCGTCTATGAAATCATCAATATCGGCAACAACAAAACCATCAGCATGGCTGAAATGATACAAACCCTTGAAGATACCTTCGACGTAAAAGCCATCATCGACCACCTCCCGGCTGCTGCCGGCGACCTGCCTCTGACTTGTGCGAATATCGCCAAAGCCCACCGATTGCTCAATTACGAGCCACAAACTTCCTTTAGCGAAGGTATTCGCTTGTTCAAAGAATGGCTAACTGAAGAAAATTCCAAATTCCAAATAACAAGCACCAAGCCCTAAAACCCAAATTCCAAAACTCGCTACTTTAAATCCCACTTTCGTCTAAAAAACATCCAGACTTGTCTTGAAATCATTTCAAAATCCAAATAATTTATGTAAATTTATATAGATTTTGGTTAACACTTTCACAAAATTTACATAACCAAATAGTTTTAAGTCGAGTTTACTACCGTAGAAGTTGATACCCGAAATGTCAATTTATACTTACTCTTAAACTTCACACATTCATGCAACGAAAACAGCAGCAATCTCGCCCCAATCCTTTCCGGTCTGTATTTGGCATCGTCTTTCTTGTATTGGCGATAATGGCGATATTTTGGCTCGTAAAAGGTGTAATGACAATACTCTCTTGGCTTATGCCTGTCCTGTTCATTGCCACCTTAATCATCGACCACAAGGTAGTGGTCAATTACGGCAAATGGATAGGCGGCTTACTCAAAAATAATTTGCCTTACGGCATTGGTGCTGTATTATTCACCTTGTTTGCCAGCCCTGTAGTCGCGGTATATCTATTCGGAAAGGCAATGCTCAAACGCCAAGTCCGCAAAATGCAAACCACCGTTGAAGAAAAACAGCGCGGTCAAACTACTGACTACGAAGAAGTAGTAGAAGATGATTTTGAATTTGACCTTAAGGAAGAAGAGGAAATCATCCCGCTCGAAATCCCAAAAACGACTCGCCGACTTCGACAAGAAGACAAAAATTCATACGACGACCTTTTTAACGATATTTAGTAGAAAAATTCCAAAACCCAAGCACCAAATTCCAATAAGTACTAATGTGTTTTTTGCTTGAACTTGACACTTGAACTTGAACTTTATAGCGGACATCACCTTATGGCTTTACCTGCTTTTTGCGGTATTCGTGAGTCTCTCGTATGTTTTTTTCATGCTGCGATATATTGAAGGGTGGAAAGCATTGCCCAAATTCAAGAAAAAAGAAAACGCCGAAAACACCACCACAATTAGCGTCCTCGTACCTGCCCGAAACGAAGAAGACCATCTCTCCGCTACACTCAATGCCGTCTTAGCACAAAAATATCCCAATCATCTGTACGAAATTATCGTCATTGATGATTATTCTACGGATAAAACACCACAAATCATTCGTGAATATTCGGGAAAATACCCTCAAATAAAAGGCATCAAATTAGCCGATTATATTCGCTCAAAAACGCTTTCATTCAAAAAGAAAGCCATAGAAATCGGTGTACAACATTCTAATAATCAATTAATTGCCCAGACAGACGCCGACTGTGTAATGGGCAACGATTGGCTCAAACTCATCGCAGATTATTACGAACAACATCAACCCAAATTTATCGCCGCTCCCGTCATTTTTTTTGATGAGAAAAATACTTTCCAACGTTTTCAATCGCTGGATTTTGTAGGAATGATGGGCGTGAATGGCGCGGGTATTTTTCGGAAATTTCACTACCTCTGCAATGGTGCAAATCTTGCCTACGAACGCGAAATTTTCCATGAAGTCAATGGCTTTGAAGGCGTGGACCAACAAGCCTCCGGCGATGACCTCATGCTGCTCCAAAAAATCGCAAAATACTACCCCAACGAGATTGCCTTTCTCAAAAATATAAATGCTGCTACCTACACCACACCCAAGCGCACCCTGTGCGAGTTTATGCGGCAGCGCATTCGTTGGGCAACCAAAACGACGAACTATCCCGACAAAGGCGTGACGCTCACATGGGCACTCATTTGGTTGTTTTGTATCAGTATTCCCATCAATTTATTGGCAGGCATTTTTGTGCCTGTTTTGCTGTACTTGGGTTTGGCGCAATTCGCCATTAAAATTGTATTGGATTTTATTTTCCTCCGAAGTGCGGCAATTTCGTTTGATAGGAAAGATTTGGTACAAATGTCAGTTTACATTCCTTCTATTTTTCTCGAACTAAGCTATGTTATCGTGATTGGTTTGCTGGGCTTGTTCGTCAAAAATTATGAATGGAAAGGGCGGCGAGTGAGGTGATTTTCAGGTAAAAAAATATTATATAAATTGCAGAAACGGCATCTTGAAATATTTCGGGATGCCGTTTTTATTTGGTTCTTTGACATTTTTTGCATTTGGAATAAAATTAAAGATTTACACCTTGCGTGTTCCTCCCCCACCCCCTCCAAAGGGCAGGGCTGGTCAGTTCTAAAAATATCTAATTCGATATTTGTTAAAACGGCACTACGGTGAAAACTGTGGGTCAGAAAATATTGAGCTTTGATTTCGCCCGAAAATTCGCCTAAACACGGCTGACATTTTGCAAATCTAACGATAGCCCACATCTTTTAAATGTCGAGTATTTGCGAAATAAACGTTATTTAAATATTTTTATCTAGTTGAAAAACAAATTTTTATAAAGTAAAAATATTTTAAATGAATAAAAAAATAAGTAATCCCGTTTGCTAAACTTTTCAAGTTTCGTACTCCGATAGCTATCGGAGAAGCATATCACAAATATTAGTAATTAACTAAAAGTCAGTGCGTTATGTACGTTTACGAAACTCGAAAAGTTTAGCAAACGGATTTTTAAAATAATATTTTTATTTTTAAATTGAGAAAAAAAGTGTAAACCACTTTTGTGAGAAATTTAAACATGCCAATTTTATGGGCAAATTCGTTGATTAGTCCGGTTTTACGCAGCGTCTTGAATTTTTTCGGAAATTCATCTCTGAGAAATTTTGGGTCTATCGGGTCTAAAACATCTCTTAATTGAGTGTCGGAACATAGTTGTTCTACTCCATAAACAGATTTCAGATTAGCTCTGTCCATCACGCTTTGCTGTTCGAAACTTAGTATCGAAGGATATTTTGAAGCAAACATCGCATAACCACTCATTAAAATATCGTCCAATTTGTGACTAGCATTTGAAGCACGTTTATCTTTTACTGTTTGGAACAATCTACGTAAGGAGGCGATTTCACCGTCCATTGTTATACTTTTTCGATTCCTTTTATAAGTTGATGTCTTCATAGTCGCTAAAATAATACTTTGTCATCTAATTGTCAAAGCGGAAACTGCTGTATATTTTGGCATACGACTATTCAAAAGAAAACTTGCCATAAAGACACAAAGTATAAACAGTAAAATTCTTTGTGTCTTTGTGTACTCTACATGAGAAAAATTTAAAATCATAATGTGAACTTGCTCTTGCCCTAAAACTCGCCTTGCATTTTGAAAATGCAAGGCGAGTTTTAGGGCAGATTCGACTTCTAATTTCAATTCATATTACAAAAAATATTTTTTCTCATGTAGAGTGGTCTTTGTGGCAAAATTAAACGTGTACAATAGTTAGGTGTTTTGACATTTCATATCTGATTGCCCCTAATATTTTACACACTCTTTTCATTTCTACACATTGTCGCATTAACGCATTTCAGCATTAACGCATTACAACCTCCATCCTTGATTAGCTTCAGGATGAGAATGTAGCTCTTCGCCACAATATTTACAATGAAGGGCATCTGCGTCGTGTCCTTCCTGAGCACACGAAGGGCAGCACTGAGTTGAGATTTGATCATCATTCTTAGTCTTGACAATTTCGGAAGTCACAATACCCGTTGGTACAGCAATCACACCATAACCGAGTACCATAACTACAGCAGCCAAGAATTGCCCTAGGGTAGTAGCAGGCGCAATATCTCCGTAACCCACAGTAGTTAAAGTTACAATTGCCCAATATACACTCCGCGGGATGCTCGTAAATCCGGTATCGTCCTGACCGCCTTCGACCAAGTACATGATCGAACCAATAATGACAACCATCAACAAAATAAACACCAGAAAAACCGTAATCTTGACACGACTGGCACGCAGGGCAGCCGTGATAGCCGCACCTTCATTGAGAAAATGCCCCAATTTGAAAATACGGAAAATCCGCAGCAGCCGCAAGGCACGCACCACCACTAAATAATGTGACCCAACAAAGAAGAATTCGAGATAGGTAGGAACAATCGCCAGCAAATCAATGATACCAAAAAAACTCGCCGCATAAGCCATCGGACGGCGCACACTCATCAATCGCAAAATGTACTCCACCGTAAAAGCGACCGTAAACAACCACTCCAATACAAATAGCAATGTGCCAAAACGAGCTTGGATAGAATCCACCGTCTCCAGCATCACCGCCGCGACACTCGCTACAATCAATACGAGCAAAGTAACGTCAAAGGCTTTACCCGCAGGCGTATCCGCTTCAAAAATGATTTCATGTATTTTTTCGCGCCAGGGCGAAAGGGGTTTTATCTTGTAGGTCATTTTTAAAAATGCTTAAATGTTTAAATACTTAAATGATTTTGTGTTGCAATGTTTAGATAATAAAATTAAAATTATCAGAAAAAGGATATTGAACAAATTAAATATGGTTATTTATTCATTCAAAATTCAAAATTCATTCATTTCTAATTTAAGCATTTAAGCATTGTATCATTTAAGCATTGCAAATGTATAGGATTTGTCTATGAAATGCATAATAAATTTGCCGAATCCACTAATATTTCCTACCTTTGTCGTCCTTTTTAGAAAAATAAGAACAAGTCAATAACTATTCTATTGACTTTAATAAATTATTAACGATGAAGCGTACATTTCAACCATCGAGAAGAAAACGTGCCAACAAACACGGTTTCCGCGAGCGCATGAGCAGCAAAGGAGGACGTAAAGTTCTCGCTAGCCGCCGTCGCAAAGGACGTAAAAAATTGAGCGTCTCTGACGAGCGCAGACTCAAGTATTAATGAAAATTCCAAATCACAAATTCCAAATTCCATAAATATAGCGTAAATTAGCTTTTAAACCGGAATTTGTCCCGATAACTATCGGAATTGTGTTTTGGAATTTTTCAACATGAATCACTCCTTCAAGAAAGGCGAACGTCTCAAACGACGCAAACTCATCGGGCGCATGTTCAATCGTGAAGGCTCGTCTTTTGCCGTATATCCTTTACGTATTATCTGCTTAGAAACTGAATTAGACAGCGATTTTCCTGCCCAATTCGCCCTGAGTGTTCCCAAGCGCGCCTTTCCTAAAGCCGCCCACCGCAATCGCATTCGCCGACAAATCCGCGAAGCTTACCGACTTAACAAGCATTCATTATACGAAGTTTTACAAGACCATAATAAGCAATACGCCATTATGCTGATTTACACTGCCAAAAAGCCACTCCCTTATGCCGATATTGAAAAAGCAGTGCGTAAGATTATCCGAAAATTGAATGGTAAGATGGTTTGATGGTTAAAAGAATGTAAAATGTAAAATAATAAATGCAAAAGGTGTAGTACGTACACAAACATTTGCATTTTTATATTTTTTAATAATTTGGTAGTGTTCAACTAAAGTATAGTTAAGTAAATTCCCTTGTCGTCAGCCGAATTCAGATGAGCAAAGAACCTATTTTGGGGAACAAACCCACCAATTTTGACGAATCCTTCGTCTGCCGACTATTCCACATTTTACTCGAATCGTACCAATAATTTTAAAATCAAAAAAATACACGTTAGTCTCGCGTCCTACACCTTTTACATTTTTCATTTCTAAAAAAGCGTCAACTACTTTGATGAACTTGTCGAATTACCTCACATTTCCAGTATGAAAAATACCTGCCCAATAGTAAGGAGAAAAAGCTTTTTTTGAAGGGGTGTGGTCGTTGAGATAAGTGATTTGTGCTGCTCTCAAGGCTTGGTCG
>Ga0209186_1002047_pt1 | contig 14547 bp, 8 predicted proteins | sample SidtaG_FD_187426 | JGI IMG/M metagenome (GOLD analysis project Ga0209186, IMG submission 187426) | Marine algal microbial communities from Sidmouth, United Kingdom - Sidmouth_Male2 metaG (SPAdes) (version 2) | ecosystem: Host-associated > Algae > Red algae > Unclassified | place: Sidmouth, United...
GGCGGTCGGTCGGCGGGTTGGGCTTGGGCAGATGCGGGGGTGGTGGAGGACGGGCCAGGCGGCCTGAGAATTGGCGAGCGCCTCGTGTCAGCGGATCAAGGCGAGTGGACGCGGTGCGCGTCACGCTTTGATCTTGGGTACTTTGGAAACCAAGTCTCCAGAAACACACCGAATTGATTGCACGTGACCGGATACAACATCCCCAGGCCCACATGTGAAGCGCACGGTGGCTTCCGTAGAAACGGAGCGAACGCCGCGGCATCGGCCATGGACGTGCCCCGGTGCACCCTGACGTGTGTCTCAAGGTCCTCCCGAGCGATGCATCTCAGTCCGTGAAGCTTGCCCCTGTGGCGATGACGGCCGCGGCTCACAGTGTTGTGCACAACGCGGGGCGCCAGCCTGCTTCGTCTACTGTAGCAGTGAATGTGAGTGCTCCCGTCGGGATGGCATAGTTCTTCTCTGTCGTGCGCGTTGTTTGGGACTTCTCCTCTGCTCCGACGCCGCCGAGCGCGGGTGCAAAACCCAAACAGCCTTGGTTTGGTTCAGTCCGTCGTACTGCAGGCTGGAGAGTGCCTTTGCGCGCGCGATGGGGGAGACGAGTATCGCCGCTGAGGAGGTACAGGGGCAAGGGTGTAAAGCCTTGGAGGACAATGTGGTGCGTGCCCGCAGCGTCGTGGCTGGTGCAATGATGGTGTCGGACCCACTCATTTCGGCAGGTGGTGGTTTCTTCGATGAAGGGGGTGGCGCTCCGCCTGTGACACCGGTCGCCCGTCGTGTCACCCAGGCCGCAACCGCGGCCACCCGCTCCCTGGCTACCGACCGCCGCTCGCGGTCACGAACGCGGCAGCGTCGGCGTACGACGAGAAGCGTGATCGCCCCCCCAGCAACGGCGTTTGGCCTGGGCGCAGCGTCCACCCCCTTGCGCGCTACCCATCATGGGTGGTCATGAAGCCCTGTTGATTGCCGACACTGCCAACGCCCGCCGACGCGGCGGGTGCAGCGGGGCGGCCGCGCCGCGCCGACCCGCTCGCCCGCGACGGGTCCACAAAGCGAAAGAGCATGCGTTAACACACAAAAATCCAGGAAGCGTTTCCAGGGCGTGGGGGTATCCAGGAAGCTCGAGCCAAATCGCTCTCAGGACACACAAGAGGGGGTGCGGATGACCTTCCTGGATCCGCCAATCGTCCGATTACAGTCGCCCGCGGGCCGGTCCGCCGTCCCTCACACTCGAGATCACAGGCTCAGGTTCATGCAAATTAGAGCTTCTCGGTGGGTGCTTTTTCGTTGCTCAAATATTGGCGGGCCGCGCCGCCGCCGCGGCATCCGTCCTGGCGCCGCGCCACGGGGTGGCCAGATCGCTGCACCTGCAGGGTGCCGACAGGGGGCGTTTCCCGCGCCGCTGGGCTGGCTGCCGGGGCTGGCCGCGTCGCCCGCCTGCCCGCCCGCTGGGGGGGCTGCGCTACGCTTCCCGCGCTTCCTGGCCAGCGTGCGCTACGCGCCGGGCTGCGTTACGTTTCCCGCGCTTCCCGTGTGGCGGGTGGGCGTCGCTACGCCCGTTCCTGCCGTCGGAGGTCGGCTGCCGTGGGATGCCGCCGGCTACCGCTGGTGGCCCGCGGCCGGCTGCCGCCGGCTGCCGCCCGCTGGCCGCGGCAGCCTGCGGCGGGCTGTTCGCAGCGCTGCTGCCGGGCGCGCCGCTATGTATCCGCGGTGACCACGTGGGACAATGGTTCGTTTGTCTCCCTCTTCGTGGTGGTGGAGTCCCCCCTCCGTCACCCTCGTGCATTCGCAGGGTTTCCCCATCTGCCTTGGTCGAGCTCCCCCCCCTCCCCCCCACCTCCGCCGGCCCGGTCCGTCGTGGGCACGGCGAGGACCAACGCGGCACGTCGCGTACGAGGGCGGTCTCGTCTCGCGAGGTTGTCTGGGCGGAGTTTGGGTCGGCCGCAGGCTGTCATCGGCATGGCACACTACCATCCGATTGAGGGTGCTGCTGGTGGATTTGATGGTTCCTTTGGCTCACAACCACCGCCCCCGTTGCCCTTTTCCCAGCTCGGGTCCCAGCCGGTGCCGCCTGGTCTGTCGCAACTTTTTGGTGGTGGCCATTTCTCTTACGGCAACGGCTCGCTTGGTCTGCCTCCCATGTCCCTGCCACCACTCGCGACGCCCGGTGTTGGTGGCCTGTTGGCGCTACCACTTCCTTCTATTGGGCGCCTTCCACCGCTGGCAGCCAGCCAGTCGCCGTCCGCGCTTCCTTGGGGTGCATTTCCCTCCGGCAACACGGCCGGGAATGGGCATCCACCTCGCGCGGAGGATGGAGGGGACGTCGGTGGCGTGGGGGGCGCACCAGCGTCGGCATGTGGTGGCTACGCGCGCGTGTACGGTGGGTTTAATGCTGACCCATGTGGTGGCTACCTGCCGCCGGGGACACAGCCAGGGTCGGCGGCAGAGGCATGGATCCCGCCGCTAGGGCTTCAGTTGAGCTCACCGCCGGCTTCACCCCCTCCTCCATCGCTTGGGTCGCCCACTCGCGCGGCCCTGGACGAGCCTCTTGCTGCTTTGCCTGCCAACCCCACGTCTTCAACGCGGGCCGAGGCTGCTGACACGCGCGGAGCTGATAGCCTGGCGTGTCCCCCCTCTTCTTCCGAGACCCCTGCGGCTGCCCCTGCCGACGATTCCGTCACTACTGCCGTGCCCATTGCCTCACATGCCGACGGCTCGGGGTCGCCTTCCACTGCACGTGCAACACCACCATCTCCTGCCGGGTCGTCGCCGGCAAAGCCTACATCCGTCATGCCTCCTGACGCTCCAAAGCCCCTACCTGCCGCTCGCAACCCGCGACCTGTCGCTCCGACCGGTCCGCCGGCCGCTCTCACCCCCCGACCGGCCGCCGCCACCCCCCGCCCGGTCGCTGCTATCTCCCGACCGGATCCTCCGGCTCACGCACTTGTTGTCTCTCCGTCACCGCCGGTCGCTCCCGAGCGGTCAACTGGGGTCCCCGCGTCGTCTCTGTCTCCTGCTGGTAGCAGCAGGAAAAAGGTGGTCCCTGTGTGCCTGGGCCCTGGCGGGACGGGGTTGATGCAGGCCATTGCGACGTTGGCGCGTCAGCTGATTGACGGGCACCGCGGCCCGGTCAAGCTGACAGGATTCTACGCGGTGCTGCAGGCCGAGACCGGCGACGGCGGCGCCAACCCCAAGAGCATCATCATTGACTGTTACGGCGCGAAGAGGACGGTCGAGGAGAAGGACATGATGATGGAGGAGTGGGGAACGCGGCGGTGTAGGCCGACGGGCGACCCCAAAATTGTCAACAGTGGCGTGGCGGTCAAGACAGTGAAGTCAGCGCTCCCTTTGTCGAGAGATGCGGATGCAGAGAGCTCGGACGGCGGCGGCGACGCAGCCAGCGGCAGCGACGTCGCCGACGTGGTGTACCCCGAGATCACCATGAATGGTGCGGAACTGCTGCTATCGCTGGAAGCCAAGCAGAAGGGCAAGAAGACGCTATCGTTGGTGGAGCTCGGCGCTGTGCTGAAGAAGTGCAACCTGCGCTCGTACAAGCAGCTGACGTACAACATCGTCAAGACTATCTTCAAGAAGGCCTTCACCCTACTCCACTCCAGGGGCGTGCGGAGGGGAGACTTCACCTGGTCGCGGGTGACGCCACCCGGCCTCCTGCTCAACCAGTGGGGGCTGGAAGGGGCGACCGTGTCGGCCGACGGCGGGTCGTTTGTCCCGCCCGACAACGGCAAGGCACGCGGGGCTGGCGGCGTCGACAAGAAGCGGTTCGTCCTCTGTGTCGCCGCCCACCTCTGCCCCTTTTGGAGCGCCGTCTTGCGCGGGTACATGATGGAGAACCCGCTCAACAAGATTGCTGTTGCCAAGCGCTTTCGCCAAGGGGACGACGCGTTTGCCAACGCAGGCGGTAGGCGAAGCCGCAAGAAGAGGATGCTACGACTTAGTGGTGATGTCGCGACGGCTACGGACCCGGTCGAGAAGACGAGTGGCGGCAAGACGCCCACGCCGCCGGCCGGCAAAGACGTGCTCGACCCGCCCGCCGATGATGGGGAGTTGCCACTGGCGATGGCACCCTTATCGCAATTGGCGCAGGCCACCCAGGTGTACAACATCTCCGACTTGTTGCTGCTGGACCCCGCTCCGCTACTGCCGTCGTCCACTCGCGTCTCCATATTGGCGCTGCCCGCTAACGAGATTGTCATGGTACGTCATGCTGAAGACCAGCTGCGTGTCGTCCTCCCCCGGGATCTACTCAAGCAGGCATTTCGGGGTCTGGCGATGTCCGACGGCTCGGGCAGAGCGGTCTCGCTGGACAGGGAGTCGGCTGGCGATGCGCGGCTGGGCGGAGACGCGGCGCGGGCCGCATCGGCGGTTGTGTGCATGGCTGTCGGCAAGCACTCCCCGATGCAGTGCTCGACGGCCTCGCTCATCAACATGTCCTCGGTGCACTCGCTGAACGAGCAGCTGAAGATGTGCGCGGCGTTCTCCCAGTGGTTGCAACCACTGCGGAAGAGTACCGCGGAGTTTCCCTGGCAGCTCGAGTTCTTGGTCGGCTCACTGCTGTCCGTGGGGGCCGCCTCCGAGTTCGTGTGGTCGGCGTGCACCGAGCGCCGCGTCGGCGACCCGGCGTGGCGGTACTTCCTTTTGGGCGCCGGCTCTGAAGGGGACAAGTTGGGCTCCCGCATGTACGGTGGCTGCACGGTCGCCTACTCCGACTTGGTGCTTGGCGGCCAGCGGGAGTACATGACCAACGGCGTGCTCGACGCCGCGCTTGTCGAGATGCGGCTACACAGTGTGCAGCGCCACACGCCCGCCTACGTGCTGCTCACCGGCCAGTCGGCCTCCTTCACGACGTGCAACAAGAAGCGGGTTGACGAGGCCGTCGCCCTGGAGAAAGTCAAGGAGATCTATGACGTGATGCCGCACGCCCGCTACCACCGGTTCGTCATGCTTCTCAACCTGGTCGGGCAGCACTGGATCTCGGCGGAGGTGGTGCCCGACGGCCACATCAACATCTTCGACTCGTCCGACGGGTGCTTCATGAACGAGAAGGACTTTGCCGTGTCGCGCGTGCAGCTTTTCGCACGGGAGATGGACCGTTTGCGGCGGCTCGGCGACCCGAGCGCGTCCGTGGTTGACAAGTGGAACGTGTCTTTTGTTAACACGCCATACCAGAGGGACGCCTACAACTGCGGGCCTTTTGCTTTGGCTCATCTTTGGTGTGCTCTGACTGGGGAGAAGCTGGGCCAGATACCGGGGCTCGTTGGTGATCACATGCGTCTTGGAATTTTGTTTACTCTCTTGCATTGCGGGAAGCGCTACGAGGACGCCCGACTGGAGGCCTTTGCTTCTCGGAGGGACTCGGTATCAAAGCTCATGTAGACTGCACCCAACACTTTCTATACGAACTCTACAACGTCATCACCCAGCCCAGTCAAAGAACATAATCGACGGCGGTCCAATGACGGCAGCCACGCGAATGCTTGGAGACCAAACAACAGGGACCACGGAACAAACGAGTGTACAAGGCAAACCGATCACACACCGGGCCATCGTGCACACGAAAGGCACGTGTAAGAAGCCACCACACCCAGCAACAAGCACCAGGCGCTCCAACCACCGTCGTATCCTCAGACACGATTGGACGGGTGGCATATACCGCGACCCGCCCCACCTCCATGTCGTGGCGTTGCATACGCTCGCTGGGAGGTGAAGCTGGCATGGTCATAGAAGGCCGGCCGACGGTGTGGGACAAGGAGGTGTGGTCGAACAACGCCATCAAGGATTGGCGGACAGAAATCGGTCGGCGCCGACGAGCCCGACAGATTGGCCAGACCAGCAGGGAGAATTGGGTAGGGGAAGGGGGGGGGTGGAGGAGAAGGGTGATGAGAGGGCAGGATAGCGTGGAGGGGTGGGCGGGGTGGGGGAACACTACCAGCCAAGGCTGAAAGCAAAAGCTGCAAGAGCCGCGTGGTGGTAAGTAAAGAGAATAACCGAACGGAGCGGACACAGGAAAGGTCAGAACTCGTTGAGCAAGCCAGGGTCAAGGGTCCCTCGGAACGGGGAAAGCGCGTTGAGTGGCGTCGGGACAGCTGAGATTTGTGCCCTATGAACCCATTCGGCATCAATCGTTGATCGGTCACCAGATGACACCCCACCAGCCACCTCATGACCACGAATCCGGGTTCGTGGAGACTACCTGAGTCGCAGTTGCGGGTGGAGCGGAGGGTGCAGAGATACTGGACATGGCGAAATGGTGGGGACGGCCGCCCCATCCCACTGACAGACTCTGAGCCCACAAGAGGTGCCTGCCACAGCGGCACAGGCTCCGTCTGACTAGGTACTATACTAGAGACACCAGCTGGCCACCCGTTGCACAGTCAGATACCAGGTCCATGACGAAGGCGCCCACCCTCTCACCTGCCGGGCCATTTTTGTTCTCTTGGTGCGGAACCCACCCACGGGTGCCTCCTCATCGGGAGCGACTGCGACTGCAGTTGTTTTTGTAACCCCCGACTGGCTGCCGCTGCCACGAGATACCAGCTGTCGCGTCACTGGGCGCCGGCCTGGAGGCGAGCGACAGCAGGCAGTACGGCAACAAGCAGCCTGTGGCAGCCGAATGCAGAGATCACACAACCAACGGAGTAAACGCCATCTGCGGCACCTCGCTTCAGGTTTGTCTGCCGCGGGTGACAGCCAGCCAGGCCGACGATATCCATACTCGGACCCCACCGCTACCGACAGTTCCGACTGGGTTCCTGCAATACTCAAACCGTATCGTTTGAGCAACGACTGCACCTCCCTCAGGATACACTGCTTCGCCATATTGGCTCGGTTGTGGAACAATCCTGTGACACGGGCTAATGTACATCGCTTGGCATTGACTCTGGCGCAAGATCCCCCGCCTTTCACATCAGCCGGCTGTGGCTGATCCCTGGACGCGGAGCACTTCCGGCCGCACCGCCGGCCCGTTCACCCGTTCCTCCCTACGACACTGGCCACAAACAGACCTCCAGCGCCCACCTCAAATACCGCCACAAGAGCTGTCAGACCAGACATCAGGTACGCACGGAGCCCTCTGATGTGCTACGAACAGCTATTATAGGCGGTCAGAGAGACCGGCGGTGACTACCGTCGCCATCGATACCCTCGCCATTGCTCAATTTCTCTGAGCAGCGGGCTCTCCCGGGGCCACGGTGGACACTCCATGACCTTCTGTTGCAGCCAACAGCCTAGACACCGCTCTTCGTCGCCGCCTTCTCATGTGCGGCATCCCCGCACAGAAACATGTGAAGCGTTGCTATCTGATACTACCAATCGGGCTACCCCTATGTACCAGCGGCAGCGGATAGCAACAGAAAACAGTTGACAGTTTATTCATCTTCATTGTCCACATGCGTCCGGCGGTACCACTCTGGCCACTTGATGGTCGTCTCCCTGGTCGCGTGGTCGCGGTACATAGCAACAACGTTGGAGAGCGCCTGCTGGTACACCGTGAATAAAATGAAGTGGTCCTGCTTCATTTGACGTAGGTGGTGCTGTTGGCGGCGCGACAGGGCGTTGCGCTCCTCGGATGACGAGGTGTTGGCCCCGTCCATGGAAGCGTACGAGTCGGGTGACATAGCCTTGCTGCAGAGCGTGTGGTTCTTGCGCCAATGGAAGCGGTCGACCCGCAGAGACACCTTCTTGGCCACGTGGGGGAGGCGGACCAGCGCCGTCTTGAGAGCCGCGCAGGCAAAGTCGTAAATAATGGTGTCCGGTAGGGTGGCAAACCGCTGTACCACAAACTCGATCGGCATCCGCTGGCTCTCTGACTGGTCCAGCACCACAACACCCAGGCACTTAGGATGCGTAAACGTGCAAAAGCCCCCAAACGTACCGCCGGTGTGACTCTTCTGTTTGCCCATGTCGTGCTGGCAGTCGGGGAAGTCCGTCTGGGCGCTCGACCCCCCGACAAAGCCAGGCAGCGACCGGATGGGCGGCAGCCCCGGAGCCCACACGCCCGTCCTCAAAAAGTTCTCAACGTGCCCCACCGGGAGCCCGTGCGCGGCGGCATACGCGGCAGCCGTTGCCTCGGGCAGCAGCCAGGTGCGGGTGTACTGCTGCGGCGTGAATACTTGGTCGGGGTGTGCCAACGTCATCGCCGTCTTGGAGATGCCCTCGTCGTCACTGCTGGCGTCGCCTTCCGAGTCGCTGCCGCACGGGAGCATTGAGTCCGCGTCAGCGGGCGGCGCGCCCGCTACAAAGTCGTCGTAGTCTCCGCGCGTCTCAACCAGGCACAACAGAAGCTCGGCAAACACGCGGCGTACCTCGGCGTGAGCGCACAATGTGGGCGCCAAGCAAGCAACGGCGCCCCGCAACAGGCGCAGGTCACTGACATCTGTCCTGGCTACCACGTCCGACAAATGCGCCATGCTGAAGTCATTGGAGAGAAGGCAGTTGAACACAGCGTCCACAGCAGACCAGTCGTCGGTCGGGGCCCAGACGGTGAAAGGGTCAACCACAACGGCCCGGACAAAGTCGAGCACCTTCAACGCCGACGCAGCCGTGCACGGCGCGCCGGCACGCAGCGGCAGCACAAGCTTCCGGATCTGCACGGCTCCGCTGGCGCCCCCGGTGTCCGCCAACGCCGGCTCTCCAAACTGCTCCGCGTAGAAGCGCAACGGCGCATCATCGTCCCATGCCCCCGTCGGCGGCACGTACGCGGCACTAGCGCGGAAGTCCTCGTCGGCAGCGCCCTCTGGGATGTTGACGGCGCCGCTGTCAGACAGCTCGCCGTCACTTGCCAAGCTGGCATCCGTCACCACGCTTCCACCTTCGGACGCAGCCCCGTCGTCATCCACCTCCGCTCCGCCGTCCGCCGAGGAGCGGTCGTGCTGCGCACCCTCGTCGATCACCTCGTTGCCCATCTCGTGCGTGTTGAAGGCCGTGACGCCGCCGCTAACTTGGGCGGCGTCGTCCGAGAAGTCGGCCGCAGCGGCCTGGACTGCCGCAATGAGCGGCCGAGGTACGCGGCGGAGGAGGTCCAGTGGCCCACCAAGGATGATCATTGCCAATGCACGGGCTGCTCGGCGGCAAACAAAGAAGAACCGAAGGAACTCAATCAGCTCCGTCCGTACTCCCCCGTCCTCGATCGGGTCCCACCCGCGGTCTTGCTTGCGGCCCTTCTTGGGCAACGTGCTGCCAGCAAAGGTTTTGACGAATCCGTCGACCTCCACGTAGCCATTCAGCAAGATAAAGGCCATGATGTTGCCGCGCATCGCCGTGAGCGTTGTGATGGTGACCTTCTTCTCCGATGTAGTGGCCGACAAGACGCCGCCGAGCGCCTTAGACAGCGCCTCGTCCCTGATGACGCGGGCGTACACCGACGCGCGAGCAATGGGGGAGATCTTGGTGGACGACCGCAGGAAAGGGACCATGAACTTGAGGCGGTACCCGAGCTGCAGGCCATCAAAGCAAACGATGGCGTAACTGCCGTCGAGGCGGACGCACTTGGAGCACCGCGTCACCTCTGCTGGGATCCCCGCAATAACAAGCGACAGGTACAGGATGATGGCCTTGCGCAGCGTCGTGACAGATCCCAGCTTGTCTTGGGCGTCGGGGTAGACGTGGGCAGAGCTCATCTCCCAATAAGCATCTCGGAGGTACGCGGAAGAGCGCAGGGAGCTACCGTTGCGAGAGAGGTTGACCGACATCTCAAACAGGAAGACCTCCGAGTAGGCGGTCGACGAGGAGGTGAACACAATGCCGAGGTCCCGGCCATCTGGGATCACCCGGTAGTTGCAGATGTGGCACCTCCAAGTGTAGACGACACCCGAGGCCACACCCTCGCCGCACTCGACCAGCACCTCCCGCTGCGTGCGGTTCGTCAAGCGCTCCACTTGGCAGTACGGGCACTTGTCAGCTGCAGGAAAAAATAGCGTGATACTCGGATCTTGAAGAGCGAGCAGGATGGTGGCTCGCTCTTCTTGAGCAGCAAGCGGTGGAACAATGTGGCGCGGGAGAAGAGACTGGGGCGTCTGCTTGCGGCGATCCGGACGTCGCCCCTCGACATCCAAGCCACTCGAGCCGTTCCAAGCCCGTTGCCCGTGCCCATGCTCGTTCTCCGTCGGTCCACGACCGTCACCAGCGCTGCCATCCACGCCGGCATTATCGTCGTCGGAGCCGTCTTCCGGCTCGGACTCATCAGCAGCTCCGCCTCTAGCCGCCTCAGAGGCGGCCGCAGCGTGTTGACAACTGCCGTCCGCCGTCCGGCACGAGAAGCAAATCCAGTTGGCCGTCCTCGTCTTGCGCACGACAGCGAACGGCCAGCTCCCCCCTTGCATTTTCACGACGCAAGTGGAGGGCCCGTAGAGCACTGCGCGACCGACCACGCGGGAGCGCATCCGACGAGACGCGCCCAGGATGACAAACAAGTCGGCCATGGTCACGCCGGCGGCCAACCGCACCTCGTCGAGCGCCTTCTGCATCGGCTCCTGCATCGAGCAACTCCCATCGCCGAGGCACTTCTCGGCCTCACTGCACACGCAAACGACACCGTCCTTGGTTAAAGAGACCTCGACGGCCACGGCCAGATGGCGCCCACGGTCGTCCCGCGACCCTCCCGTGCCGTACTTGATCAGCACTCCGACGGCACCGCTCCGCGACAGATCCCACGCTCGCGTGCGCAGCGCCTTGTCCGTGATCTTAAACAGCTTGTAGCGCAGATTGCGGAGCCCCGTGAGGTTGACATGCGCGAGCTCGTCTGGTGCGAAGAGCTCCATCAGGTTCATGTAGGCGCTCGTGGAGAGCAGTACGAGGAGCACCTGGAGCAGCGACTCACGGAGGTCCAGACCCGACCCCTTCTTGCGCCCTGGTCCTCTTCGGGGGTAGCCGCCAGGCCGCTCGATGAAGGAGGCCCGCGGTTCTGGTGGAGCGCATGCCAACGACGTGGCACCTGGCGCCCGTTGCAGGTCGTCCGCGTCGACAAAAACAACGTCCCCGTCATGGGAGAGCTGCGCCTGGGCGTGAACGGCACTATCCGCCGTCGTGGAAGTCAAGGCCAATTGCAGGTCCTCAACAGTAGTGTAGAAGACGTCCCTGCGCTCCATGACGAGCGGCGAGCGAGCAGTATCCTCAAGCGGCGGAGGACAGGCACGGCCGCGACGCCACTATTGGGATGGGCGGCCACCCGCGGCAGCGGCGGCGGCATGGAGCGGTGGAGCCAGGGGGTGCCGGCCGCGACCACGATGAGGATGACGGGGAGGAGCCACTAGCGGCAGCCGCCGCGTCCAAAACCGCGCACGGTGGCGGGGGCGCGGTGCGGCCGCGACGCCACACCGGCGATGGGCGGCCACCCGCGGCGGCGGCGGCGGCAGGGGGCGGTGGAGAGAGGGGGTGGGGGGTGGTGGCCACGATGAAAACGATGGGGAGGAGCCGCTAGTGGTAATGCGCCCGCAACCGCCGACGGTGGCGGGGGCGCGGCGCGGCAGCGACGCCACGCCGGCGATGACCGGCCACCCGCAGCGGCGGCGGCGGCAGGGGGCGGTGGAGAGAGGGGGTGGGGGGTGGTGGCCACGATGAAAACGACGGGGAGGAGCCGCTAGCGGTAGCCGCCGCGCCTCCAACCGCCGACGGTGGCGGGGGCGCGGCGCGGCCGCGACGCCACGCCGGCGATTGGCGGCCACCCGGGGCGGCGGCGGCGCCAGGGGGCGGGGGCGACAGGGGGTGGTGGCAACGATTAGGGCGACAGGGAAGCGCCATCGACGCGGCCGGCGACACCCGCTGGGCCCGCGGCCGCTCGGGGGGGCTGGGGCGGGAAGCGGCCGCCCGGGGGGGCGGGGGCGGGAAGCGGGAAGCGGCCGCCGTGCCGTGACGCGGTGTGGCGGCACCCCGACGGCGCCCGGATGCCGCGTGGATCTGGGGGTGGTCGGCTGGGCTGGTCCGCCGCCACCCCCCCCCCCACTGGGGGCGCTCGGTGGCGGGGCCTGGCTGCCTACGATGGTCGAAATCGGTCACCAATATCGACGCCGTGCCGAAATGTGCAGGTTGGTTGGGCGGAGGGCCGGTGATGCGGCCCGACCTGGTGCAGTCCCGAGATAGGCCCTGAAGGGTCCTGGAACGTGGAATCCAGGAAGGCTAAATCGCGCCTTGTGAGCGGGGTGTACAGTAGCTTCCTGGATGCGATTCCAGACTCTGAGAGCTTCCTGGACTTCGAGTGTTTTACCGTGTACAAGCGAAATGGGCGGCGGATGCCGCGCGACTGCCGCGAGCGCGACCGTCCACACGGTCGGCTGTGGTGGCGCCACGGGCTCGTCCAGCGAGAGGGTCAACAAAAAGTAGCCTGCCAAGATTCACACGCGCGTGCAACTCAGTGCTTGCAAAGGCCACGGTCATCAAATCTGGTGGTGAGTGGCACCGGTCACCGCCTCCAGCGTGGCCTCAGCCGGCCCGTGTGTGTGGTCGCGGGCACGTGCCGACACGTACCCCTCCGCAGCCCCCAGTGAGGCGGGGGAGGAACGCCTCGAACCAGTTTCAAAACAATCGACAGCGGCACGCGCCCAGCCGCCCTGTAAGGCTGTGGGCGGCGCCTCATCGCGGGAGATGCACGCGCTCCACGATGAGCGCGCGTGGGCTACTGTTGACCTTGAATCTGGAGCGCCACCCCCGCCAAGCGGCTCCAGCGCCTGGCCCCGTCTGGACGCCGCTGACGACGCCCCTCGTGCCGCCAACCGGCGGGGGGCGGTCTCCAGGGCGCTGCTGTCGGGGGCGTGACGGGGGGGGGGCCGACGCGTTTCTGCCCTGCTGATTTGGCTGGGGCACGGGCCAAAGCCACAGCGCGAGCGCGCCCCCCCCAGACACCCCTTCACGCCGCGGCCGCCTCCGCCGCCGCCGCCACCAGTGGTTCACCGACGTCCACAGCCGCCCTCTCTCGTGCGACGCGGGGACCACGCGCCGCACCCGCCGTGTGGGTGGTTGACGATACGGCTTATCTCGCGTTGCGACCGGTGCTTCGAGTGTGCGCGCGAGGACTAGTGGTTTTCACCTCATCTCGTCCGCGGACGCCGCGGACGCGGCCGTGCCTCGCTCGTCGACGCCACGGTTGTTTGGGGCAGCGTCCACAGAACCGACGACGGCGTCAACATTGTACCGTTGGCGTTGTGACCTTGTTGGTGCTTGAAAGTGTGTTGCGGGCGGCGGTGAATCCTCCGGCGGGCCGGTTTGGACGCTTTACCCCGCGCGCCTCGGTGGCGCCGCGGGTCCTCAGCACGGGCGTCGCTAGCGTTGACGTGCCGCGTCAAGAGATACCATGGCGTCCCCCACCATGATTGACGGCCGCATCGGTGACGACGCCGCGCCCTCGATGATCAAGGCGACAGCGGTCGCGCCCGCGGACGACGGGTGCCCGCGCGCGACGGCGGGCGCCGTCGGCACCCCCGACGGCACGCCCAACGGCGAGCCCGGCGGCGCCTCGGCGGATGGCGCGGGCGGGTGTGAGGGCCCCACGGGGCCCCCGTCGGCGACGGTCTCGGAATCCCTGTCATGGATGTCGCTCCTCTCCTCGGGCGCCGAGGGGGATCTTCCACAAGACCCGGGCTTTGGGTGCGCCGCCGACGTGCCGCCGTCGGCGGTGGTCGGCGGCTGTGACGACGTCCACGCCTCGTCGCCCGTGCCTGCGCGCACCCCACCGCCGCCGGCCGGGAGGACGGCGACGGCGACCTGGGGCGCTTTTGTCGCCGACGGCGTCTCGGCGGCCGCCCTGGGGTTGTGGCTCGAAGCGCAAATCGCGTCGATCGGCGCGGCGCCGCGGCGGCGGGCGACCCCCCCCTCCCCTGCCGACGGTGCCGCTGCTGCGGCCGTTGACTGGAATTCCGCCTTCCACTGCGTGGAGCCCCCCGGCATTGGCATTGCCGCCTATGTCGACCGCGTGTGCCAATATGGCGGCGCGTCGGCGGCGAGCGTCGTCCTTGCCTCCATCCTCCTCTCCCGCGCGGCGGTGGCGTGCCCTGAGTCCCTCTCCCCCTCCCCGCTCAATGCGCACCGGCTGCTGCTGACGGCCGTGTCGGTGGCGGCCAAGCTCCACGACGATACCATTGTGTCGGCGGCGCACTATGGGGCGGTGGGGGGGGTGTGCCCGGCGGAAATGCAGTTGTTGGAGCTGGCGCTCCTCGCCGCGATTGAGTGGCGCACGTTTGTGGCGCCGCGGGAGTTTGACGACCGCGTTGCGGCGTTGACCGGGACCCTAACGGCGGGCGCGGCGGCGGCGGCGGCGGCGGCGGCTGCGCCTGCGGCCACTGTGGCGCCGCTGGTCGATACGCGGCGGCGGCGGCCGCTCGCCGCTGCCGATGCCGCGCCGGCGGCGGCGGTGGTGCCGACGCCGTCGGTGGCGGTCGCCGCGGCGGTCGTGGCCGCCCGCCGCCCGCCCGACGGGTGCGTGTCGCGCCAAGCGTCGGCCGGCGTGCGGGCGGTTGGGAGCAACCCCGCCGCAGCGTCGGCGCTGCTGCGCGTCGTGTCGACGGCCGCCTCTTCGTCGTCGTCGTCGACGACGGCTGCGCTGTT
>Ga0209186_1002048_pt1 | contig 14547 bp, 9 predicted proteins | sample SidtaG_FD_187426 | JGI IMG/M metagenome (GOLD analysis project Ga0209186, IMG submission 187426) | Marine algal microbial communities from Sidmouth, United Kingdom - Sidmouth_Male2 metaG (SPAdes) (version 2) | ecosystem: Host-associated > Algae > Red algae > Unclassified | place: Sidmouth, United...
TCCCTCATATTTACGACAATGTAAGGTCTTTTTTGCAAATTTTTGTATAGAATGGGGTAGGAGTGTCGTGTTTTGTCTGTTTATTGACAAATTGAAGGGGAGAGAGGCGAACTTGTACCGACGACTTATTCTACTGAACAATGATTTTTTATAATTTGTATTTGACTTATTATCAAATAAATATGTTACCTGAGAAATTAGAATGCGAACTATCTCCCCCTTTGGAGGCAGGGGTGATTGGTTCTGAATGAGAAATCATTTTCATCGAAATATAATTTTGTCACAAGTCCCAACGGGACGACATATTATAACAATGGGTGTCAGCCCATTGCTCGGGATAAATCTACTTCGCCAGCCCTGAAAGGGCGACATAACTTGAAATTTCGCCCTTTCAGGGCTAAGTGATACCTCGAATTTCTATCTTGGGGCTGACGCCCCAAGTTAGTGAAATTCACCCCTTCGGGGCTATCAAACAAAATAAAATTTGTGCGAAATTCAGAACCAATCACCCCTGCCTCCAAAGAGGGAAATATATCGTGCTTTCGTTTTAAGTTTTGCCGTGAAAAACTAATAATCAATAAAATACAGTTTAAATAAAATCGTTGTTCAGTAGAATGCCGACGACTTTAGCCGTCGCTACTTTTTATTTATAAAAACTAAAAAACAGTAAATTACATATTGATAAGGAACAGGGTTTTAATAAATGCAGGTTTTTGACGCCGTTATTTTTTTTTTCAAGGCATGAAAACCGCGCATAGCCAAGCTATACAAGGATTTTCATAACTCAGAAAAAGGGAAAAAGAACAAGTCAAAAATCTGCATTTATTTTTGCGTCGTTCCTAAGACGGCTAAAGTCGTCTGTACGGGTATTTGCAGTCAGTTTGTAAAGCAGCTATAATAACCTATGGCAAGTATTGAATGGCAAATTTAAGATAGCCTTGTTTGCCATTGCGTTTATTCCAGCGTACAGCCGATTTGTGAATTTTTCGCAAACAAGCCAATATGACATTATCAAAAGAATTTGGATTGCCCCGCAAGCGACTCACGGGCTTTTTAGAAGGTTCTTCGGGTGGAGCAATGGCACGGCGTTCTTCTATTATTCCAAGCACACGCTCAAATATAAGTGCTTCATTATCAGATAAGTTTTCAGGCGGAGTGGGCGTTTGATTTGCAGCTACTCGCCGTTGATACTGCACTAAAGCATCCAATGCACGGATAGCTTCGCGGTCTTCCATCGCAGGGTCGTCCCGAAAGACAGAAACGACCATAAATTCAATGTTTTGGAGTAAATCCAAGTGTTTATCTTCTAATCCCATTTCATTTATTTCGTTATTCGTTAATTCGTTATTCGTTATTCGTTAATTCGTTATTCGTTAATTCGTTATTCGTTATTCGTTATTCGTTATTCGTTATTCGTTATTCGTTAATTCGTTATTCGTTATTCGTTAATTCGTTATTCGTTAATTCGTTATTCGTTATTCGTTAATTCGTTATTCGTTAATATTAATCATTAGTTAAACGTCACTACGTCCATATATTCATGTTCAAATTCGGCGATTGCGGATGCCTTTTGTGTTTGGTCCCAGCCGAGTTCTTTTGCCATTTCATCGGCGACGAATGGGTACAGTTTGGCGAGTGAATCGCGTTCAAAATATAATCTTCCTGTACGGCGGATGATGTAATCACAAAGGTTGTTGCACATTTCGTAGTGGATGCCGTACCACATTTCGGCGATTTGGATGCGCTGCTCGTGGTCGCTGATTTCGGCGTAGAGTTCGTAGGCTTTTTCGATGATAATATCGACATTCGTACCGTATTTATATACCAAATCAATAACTTGTTTTTCCTTTAAGCCGATCTGTTGGACTTCGCCTGTGCGCTTAGTTATGAAGGTGTCGAGCGCGCGCTGAGATTCAAAATCGCCGCCCGAGAGTCGTATTTTTTCAGTCGTACAAGGCAATAAATTATTGTATTGATTGGGGCTTTCTTTTCGTAAGGATTTGACGACTTCATTAATCACACGTTCTGCCATTTTGCGATAGCCTGTCAGTTTGCCGCCTGCGATAGAAATCAAGCCTGATTCGGCATAAAAAATCTCGTCTTTGCGAGAAAGTTCCGATGGGTCTTTGCCGTCTTCGTGGATGAGTGGACGCAACCCTGCCCACGATGAAGTGACATCTGTTCGCGTCAAATTTACGGAGGGAAACATATAATTGGCGGCTTCCAGTACATAATTTACGTCGCTATTCGATGTTTGGGGTTGGTCGGTGGCTTTGGTGTAGGTCGTGTCGGTGGTACCGATGTAGGTGACGTCGCCGCGCGGAATGGCAAAAACCATTCGGCTATCAGCATCTACATCAAAGTAAACGGCTTGTTGGAGCGGTAGTCGCTCGCGCGATACTACGATATGAACGCCTTTGGTCAAGTGTAGTCGTTTGCCGCTGATATTTGCATCGTCAATCTTGCGAACATCATCGACCCAGGGACCGGTGGCGTTGACAATTTTTGCAGCTTTTAAGTCGTATGATTTATTGGTAATGTTGTCTTTAACTCGGACACCACTTATTTTTTTATTTTCGTAGAAATATTCGACCGCTTCGGTATAATTGACACATTTCGCGCCGCGATTTTGTGCGGATTTAAGGTTTTCGATGGTGAGTCGCGCATCGTCTGTACGATATTCGTAGTAAATACCGCCGCCTTGCAAAACATCTGTTCGGAGCAGTGGTTCATGCTTCAAAGTATCTTCTTTGGAAAGCATTTTTCGACGTTCTTCTTTCTCCACACCTGCGAGGTAATCATATACCCACAATGCCATCGAACTCGTCACTTTTCCCAATTCGCCACCCTCGATTATCGGCAACAACATTTTTTCGGGAATGACAATATGACGTGCATTGCGATGTACAATGGCGCGTTCCAATCCTACTTCGCGTACCAGCCTGACTTCCAATTGTTTGAGATAGCGTAAGCCACCATGAATGAGCTTGGTAGAACGGCTGCTGGTACCCCATGCAAAGTCTTTTTTTTCGACCAGCATGACCTTCAAACCACGCGCCGTAGCGTCCAAGGCAATTCCTGCACCCGTGATGCCACCACCAATTACGATAAGGTCAAACTGCTCGTTTTTGGCTTCTTCAAGAATTGATTCGCGATGTATGCTGGAGAAAATTGTTTTCATATTTATTGTTTTATTGATGTACTGTTTTATTGATTTACTGCTATATTGTTTTTTTCGTGTAACGAAAAGCTATTCAATAATAAAACAATGAGTCTACATTAAGTACAAGAAAATTCAATTTTAACGAAATTTAATTTTGTATTTTATTATAAATAATTTCATTAAAATATTTATATTTAAAATAAATTTAATTTATAATTTTGAAAATGAATTAGTTAAATATTGATAAGTAACTTAATGAGTATTTGTTATTTTTAATTTAAAAATAAAATTTCACCTTTTTCGAATACTTATACTTATTAAGGTAGGCTCAACAATTTAACCATAAAACAATATAACAATACAATTATTTCCGTTTATTGTTTCGTCCGCTCAATAAATATGCCTTTAAAAAATCATTAATTTCTCCATTGAGCACTTTATCGGGATTATGGACTTTATGTTCGGTGCGCAAATCCTTTACCCATCGGTCATCGAGTACATAACTACGGATCTGTGAACCGAAACTAATGGCATCTTTTCCGGCTTCGATTTCGTCGCGTTTTGCATTTTGTTTTTGCAATTCGACTTGGTAGAGCCGCGATTTGAGCATTTGCATGGCTTTCTCGCGGTTGCCAAGTTGGGAGCGATCTTCCTGACAAACAACGACAATGCCTGAAGGCTTGTGCGTCAGTTGAACTTTTGTTTCTACTTTATTTACATTCTGTCCACCTGCCCCACCGGAGCGCGAAGTTTGCATTTCTATATCTCCCGGGTTGATGTCAATTTCAATCGAATCATCTACCACCGGATACACATAAACGGACGCAAACGAAGTCTGTCGCTTGCCTTGTGCATTGTACGGGCTGATACGGACGAGGCGATGCGTGCCGTTTTCGCCATTGAGGTAGCCATAGGCAAACTCGCCGTCAATTTCCAATTCGACAGATTTGATACCTGCCACATCGCCATCCACGCGAGCTACTTCGCGGACTTTGTAGCCGTTCTTTTCGCCCCACATGATATACATACGTAGCAGCATATCCGCCCAGTCGCAAGCCTCCGTACCGCCTGCACCTGCATTGATTTCGATGGTGCAACTCAGTTCGTCTTCCGGTTGGTCGAGCATTGCTTTTAGCTCTGCTTGATCCATTGCCGCAAGTACAATTTCGTATTGCTCCTCGACCTCTTCGGGCGTAGCTTCGTCTGCTTGTGAAAACTCAAAAAGTACTGCAAGGTCGTCGATTTGAGATTCCAAATCGTTGTATTCTTGTACACGTTTTTTGTTGGAATTTAGGGTTTTGAGTATGGCTTGTGCGGATTTATTGTCATTCCAAAAATCGGGGTTGCCGGCACGTTGCTCGTCCTCTTCGATACGTTCTAACCGTGTATCCACGTCAAAGATAGTCCCTTATGACACTCAATCGGTCATGTAGGGATTTTAATTGTTCTGTAGTCATCCCACAAAGATACGGAATAGATGAGAGACGCGAGACGAGAGACGCGAGATTTTTTTGAGATAGTTGTCCGTTCATTTAAATTTATTTGCACCTTTCCCGGAAAGGTTTAAGAAAAATAAACAGTCCTTTGGATAACTTAGATATATGATGTATTTTAGCACTCGTTAATAACTTCAGACAAATTTTTCTGCCTTTTTATAGTCCAAAAACTTTGCTCTGAAGTCATCTGAATGGAAAATATATGTAATGTGGGTGTTTTGAAGTTGTGTACCACTAAAAAAACGACACTAATGACAGACGAAGAACTAAATAAATGGAACTTACGATTTTGCCCAAAATGTCGTGGACACATTCAGATTTCTTTTAAACGGCAAAAAGAAGGTGGAATTGAGATAATAAAACATTGTCAAAATCTTGATAAGTGTGACTTTCGCTCAGTACTTACAAAAGAAAATATTTCTGACAATGACAGACACAAAATTATTGAGAAGTTTTTTGGCTACAACAAACCATTTTCCATAGACGAGAACGAATTAAAGTCTTTATCTACTGAAAAACTATTATTCGACAATATTGAAGACTTCTTAAAATGGCTTGTCTATGAAACCTCAAGATACAAGGCTCTTGACCATAATAATTTGCCTGTAAGCAGTCCTTATAGGACAATTGTAAATAAGTTAGGGCAATTCCTATCTGATCATTTTGAAAGTGAATTGAAACAAATCATTCAAAATAAAAACAATATTTATAATGAACAGTTTTTAAAGAGCAATTCGGGACTTTCATTTCACATTTTATACGCTTGAAAAAATGGACAATTTGGAGCTATTTAAAGAATATATAGAATTAGCAGAGAAGAATCTGAGCTATTCAAACGATAGTGCAGACGAAGTAGCTTTAAAGTATTTAAAAATGGCGTTGGAAATTAACCCGACAGACACTAAAGTCAAGCAACAATATGAAACCCTTGACAAAATAGTAAATCATAAAAACTACAAATACTCAATTAGTGATGAACAGACAATTGAATTGATGAAGATTTTTGTTGATAGTTGTAATGTGAAAGAATTTGAAAGATTGTATAAAATCATTTCAGATGATTTTGTTTGTATAAGTCGTTATTTTGGAAGGACAAAAAGAGCATTTATTGACAGCGTCTATTTTGAACGTAAAAGTATGATGGGCTTATGGACAGAGGTTTTTCAATACGAAAATAAAGAGAGACAAATTCCTTGTGTCAAACTTAACGATTACGGTGTTCTATTTTTTAACATTGAAAACGACAAGATAATTAGAGTATTTGAATATAAAATTGACGAAAAATTAGACCGTAACAAATTAACGAAATGGAAAAATAGCGGCATATAACACTGTGTATGATGTTCATGCCTCCGATTCGGTCGGCACGCCACATACACTAACCGTTACCGCCAATTAGAAAAAAAGAAAAATAAATAAACGAAAAATCAAAATGACAATATTAGAATCCTTTGGACAATTATCGTTAACTCAACAACAAAAAGAAGCAGTTGAAAAAATTGAAAGATTTTTATCAAGCTCCGCACAAATATTTCTATTGAAAGGATATGCAGGTACTGGTAAAACAACAATTTTAGAAGGGATAGCCAAATATTGCCAAAAAACTAATCGAAGACCGAACTTAATGGCACCTACCGGCAGAGCAGCAAGGGTGATTACAGAGCGGACTGGGATTGAAGGGAATACAATCCATAGAACGATATATAGTTGGGAGAATATCGAAGAGAAAGGAAAAAAGGAAGAAAAAGAAAAAAAACATGGCGACGACTTATCTTATAGATTTCATTTTCAAATAAAAAATAACGCCGAGATAGGCAATGACAATAGCGTTTTTCTGGTTGACGAGGCTTCCATGATTTCTAATAAATTTAGTGCTGACAAGTATTTTATATTTGGCACAGGTCATTTGTTAAATGATTTGTTTTCCTTCTTCGGCAATCCACATCATCATAATAGAAAAGTTATTTTTATAGGAGACCCCGCTCAATTGCCACCTGTTGGTTCTCCCAATTCTCCGGCATTAATAGCGGAAGAGATAAGAACTATAAATCCTAATTTTGAAGTTTGGGAATATGAATTAACCGAAGTATTAAGACAAAAATTAGGATCGGGAATTTTAAATAATTCAAATAAACTAAGAGATGCAATTAAACAAAAATCGTTCAACAATCTAAATTTTGATACAAAGTATCAAGACATATCCGAAATTGATATTCCAAGTCTTTGGGGAAAATGGAATTCATGTGTCATGAAAAATGGAAGAGACGAAACCATTTTAATAACAGAAACAAATTCTACTGCAAAAGAATTGAATAATTTAATCAGAAATAATTTATTTTCAGAAAATTCAAAAATACAAGTAGGAGATATAGTAATCATCAATCAAAACAATACAATCTATAAATTAAACAATGGAGAGTTTGCTAAAGTGATTGAAGTTGGAAGAGCCGTAACGGTAAATGTAAGAATTAAGAAAAATCCTAAACCAATTTTTGTTCCTTTAACCTTTCGTGATTTAAAGGTAGAGTACTATAACTATCTATTTAAAAGGAACGAAATAATCGATGTAAAAATAATCGAGAACCTCCTAAATTCTCATATGAGAGATTTAAGTGATGACGAAAAAGATGCTCTATATATTCATTACAGGATAAGAACTTGGAATAAAGAAACATTTCCTGAAACTCCTGATTTTGCTCTTAACATAAAGGATGATATTTATTTTAATTCTTTAAGGATAAAATATGGTTATGCTATAACCTGTCATAAGGCGCAAGGTGGAGAATGGAAAAATGCAATAGTAAGGTTTGAAAAAGAAAGAAACCATCAATCTAATGAAAAGTATTTTCGGTGGATTTACACGGCAATAACAAGGTCAAAAGAAAATTTATTGGTAATTAACCCGCCCAAAATAAAATTAACTGACAAAGCAACAATCCATCCAATAGAGAAAATATTGCCACAAGACATACCTATCAAATATGAATCTGAAAACCTAATAATTTCAAGCCCGTATCACAATAACCAAGAATATGAATTTCTAATCAAAAAATTTGGGGAATTGAAAAGTAAGTGCGGTTCCCATGAAATTCAAATAGTGAATGTAGAATCAAAACCACAAAATTATCATGATAGATATACTTTTCGAAAAGGAGATTTATCAACGAGAATAGATTTTTATTTCAAGAAGGGAGGTAAGTTTACGAGGTCAAATCCAGTTGGGGCAAAAAACGAACTCACTACAGAAGTTTTAGAATTAAATGAGTCGTCAAATTCCGTAGCAGAAAAAGAGATTATTCCTTTTGTCTATGAAGGAGAGGATGACATTAAAAGAAGGACGTATGAAATAGTTTTAGAAGCTATTTCCAAAAACGATTCAAAAATATTATTTATTTCCGAAGAAGATTGGTGTTTAAATATTTACGTTAAAACAAAGGAAAAAACTTCATATTTTAAAGTTTACCATACTAAAAAAGGCTTTATTTCTGAAATTTTCCCAAAATCATCATTAGGTGTTGAGGATGAAATTTTAGATAGGATTTGTATAACGCTTCAAAATATGATTACATGAGTTTTAAAGAAGTAAACAGTTTAAGAAAGGAAGGAAAGGTTGTTGAAGCGTATGAATTAGCACGTATTGACATCCAGAATTCCGAGGAAGGAGACATTTGGGCAATCAGAGGAATGTCTTGGGTTTTAATCGCTTTTTTAAAGCAAAATGCTTCTTACGACCAGAGGAGAAATTTTTTAAATTACTTAAAGGAATTTTCTGACTTGAATATGCCAGAAGATGAGGAATTAGTTTATGAAAATTTAAAGTATTGGATAGTCAAGTTTTTGTTCTCTGCTGTTAATCAAAATTTTTCAGACAATAATCTCCTCAACGAATTTACCAATATCTATAAAGAATTAAACGTATCCAAACCATCTGAATTACATTCAAAAGTGCTAACAGCTCTTTTAAAAAAGTCTGATTGGCAAGGATTCTTTTCATTTATTCGATGGTGGGATTTAGATAATTTGAGAACAGAAGATTATCAAGAGGAAGAATATAACGGGAAGAAAATGATGACCTTAGCAGAAAGAGCCTATATAGCCTATTCAAAGGCTGCGATTTTAACAAATCAGGTCAATGATGAAGTAATTCAAAAGTTAGAAAATTTTGTCGAAAAAAACCCAAAATTTATTTATCCTCAATATTACCTCGGAAAAGCATTATTAGCCATAGGAGATAATGAAGAGGCATTTAAGCGATTTGTTCCATTTGCAAGAAAAAAGAGAAATGACTTTTGGGTGTGGGACTTGCTTTCTGAAATACAGGAAGATTTAGATACAAAAGTCTCATGTCTTTGCAAGGCTCTAACCTGTAAATCTCCCGAAAAGATGCTTGTCAAAGTGCATCATACATTGGCTCACTTGCTTCTTGCAAAGAATGAATATATCCCTACAAAATTTGAAATTGAAGAGGCAATTAGAATTCGACAAAAAGAAGGTTGGAAGATTCCTAACGATTTACAAATACTTACAGAGAAAGAGTGGTATAAAGATTCTCCATCACAAAAAAGTAATTGGAAATTCTATAAACAAAATACAAGAAAGGCGGAAGAACTACTTTTTGCTGACATTGAACCTGAAATTGCAATTGTTACTCATGTAAATACGGAAAAATCAATGCTTAATTTTATTGTGAGTAAAACCAGGAGTGGTTTTTTTAATTATTCAAGGTACTTCAATAAAATTGAATTTGGTGATTTCTTAAAGTTGCGGCTTCAATTACAGAAAAAAGAAACTGAATCATTTTATAGAGTATTGAGCGCTGAAAAGACGGATGAATTTCCAAATGAGAACGTATATAAACCATTTAAAGGCTCTTTAGAAATTATCGAAGGTAAAGCGTTCGGATTTATAGATAACATTTTTGTTCCTCCTTATCTGATAGAGGAGAAAAATTTGCGTGCCAAAAATGGGAATGAATTTGCAGGTAAAGCTGTTTTAAATTTCAATAAGAGAAAAGGGATTTGGGATTGGAAAATATTATCAATAAATGAAGAATGAAGACTACCGACAATAAATAAGGCTTCATGCGGCACAGCGTGCCAAGCACTGAAGCCAGTGTTGAACGACACCTCCGGTAGCGGCGCAAGGCACAAAATTTAAAGATTTAGCATTATGGGTATTCAAAGGAGATACTTTTTGTGATTACTCATCATTCACCCAACCACCCTTGCAAGGTCTCCATAGTTTTTAGTCGATTTTCGGATGTCATATTTCTGATACGGGCATCGTGGTGTGCGCGATTTTTCATGACGATTTTGAGGGCGTCGGTTTTAGCGGAAGGATTGACGGCGGTGGCAGACCAAGCGTCCAATTCGCCGTAAATATAGAGTATTTGGTCGCCGGATTTGCGTATCCATTTTCGGACATCTTTATTGAGTTCGGGATTAAATTTGAGGTTTTGCATAGGCGCGAAAATGGCGTTACTTGGTCGGGGCGCAGCTTTTAATAAATGCCGGAAACCGGTGGTATCAAATCCGTAATAACCCAATTCGGTCATTGCCTGATAGAAAAACGGATGGTAGTACGCCATGCCTTCATTGGTGTATAAACCAAAGCCTACGACATCAATCAAATGTTGGAGCATTTCATCGTCAGAAGCGGTTTCTCCGGGGATGTCGCGACAGTCTTTTCCCCATTGCCAAAACGAAAATGAGTACTCCAATACGGCGTATTCAAAAGCTGCTTCACGTCCGATGTCAAATTTTTGCCCTTTGCCAATGCAGTACCATTTCATCAGTGGCAGCAGGACTTCCCGCCTTTCGAGTAGGCGACGTTGGTACTCAAATATTTTCTTACGGCAAGTTGCCGAACCCACATTGTTGAGGAATTTGGTGAGGCGCGGGTCTTCGACGCCAAAATTTAAGGGGGCAACATAAGACACCGTCACATCCACGTCGTCAGGGTAGTAATAGCGGTGATAAATAGCGGTTTGTCCGCCTTTGCTGATACCTGTGGTGAGCCATTTTTGGGTATATAATTCTTTAAAACTCTCTATAATACGGTGATGGTCGGCGGCGGCTTGTCGAGTGGTGAGGTATTGCCAATCTTTTGTTTTGGGTTTGGATTTTCCGAAATAACGATGTTCTACAAGCAATTGATTTGCACGGAGTAAGCCACTGAGTTCATAAGCTCTATTTTGCGTTGCGGCATAACCTTCTGTGACCATAACCATCGGGTTCTCATAACTCAGATGAGTGAGGTAAATTCGCTGTATAAAAGATGCGCCATCAGGGTTTTTATGGTCGAGTGCTTGGCGAAAATCAACTTGATAAGTGTTTATGGAAAGTTGTTGTACTTGCTCAACATGGGGCAATGCCTCCAACCTATTTGTAAGTTCAATTGTGGTATTGAGGTCGATAGTTTGGGCAAATAAAGGAGAGAGAGCAGCAATAAAATATAAAAAAAGTGATAGAAATCTTGCGTTCATAGTGTATGGTTGATTTTGTCGAGCATCAAAACAAAAACGGCTTGAAATTTGTCATTAACATGTATGAGACAAAACTAAACGAACAATATTTTGAACCACTAAGCGCACTAAGGACACGAAAATCGAACAGACGCGAGAGGAAATAAAGGGTCTAAGTGCTTTGCAGTCAAGTTTTTATAAAACCATTTAGTGTTCTCTGCGTTAATTCGACTTTTGTGTCCTTCGTGAACTTAGTGGTTCATTGGTTCTGTCCACCTACTTAGTGAAAGAAATTAAATAAATTGTTCCAAAATGCGCCGTAATTTTTTCTTCTAAAGAATTCAAAAAATCGTTGCATAGCCATAGCTACGGAACTATTTTTTGTGTTTTTTAGAAGGGAAAAGAACAAGCATAATGGGGCAAGTTATTTATTTTCTTTCACTTAGAGCATGTTTAAATTTTTCAAACTGATAATCAATAGCTTATGATTTTGGCGAAGCATCAAAGAAAGATTTTATCCAGATAAGTAGTGGGACAAAAATAGGCTTACAATTTTGACGTGGTTATTTTTTCGATATTTTTTCTTACAAAAACCGCACATAGCCTACGCTACAGCCTGTCCCGTACTTGATTCGGGATAAGGATTTTTGTAGGGGAAAATAGCGGAAAAAGAAACCGTCAAAAAGTAAGGATATTTTTGTCTCACTACTTAAATGACTGATTTGATGTGAAGTCAAATTCATAAGATATTGGTTTTTAGACAGAAAAAATTTAAACATGCTCTTATTTACGCCTCATTCCTTAAACATACGTTAAACTACGGCAATAATCTTAATTGACCTAACTATTTATCGAAATTAACGTATCTTTATAAGGTTAAAAAGTTGTCTAAAAAAGATAAATTAAATAAAAATATATTTATATGAAAATCAGAGGGATTTTATTTCTTGCTTTGATTGCCTTAGTTGCAGTTTGGGCGTTTACCTTACCAAAAATTGATGCGGATAAAGACGAAGTGTTGGTGCAGTCGATTTTGAGTAGTATGAATAAGCTGCATTACGAACCACTGGAAATTGATGATGCTTTCTCGGCGCGAGCTTTCAAATTATACACTGAAAGTCTTGATGGTAGCAAGCGTTTTTTTACGGCAGATGATGTGGCGCAACTCGAAAAATATAAACTTGAAATTGATGACCAAATAAGTGCCGCCAATTTTGAATTTTTTGAACTTTCAAGAACACTGCTTGATAAGCGCATCGATCAAATCAAAGGTATTTATAAGAAAATACTCGCAGAGCCTTTTGATTTCAAGACAGATGAAAATATCGAATTTGACGAAGAACAAGTCAAATACGCAAAAGATGAAGCTCAACTCCATGATTACTGGCGCAAAGCACTCAAATACAGAGTACTGGATAGAATAGTTGGCAACTTGGAAAAGCAGGAAAAAGCGGCTTTAGGCGAGTTGGAAGAGGATGAAAAAGAGAAAAAGAAAAAGAAAGACGATGACGAAAAAGACGTCCTTGACATGACTTTTGAAGAACTCGAAGTCAAAGCGCGCAAAGATGAACTCAAGACACATGACGACTGGTTCAAACGCCTTTCGGAACTTCGCCGTAGCGACCGTATGGACACCTATCTCAATGCAGTGACAGGGGCATTTGACCCACATACCAACTACTTTGCACCAAAAGACAAAGAAGATTTTGACATCCGAATTTCGGGACGCCTCGAAGGCATCGGCGCACAATTGCGTGTAGAAGATGGTGACATCAAAGTTATCCGAATCGTGCCGGGCAGTGCCTCGTGGCGGCAAAAAGAACTCGAAGCGAAAGACATCATCACCGCCGTAGCTCAGGGCGAAGAAGAAGCTATAGATGTGGTTGGTATGCGCCTTGATGATGCAGTACGCCTCATTCGTGGTAAAAAAGGCACAGAAGTACGCCTCACTATCAAGAAAGTAAATGGTGAAACAAAAATTATCCCTATCATCCGCGATATTGTAGTCATGGAAGAATCTTATGCCAAATCCAGCATACTGAAAAGTGAAGATGCGGATTACAAAGTCGGCTTGATCAACCTCCCACAATTCTATGCCGACTTCACCAAAACAGGCGGTAGAAACTGCGCCAAAGATGTAGATATAGAATTGCAAGGATTGATAGACGAAGGCGTAGCAGGTATCATTTTAGACCTGAGAAATAACGGTGGCGGATCGCTCAACGAAGTGGTCGATATGTCTGGTCTTTTCATCGAAAAAGGACCTATCGTACAAGTAAAAGGTAAGGATGCAGCTCCGCGTATTTTGAAAGATAAAAACCCTAAAGTGACCTACGATGGTCCTCTGGTCATTCTCATCAATTCGGGTAGTGCATCGGCTTCTGAGATACTCGCGGCTGCGATGCAAGACTATGGTCGTGCGATAGTCGTTGGTAGCAATTCATTTGGAAAAGGAACGGTACAGCGATTCATCAATCTTGACCGCACCGTACCCGTATCAATGGCTGATTTACGTCCACTTGGCTCGGTCAAAATGACGACGCAGAAATTTTACCGTGTCAATGGAAAAACCACGCAATTGAAAGGCGTCGCGCCGGATATTGCCTTACCTTACCGTTACGATTATATTGATACCGGCGAAAAAGAACAAGACTACGCAATGGCTTGGGATGTGATAGAATCCGTAGAATATAGCACCAAATTTACCATAAAGAACATAGATAAAATCAAACAAATGAGTGACTCTCGCGTCTCAACCAATGAAACATTCAAACTCATTGACGATAGAGCAAAACAGCTCAAAGAAGAGCGCGACAATCCAAACGACAATTTGAATTTGGAGAAATTCAGAAAACACGAAGCAGAAGCAAAAGAGCGCGACAAGAAATACGAGAATTTGGGAGATACGGAAATCGAAGGCTTGACCGTCGAAACACCAAGTTTCGTAATGCCAAGCGTAGAAGCAGATTCTGCGCAACTCGCACGGGTAGAAGACTGGCATAAAAATTTGCAGAAAGACGTATATGTAGAAGAAGCCCTACATATTCTCAACGATATTATTGACAATAATAAATAAAATTACTAAATTCCAAAAACCAAATTCCAATGTAAGGAACAGGGTTTCAATAAATGCAGATTTTGACTTTTTCTTTTTCCCTTTTTCTGCGTTATGAAAATTCTTGTATAGCTTGGCTATGCCCGGTTTTCATGCCTTGAAAAAGAAAAAAATAAAGTCGTCAAGAACCTGCATTTATTTTGATCCTGATACTTAGTACACTGTTTTATAAATTTATTTACACTTTTTGACGTTTATTTTGAAATGAATCGAATCAAAAATGACGCGAATACTCACTGTATTTAAGGATTTTTTGGTGAAGAGTCATTTTAAAAGAAATACTCAAAAAAGTAAATAAATTTGTGAAACA
>Ga0209186_1002049_pt1 | contig 14546 bp, 10 predicted proteins | sample SidtaG_FD_187426 | JGI IMG/M metagenome (GOLD analysis project Ga0209186, IMG submission 187426) | Marine algal microbial communities from Sidmouth, United Kingdom - Sidmouth_Male2 metaG (SPAdes) (version 2) | ecosystem: Host-associated > Algae > Red algae > Unclassified | place: Sidmouth...
GGGGTAAAGGAGTGTTCGGTTTCCGCGCCAACGCTCAGCCTTGCCGTCCTACAAACCCACTCTTATGGCGTTTCCTCCGCCTTGAGATCCTTGGCGGCTTCATTTTTTATGGTTTGAAACGCCTCGTCTTCGGGGCGAAGTTCAAGCCCCAGTTGCGCGAACGCGAGGGCCTTCTTGGAACGCCCGTGATCAACACAGGCTTGGGCCGTCTTGCGTAACAACCAGACTTTGGTGGGATCCTGTTCCAGATCGAATTCCATCAGTTTCAGACCGTCGTCGATCCGGCCCCGTTCGAACAGATGGGCCGCGAGGGCTTGGTTCGCGCCGCCCCAGCCTCGGGGTTTCCCCTTCTCTCGGAACCACTCAATCGCGGCGTCCACCCCTTTGGTTTCGACCAGTTTCAACATGCGTTGTTCTTGGGACTGCGGCGACTTCGGCGGCATCTTGAACGGCTGTCCGGTGGTCACGTGAATCAACTCTGTGCTGAGGTTCACGACGCTCTGCCAGACCTCATGATGCCCGAACGCGTCGCCTTGATTACACAGCACAATGATGAACGCGTCGTCATCCACCAAGCGATTTTCCATGGCGCGAAATCCATTGATCGCGCCGCCGTGGTTCACCACCTTGGTGCGGTGCTTGGTCACCGGGTGGGTTCGGGTGTAGATTTGCCAGCCGTACCCGTAGCGACTTTGTTTGCGGCCGCCGGCAGCCTTGACCTCGGGCACGTCACGATTGGGCGTAAACATCCGTGCCCGGTGTTGGGCGTCGAGCAATTTGTCGGTGGTCAGGGCGCGGTCCCAGAGGAACATGTCCTCCACCGTCGAGTACAAGGAACCCGCGGCTCCGGGTGACGAATCCATGTCCATGTAATCGGCATTGGTCGTTTGAAACGGCCCCCGAGTATAGCCCGCCGCGCGCTTATCTAACACGGTGCGGTTGCGGTCGTAGCCGCTGTTTTTCATGGCAAGCGGTTTGAAGATTCGCTGGTCCAGATTGCGTTCGAACGACTTGCGGGTGACCTTCTCGATGATGCGTCCGAGGATGATGTAGCCCGCGTTGCAATAGGCGTAAATGGTTCCGGGTTCGTGAACGAGGTCGCTACTGCAATGCTCTTTGATGAACGCGTCTTGGTCCGCTGGCAAACGCGAGACCGTTCCCCGGTAGTCGAAGGACGCGGTGAAATCTTGGAGTCCACACTGATGGGCCATCAAATGGTGAATGGTGATTTTTCGACCCGTGTCCTCGCGGTAATCCGGCAGGTGATCGGAGACGGTGTCGTCCAAGGCAAGCTGACCCTCTTGGACCAGTTGCATCACCAGCATCGTGCAAAATTGTTTACTGACCGATGCTAGGCGAAACTTGGTGTCGGTGGTATTCGCCATGTTCCATTCACGGTTCGCCAGCCCGAAGGCCTCCTTATAAATCACCGCTCCTTGATCCGCGACCAACACCGCGCCGGAGAACAATCCGGTGTCGGCCGTGGCCCGGCAAAGATCGCGCAGCGCGGCCACCTTGTCTGGACCCACCACGCGGTATCCCGCTGGCAGCACCGGCTCTTGGGCGTGGGTGCTTGAGCTGAGAAAAATTCCGAGCAACGCGATGATCCGAACGAACATGATATAGTTCATACGTGTCACCCTTGGCGGCGAACAGGGAAAAGTGCCTTCCAGACTGGGCTTAAGTCGGATTGGCCGTGAGACCGTCGCGGCACCCTACAGCCGTTCGGCGGTAGCGGAACGTCGGACAGACACGGCGGCGGTGCTCGGTATGCATCGGCTGCGGTTCGCCTCCAATCCGGCCGCATGGCAAAAGGACTTGTGGAGCCAAGACCAAGCGGCTTGGCTGGGTCCTTATGAATGTTTGGATGTTTACCCTCGCCCTCGCGGTTCTTCCGCTCCCCCTGTTTGCGCAATCGGAACCCGACACCGATCCGAACTTCTCGCACAGCGTCGAGACGGCAAAGAAGCCGTGGACCCAGCGGGCCTTCCGCAACCATCCGAAAGATTTCCAGTTCGCGATCGTCACCGACCGAACCGGCGGCATGCGCCCCGGCGTCTTTCCGCGAGCCGTGAAGAAAATCAACGAGCTGCAACCGGAGTTCGTGATCACGGTCGGCGACTTGATTGCCGGCGGTGGGCGCCAGCGCGACGAGAAGGAAATTCGGCGGCAATGGGCGGAGTTCAATGGCTTCGTCGACACCTTTGACATGCCCTTCTTCTATCTCCCCGGAAACCACGACGTGAGCAACGAGGTGATGGATAAAATTTGGGATGAGCAGTTCGGCGTCCGCTACTACACCTTTGTCTACAAGGATGTCTTGTTCCTTTGTCTCAACACGCAAGACGGGGCGGGTTCGCGGCCGTTTCTCGGCAAGAAACAGATCGCTTGGGCGCAGGCCGAACTCGCCAAGCATGCGGATGTTCGCTGGACCATGGTCTTCATCCATCAGCCTCTGTGGTTGTCCGAAGAAGGCTTTCGCCGGAACCGCGGTGGCAAGGTGGTGCTCGAAAAAACCGCGACCGGCTGGCCCTTGATCGAGGCCGCACTGCAAGGTCGCAAACACTCTGTCTATGCCGGCCATGTGCACCGCTATGCCAAGTACGAACGCAACGAAGCCAACTACTACACGCTCGGCACCACGGGCGGCGGCAGCGCCTTGCGCGGCAATCCCTTTGGCGAGTTCGATCACGCCACTTGGATCACCATGACCGACGCGGGTCCGCGCATGCTCAACCTCACCTTGGACGGCATGCTCGCCGAGGACGTGACCACCGAGGCGCACCAAACCTTCTGGCGCGGGCTCCGCCTGACCGGAGACTTCGACCAATCTTATCCCTTCACTAATCAAGTCGTCACCCTGCCGTTGAAAAACTCGTTCAAGGGACTGCTGTCCGGACGAGTGCAGTGGCTTCTGCCGGCCTCGGACAACTGGGAGATCCAGCCGACGCGAACCGAGGTGAATCTTAAACCCGGTGAAATAATCGAACTTGAATTCACCATGAACCATCGCGGTGATGTCTCTACCTTTTTGCCACTGCCCCGACTCCAAGCCCACTTCCATGCGGACAAGGATGGCTTCCATCTCGAACGCGGCATCTACATGCCCTTCGACATGATGGCGCACGCCAAGAAACATCCCATTAAGGCGACCGCGTCCAGAGCCAAGGTGGCACCCGTCATCGACGGCCAACTCGACGACTTCGCTTGGCAGGGCGCGCCCAGCATTCGCCGTCTCGTTCCGATGAAGGCCGATGGTTATGCCTTGGTGGCCACCGATGTGTGGCTGCGTCACGACGACCGGTCCTTTTATGTCGGCGTGCGTTGCGACGAACCGCGCGTGCCGATGATGCGCACCGAGATCACCGAGCGCGATGGCGAGGTCTGGCTCGACGACGCCATTGAGGTTCTCGTGGACGCAAACCGCGACAAGAAAACCTACCGTCATTTCGCCGTGAACGCCAACGGGGTGTTCTACGACGGCCGGCAACGAGATGCGGCGTGGAACAGCCGCGCCACCGCGTCGACCGCCCGAAACCCCGATGGCTGGACGGCCGAGTTTGCCATCCCGTTCGAGGCGCTCGGCGCAAAGCCTGCGGACGATGAGGATACGTGGGGCTTACAAATCGCACGTCACCGGCCGCGGGAAGAACGCAACACAACCCAATGGGCCCCGACGTTCTGGTACGGCAACTACGTTCCCAGCCTGTTTGGACAGCTGCGCCTTGAAGCAGAGGATCCGATGGAGCAACTGCCGCCGTCCCGGGACCGGAAATAGCAGGTGCGGGGTACGAGAGGGTTTGGCCAGAACATGGATGAATTGTGTCTGGATCGACAGCGCCGCCTCATGATAGAAAGGGGTGGCAGCCTCTTGCGTAAACACCTAGACGTGCAAGGGTTGCTTTAACTGGAAAAGTATATGGCTAAGACAAACTACAACTACGAAAAGCGGCAAAAAGAGCTGAAGAAGAAAAAGAAGAAAGAAGAGAAGCGGAAGAAGAAGGAAGCCGCAGCGGAAGCGAAGAGGCTCGCTGAAGGTGGCAACGCCCCTGAGACAACCACGGACGCTGCAAGCCCTGAAGCGGACGCTTCAAGCCAAGATTGATCGGCAGAGAGCCGAGTTCAGATCTGCGGCGGCGGTCTGCCAGCTTCGGCCGGTCATGGCGGTTCTGGTGACGGGCCGTGCCTTCTTGCTTCAGTCGCCGATCCCGTCTCCATTGGTATCGGTCACGCCACTGAGTGGATTCTCGGTCACGGCCTGCCAGGCAATTTTTCGGAAGAGAGCGTCTAGTTCGGGGCTGGGGAAGCTCTGGTTGCCGGGAAATTTGATGTCCGTTTCGATCAGCTCCGGCGTTTTTTTGTACAGGGTGGCGTAAAAGACGTAGCCTTCGAGCCGATCGAACCCAGGGCCGACATGGCCGCGGTGGTCCCGCCAAATGGAGCGTTCTTTTCCGGTGACCATTTTGTGGAGACTTTCGACACCGGGTAGCTCTCCGTTTACTTGGAGAACCGCCGCTTTGGTGACCGCGAGGGACGTGGGAAGGATAAAGATTTTTCCCGGATACTGTTTTCGCAGAGGTGCGAGTTGCGCTGCGAACAATTTGTGTTTCTCGGCTTCGAGGGCGGTGAGAAATTCTGGCGTATATTGGGATTCATCTTGGGGTGGTTTGCCGCCATCGTATGGCCAAAGCCGGATCCAAGCGTCTGAAAGATAAAAGGTCATGTCCGGATTGTATTTCAAACAGAAGTCGATCCAGCAGGTGTAGTACTCTGGTTGATCCTGGCTGTACGGGCCCCACAACATCACATCCCAACCGGCGTTCGCGATGGCGGGGAGCAATTTTGGTTTCGGTTTTTTGTCGAAACCGAAGATCCCATTCTCCTGCTCCCATTTATACCGAGTGCTGCCGGTCATGCCGCCGCTGGTGTGGGTAAACAGCGTTTGCGATAAGCCTGCCGCCGCACAAATGCTTGGCAGCGTCGTGTAGCCGGGTTTCATAAAACTATGACCGGTCCCGACGACCCGCAAATACCCATCCTTGGACTTTGGCATGTTGGGAAAGGCGTCACCAAATCGCTGCGTCATCTGTTCCGGCGTCAGGTAACAGACCGCATGGTCAGGGAACCTCTTTTCCTTCCAGCCAGGGTCCGAGATAAACGTCCCCTTTTTTCCGGCGATCTTTCCTTTGCTGTTTTGCAACGCCTTCCGGTAGGTGGCCGCCTCCTTTAGCGATAGCTTGCTATCACCGTCGGCATCGGATTCTGGGTACTGCTTGAGGAATTTGGCGAGTTGCGCGGGCGATGCGTTTGCCGCCGGTGCGTTGGCCGCAGGCTTGCCGGGCAAATTTTTTAGCAGCTTCGCCTGTTCGGCTTGGGACAGGGTGCCGTTGCCATCGGCATCGGCGGCGGGTTGCCTGCGCAGGATGACCTTTTCTACGGTTGCCCATTCCGAGCCCGACAGTTTGCCGTCCCCGTTTCGATCCGCTCGTGGAAATTGGCCGAGAAGTTTTTTCGATAGTTCGGGCTTCAACTCTTGCGCGTTAGAGACCGCTGAAAATCCTGCGGCGAGCGCGAACAGTAGTCCAAAGATGCCAGCGTTTTTCATCATGTATTTTTCCATAAACAACCGACGTGCGGATGTGGATTTTATTTTTGCTGAAACGGACGATTCCTTGCCAAGGCCTGTATAAAGTGGATCGAGAGGACCTATTACCATCTTGCGGTCAGCAGGCTGTTGATCTATTCGGATCTGCGAAAATCGGGTTCTTGGCGAGCCTTTTTACGTGTTTCGCGTTCCGCTTTTTTCTTTGCCCTCTCGTCTGGGCTTGCTGCATCGGGGTCGCTCAGACCGTTCTTCAATGTTTCGGGCACCGTTACTTTTTTGCCCTTAATTTTGAGTTGTTTAACGAGTTCGATCTGTCGGTCGATCTGGCCGGGCTCGGCGGCGTTCCCACCGGGAATGAACTCTCCAAAAGGACGACCAATGGCGTCGAGATCCTGCTGCATGAGCGTGCGCATCTCTTTGATGCGCGAGGCCTGAGCTTTCTGCCCCGCCAGATTCTTCATTTCTTTCGGATCCTTTTTTAGGTGGTAAAGCTGATCTGGGTCAAAGAAGCCGGGGCGATCGGCCCCGCGAACGCCGATGCCCAAACGCCCGATGTAGGACAGGGCTTTCGGGAGATTTTGTGGCGTAGCCTTCTTGATGGCAGCGATCTGTTCTTTGGTGTGGCGAACCGCAATGTAGGACCAGTCTTTGGTGACGGTGGCCCGCGCGGCGCCCATTTCGAGATAGAGATGGTTCCGCCAGTCTTCGGCGGTTCCGTTTTCGAAAAGCGGGGCGAGGCTCTGTCCGTCGATCCGGTACGAGTCCGGTTTCTCCGCCTTGCCCAAGTCGAAGAACGTGGGGACAAGGTCGATATTCTGCACGAGTTCGTCGCACACCTGCCCGGCGGGAATTCCGTTTGGCCAACGCATGATCATCGGCACTTGAGAGCTGCCATGTGAAAAGACGGAGGCTTTCCCCTCGCGACCGTGATCGGGCGCAAAAATCACCAACGTGTTGTCATCGATTTCGAGTTCCTTGAGCTTGCGGAGAACCGCCCCGAGCGAATCGTCGATCCACGCTTCGCCCGCCACATGGCTGTCGGGGTCGAACCCCTTTTCCGCGATCGTTTTAAGCAACTCGGCGCGAGGTGTCATGACCGATGGAAGTGGTTGTTCGACTTCCCCCTCGCCGGTGATCAGCGGATGGTCCATGGACTTTCGCCAGGACTTGTCCGGTCCGTGCAGCAAGGTGCTGCAAAGATGAAGGTAGAAGGGGCCGTCTTTGTTCTCTTCGATGAACTCCAACGCGGCCACCGTCGTCCACTCCGCGTTGTGCATGGAGTAAGGGGCATGCATGTTTTCTCCGTAGATGTTCTTTGCCCAGGAAAAGCCCAGCGCCTCCAGGTAGCGACGCCCCCAGCGTTCGTTATGTTGAAACTGAGCCGAGATTTCGGGCCCGGGCTTGGCGTCTTTGGGAATGTCGATCCACCCGTTTTTGCCTTTGTAGAACTCCGGAAAATCCAACTTCGACGTGAGGTGGAACTTGCCAACGAACCCGGTGGTATACCCGGCTTCACGGAGAACATTGCCGACGTTCATCTTGTCGCGTTCCAGTGCGACATTGAAATTGGGCAGCCCCTGATTCTCTTTGCCGCCGACATCATCGAGGTAGAGTTTGCTATGTGAGTTGCCGGCATATCGACCGGTGAGGAAGGTGTATCGGGACGGGGTGCAAACCGAGCTGCTGACGTAGGCGCGGGTGAACTTTATTCCTTCTGCGGCCATACGGTCGAGATTGGGCGTGTAGGTGTCGCCGCCGAAGGTGGCAATGCTGGACGGGTTCTGATCGTCGATCAGAAACATGATGATGTTCGGGCGCTCTGCGGCAGTGGTGACGATTGCTGCCAAACAGAAGATCGAAAATGAGAGGAAGGTTTTCATGGTGAGATGGTTCTGAATTTTGGCGGCTCTACTTTGCTTCGCGTGCTTTGAGGCGTTCGGCTTTCTTTTTCTCGCGCGCCGCCTTCTTTGCTGCGTTCGACATTTTTTTGGCGGGTGCACCGGCATCTGCGTTCGGCTTCCAGCGTTTGTTTTGATTGCTTACTGGGTCCGCCATTTGGTCGAGCCAAGTGTTGTATTTGTCGGTGAGTTCGGAGACGACTGTTGGGTGTTTGGCAGAGAGGTCGGTGGTTTCGCTGCGATCTTTTTTAAGGTCGAAAAGTTCCACCCGGTCCTTCTGCGCGACCAATTTCCAATTCCCGGAACGAACGGCCCACTTTCCTTTGCCACCCCCGGAACTCCAGTACAGTTCGTCATGGAGCTTGTCGGCGTCGCCTTTCAGGGCGGGCAGAATGCTCTTTCCGTCTAAAGGTTTGTCGGTTGGCATGGGAAGTCCGGCGGCGTCGAGAGCGGTGGCAAACAGATCGATGGAGCACACGGGAACGGCGCAGGTTTTCCCGCCTTCCAGTTGAGCTGGCCACGACACAATGAACGGAACACGGATCCCGCCTTCGTAGTCCATCTGCTTGAAGCCGCGAAGCGGTGCATTGTTGGCGCTCATGGCGTTGGAACCACCATTGTCCGTCAGAAAGATCAGCAACGTATTGTCAAACACGCCGTGTTTCTTCAGCGACTTCACAACCTCTCCGACTCCCATGTCGAGGTGCTTGATCATGGCCATGAGGATGTCGCGTGTGTCGTCCCCGGTGACGTTCTTAATGTCTTCTTCGGGGGCCTCGGGTGGCGAATGTACCGCGTTGTATGCGACATAGAGAAAGAAGGGATCCTCCTTGTGACGCTTGATAAAATCGACCGCTTCCTCGGTGATTCGCGTGGTGAGGTAGCCTTCTTCTTTGATGGGTTTCAGTCCGCGATAAATGGGGTGATCCATGTCGGAGTGGTCAAAGTAGGGATGGGCCCCGCGGCCCATGAAGCCATAGAACTCATCGAAGCCTCGGTTCATGGCGTGGTATTCTTTTGTGAGTCCGAGATGCCACTTTCCCAAAGCGCCGGAGACGTAACCGGCCGGCTTGAGTCGCTGGGGAATAAACACTTCATCCAGCGGAACGCCTGAGCCTCCCTCGCCGGCGGTATAGATTCCAAATCGTTGCTGATACCGACCGGTTAGGAGTCCGGCGCGCGTCGGCGAACACACGTGCCCACTGGTATAGCCCTGGCTACAGATGATGGACGAATGTGCAAGGGCATCGATATTCGGTGTGCTGACCTCTGGCGGGGAGTGCGGGTTGTAGCTGACGTCCGCGTAGCCTTGGTCATCGGTGAGAATGATGACGATGTTCGGTTTCTCGTCCGCCAAGACGATGGACGAAAGTCCGATTAAACTAAGGGTCAGTGCTTTTAGTATAAGTTTCATGGTTCAATTGGCTGGGGTAAGTTGAAACAGGTGTTCAATCTGTTCGCCGGTCAGGGCGGATCCGAACAAGGCAAGTTCGTCGATCCGGCCGTGCCAAAAACCCGACCGCCGATGTCGTTTTTTGGCGTCAGGCGCTTTCGGGATTCCCCCGATGCTGAGCGGCTTGTGCGCTTGGGTTTGAAACCCGTTTAAAGGCTCTGAGGAAACGAGGGCTCCGTTTCGGTATAGCCGCAAATCTTCAGTCGTCTTCACCACGGCGAAATGTGTCCACTCTTCGAGTGGCAAGGGCGACGAATCCACGACCTGCAGGGACTGCTCGCCGTTGGCGAGGGTGAGGCCCACATGCCCATGATCGCCAACCAAGCCAAGGCGAAGTGTTTCCTCGCCCGAGAGATTCAGGTCTGAGACGAGAACCGCGTTCCTCGGCAATGTGCGGGTGCGAATCCAGGCCATGATGGTGAACGCGCTGGTTGGGAGTTCCAGGCCCGAGGAGATCTGTGCATGCGATCCCGTTTTAGGCCAAGCTAGGCGAAGGGAGGAACCGATACGACCCGGCGCGAATGGCTGGCGTCGCCCATCGCCCTGCAGGAACGTGGTCGTATGTTGATGCCCCTTGGCCGAATCCTTTAAGCTGCGGCCATCATCACTGACGCCCATGCGATAGTAGGCCAGCGGCAGGAGGTCGCGAATGGCTCGGCTATAACTTGGCTCCGGTTCATCGAGCGTTCTGAGAAAACGCTGATCGTCGACGGAAATCCCGAGAGGAACAAGGGTCGCGTGTTCAATGCGTGTCGCCTGATTCTGGACCAGACGCACGGGATCGATCGTGGCGTCCAGCCCCTTGGGTTGCACGTCCACTTCCCCTTCGAATACGTGGACTTCACTACTGCGATCGCGCAGGACTTCGATGGCGAATTCCGTGCCGAAATCCACCACCTCAGCATCCGGCGTTTCAACGGTGAAGCCGACTCCCTCTGGAGGCACATTGGCCGCCATCCGTCCTTCGTTTATGACCATGAAATCAGGGCGATGAATTTCGAACGAAGCCGGCGCTTCGATGACCACCTCGACGCCTGATTCAAAGGTGATTTGGACCAGGCCTTGACCGAGTTGATAGCGGCCGGTTCGCACCACGCTGCCCTGCTTGAAGTGAGACGCTGCGCCGAACAGTTCCAAACTCGCGGCCACACTTCGGGTCAGAGACGCGACCGGTTCGCCTGGTTTCATGTTGGATGCTGCGCCCCGATCTGACGAAAATGGTGACAAGAGGAGTGACCACAGGACAACGGCGGCCAGCACTAGCGCGACGGCCATGGCCAAGGGTTTCCATACGCTGAAGGAATGGGAGTGTGGTTCGGGTGTGTCGGCGAGATCCGGCTTCGGATCGAACTGCAGATTCCCCAACACACCGTGTTCCCATGCTAACATGGTGTGCATCTGGCAGGTCTCGAGGACCTGTTGTTTTGCGGCCGGAGATTGGCGCATCATCGCCGCTAAACGATGGCCCTGTTCCGACGAAAGCTCGCCCTCGGTGAGTTCCATGAGAAGAGACTGCAGTTCTGTTTGCTCTTCGTCCGTCATACCGCCCCCTCTTGGTGTTGACGTTTGACGCACTCGATCAACGCGGCTCGCGCTCTGAACAGGGCCTGCTTGATGGTGTTCTCTGACTGACCGCTTTGAGCGGCGATGGATTTCAGCGTGGCCCCTTCGGTGTAACGACGGCGGATGAGTTCCTGATACCGTTCGTTCAGTTTTCCGATACAGTCGTTCAGCAGTCGCTGCTTTTCTTCCTGCCGCTCGCACTGCTGTTCTGCGTCTTCAGCGATTTCCCGAACGAGGTCATCGTCGAACACCAGACGGTCCCGGGTGAGTCTGCGGCGGTGAGCCATGACTTGATAGTAAGCGACTTTGAGCATCCAAGCCCCGAAGTTCGTTCCGAGTTCGAAGTCATGTGCCTTCCGCCACAGTACAGCATTGGTTTCCTGCATGACGTCCTCCGCCTGAGTGCGGTCGAAAAGCAGCGACAGGACATAGGCGTATAGTCGGCTCTGATGGCTGGTCAGAAGTTGAACGAATTCCAACGATGGTTCTGGTCGTTTTCCGGGCATATTTTTCCGTGATCAATAACGGCGGTCATGAAGGATATAGCGCGGGAGGTCGGTTTGGTTATGGTGAAGAGCAAAAAAATCGGAAATCTTAACCCCGAACCTAGCCGATTGTAGGGGCGATTCCTTTGCCCCATATTCTACCACAGCGTGCCAATGCAAAAGTGTGTGCCGTTGCGCATGGAGGTCTCGAGGAGGCGTCGCTGAGTCTTTGCAGAGCTTGGCAAAATTACGACCTGCCGCGCGTAAGTGATTCCGACCATGACAAAAGCGCGAACCCAAAACATACCCCAAGCAACCAACTGGAGGAGGTTCCTGCCGGTCCTGGCCGGCGTCGTTTCTTGCGTCGTTTCCCCGTTCATCTCAGCGAACGACAACGCGGGCAAGCAGCCTAACGTATTGATGATCAGCATCGACGACTTGAACGATTGGACTGGGTTTCTTGGTGGTCATCCGCAGGCGCTCACGCCGCACATGGATGCGCTGGCGGCGCGCGGGCGGAATTTTGCCAATGCGCATTGTGCGATTCCGGTTTGTTCGGCTTCGCGGGTGAGCGTGATGTCGGGGGTGGCGGCGACGACGCACGGCAGTTACGAACTCGGCCCGTCGTATCAGGATCTGCCCGCGCTTAAAAAGGCCCCGACGATCCAACGGTTCTTCAAAGACAACGGCTACGTCACGCTCGCCGGCGGCAAGGTGCTGCATCACAGTTTTAATGATCGCTTGGCGCCGGACATCGATCAGTCTCTCGGACGGGAGAGGGGGCCACGACCGAAGCAGCGGATGAACATGCCGGCCAGTTGGAGCAGGGCTTGGGATTGGGGCGCGTATCCAGAAGCGGACGCGGAGATGGCGGACATGACATTGGCCAAGCGCGCCGCCGAAGCGCTGGTCGGGGAATTCGAAAAACCGTTCTTCATGTCGGTCGGATTTTTCCGTCCGCACGTGCCACTCTATGCACCGCCGAAGTGGTTCGAGCTCTACGATGCCGACACCCTCACGCTGCCGAAGAACCCGACATCCGATCTCGACGATCTGCCGAAAAACTTTCTCAGCATTAACAGCTATGCCGTGGCGCCGACGCATGCCGAGGTTCTCGAACACGGCAAGCAACGCAGCCTGACGCAAGCGTATCTCGCCTCCATCAGTTTTGTCGACCATTGCGTGGGCGTGGTGCTCGACGCGCTGAAGTCCAGTGCGCATGCCGACAACACGATCATCGTGTTGTGGAGCGATCACGGGTTCCATCTTGGCGAGAAGCAGCATTGGGCCAAGCGCACCTTGTGGGAGGAATCCACCCGCGTTCCGCTGCTGTTCGCTGGGCCGACCATCCAGCCCGGCAAGGCCTGTCCCGAACCCGCCAGTCTGATCGACATCTATCCGACCTTGCTCGAACTCTGCCAACTGCCGGAGAATGCCCACCTGGAAGGCGTCTCGCTCGTGCCTCAACTCAAGGATCCTGCGACGCTGCGGCAACAGCCGGCGATCACGTCTTCGTATTTCGGCAACCACGCGGTCCGTTCGCGCGACTGGCGGCTGATCGCGTATCAAGACGGCGCGCGTGAGTTGTATGATCATCGCAGCGACCCGGATGAGTTCCGCAATCTCGCCGCCGATCCGACGCACAAGGGGATGATGGACAAGCTTTCGCGTTGGCTGCCAATGGCCGGCGCGCCCGAGTTCAAAGCGCGTTCCGAACGAGACAACCTGCGCGCGCGTTCGAAGTAGATGTTCAAGCACGCGCCAATTATGTTCCTCGCGAGTTTTGCACTCCTGCTGCCTGCCGCCGCCGAACGACCAAGCGTGTTGTTCGTGAACGTGGATGACTGGAACGATTGGAACGAGGTACTCCAAGGTCACGCGCAGGCGATTACCCCGAACCTCAAGCGGCTGGCGGAGCGCGGGGTGGTCTTTTCCAATGCCATTTGTGCCTCCCCAACCTGTCTGCCTTCGCGGACCGCGCTGTTTTCAGGAATTCACCCGGCGCGTTCCGGTAATATCGTCAACGACAACGGGATCCATCCGTGGCGCGCCTATGTCCCAGACGCGGTAACGCTGCCCAAACACCTCTCGCGTCAAGGGTGGAAGAGCATCGGCATCGGCAAAAATTTTCACGGCGGGGATGCGGCCGAGTTCGATCAAACAATTCGGCGGACCAAGGAACCCAAAACCAAGCAGGGAACGGGGATCCGCTTGAACGCTTCTGGCGTGTGGGGTGTTGCCGATGTTCCCGCAGTCAAGATGCCGGATTTCATCGCGGCGAGCCACGGTATTGAACAGATCAAGGCCACGGACAAGCCCGCTGTTTCTGGCGCTGGGCATCTACCGGCCGCACGTTCCTTGGGTGGTACCACAGAAGTATTTCGATCTCTATCCGCTAGAGGACCTTCAACTGTCTGAACGGCAAGCCGATGACCTAGACGATGTGCCGGAGCGGTTCAAATTGCTGGCTCATTTCGAGTCGAAATTCGGCAAAGGGTACCATCAACGGTTGCGGGAAAAAGGCTACGACAAAGAATTTGCGCGCGCCTATCTGGCCTGCGTCACCTTCGCCGACGAGCAAGTCGGGCGGGTTCTCGATGCCTGGGATGCCAGCGCGCACGCAACCAACGGCTACATCGTTTTGTGGAGTGACCACGGCTATATGCTGGGTGAAAAAGAGGCCTGGTCCAAGATGAAGCCGTGGTACGATTCCGCCCGCTGCAACCTCATCTTGGCCGGACCGGGAATCCAGCCGGGCGTTTGCGACAAGGCCGTTTCGTTGCAGGATCTCTACCCGACCTTAGTCGACTTGCTGGATGTCCCGTCGCCGCCGCAGAAGATCGATGGCAAGAGTCTCGTGCCCTTGCTCAACAATCCAAAGGCCGATTGGAACCAGCCGGTGGTGATGTCGAGTGAGGCGGATGGTATCCGCTACGATGTGGTTTTAGACAACGACTACCGGATGACCCGCCTGATCACGGGGGAGACCGAACTGTACAAGCTCGCCGACGATCCACACGAGTTCGACAATATCGCGCGGGACGCCACCTCTGCGCCCGTTATCGCGCGCCTATCGAAGCATCTCACATTTGGGGTGCCGGAGATCCCGGCGGATGGTTGGGTCGAGGCCGAGGACACCCCGTGCCAAACGTCGTCCGACTACAAGCGCCGAGGCAATTGCCATTTCCCCAAAGCTGTTTCGGGGGCATCCGGCGGGCGGGTCATCTGTGCCGAACTCCACGCGGGGCCGGGGAGCTATATCGACTTTGTGTTGCAGGTCAAAACACCTGGAACCTACGTGCTGGGGGCGCGGCTCTCGGCCGCTGGGCCCTGTTCGGTCTTGGTCGATCAAGTCGTGGATAATTCGGCGCAGGCGGACAGCGGATTTCCCATGAAGAAGGTCGGCCGTATTGCGCCGGACCGTGGGGCCCCGAAAGATCTTTTCATCGGCACCGTGCAGGTCCATCAACCCGGACTCACACTCATCCGACTGATGTCAGAGGTTCCAAAACAGCAACTTCAAATCGACCGCATTCAACTTC
>Ga0209186_1002052_pt1 | contig 14536 bp, 11 predicted proteins | sample SidtaG_FD_187426 | JGI IMG/M metagenome (GOLD analysis project Ga0209186, IMG submission 187426) | Marine algal microbial communities from Sidmouth, United Kingdom - Sidmouth_Male2 metaG (SPAdes) (version 2) | ecosystem: Host-associated > Algae > Red algae > Unclassified | place: Sidmouth...
CTTCATAGTGAAGAGTTTCATTTTTGTTAAAGTGGCAATTTGGGTTTCTTTGCCACGCCTCTGCTATACCTTAGGTTATATTAATGCCAAATCAAACATTCTTATCATTCCTTGTACTTTCAGAGAAAGCGCTGTCTGTAGCCCATTAAACCTTTTCTAAGCGCTAAAATATCGTGTCTTCCAGCGACTCGGTCCCTGAGCCGTTTCTGAAACTGCTCCACTTCTTTCTTAAGGGCTTCTAGTGATGGGGAATCCTGGTTTTCGTATAGTAACGCCTCGATTTATTGCTTCAGCTTCTTGCTGTCGTGCCCCGCCTGTCGACATGCGGCTGAGACATCCTCTTGGATATCCTTCCAAATCTCCTGTGCCTCTGGCGAACGGAAAGACCAACCAGGGCCGGTCACTTAGTGTCTCTGCGTTTTTCATGTGAAGAGGGATTTTCCTTCTCGATATTTCTCTCTTCAGGCATCCGGTGACTGTACACGGAATTTTTCCGGATTCAATTTAGCGATATATTCACCCACCATCGATTCTTACTTTCCCGTCATTTAAGAAGCAAGAGTCCTAAGTAACGCCTTGCCTTGTTTTAGTGCCAAGTAGAGGTGGCGTAATCAGCACCTACTCTGATCGTACAACCCTCCTTTATTTTAGTACCATACGACAAGGCTAGTCCTGGTATAGATCATTGATGTCGTACGCCTCACAGAATTCTGCCTTTGCAGCATCAAAATCAATCGATTCCAGACTTTCACAGGCCGTACCAACTGCATCCAGTGTCTCGTCAAGGTCATAGATATTTTCGAATTCAAAGAATTCTTGCTGCTCGTTATTGCCATCCAGAATAAACAGGTGCCAGTGCGACTGTCTTGCCAAATCTCGCCAAGGTGAAACATGAACTGGGTTGAGCGGGTTCATATGGCATTCCAAAACCATCAAAGGCTGATTCAAGTGGGGGTGAGGGACCCAAAATAAAAAGAACATTAGTGGGCCGTAACTCGTATTTACCAATCCGGTTTTTAACATGAGGTTGAATGGGCGAGTGCCAGCTAATTCGTGAACAAATTCGGTACGTTCAAAAATAACTAAAACGGTCTCGGTCCCGACGGATGGATCAATAGCCATCGTAATGGGAAGGATCCCTTGAGCGGATTGATAGTGTGTGGGAAGAGAATCAAAATTTAATACCTGCAGTCTTCCCGGCCATTTGTTGTTCAGTCTAAAGGTCATTTTTCTTTCTCATTAAATATTATAGGTGTATCCTAGCAATCCACTATTTCAAAAACGTTGCCCCATTAACTTGTATAGAATCATCGGGTCAGCTCCACGTATGCTCTTCCTCATCTGAGTTCCGAATGGAACCCACAGCACACCGGGCACAGTCATCCAGAATATCCCACTTTTCAGTCCCCTCTGACAGGATGGGTTCTATGCGTAGCGATGTACCGACCTCTTCTTCTACGACATCGTCCTTGGACTCGGCGGTTTCTCATGAGGCCACGGCATGCAGTGTTCACCCCAGTACGATTACACACCGTTCCGTTCCAGCCGTTGCCGTGCCATGGCACTCGGATAGAAATATGAAGGGTTGGAAGCTTTCTGGATCCTTCTTTCACTCAGCCTCTTTTTCATTCCATCGATCCATCAGAGTCTCACACAGTAAATTCGCCTAAAAGGCGAGCATCCCACCGAGACTAAACCCGGTCTCTTTGTATTCCGTTGAGTGCCCGATGCCAGCGCGGAGGCCGGTGTGGTCGGTTAGCCAAAGTGTACCAAGGAGGTTGAGTCTCACATCATCTTCGTCCTCACCTCGCAGATAAGAAATGGAAGGAATGAGGCCGACATTGTCATTCACAATGCATTCCACTCCGGTCGCTATTGATCCGGAATACCCCTCATCGGAATAGGATTCAAAGGCGGAGGAGAGCTCGGCCCGAACCACGCCAATTCCACCCGCAAGAAACGGATTAATTGTATCGCCAGGCTTAAAGCCGTAGGCAACTCCTGCACCAAAGGCTAGACGCTCAAGCTGTAAATCTTCTTCGACATACACTACGCGTGATTGAAGCACTGGAACCGAATAGGTATACCGATAGTAGTATCCATTGTAATACCGCTGCTGATAATCGATGTAGCTTTCCACCTGTGGCACCAGGACGGTGTAATCAATTTTGCTATAAGACATCGATGCATTGAAGTCCCAATGCTCCTGCAACGGGAGATTAATACCGCCTTGCCAGGTAACGATTGTGTCATTGATGTCATCGCTATCCGTAAAGCCTATATCCAAAAACGCTAATCGGTTACCCAAAATTGCTGGGTCAGAATGAGCGTAGAATCGAAGGCCCGCCTTCTCGGTTGCAGCCGGCGCATTGGTGACCGCGGTATGCACGAGGTCGCTCATTTTCGTTGCCTTCAAGCTGGCCACCTCGGCGGCGGTAAGTCCAGTCAGTGCAGGAGAGCTTGGTGCGGAGGCGGTCGGCGCGGAAACAGTTACAGCGGTAGGTGCAGCAGTCGGAACAGACACGCTACTAGGTGTCGGAAGCACCAAAGCGGTTGCCACTGGCTCGGTCTGCTTTGTGGCCTGCTTCGCAGCGCCTGACGACGTCGGCTTTGTCGGAATGGTAACCGCTTGGGAACGTGGTGTCTCTACCGTCTCCCGTCCAAGCGTTTCCGATACCGTCGCACTCCTCACGGGGAGCGTGACGCCAAGAAAGTCCGTCGTGGCTTCACTGGCTTTCCCCGCGTTGCTTGAGTTCGATTGGCTTTCGTTTTGCCCAAAGGTAGAATACCCCGAGAGCGCGAAGACGAGTAAAAGAGTTGAGAATTTGTTCATAGAGTTCCTTCTTGTTTTCCGTGAGTAAGAGCGCTTAGCGGCCCAAAAGTTTGGCCTTTTTATAAATGGGGTCGACGGTGGGGACGAGCGCCTCGAGCTGGTCCATCCGATTCAATGGATCCGGGTGTGTGCTGAGAAATTCCGGCGGCCTTGGGTTGCTCGCCATGCGAAGCCAGAATCGGGGTGCTTCCTCAGGATTAAAGCCTGCCATCGCCATAAGGATCAGTCCCATATGGTCCGCTTCGGATTCGTGCAGACGACTGTGCGGGTAGATAAACCCGTACTGCATCCCAAGAGTAAACATCTTGGAAAAGGATGCGCCCGTCTGAGTTGGAATGGACGGACCGATGCTTGCAGAAGCCGCTTCACCGATCACGTTAGCAATCTGTCCTTCGGTTGTTCTTTCCGCTCCATGACGAGCCAGCGCGTGAGCGATTTCATGCCCTATTAGGGTCGCAAGGCCATCCTCATTAGCGGTGAACGGAAGGATCCCAGTATGTATGACGATCTTCCCATTCGGGAGGCAAAACGCATTCGGAGTCGGTTCTTCAATGAGCTCTACGCCCCACTGATATTCATTGTATTCATCCTGCTTCCCAATCTCGATGAAATATTCTTCGGTGGCTTCTTGCAGCTTAAAATATACCTGTTGCACCAAAGCGAGTTGGGTCGGATTTGTCGCGTAGACCACATCCTTCATGATGTCCTGATAGGCCCGGGCCGCGGCTCGGTGCATGACCTTATCCTGCTGACTATTGAGCTGGCTCCGCCCTGTAATTGGCACGGTTTTGATACAAGACGTCAGGGTTACGGTGCAGGATAGCGCCACAAGACTGAGTACAAAAATACATATTCCTACGCGATTAGCGCGTGATTTTCTTAAGTAATCCACTTCAAATCTCCGAGTTCAATATGCTCGTATTGTTATATATGTATTGAGTCAAAGCTTACTTTGCCAATAGGGCTTTTAGCATGCGGTTTCACGTCAACTCGATCCGTCCACGCCCCTCTCATCGCTTTTCTTTCACGATGAAACCTCATGCTTCGTCGCCCAGCGCCTCGGCTGCAAAATGGGCTCGGCCAGCCATCGCATAATAGATATTCGGCAAGAACCCAGGGCGGTATATCATGTTTGGCATGAAGCCCGAGAAGCAGAGTAGGCCGTCGCGAAAGCAGTAACTCCCAAACCCATATCCTTTTGGCTCCTCCCCGAGTTCGAGAAGATTGAGCTCCAAAGCTTTTCGAATCCCATAGAGACCACTCATCTTGACTCCGGGAAACTTCTGAACCCTCAGCAAGCCACGCCCTAGAATCGGATGGCGCTGCTCTCCCGTCATTTGACAAAGTGAGGTTTCAGTTCCGAAGGGGAATTCAACTGTGACGCTTGCTACTCCTCCACTCGCCATGACAGACGGCGGTGACTGCATGTACTCCTTCAATAATTGGGTGAACTCGTCCTCTTCCCATCGCGAAGGCTGCTTCCCATGCTCCATCAGTATTTCCGAAACCCCTTCGATTAATTCGCATTCCGTTTCACGCAAACCTGAAACTGGATGACCACTGTGAGCAGGTTTCCAACCATGGGTGGCAAAGATCTTCCCAAACTCTTTGGCATCTCGAAGCTGAATCATGGCAGCCATGCTGATCATGGGTCCCATCCACTCGCGGATACCTTCATGGACAAGCACAGAGGAACACAGGTTGATCCGTCGTTCGTCTGGCCTGAAAACCAACCCCGCCATCGAGGACAACTCCATCAACTCATTGAGTTCCGGCAGGACTGCATCGCTAAGATCCATGTCCTCAAAAACTTCCGTTTCCACCCGAATGATTTCACCCGCTTCGCCCTCGGGCCCAACTCTGGAACCCGCGATGGATATGGTCTGCTTATTTTTACCACTCCACCAAGAGTATCCTCCAGGGAACTCCACGGCCCACTCATCATCAATACACAACTGCTCCGTGCGGAGCCATTCCAACGTTTTTTCACCAGCGTTCATACGTACTCCTTAGCTCAAATCTTTAAAGGTGATGAATGGGGTTCCCTGAACCTTCTCAGCAGTCCCGGAAGCTACCTCTTCAGACTTGGCTGACTTCATGGCTTCTGCCATTTCGCTGATAGCTGGGGAATACTCCCACTTGTCGCGCCGATCGTACTTCAGGAGAAAGGTGCCTCCATTGTACTGGCCTTCATGCTCGGTGAAGATGCCGAGGACGGACTCCTTGAGCCCGTCGATTTCAGTCTTCAGGAGTTTTTCCTGGCGCTTCAGTTCGGCAAATCGTTCCGCGATCTGCTTGATGTCGATAACTTGATTCATAGATACTCTACCTCTGTAAAATTTGGATTGGGGGAATTTGGATGGATTGAAATGTGGGTCGGATGTGAGACGGTTTAAGCTGCCTGCTTTGGGTAAGGCTCCTTGCCTTGTTTGAGTGCAATGTAGACTTCCCCGGTGGCCCGAGCGTCAGCCAGGGCATTGTGCGCGTTGTCGAGACAGACTCCGAAGGCCGCAGCGACGGTTTCCAACTTGTAGTTCGATAGCAGATGGAGGATCTGCGCGTAGCTCTGGGTGTCACTGACTGGGCGGGTCGCCGCCAACTCAAAACCTGCATGAGTAAGGAAGGCTAAATCGAAGGGCGCGTTGTGGAAAACAAGGCGCTCCCCCGGTTGCACGAACGCTTTGAAGGCTTCCATCACCTCGGCCTCTTCTGGCGCTTGGCGCAGCTCCTCCCAGGTCACCCCGACTAAATCGAGGATCTCCTGCTTCGGCCGCTCTGCTACCCGGATCCAACTGTCGAAATGCGCTACCTCAATTCCGTTCTCAAAGCGGACAGCAGAGATTTGGATGAGGTTGCTAAACTTCGGCGAGAAGCCGGTGGTTTCCGTGTCGATGGCGATGAAAGATTTCATGACGCTATGCCTCCTGAGGATTACGCTGCGTGGTTGATATCTTGGTCTTCGTCACCGGTCTCTTGCTCATCCAAAAGCTCGAGGCCAGCGACCTGCTCAAGATCCCTGAGGGCGCCGTTACCCGCAGCACACAGATCACCCAGCATCTGTCCTACAAGGCGGGTTAACTTTTGGATGGTCGCCTGTCGCTTATTCCAATGCTTTTGGATGGCCCGGGATTCCTTATCCAGGCAATCTTGCATCACATCAACTAAGTCGAACACGTTCCGAAACTGGCTCGCGAAATTGCGATCGCTGATAACATCAAACAGCACCTTTGCTCGGTCTTCGCGACCCAGGTTGGCGGATTTTTGATTGAAGACTTGGAGGATGACCTCTCGCAGAAAGCTACTGGCATAGACAGCCATTCCCGGCTTCACAACCCAGATATTGCCCTGCTGGAACATGTCCTTCTCTGCGTGCTCACTTGGAAACACGCGGGTGACTAACACGGCCAGATCGGCAGCCGCAGCCAGCCGGTCGAGCTCTAGCTTTTCGAGCCACGGGCTCTGCCAGGCTTTGGTATCTTTCGATTCCCAAAGGATCGCTCCGCACTGACGCCCCCTTGGATTACGAACCTGCTGCATAATGTCAGCACCCCGAGCACCGGTCTTCACGTCTTCGATTAGGTCTGACGCGAAGGCTCGATCGAGATCTTGAAAAAGAATCACTTCAGCGCTCTCTCCTTGGGCCTGCATGGACCCTTGCTCAATTTTGCGGCGCATTTCTTCCGTGCCTAATTTGAGGTCTTCGATGGTCTTGTCCTTCTTCTGCAGTTGCAGGCGGGTTTCCATTGTGAGCTCCTCACGGATCCGCTGGGTCTCTTTCTCAATTTTCTCTTCGGCCTCTTTGGCTGCTTTGAGTTCGGCCGCATTCACCGCCTGTTTTAGTGCCGCTTTCTCCTCTAGGGTGCTCTTGAACTCTGCGCGCAGCTTCTGGAGCGAGTCGTTCATCGCTTTCGCGTCTGCCTTCTGCTCAGCAAGGCTTTGAGCCTTCTCATCCAATTCCGCCCGGACCGCGGCTTCCGCTTGTGTACGCAAGGATGCGCGTTCCTTTTCGAGGGTTTTCTCCGCGGCCTTACGTGCCTCGGTGTCAGCTTGAGTTACCTTCAGTGCCATGGCTTCCTTCTCTTCGAGGAGCTCACGGTATTGAACCTGTTGCTCGGCAAATCGCTTCAGTTCCAAAGATCTTCCGTCCTCTAGCTTTTTATTTAGCTTATCTAGAAGCACGGCATTCTCACGTTCGGCATCCTTCCGGATCTGCTTTTCCATCGCCTTTACTTCGGCTTGTTGCGTGCGCCTCGTCTCGGAAACAAGGTTGTTCAGGACTTGCTCAGTGATTCCCTCCTTCAGCAGAAAGGTGTGATTGAATTTAGGGCAGGTGACCTGCGTGTCGAGAGAGATGAAAACGTTCATAAGAAGGGATCCTTTAAAGGTGGGCTGAGAGGGTGAGGGAGGGGAAGAAAGAGGTGGGCTTAAGCTGCGAGGGCTGAGGCGCTAGAGAGTGCTTCCAGCTCCTCTAGGTCTCCGATGAGATCACGAACCTCGGTGAGCTCATTTTCGAATTCGGACATATCCATCTCCACATGCAAAATTCTGCTGGAGCTGGAGGTAGCTCCAAAATCGAGTTCCTGCTGAATCAGTTCCGTGCAGGCCGCGATCTCTGCAGCGAGATAGTCTTCGAGGTGTTTGAGTTCGGCGAATGAGCGGGGGGAAGGTGCAACGAGCATAAGGTCTCCAAAGGTAAAGGGTGAATGATTCAACTATAATTGATATATGCATTAAGCATGCCAACTATTTCCATGGAGGTTGATGGATCTCCATTATCACCTGAAAATGACTATTATATGGCGTTTATAGCTGGGGCGTAAATCTGAGGGATCTACCTGCTTTGAACTGAATTCAAATATGGTTGCACTCTATGTAATAATAATTACATGCTGAGGCATGAAAATTCTATGTGCCTGGATCGGAAGAGCTGACCTTATTGCTCTGGCTTATAAACATGCCTCAGAAGAAGTGCGGACAAATGTGGCTAAGTTAGTCGGCCGCCTTCCGCTGGAAGAACATGCCGGACTCGGGCCGGTTAAAACCTTACTAGAGAGACAATCTTTCGATGAGATCCATCTCCTCCTCAGCTATCCCGAATGGCTTGCGGCCCCTTTCATTGAATTTCTGGAACGGGACGCGGCAGTTCACCATCATTCTCTTGAGAACCCAACGGATTATCCCTCAGTCTACCAGGCTGTTGACAGCACCCTGAAGAAGGTGACCACGAAGCACAGTGACGTGGACCTCTGGTTCCACCTCAGCCCTGGTACCCCGACCATGGCGGCGGTTTGGGTGTTATTGGGAAAAACGAAATACCCTGCACGATTCTGGCAAACCCACAAAGGTGCCGCCAACGAGGCAGCGGTTCCATTTGATCTCACCGTCGACGTGCTGCCCGAGGTCCTGCGCAATCCCGATCGGCATTTGCTGGATCTCGCTACTGGCAATCCTGCAGAAACTCCTGGCTTTGAAGATATCACCGGAACTAGCCAGGCAATTCGATATGCCTTCCTTAAATCGCAAAAGGCCGCGATTCGCGAAGTACCTGTCCTTATCTTTGGTGAAAGCGGTACCGGCAAAGAAATGTTCGCCGGGGCGATCCACCGCGCGAGCCGTCGTCGTGATAAAACATTCCTACCCATAAACTGTGCAGCCATTCCCAGTCAGCTCATGGAGTCGCAACTTTTCGGCCACAGGAAAGGAGCCTTTACCGGTGCGAACGACGATCATGAAGGTGCATTCTCCGTGGCAGATGGCGGCACCATCTTTCTCGACGAAGTCGGTGAGCTTCCCATGGACATCCAGGCAAAGCTCTTGCGTGTACTGCAACCGCCTCATGGCAAATCATCCTGTACGCGCCAATTCAGCCCCGTCGGTTCCACCGAAATCCTCGAGAGCGATATCCGCATTCTCGCAGCCACAAACCGCGACCTGCCCGCGATGATTCGGGAAGGCACCTTTCGGGAAGACCTATACTATCGCATCGCGGTCTTTACGATCGGACTTCCACCGCTCCGTGAGCGCCGAAAAGATATCTCTCTTATTGCCGACGTGCTGCTCGAATTAGTCAATCGCGACTTTCAGAAACAGGAACCCGGCTATGAGTCGAGAACCCTCACCGACTCCGCCGCCTCTTATCTTACAGGTTACAGCTGGCCCGGGAATGTCAGGCAGCTCAAAAACGCCCTAATTCAGGCCGCGGTCATGAGCGACTCACCTGAAATCGAACGGTATCATCTGGAAGCTGCAACCGGAGACACAATCCATGCTGAAGCCGAACCGAATCTTCCGTCTCTTGCCCCGGGCTTCCTCATCGATGAATATTTGGAATCCATCCAACGCCGTATTCTTGAGAAAGCCATGCAAGAGTCCGGCTGGGTTAAAACAAGGGCTGCTGCCATCCTGGGGATTAAAAATCACCAGACTTTGGATAACCGACTAAAGAAACTTGGAATTACCCGCCCCTGAACCGCAAACGGTTACGCTTTTTTGAGGTAGGTAATTTCAAACGGCTTGCAGGCCCGCAACGCGGGGATTCTTGAGGCTGGTGCAAGCATGTTGTTCGCATCAAACTGCTGGAAGATATCCAGTCCGCGATCCATGTTAATTTTCCAACCGTGGTCCGTTAATATGTGCCGGGCGTGAAGCTGGGACTTCGGAACGACCTCGTAAGTAAACGTGATCCCGAGATCCGGTGCGGTTGAGACGAGCATCTCAAGGCATTCCAACTGCTTCTCATGCTTTTCCTCAAGTTCATGCGCAGCCGTCTTCAGGTGAACCGCAACCTCTTCAGAAAGCGGCTTGGTTTTCGCGACCATCTCCAGAAATTCCAACAGGTTCCGGATCTGATAGACGTTCAAAATGTAGGCGTCCGTGATCGTCAACTTTTTGGCCCCCGTGATGTGCTTCCGAAATAACTTTTCGTAGGAATAGCCTCGCTGCCCCTCGGTCACCACCACTTCACCTTGCTCCGGCCCCTTTTCCGGTGCCGGCTGCGCCGTGCCGCCTCCTCCGGATTGCTCGGCTGGCAAGGCAGGCTCTTCGGCGTTCTCGGAAGGCTCAAGGAGTTGATGGTAGAGGGCAGGGTGCTCCCGCTCCTCAAGTGTCTGTACCGGTACCTCTGAACCGCCCACTGGGGCATAGCCAAAAGCGACCGGTTCAAAGGTTTCGTCAATCCGCAGGATCTGATCCTTGGTGCGCTTCCTCCCCTCGATGGCAAACTCCAGAATTTCGCGAATCTCTTCTTCGTTCGCGCCACCGCCAGGGAACAGGATTTTCATCATGCCGGAAAACGTTTTGTGGATCGCGGTCCGATCACGGGTCGAGATCTTTTCCGACAGGTCAAAAAACTCACTGTATTGATCGGAAAAATCGTGATTCCGCAGCGACCGGAGGGCCTCGGCCAGATAGTCCACCACAAAGCCATATCCGTCGCTAAACATTTCCCCGCGAATGATATCCACTTCCCAACCGGGAACAAAAAAGTGAATTCGATCCAGGAAGGCCGAATCATGGAAGGCATCCGGGAGCTCGCAGAACAAATCAGAATGCTTCAGCATATACGGCACGTTGTGACGCGTATTGCCGACAAAGGCCATGGAAGCCTCGGCTCCCAACGGCTCAATGCCTCGGTTAAACGACTTGTTCGCCATGTAGTTCTTTAAAATGTCGACTAAGTCCTTGCGTACCTTCTTCTCACGCCCCGCGAACTCATCCAACGCAATCACATCCCAATACCCCACCAAGCCAATCTTGCCAGTCGAGTTGTTCACAAACAGCTTCGGTACCGTAACATCTGCCCCCGAGATCAAAGTCGCATGCGGACTAAACTCGGAAAAGATATGCGACTTGCCGGTGCCTTTCGGTCCGAGCTCGATCAAATTAAAATTGCGTTCACAGAACGGGACCAGCCGGACTAACTGATGCAACTTGGCCCGCCGCCCAAACATCTCCGGATTGAACCCAATGCTCTGCATCAAGGCATCGATCCACTCCTCTGTGGTAAACTCAGCTCGCGTGGTTGCGTATTCCGCAAAATCAAACCCCGGCATCTGAACCGCTTTTAACTGGGTCATCACCCAGGGACTGTCCTGCTGCCCCTCCTGGAAATCATACTCCAGATCCACGATGCACCAGACTCCGCCTGTAAGCAGCTTTTCGTTCCGCTTCACTGTATCCGAGTCAATCAACACTTCCTTCAGACCCAAATTGGAGAAGCTCGCGTGATACGCATCCTTTTTGTCGTTGAGCACCACTCCGATCTTATCGATCACCTTGGCCCGACCACTCTCCTTGATCTGCATCCGCACCTTTTCCGACTGATTCCGATGCACATAATGCTTCGCCAAAATCGTCTTCACCTGGTCGATCCCGGTCCGGATCGTCGCCTCGTCGTCGGTCGCACAATATTGGCCCAACAAATATTCCAACACATAGCTCGGAACGATGGCGTTGCCTTTGACTTCCTTCACCAAATCCTTGCGTACAACAAAGCCCGTGAAGTGCTGGTTAATTTTCTTATCGAGTGGGTTCATACACATTCCTCCTACAAATCAAAATCGTTGGTAAACTTCCGTCGCACCATATAGCGGACAGACTTATAAAGTACCGGGTGAGAGGTGTTGCCATAAAACTCCTCGAGCTTTAGCAGCACCTCTTGGCCGTTCAGCGCATCCGCCTTCCGCGTCATCAAAAATTGAACTCGGGTTTCCCGCTCCCTCGGATTTTCCGACTCGAGATGGAACTCCAGATCATGGCTGTTGGAGATCAACTCTCCAGCCTCGCTGTAAATACCAGCCCGCAGGGTTCTCCCCCGGACCTTGGCAGTCGCCGGATCGCATTGGTAAAACATCACCGCCAGCTGCCCGGTACTGATTACCGAGTTTCCACCTTGCACGATATCCACCTCAACCGTGGAGACATCGGTTTTCTTGCTCTTGTTGATGCTGATCACGGGGATCACCACTTCCTGCAAAGTCGCGCCACCATGTACAAACCGGCTTCCGGAACCCTGACGCCGCAACCGATTGATCGACTTGGGAATCATTACTTCCTGCTCACCACTCAGCCCCAACTGCTTGGCGGTAAAATGATGCAGCCCCGCCTGCGGATCCAGTCCTGTCCCCACCACAAAGCGCCGGTTGCGACTTGCCACCTCGGCACCGGTGACTTCCGCCGCCAGAAAATCACTCTCGCCAATGAGCCGATCCTGATAAATAAATCCGTGATCCGCGGTCACGATCAAGTTGGTAAAGTTCGCCCGCATGAGCTGTTTCACCAGCACCACCAGCTCTTCGACCGCATCGTCCACCGCCGCACACACCCGCTGTTCCGTATCCCGCTTGTCTCCCACCGCATCGATCAAATTATGATACACATACACCACATCATGATCCCGATAGAGGGTCCGTCGGTCGGTATTGTTCATCTCACCAAACGCATCTGCCTGCACCACTGCGGCCCGCTCCTTGATGCCATCTAAAATCTTGCCCCGATCCACCGTTTTCTGTGACGCCATGCCGTCCACCAGAACTGACGAGGTGGACTTCAGCTCCAGCGCCTTGTTGGGCAACAACGCCGCCATTCCCAACTGCGTGTAACTGGGCAGCATTGACAGCATCGGCGTCACCTCCGCGGTGTACTTGTCCTCCCGACGAATCGCCGCCGCCAGATCATCTGCGATCTCATAGCGCAACGCATCAGAAACCAGCACACAGACCTTCTTGTCCTTGCGCAAAAACCGATCCACCTGCGTCGAATAGAACTCATCCTGGCGCTGCACCAAAGGCACTTCCCAACTATCCGCCGCGTCCACCAGCTCCTGCCAGCGGTCATTCACCGGCAATAGATAATTGTTCACATAGAGGTTCTCAACCTGCTCCACCAAATCCGCCATCAAGGTCGACTGCTTGGCCTCGCGCACATGAAAGATAAATTTCCGGTACAGGCGATCCAAGCGGCACCAGGATTCTGTGTACCGCTTAAAACCCTCTTCGAGGCTGTCCATCCCCAGCACCGACTCCTCCAGCCCATGAATAAATTGCGCTGCCAGGTCGATAGCCGAATACAGATGCTTAAACTCCCGGAACCAATGGGTTTGCCGCCGCTGCCGCACCCACGTCGCCACATCTCCGGCCGGCGCAGTCCGGCTCGACACCACTTCCACCAGCCCATGCAGGATTTTCAGATCAATCACCCGAAACTGATCCATCGCCAGCAGATCCCGGAAATCCCTCGGCCCCAGATCATCCTCAATCTTCAACACCTCTTCGTAGCGCAACGAAAGCGTTTCAAAACTGCTGCTAAACCGACGGCTGTCCATCCAGCGTCCCAGGAAGACCTGCGCATCCGCTTTCAGCGCGGGCGTTCCTTGCGTCCCCTCCGCGTAACAGGACTTAAACAGCTCGATGGCAAAGTCTTCCAGCCCCGGCTCCTCTGCCCGATAACCGTAACAACGTTCCAGCTGGCTCCAGAGAAATTTTTCCAAGCCGCAGCGCTCGATCAATTTCCATTTCTCGTCCCGCTCCTCCGCCAATTCTGACAACAAATGCTCCGCCACCATATCCATCCGGGGCTCGCCTCCGACCACCACCGCCAACATTTTCATCCGCACCGCCGCCTCCTTATCGTCGGGAGCGAGTAGCTCCTTCAAAGCCTGCTTGCGCTTCTCGGATTTGTAAAAGGCTTGATGACTAGCCACCAATTTAGTCATCTTGGATTGCAGATCCATCTCAGACACCCACAACGCTACCTGATCGGTGCGGAATACTTGATTCGCCAACTCCACGTCCAGCAACCAATTCGCTATGTTTTCCGGCCGCGCCCCCTCCCGGTAGACAAGAAACTTTTGCTCGGGTTCCTCCCGCAGCATCCGACGCTTTAAGCCGAACTCATTGTTCTCGAGCTCCACCTTCTCCACCCCGGCAAGCTCCACCTCCTCAAACAACTCGCGCAGCTCCCGCTTGTCATCATACCAAAAGACAATCCGGCTCCGCTCAAAAAACGTGCCCAAGGCTGCAACAATCGCCGCGCGATCACTCATATCCGCCCCCCTTGGGTTGCGGTCGAGAGGGCAGGCAAAAGGCCAGCCCAGGTAGAATGAACCGTGGCAATCCATTTGAAATTCAAGGTAGATTGAAGCATCTCCATTTACGCTTTCCCCGTGAGTCCAGTCACCTTTTTCAAGGCAGTGCCAAACTTGTTGTAGTTTACCTTCACCCCGTCATCGAGATCGATCTCCACCTTCTGCTGCGCCAAAGGATAAAGAACGTCCCGCTCAAAATCATCCAACTCCCGAAGTTGTTTTTTCAGCTTTTCAATCTCCTTTAGCGCCTTGGTCCGGTTCGTTTTCGGACCCTCGGCTCGGTCCGCCTGATCCTGCAAACTCTCCACATTAGCGCTAAGCCTGGCCTGGAATTCCAAGAGATACTTTTCGCGAATCACACTTACCGTATCCGGCTGGTAACGATGCATATAAATCAACACCTGAAACGTCCCTTTGGGACTGCTGAACAACCAGTAGATCGGCCGCTTTTTATACAGCTTGATGTGATGCTTATAGAACTCCTTAAGGAAGTAGTCGCGAATGGTCTTCCGCTTTTTGCCCGCCAAGTTGTCGGGGTAGAGACTGTTTTCCAGAAACGTGAGATTCTCTTCGTAGTGCTCGGTGCCGAAGGTGACTTTGAGAAACTCTTTGAAGCGTTC
>Ga0209186_1002056_pt1 | contig 14522 bp, 18 predicted proteins | sample SidtaG_FD_187426 | JGI IMG/M metagenome (GOLD analysis project Ga0209186, IMG submission 187426) | Marine algal microbial communities from Sidmouth, United Kingdom - Sidmouth_Male2 metaG (SPAdes) (version 2) | ecosystem: Host-associated > Algae > Red algae > Unclassified | place: Sidmouth...
CGCTGGAGCCGCCGGCTTTTGCCGAGCCCTTCCCCGCCGCGAACGTGCGGGCGGATTTCTGTCGCGGCCGGAGTTTGCCGGAGCAGTGCACCCGGGGGTTGCTGACTATGTTCCCCCCGGTCGGGGCGGACATCTGGGATGCCTCGCCCGTCGTGGCTGTGATCGCCCTCGCCGAAGTCTTGGCGAGAGTCAGTCGTCGAATATCTACCTTGGCGGTTGACGTCCAACAAGCGGGGCAGCCGGCTTTGGCCCAACGCCTCTATAATGACTTTTCGGGGCGGGCGCTCGGGAACCAACTGCGGGTCCAGCTGTCGACTACTCTGTCGCAGCTGCCCACGTATGGGTCGGGGAGTGGGTCCACGCCTCACTCGGTGTCGAACCCCCCCCCCATCGTCAGGCGGCAACGACCCAAGTGGTGGAGTCGCCCCGCCGTCCAGGCAGCAGTGGCACAACGCTCCCAACTATGGGCGGGCGCCGACGCCTCCGCCGCAGAACTATGGGCCCGCCGGGGGGTACGGCCACTATGCCGGCGCCCCTGCGAGTGGGAGTTATGCCCCGCCGGTGCCGTACTACCCCAACGGGCCGCTGTACCGCCCCGAGAGCCCTTGTTCTTGGGGTGGACCCGCTGATAACGACTCACATCAGGGGGGCGGCCACAACAGTGAAAACCGCCCCGACATGCAGTCGTGAGAGGAGGTGGGTGGCCTAAGGCCAGGTAAGGGAGGGCCTTGGGGTCTCATGTTAGTAGTCGTCCATGATTGGGTGGGGTTTCTTGCTTGTTGACAGTCATAGGATACCATCATGCTACATTCAGACCAACTTGTGTCTTGCTTGGGTCCCACTCCGACCTGGTGTTGAGACCATATAGTCGGGCTCGCTTCACTGTGGAGTCCACGAGAGTTTGTCGACGCCACGTCTTTGCCGCACGGCTAGTTGATGCCGTTGGCAGTACTGTCGGACCTTCTCAGTCGGAAGGTCCTCGACATACTCCCAGGCGTCTTCCGTTGGTCCATACCCGAACCAGCGGACCTTGAGCAAAAGGCGTCCGTTGTCATCATACCCCTGTCCGACAAAGTGGTCGAAGACAGCCTCCATCGTCTTCTCACTCGAAGACGGGAGGGCAGGTACAAGCCATGCCTTAAGGGCGCATTCCCACGCCGGATCACCCTCCGGTGGTTCCGGCGCCAGTGTGGCGTGGATACCGTTTATGGTACGGATCCCATCGGTACTTTCGATGGTGAGACGACGGCCATCAGTCTTGCGTACCTGATACGGCCCCTTTGTCTGAAAGATGAGCTTACCTCCCTGGTTCTCGTGTGAACTTAGGAAAACCCAGTCTCCGACTCGGAGAGCTTCTCGCCGGCTCTTGACTCGTTTGTCAAAGTGCCGTTTATAGCGGGCCTGGGCCTTGTCCATTGACTTCTGGACAAGAGGGATCATCTCGTCTAAGCGCATGCGGAAATTCTCGCGCGCTTGACGGGGTGTCGAGGGAAGGGCCTCGTCACCCGTGCCTCGGGTAAGGCGCTCGATAGCCACCGGGCTGAGTTTCCGGGGGCACACAGAGGAGAAGGGCGCTTCTCCTGTGCTACTGTGCACTTGAGAGTTGTAGGCGGTGACCAGTAGGCTCACATACCTGGCCCAGGTTACGACATATTCACTTACATAATGCCGGAGTTGTTGTTCCAGCGTCTCGTTGAAGCGTTCCACTTGGCCAATTGTCTGTGGATGGTAAGGCGTAGCGTAAGTAGTACTTACGCCCAACATTTGTAAGACTCCTTGGTAAAGTACGGATGCAAATTGCTGTCCGTTATCTGACACAGTCGAGTCAGGTATACCGTAACTGGCCATCCGAACATCAATGAAGGCACTGAGAACATCCAGTGCCGTCACATCTCGAAGGGGTACTACCCTAGTTAACTTCAAGAAGCGGTCGCACATGACCGAGAGGTACTCATATCGCTCTGGAGTTCGGGGGAGAGGACCAAGGAGGTCTATTGAAACTGCCTCGAAGGGTTCCGTAGCCGGGACCAACCTCATAGCAGAGGAACTTCGAACCTCCATCAACCGGTTCTTTGCGCAAGTGGCGCAGGCCGCGACCCAACCGAACACATCGGCTGCGAGCGAAGGCCAGTAGTACCTTCGTCGTAGGGTCCGATACATCTTGGTCTCCCCCGTGTGACCGCCTAAGGGGGAAGAGTGTTCCCTCTCAAGTACGTCAGCTACGAGGGAGCGGGGCACAACCACTTGTTGTGTTCCCTCTTGTTGGCCATGACGGCAGAATATGCCGCCGCCCTTCTCATAGAACCGAGGTCGGTCCGTGGTGTCCATATCCTAACGGATCTCGTGGCAGAAACTATCGGCCAAATGCTCTTTGGCTAACACAGCCATCGAGATGGGTACTTGTCCCTTGTTCTCGGGTCGGCGGGGTTCCAACACGGCTCCCGACCGCGTAGTCACCCCGACCACGGGGATGTCTTCGGGGATCGGTGTAGCATCCAATCCCTCCGTCGGCATGCGGGAGATTGCATCCGCTATGGCATGTTGTCGCCCAAGCTTGTACTCAACGTCATGGTCAAACTCGGCTAGGCGTATCCGCTATCGATTTTGGCGGTTGTTAGTACATGCTGTGGTGGTGAGTATCCACTCCAGAGCCTTATGGTCACACCGGACGAAGAACCGGGTACCTTCGATGTAGGGGCGCAGTGACGTTATCACCCACACAACGCCAAGACCTTCTATTTCGGTCACGGTGTAGTTCTGCTCAGCGGGTTCTAGTCCCCGGCTGAAGTAGCCGACGGGGGGGTACTCCCCCGCGGGTTGCTCCTGCAGCAGAGCACAACCAAGTTGGTCGTGGCTCGCATCAACGTCAATGATATAATTCCCCTCCCTTCGAGGTAGTGCCAAAATGGGAGGGTTACACAGTTGTTCGCGCAGTTGGTCGAACGCGGCCTGCTCCTCCACAGTCGGAGGGCACAGTTTCTTGGGTTGCGAGGAGCTCACAAACTGATTCAGGGGCTTCGCGACCTTGGCGAAGTCAGCCGTGAAACGTAGATATACGTTACACATACCCAGGAAGCTGCGCAGCTGCGTTTTTGTCTTCGGGTATATGGCCTTCCTGATAGCCTTCAGGTTTTTCTTATTCACACTGATGCGCCCCGGTCGTATGTCATGACCGAGGTACTCCACCTCATTACTAAAGAGGTGACACTTCTTTGCCTAGAGGGTGACACCGTTCTCACCCACCAAGGTGAACACCTTCTCCAAGTGGGAGAGGTGTGACTCCGCGTCAGCGAAGTAAACGATGATGTCGTCTAAGTAGACGAGGACATACTGCCACTTTACTCCGGCCAGTATCATGTCAATAGCGCGCTGGAAAGTGGCAGGCGCATTGCACAGTCCAAAGGGGAGACGTGTACACTGGTACGTCCCCACATGAGTCGTGAAGGAGGTCAAGTGCTTATCCTCCTCAGCGACAGGTATCTGCCAGCATCCCGCGTTGCAGTTCAACGTCGAGAAAAGCCTGGCGTCTCCCAAGGAATCCAAACAGTCATCCATCTTTGGGAGCGGATACTTATCACGCACCCTTTTATCGTTGAGTTGACGATATTCCATGCAAAAACGGGTGGACCCATCAGGCTTCGGCACAAGAACAACCGGACTGGCCCACTCGCTAGTGCTGTGTTCAATCACGTCCAGATTAAGCATTTTGTCCACTTGCTCGCCGACGAGTTGTCGGGTTCGGGGACCCATGCGGTATGGATGTAGCCGCACTGGTTTGGCACCAGGCTTTAGTCTCATCCGGTGTTCCGTCGCCTTGATGGTGCCAAGGGACCCATCCCACAACCCATGGAGTGGGTCAATCAGCGCCTTGCGACGTCCACGGAGAGTGTCCGGGACGTTCTCTTCGGCAATAGGGGGATCATTCTCCGGGTTCCCCACTGGTTTTGACGACGCCACCGGTACTGTCGGGGCGTCTTCGTGGAGGAACTTTCCCCACTGCCACGGCGTCACGAAGGTGATGTTACCTTCGTACCCCTCGATTGTGCCGAGAGAAATACCCTTGGGAAGACGGAGTTTGTTCGTCACGGTGTGGATTATCTCTAGCCACCACGGCTCACCTGTCTTACAAGTCATGGTGGCCGGAGCGACATGCAGTCTATGTCGTTCAAACACCCGCTGCCTCTGAGTGAACAGGCCGCTTCCTGGGAAGGCGGTTTGCACTTTCACGTAGCCTTTTGACTTGGGCTCGATGACTGTTTGCTGTGCCATTTGCACCTTTGCTTTTTCTTTAGAGGAACAGTCGCACGGCGTCGCACTTGATGTCGTCACCGGGGAAACACTCTTACCCCGGCGGAGCATAGGAACACGGCACCCATCATTCAGTTGGATGAAGTTCCGGGGTCCCGAAATGATTGGGACATGGGCATCCGAGTATGGGGTACCCAAGAGTAAGGGCACCGACATGCCTTGAACGACGCCCAACGAGTGCGTCGTCTCATACGTACCGATGCGCACTTGTAGAGTAACAAGGCCCGTGATGGGACGGATATTCTCATTCACATCGAGCATGTTGGGTGTGGACTTCTCAAGTGGAGAAACCGTCACCTCCTTCGGGAGAACGTCTGCCCAAATCAAGGACACGCCAGACCCGGCGTCGATTATGGCCCGGGTTGCCAAGAGGTACGCGTCCTGCATCCATACTCTGGTTGCAACTTGATAGCTGCTTCCCGTCAGGATCGCCACGACTTTGCTGCGATCCACGCCCTTCGGGATTGGCATGTCCCGAGGGCGTATTCCCTTAGGACGTCGCAGGAGCGTGACTTTGCTCTTGCGTCGCGGCCCCTGCTGACCCACTGGGGACGTCGGGGATTCATCCATCCCAGCGGCTACGCGTTTCCCTCGTCCGACTCCGAGGAGGATGCCGCGAGCTTGTCTTCCTGGGGCTTCGGTTCCCCTTCCTCAAGGGGTGACTCACTCCCACTTGAGGACTCATTGTCGCCGGCTACTGCGACAACAGGAGGCGCAGTCGGCCTCGTACTCTTTTGGAATCGGGCAGGACGAGACTTGTCCTTGGCCCATCGACTGTTCTGTGCGAGTCGCGCACGGAGACGCGGGTCCAACTCGGGACACTCTTCCGCCCAATGGCCTGTCTGGTTACACTGCCAGCACGGGAAGCTTTCAGCCTTCCCACTCCCGCTTCTTTCGGGTGGGGTCGTTGTGGCCACGCTCTGCTCGACTGATTCCAAGCGAGTTGTTCTCGGACGGACCGGGTACCGGGGTGTTGCTAGAGCCCGTGCTTGTCGACGGAGGCAATTTGCCTCCGCGAGCTTAGCGGCCTCTTCGGCTCGCTCTCTCTGTTGTGCCGCTTGCATCCAGCGGTACTCATCGCCTCGAGTTTAGGCGATGCGGGACAGCTCCGCCAATGTCATCCCTGGTTTATTGCGTTCGCGTAAGGTAGCACGAACCACAGGGAGAACGCCTTCGACATAACGTCCCTCGAGGGCTCCGGTCGACTGGAGGAACCCGCATGAGGTGTTCAATACTCTGAGACGTTCAGCGTATGACATCGCATCTTCTTTCTCTTCCTGCCGCGCCTGGTGGAACTGCCCCACGAGGCCGGCTACGGTTGATATTTCTGCACGCATACGGATGACCCAGCTGACCAGCTCCAAGTAGGAGCTGACCTCTCCTGGGTTTCCGCCACGTCGAGTTGGCATGACGGCCATTATCTCGGAGCGAAGTGCTTCCAAGGTAAAATCTTGTATCATATAGAAGCCTCTCCTTCCGAGACGTCATGATCGTCGCACGCCTTGCAAAACTTACGCAAGAACTGGAAGACTATATCCGGCGGGTCACCATTCCATTCCGAGCGGTGACCAAAAAGTGCATGACATCCTTCTTGAGCCGCCCCATAGTATGGGCGTGCTCCCCTGTGTAAGAGTCCGATTTTTTCTTCAACGCGTAAGTCTCGCAATCAAGCAAATCCTGATAGTGGGGATTGTTGACTGTGAGCTTGTCTGGAACAACTCGTATCAGCCCTGTTAGGCGCTCCTCTGAGCGATCACGCCACGGCAATGAGTCTCGCCGAGCCCATCCAGATGCATCCACTGGGCGGTGCCGGGGAGTAACCCGTGGCGTTCGCCATTGGCTGCCACCGCGCGGAGAATCGCCGCTGAAAAAGTCGCCATCAGACGATTGCGACGCGTAGTGCAGTCGTCGGCGGGACTGAGTGTGCCGACGTCGTCGAGGGTCGGGGCGCGGCATGGGGCTCCGGACCGAACCGGGCGTAACCGGTAGTGAACGGGCAATCTCGGACCGTACCGCCTCAGCGATGGCGTCCTGCAACTCAGGACCCGCGCTGAATAATCCACCCAACGAGCCGCGGGGAGCACGACTAGAGCTCCCACCCGCGGGCTCGTTTCCCAGCCGGGGCACCGACTCACCGACCGCAACTCGGGACGTACCGTCCGTCGTCCCAGCTACGTGCGACAGTCTCGTGCCGAAGGGAGTGTTGGCATCCGACGGGGGTTCCACGGTGTGACTACGAACCGTGGTCGCCCCAGCCGGAGGGTGAACTCCACCCGCTCCGTCGGAGAAGGCCGGAGGAAGAAACAAGCAGCCATGTCCGGCTCCGCCCACATCTCCGCTTCCTGGGGTACGTGGGACTACACGACCATCCACTGGTGGTGTGCGTCCAGGGGGGAGCGAAGCCGTGCTACCCCTCTCTCTAACCCAATCAGAGTGCGCGGAGGGGTTTCCCCCCTCCCCTCCTGACATCGGGTAACCGAGTAGGCTCACAAATCAAACGTTGCGGGATTGCAACGGAGGAACAAAGATCGCTAGGGGAAGAAGGTCAACTCGACCACCTCGCGTCGCCAGCACGAAGGCAGCAAAGTGTGCTCCTTCCCCTGCTGCTCCACCAAATGTGGTACCACAGTCAGGCCGACCCCACTCGGGCGGCCTTCCCGACCGGGCACCCGGTAGTGTCGTCAAAGACCCCGGAATCAAGCGCCAAGACGCACACACACAACTGGTGTGGGCGGCAAATACAAGCCGCAAACACGACACAGCGTTGTGAGGCTCAACGTTTACTTTCCTCCCCCGGGGTTCGGGACTGCTCTGCTGTCCCGCTCAGATATACCCACCGGTCCTCTTCCCTCAACCCTCAGGGGGACCCTCGCAAGTGGGCCAAAAACAGGGGTCAAACGCGGGCCACACCCGCCGCCGGGGGTGTGCCCAAGAACCAATCGAAACACGCCAACAAAATCCCCGAGGCGAGGGTGAGATGCACTGAGAACATTAGATATGACTCCTCACAACGAAAAGAACGAATCAGGGATACGGACATAACTCAGAGGACCGTACAGTGGTATTTCCGGGAATCACAAGTGGATCATCCCAACCACGATCCGATCGCGCCGAGTGGGTCTCGTGATCGGTAGGAATTTGCTTAGTCCAGCTGATCCCGGTAACCAGGAATCTCAGCCTTACTTCGGCGAGCTCCGGGCAAGACCGGCCCCAACGGCGTGTCCGCCAGTGGGCCTTCCACTTAATGGCCCCATGAGCTGTCACGTCTAGATGGCCTCCGTGTGGCCATGCTGCCACAGGAACCTGTCGGCCCCGAGAGAGTGACGGACGGCAGCCGGGCACGCACGCCACCCCACGACACCCACGGGACACCGAAGGGTCGTGACGAGGCGCCGGTTGGGGGACCGCCTAGGCTGGCCCGGGACAGTCCACGCTGAGAAGGGAGCTATGTCGAATGATGCAGCCCGGTCCACGCCCCTTGGCCGGCCAGGAGATCGATGGAGCGCCGCGCGTCGCGAACGACGTGTCACGCCCCTGTTCGGACAGAGGGTGCTGTCTTTGCCGGTTGGGATCTGGATTGATTGTGGGTCGCTCGCATTTATATCTCAATTGCTTGAATTATCTGCTCTACAGTAAGGGTGTCCAGTTTTAAGGATCCCCAGATCTTCCTATGGGGAGGCAACTGCGCGGGATTGGGGCCATTTGGGCCCGCTTTCTCGGATAGGTTCAGGGGACAGCAAGGCGCCCGTGGCCCGGCTTCCCCACAAAAAAGAGCTGCGTTCTGGCCTCCTTCCTCCCTCTTTGCGCCTTCGGGTGTTTTTCTAGGTGACCATGTCACCGTGCGAGGTTAGAACAAGGGTGTGCGGGTGGGTTCCCTCAGTTGGGCAGGTGTCCCTACCTGTTTCTGTGGGCTGCTGTGACACGGCATTTTATGCGATAGTTACAAGAACAAGGGACTACATGACCCCCATACAGAAGTGCTTGTCCAAGGCTTAGTCAAACATGCCGATGTCTGCATAATTACTCGAGGAAGTATCCTTTAACTCCGTGTCATCTCCGACGTACCTGCGCCGGCTTGAGGGGCTGCCTCAAAACTCCCCCCAGAGCCGCACAGACCGCGCCGTGCACTCTCAAAGGCGGACACAGCCCGTCCCAACCAGCGCGAGATCTCCCGCCAGAATCCCCGGTAGCGAAAACGCTCCAGTAGATCCCCAGGTCCCAGGTGTTCCCACTGCAAAATTGACCACCGAAGAAAACGACAAAATCACCATCGACGTGAAGCAGACGTCAAAATGCGTACAGTGCAGTACATGTCGCCTCGAAGAGAGAATATCCTGCGCGTCGGCCGCCCGTAACAGTGTGGTTGGAGCCCGGCGCATCGATTTGGTCAAAAGCGGATTGACCCGTCGGAGCAGTACGCCTTTTGCCCCGGATAAAATCGAACAGGCATCGCAAAAACGTGAAATCATCAGAAGTCACAGTCGACGTAACACAGACGCCGAGAGGAGTACAGCGCACTCCGTGCCGCCTCGACCGGACACGACCCGGCTCGTCGGCGGCTGTCAAAGTGTGATCGGAAGCCCGTTCATCGACTGAACCAAGTTCCACTCGGGCCCGACCAGCCGACTTGGCCCGACGCTGGAGGCCTGCAGCTTCAGTGCCATAACAGCAAAAATCAACTTCCACCAAAATCATCTAGACCCGTCGGAGAAATAGGCTTACTGCTCCTGGCCGAAATCGACTTGCACAAAAATCGACAACGGCGACCACCGCGAACCCGCGGCTGCAATACTGGAAGTTCCCAGAGGCGCTGCCGCGGCCGAGGACGGTCCTAACCGGCCGTCCCCCGAGTCGGAGCCATGCGCAACTGTGGACCATTGCCGGCTCCAAGCGGTTGGACGGTAGCGCCCCCGTCCACGGCCGAGACCGCCCCGCAGCAATTTCGATGGAGGTCGTTTCCGCGAATCCGGGGCTGAGCCACTGGAAGTCTCCAGTGGCGCGATGGCGCCTCAGCACTTTCCCTACGGGGGGTAGCCTAGCTCGGCTTCAGGCGCAACCGCGCTCGGGTCCTCACCATCCCCTATGGCAGCCCGGAAAGCCGCGAAGGACGGTGACGGCAGCGGCTTTGTGAGCCCGTCCGCAGGCATTTCTGCGCTCGGGAGGAAGTAGAAGGCCACATCCCCCCGCGCCTGGTAGTCGCGAATCATGTGTTCAGCGACGTCGACATGCCTGATTCGGCCTGTCGCCGCGGGGTTGTTGACCAGCGCGAGGCACGATTGGTTTTCCTCCCCCATCGCCACGGCCCCGCCATAAAAGTCTAGCGCCATAGCAGCTTGCGAAGCCATAGCGCCTGCTTATCCATCGCGAAGGCCACGGTCTTGGCCTCGGCCGTCGACATCGCTTCCGTGGCCTGGCGCTTACTCGCACACCATATGGACACGCCGTTGAACGTTATGACAAAGCCTGTTATTGAGAGGCTGCCGTCGGTGTCGCCCACCCAATCGGCGACGATGTACCCTTGCACCGCCTTCTTTCCGCCAAACATCACACCAAGGTGCTTAGAACCGCTGAGTTAGCGCAGCACACTCTTGGCCGCGCTCAAATGGTCTCGCTCAGCGCATGAAATGAGACGCGAGAGCACGCCCAAGGAAAAGGCAATGTCCGGCGTCGTAGTCGTCGAAACTTATCGAAGAAAGACCACCAGCGACGTCTACCGGCTGTTGTCGGTAAGAAGCCTCTCTCCCGTCTTGCTCAGGTGGACGCCCGACGCCATCGTCGTCTTTCTGTGCGTGCACGTGTCCATTCCAAATGCCTGGAGCAGCGCCATGATGTGGCCCGGGTTACTCAGCGTGAGTGTTCTGGCCCCTTTATCGCGCATTACATTCATTACAATACGGTGTGTGACCGCCTCCATGTTGCGCACGTCGAACTTGTCTGAGACGCCACGCTTGATGGCCTCCACGGCAGCAAATCTTTCTCCCGCCACGATCAATTCGTCGACGTAAACGAGTATGCAGACGCGTCCGTGCACAGGGCTGGGCCACTCGTACAGGCACGGCTCTATCGTAGATCGTGCAGCACGCAATTGCTCGACCTCTCGTTGAGCTACATGCCCCACAGCCGTCCTGCGTTGCTGCTCCCTTACATGGCCAGGCTGAGCCGGCGCACTTCGACAGGCTCCGCTGTCTATACACCGGCAGAGAGCTTGATGTCCATCTCTTTGTCAATTTTCGCGTTCAGGAAGGCTGTTTTGGAGTCCACGTTGTGGACCTTCCACCCGTTGGATGCCACTACGGCGCAAATTGCACGTGACGTCGACGCGTTGGGTACACGCGCCCACTTCTCTTCGAGGTCAAGCATTGGAACTTCTTTGAGACCTTGGGTCAACAGCCGCACCTCGTGGCGCGTCTTCTTTCCTTCCGCGTCGTGCTTGATGGCGAGCACGGCACGCGTTTTGACGGCCTTGTGCTTCATGGTAGTCACCTTCGTCTTGGACCAGCTGCCGAGCTTCTTATTGGCCAATACCTCCTCCTAAATGGCCGTCTTCAACATCGGCCAGGCAATGCAGTCGGCAAGCGCTCTTCTTTCGACTGAAGAATGGACTCCTAAGCCGACATTAGGTATATGGGAGGTGCAGTGAACCTCGCCATCAAAGCCCACGGGGTATAGCCCCGTCGGAACGCCCAGCACAGGATGCGGAGCGCAACACAGGAAAAACAACACTAACGCTCGCACTACCGGGCGCGAAGCGCACCATATCGACGGAAGTAACGCAAACGCAACGCTGATTTATGAGAATACGCACAATGACCCCAAAGAATACACTCACATGCTTTCATAAACTAGACGCAGGACGAGCACAATACCGACTCCCGTGCGCTAGCATGGGGGGACCGGTGCCCAATGGGCCACGGTCTCAGGCCCAGGCCTCTAGTTGCCCCTGCCCCGCATCTTCGACTACCCTTGCACTGGAAGAGGACCCCCGCCTTTCTTGGGCGGAAGCAGGGAAGTCACGAAAACTTCCTAGATTTCAGGATTGTCTCAAAATCTGCACCTCGGGACTTATCCCACGAAGTTTCCATGTTACCGCAAAGAATTCCGGTGGCATTTTATCCCCGGTCGAGATCATATCTCGGTCCGGCTTACGCTCGGATTGCGGAAGCTTCCACAAGCTTCTCGGTCCCGCCAGAGGGCCCGGATTCCTGACGACGTGTGTCTCCCTCGGCCGTCTCAGACACCTCTAGAGGGGCCTGGTCGGGTGCTCCTCACCCCGCTCCCCTCTAGAGGGGTCGTCTCGTGCGTGGCCCTCGGGCTCCGTGGACACCCGCCCGAAAGGGGCTGTCCCACACAACCCCCCTGGAGGGGTGTTTCGAGAGTGGTCACGACCCGTCCGAGGCTCATGAAGAGGCCCGTGTCACCCCTGACAGAGGGCTTCCCCTACATATCTCCGACCTTAGGGCCCGCGTCTCGCGGGACCGGGGCCGCTGCCCCGCCAACCCCCCCTAGGCCACGCGGGGAATCCCCGCCCTGTGACTTCCTGTCAGTGTGCCCCTGGGGGCCCGCTCCCGGGCGCCATGCGGCGTGGGAGGGAGGGGTTCAGCGAGGCAGGGAAGCCTCGGGTCCGTCCCATAATGCGGACACCGCCAGCTGTGACCAGATGGTTTCAGTCACCTGGCGGCACCCGTGTTGTCACCCGGGAGGACCTCACCGTCCGGCGCGATCGGGTTCTCGCTGTGTCCCAAGTAGTTCATTCACCCCACCCTAAGGTGGGGCGTCCTTAAATCTCCCGGTTCCCCGCCGCTCGAGGCGGGATGGCGTTTTGTGCGGCGCCCGACGCTACGGTCGCCATGGCGGTCCATCGGGAAGCCGAGGGCGCGGGCGCTTTTTGCGGCCCCGAGGAGGACATCCACGACGACGTGCTATCCAACCTCCTGTCGGCCTCGTGGCCGACCCCTGCGGTCGTGGACGACAAGTATGGGCGTTTCCCTTAGAACCTCATAGGTAGGTCGATTATCGAACAGCGCCTCGACGCTCTTGACAGTCGTCGTATGATGTCCATAGGGACGACCATCCAGGGGATGTATGAGTACCTCTAAGCCGTCCCCTTGGGGACGGCGACGGACTTCCCCTTCCTCCGCAGTCGGGAAGTCTGGCGGGTATGCCAAGTGCTTAGGCACTTGGCTATTTGCGACATCCCCCCCGAGGTGGGGGAAAAGCCCCACCTCTCTTCGGAGTATTATCCTGCATCTCCTATTAGCTTTCAAGAGGTGCACCGCGGAATTCATGAGCCGGGTGCGATGGGGCAGTGGACGGTTCGCACCTCGCTTCACCTTCGCACGCTGTATGAACAGCGTGAGGTGCGCGACGTACCCGTGGTACGCTGCAAGGCTCTGTATCCTACCACACCAGAGTGGTGGGAGCACGTGGAAGGACACCGGGGCGTGGCCGCGCGGGTGCCCCAGATGGTGGCACTCCAGGGGTGTCAGCTCATGGGGGAGCCCCTTGAGGGTCCCTATCACCTGATGTTGGCAGCCCTTTGGGCCTTTGAGGTGGCGGATGTCTTCCCAGGAGGCATTCGCCACTATGGACACCTCTGGCGTCTGCCTCTGGCTGTACTGTCGGCTTTTTCCGACCTGACGCCCGAGCGCTTGTGCTCGGCAGACCCCTCGGCCCCACCTGTTCTTGAGGCCGGGCTTGAGCGCCTCCAATATTTCGAGGAGTGGGCGGCACATGTGTGGCTGCAGTGGCTAGGGGGACCCCGAGGGGTCTTCCGTTGCGCCAAGACGTTGCATGACGAGGGGACCTTGGTCCTCTTGGAGGCTCTGGGGGATCCCCGTCTCGCTTATGGGGGGGATGGCAACGCCGGCCTCCGCATCCAACGCTTGGATCGGGGCTTGGCTGACGCTGCGTCGGCCTGTGTAGGCCTCGTGGTGGCTCCCGAGCCGCCGTCGGCTCAGCCGCTTCGGCCTCCGCCCCCGTCGCCGTGAGGCCGCCCCTGTGGTCCGCGGTGTCACGCCCGGACTATCTGCACCGCGATCCCGGCCAACATGTGCGGACCCGTCGTGTCAACCCCCTTGGGGGAGCTGTGCGACGATTACTTCTCTTTGGGGACCCCCGGGTCCACATCTGGGGCCCATTTTTCTTTTCTCTTGGGAGGTGTCGGCCCAGTTGGGGAGCCCTCACCTCTTCAACCCGACCATATGGTCGGGTTTGCGGTGTTCCCTAGAGGAATTCCCCTCCATTCTCAATAATGGGGTGGACCATACCCTTGTCATGGTGATGAGGCGCAACTTAGTGCGGCTGCGCAATGAAGTTGCTGCGATTGTGTCCCGTCCCCTGTGAAAACCAGACGTCAAGCGCCTGTACCATCTTGGTCCAGCCGAGAAGCTCCGCCATTTTCTGACGGAGGAGTCCGGTACCGCCGTGGCGGACACCAGCACAGTCGTGGCCGAGTGGTCGCTCCGGCACATGGCCGGCTCGTCGGCGCCACCCCGAGCGATGGCTCTGCGTGCGGCGCCTCGACGTCCGCTGTCTCCTCCCCCGCCCCACTTTGGGGCGAGCGCCAGTTCGTCGTCTCAAGCCGTTCATAGGTGTGAAGTGTGCTTCCGCAGTCCCCCAGGGACAGGTGGCTCTTGCGTATATCGTAAGTCGCTGTATTTGTCTGGTGCCACTGCATGTACGTGTTTGTAAATCTTTTGGCGGGGACCCTTCAGGGGTTGAGCTCCGGGGGAGAATTTTGTGGGGAGCGGCGTCTTGACTGTGAGGCTGTGGGCGCCCTCCGGATGTGCGGGAGCTGCCCTGGGAGGGGCCGAGCGGGCCTTGTGGGCCAGGCCATTGGGGGTGCCTGGGAAGGCGGTGCGGCCGAGGTGGCCTGCGGGATATCAGGCGCGCCTGCGCAGGCCTGGGAGCGCCGTGCATAGTAAAATAACGCACCCACTCAACATCATCGACTTCACAGGTCATGGGCCCAGTGTCGCTGCTGGTCATCTGTGTGTTTGCTCTCTCGTTTGCGGGACGGCGCTGGTCGAAGTGCTGTGTGTTCCGGCGTCGGACAGGCGGGTATAGCCTCCCACGTCTGTAGCGGTTCACGGCACCACCACGTTGGTTCGTCGTCCAGCCGAAGTGACCTCTTGATCAGCTCGGTCCGTCGAAGGAACTGCCCCGGAAATCGACCCACAGCCCAGCCTTCCCCCAACGGGAGGAGAGGATCACGG
>Ga0209186_1002061_pt1 | contig 14508 bp, 16 predicted proteins | sample SidtaG_FD_187426 | JGI IMG/M metagenome (GOLD analysis project Ga0209186, IMG submission 187426) | Marine algal microbial communities from Sidmouth, United Kingdom - Sidmouth_Male2 metaG (SPAdes) (version 2) | ecosystem: Host-associated > Algae > Red algae > Unclassified | place: Sidmouth...
TGGGGGGGGGGGGGCAGGCTCAGCGTGGGCATCGCGACGACCGGATCTGTCGACAGGAATAGATTGACGAGAGAATAGTGAATCATACGTCAATTGAGTGGTGGTGCAAAACCCCGCTGAGGGCGCTATCGAGTGGACATAGAATTTGGGCAGATGAAGCGTGAACATCTGAACTCAGTCGTCAGCCACTCGCTGCGGGAGATGGCGCGACGCGTGCCAGTGGCGTGCATCAAAACAACTCCTTAACCACACAACGTCCTCCCGCGCCCCCCACCCACCCCATCATCTGCTCGACACCCGAGCCTCCGAGAGCGCGGCACGCAAGATCCCACCACCTTGCGCCACCGACGACTGCAACATCACAAACACCCGACCAAGTATCCGTCGCCAGCCGCCCATTCCCTCTCCCCTCCCGCCCCCAGCTTGCGTGCATCCCCGCTCCCCGACCAAAAAGGTGTGCGAAAATGCGCGCTGCTTGTATGTGACACCCGCTGAATTTTCCTTCACCGCCGCCACTGAGACCACCTTCTTCTGCGCCTCCCTTTACCCCGCGTCGCCGCCCGATGACGAGCCCGACGCGTAGGAGGAGGCTGCTGGCGTAGAAGGTGCCGACGACGGGGGGCTCGCCAGCGGGGGCTCCTCTTCCTGTTGACCGCATCCGTACAAGCACGGCTTCCGGGAGAAGTAAAAGTGCCGAAAGTTGTAGCCGTCCGGCAGCGGGTAGGTGCAGGTGGTGCGCGCCTGCGCGTGCACATTGTGGCGTATTGTGTGCAGCTTCATGATGCACATGAAATGCCCTTGGCCGCTCGCCCGCAGCGTCCTCATCATTGCCGAGATGAGCGAGTTCCACTGCTCGTGAGCGACCGTATTCTTGCCGTCGAGCGGACCGTATGAGCGGGGGTTGTATATATCGCTGCAGACGCGGTTGAAAATATGTAACAGGTCGGAGATGATCACCACCGAAGCCACAAGAACAGGTCGTTTTCTCACGGCACTACGCAATGCTCCACAACCAAAGTCGTAGGTGATAAATTGGGGTAACAGAGCAAAGCGGGTGATGATGGAATTCAACAATGCGTCCGGCCCCTTTCACTTCTCCAGGACGACAAAGTCGATGAGCTTCGCGTGGGAGCAAGCACAGCAAATCGTGAATGTACCAGGGGAAAAGAACTTACGGACGGACTGGTAGTGCTCAGCGCACATACCCAGCTCCTGCTTCTCCCCCGCCGCAGAGGGGCCCGGACGGCACTGACGCACCCTCGGGAAGAAGCAGCGGGTGACCATCGGCTCGTCTGATGCGTGTGGGAAGCGCTCCCGGAATTTCGCCAGCAGCTCTTCCGGCGACAACGACGGGTCCAGCCACTCCTCCCCAAACTCCAGCGCCCACCTGTCGCCCTTCTCCTCCTCCCTTTGTCCATGGAAGTCTTCGACCGTGTCGCACACGTTACCCAGCACCGCCCCCACTGGCTTTCTGAAGGACGCGTACACCGTCCCGTTGAAGCGCAACGCCAACAGGTACGCCATATCCAGCCGCTGTTCGTGCGTGGCCCGCACCGTGGCCGCAGCCAGCGTTAGACTCGCGTGTGGGAGGGGATCACCGTCTGGAGGGGGGCGGGCCCGAGCCACTGGGTCGCACGCCGAGGAGAACATAAAGTCAACCCCGGTCGCCGCCTCGGCGTCGGCGGCGGCGGCTGCCAGGTCGTCCACGTTGGTGGATAGGTCGTCAGCGACGCCCCTCAGGGTGGCGATGGGGCCCGGCTTGACCGCGTTTACGGCCGCGTCAGTTGCCACAGCAACGCAAAAAGACACGATGGGCTTGAACTGGTCGGTCCCCATCGCCTTGATGTATAGCTGCAAGCAGCGGGGGTCAGACGGCTTGGAGACAGTCACCTGCTCGTGGCGCCGCCTCGCCGCCGCCGCCTCCAGACTGGCGCGCACAGCAGCAGCCGGAAGCTTCCCGTTGCCACGCTGGCTTGAGGCGAGGACACTCCGGCGGCCTCGACGTGGGGGCGGCGGTGGAGGCGGTGCAGCTTGACCTTCCGACGACGCGCTGTCGGAGCCCCCGTCGCTCTCACCGCTGTCATTGGCCGCACCACGCCCAAATGCACCAGCGGCTGCCGGCGGAGCAGCGGGTGGAGCGACACCATTGAGCCCGGAACGCACGTGGGCGAGCGTCGCCACGTCGCTCGCGATGCGCGACGCCGGTCGAGAGTTGGCAGTCTCAGTGGTCAACACGTGCCAGATGCGCTTGATGATTGCACGAGCGAGCTCGACCACGGCCTTGTCCAGGTCCCACACGCGGTCGAGAAGTGCGTGGAGGGTGGTCAGCTTGCTGGTCTCAAACCCTTCGAAGGCCGGGACGCGGTCGACCGGCAGTGCCGCCGGGCACAGGAAAAAAAGAGCCTTCTCCACGCTTGGCCGCAGGTTGTTCTTGATGACCACCGCCTTGGCGGGCTGTTTGAGTGCCAACCGTATAAAGCGCCACACCGCTTCGGACCCGCACACGCTGCCAGCCCTCACGTTCGCGGGCACGAACTGACACGGTTGGCAAGGGTTGGAATACAGCTTGGAGGCAAGCCGTCTCAGGAAGCCCAGCCAGATGCCGTCCGCAGTGACAACGAGGAAGCGCCTTTCCGCGTTTTGACTGGTCGAGCACGAGAAGCACCAGATCGGCGGGTCCTCGGTCATCAGCCGCACAGCGGCGTTAAACACGTTTTTGATCGTCTGCCTCGCCCTAATGCGGCAGGTTGTCGCGCTGCCGGCTTCCCGTCGGTCGATGTACGACCGCCGCCATGCCTCGAAGGAGGAGGCGTACGTCGTTCCGTCGAGCGCAAACGCAAACGCCCACGGGCGCATGAACACTGCCGACGCAGCCGTTGACGGCGTACCGATGACGACGCCCTCGGCGCAGCCGTCGGCGCTGACCCACTCCCCACACGTGTCGGATGTGCAGAGGTACGCGTCCAGTCGCATGCGGCAGGGGCCGCGGTGGAGAGGATAACACCATCGGAGCCAACGTCCGGCGCCGAGCCCCGGTTCTTCTTGCACTTGGGGCACGCGACTGGCGCCGAGACGCGGTAGGTGCCGCCATTACCGACCAGCTCCCCAATCTCCTTGTCGGTCCGCGTCGCCGTGTGGCAATTAAACAAGCTGATAGGCTTCTGCGACACGGATTGCACAACGTCTGCCTCGCTGAGCGCGACGTCCGCGCCGGTCGCCGGCTTGCCATACTCCCCCACGTCGATACCCTTGGCCTGCGTCGCTGCCGCGCTCTGCACCCGCGCCTCGGCGTTGCGCTATAAGTGGCGCGTCAGCGACCAGTGGGAACGGGCCGCCGTCCACGCCGTGTCGCAAAGCATGCACGTCGTGTTGTGCCGTGTGAAGCGGACCGGAGCTGCCATGACCTTGTCGCCATGGCCAGTCACGGCAACGCCAAACACCAACGGGCCGACAACAAACCGCTGGCACTCCCCATCGTCTCCCCCGTCCCCTCCCACCGCGTCGGAATTCCTCAAAACGCAGCGCTGGTGCTGGTTTCCGAGGACCACCCGTACCGACCGAGGGTCAATGCCCAGCACGCGGGTCAGTTTGCGCAGCGTCCTTGCCATCGCGGCGCCAAGCGTGAACTCAATGTCGGCAGTGTCCGTGCCCGACCGCCTCATCACTCCGAGGAGCCGCGTCTTGCATTGACAGCTGCAGTGGATGTGGCCGCTCTTCCATACCCACGTGCACGACACTTCGCGCTCCCCGGCCACGCTGGCCATGCCACTCTCACACTTGGAGAAGATGCCGAACACGTGCATCAGCGGCCAAGCCTCCCCACGATGCGACACGCCGGCCATCGACGACAAGCGGGCGGAAAGGTCCTCCTCCGTCAGCGTACAGGTCGTGCGGGCCTTCATCTGGCCCAAAATTCTCTCCAGCCCGTACTGGATCAGCGCAATGGCGATGGCCTTGCGGCACCCCCCGGAGAGCGTCTCGCGGGTGAAACGGCGAGTGCCGATTGGCCTCCCCCCCTTGTCGAGCGCGCCGCCCGCGTGCTTCTGCCCCGCTCCCAGGTTTCCCTCGTCGCAAAAGCCGCCCATGCCCGCACCAGCATCCTTGTAGAGGTCGCGTGCAATGAAGAAGGCTGGCAAAAAGGGGCGTTGGTTGGAGCGCACCGCAATCGAGGAGGCTGATAAGCATGCGGACCTCCTCGGACGTTCACCAACCGCTGAGGGGAAGGATGCCTGGGCGATGGAAAGGCAAGTGGAGAGCACCGGCGGCGAGAATGAGGGGGCGACCAGGATCCGCGGGACCGCCGTTGAGCATCCTCGAGGGACCGCCGAGGTAGGTGCCGAGGGCGACCGTGCCCGCGCCGCCGAGGGAGAAAGCGTAGGGTCCATCGTCAAACGACCCGGTCGTGGCAAAGGTGTGCCTCAGACGATGGAAACTGCGAGCGAGTAGAAAGCAGGGCCTGAGGTGGATAAAGTAGAGCCAGACATATCCGCACATTATACTCGTAATAATCCATAATCCGTGCCGCAGCCGCGTATCCATATCGTACTCTGTTCATCTACCGCCGGATATACTGAGCCTAAATGACTCTCCAAAGGCAGGATAAACTATAATCTGAATCGAATTACGTCCTTGCTGGATCCGGCTCACAGATTCTGCGCCGCATTGCTGGCCCGTGGGGATGCCTCCCCACCCGGTTGAGCCGCCAATACCTGGCAGTGCCAAGCGGCGATCTTGCCGGAAAATGTCCGAACGGTTCTGTCCCATGTCTGAACCCACTTGCGTTGTTGTCAACGGCCCGCGCGCAAACCCGAACGGGTACCCCCTGGTGAGCACACGAGAGTCTCAACAATCCCTACTGACGAGAACAGCTGCATCATCGAAATCAATCCCAACAACCAGAGGTACTTGACGGCTGTTCATCGCAATAAATTCTTGTGATTAGAAGCGCCTAGTTCTTGCACACGTAAGGCTGTACCTCGTGAGATGTCTCCTTTCGAAAATTTCACTAATTGTCCAGATCCACCATCCAGGAGAGTATATTCAATCAGTCTATCCTAACTATATCCGAAATCGCACAAGTTGAGTATCCGATTATAATACTGATCCTTACTCTGTCCGGCCCAGCAAGAGCCGATTTCGGATAGTTGTCTTTGTCAAATAGTCAATCCAGAGTGCATGTCAGGGGATGTGGAATATATCCTAATGCAACAAGAAATGCCTGATTCCAAAGCCCCTGGTGGAAAGGTACCCTGGTCAAGGTGCGAGGGAAAGAGAGAAACCCGGCAGCGCCGCGAGCCGGAAGAAGGGCAGCGATCGTGACTGCCACAGCGCTGGCGTGGGACAGCCGCGGGGCGGCGTCCGTCCGCCTGTGGAGAGACGCACGGCTCCCGCCGCAGCGGCCGAGATGGCTGGAGCGACGACGACCACGGCCAACGGAGGGAAAAGAGGGCGTCCGCGACCGGAATGTGGGCCGACGGCGGCCGGGCGCAGCCACCGGACACAGAGCGGCCACGGGTGGGGTGGCAGTTGCCGAGTGCCGAGCAACAGCCGCCATAGTGCGGGGCGCCAGCCGCCGGGGAGGAGAGCGGCATCCGCCGGGGCTAGAGGCCGCAGCCGCCGGGGAGGGGAGCGGCAACCGCCGGGGAAAGGGGCGGCAGGCGCTCTTGCGGCAGCTGGCTGGCGGGGCTCAGCGCGGCTGCGGGTGAAGTGGCCGCCGCTGCCCGCCGACAAACAGCCGCCGTGGCGCTGGGAAACAACCGCTGGGGAGGGGGGCAGCAGCCGCTGGGGGGGCGGCAACCGCCCGGGAGTGGGGCGGCAACCGCCGGGGAGGGGGGCGGCAAACTCCCGGGAGGGGGGCGGCAACAGCCGGGGATGGGGGCGGAAACCGCCCGGGAGGGGGGCGGCAGCCGCACTGGCGCGGGCCGGTAGCTGGCGGGGTGCGCGGGGCGGCCGTGGGTGGGGTCGCAGCCGCCGGAGGCACCAGTCGCGGAAACGTCGGCGGCCGTCTCGGCTGCTGCCACGACTGCCCCCGCGGGGTGCGATAGGGCGACCCGACAGCGCGCGGGGTGGGTCGCTTTTGGTCCACTGTAACGCACCTGAGGGCAGAGTGGGCGGGGCCCTACAACCGCCCAGTCTGCGGCTGTCGCTGGCCCGACACCACCTGGCTGCGCCCACAATGGGAACGGGCTCTGCGGGCAAATACGTGAGGGCGCGCCGGGAGCGGTTTGCTGTCAGGTGCCACCCGGACGAGGTGAGAATTCCCAGCGTCGAGCGACCAATCATGCTAGGTCACGTTGCCGTCATGGTAAGGAGTACCAAAGACAGCTGACATCTGCATGGGCCTCGCTCAAGAGCCACGCGGCCATCGTGGCAGGTCCTCGCAAGGAGCCATATTGACCAGCGTGGCAGCGGCTCGCGCATTTCTGAGGGACGGACAGGCAATGTTATTGACTGACGACCGCACAGAGACGCCCACACTTGCCACCGTCGAAGGCGACCCATGAGTGAGGCGACAAAAGTCCCGAATCAGGATTCAACCAGCGAAATCGAGCATGCCACATCAAGTGCGTAAAGGACTTATAACGAAAGCCAATGAAACATTATCCCCCATTCCCCCCTCACCACAGCGGTTAACACTCCTTGACCACAAATTGTCCAGGAGTCAGGGCTGGCTTGTTCTCGCCTCCATTGGGTTTTGCCGGGGTGTCCGTCGTGTATCGGGGGTTTGTCTTGCGTTGGAGCCTGTGCATGTAGTCATACAGCGTCCTGCTTTCTTTCACTGCCACAACGTACAACTTGATGGCGTCTGTCTTGAGACCGCACGGAGTCACGAGACCCAAACAATTGAGTCTCGAGAGGCCCTTTACGTGTAACGGCATACCATTACGCCCGTTTGGTCGGTCAAGAGACTCACATGTGCTGAGCCGATGCGGGCCGTCCTGTATGGAATTGACCTGGTCCGCTCGCCGCCAGCCGGCCAAGGGAGACAAATGGAGGCGCCGCAGGGAGACGCCCGGCGGAACAAACGAAGATGGCCAATCTTGGGCACGAAGGGGCCGCTCTGGGACTTCGCAGCAGGGGCCTCGGACGGGTCACCAACACAGGAAGGCCGCCAGTTCACGAGGGCCGGGGAGACGCTTGCGCCGGCAGAGCTGGCTGACCCTGCGTGGATCGAACTTGCGCGCGTGCTCCCAGCTGTCGTTCTCCGGCCCATAGGCCCACCAACGGACCTTCAGCCATAGATCTCCGGCGTCGTCCACCTCGTTGGTGAGGACGCAGTCCCACACGAACGCTGGACGGTCAGTTCCATCTCCTTCCGGGACGGCTACATCCGGGACGGTCCATCCGTCCCCGTTCGGTTCTTGTCCCGTCGGGGGAGGCGCCCACGTCACGTGGTCGCTACTCACCGTGTCCGGCAGCCCGGCCACGAGAACGATGTAGGTGTGCCCGTCTGTGCGGACAATCTCAAACGGGCCGACCACCTTGTGGTCCAACTTGCGTCCTTCCTTGTCGTGTGCGTCTACGAAGACCAAATCACCGATCTTCAGGGCCTTGTTTATCGGCCGGACTCGCCTATCGAAGTTCCGCTTGTACCGTCGTTGGTTCGTGTCGAGGGCCGCTCGGACCTACGTGATGAGGTTCCGTAGGTGGCCTCGTTGTTGCTCCCTCGCCTCGCGGGCCGTTCTTGGGACTGTCCGCGGTTACGGGTCCTTATGGAGGCCCTCGAGATCCAACTTGCGTACCCGTTCTGGTACAACGATCTCAAGTCGGGATACCACGGTGCTCTGTTGTTGCCGTGAGCTGTAGGCCAACGTTTTGAAGGAGACCAGCTCGTCCGACGTGTGTTGATGGTCCTCGAGGTACGCCTTGGGTTTGGCCACGAGAGTTCTGTTTTACAGTTCGACCTGTCCGTAAGTCTGGGGATAGTAGGTCGTGGAGTACAGGCTGTAACTTCCCATCAGCCGGCAGACCCCCTGGAAGAGCGTCGAGGTGAATTGGGGCCCATTTGGTGCCACTCCGAGGGAGTCAGCTCATGGGGGAGCCCCTCGGGGGTCCCTATCACCCGATTTTGGCGGCCCTGTGGGCCGTCGAGGTCGCGGATGTCTTCCTAGGAAGCATGTGCCACCATGGACACCTCTGGCGTCTGCCTCTTGCCATACGGTCGGCTTCTGCCGACCTGAAGCCCGATCGTTTGTGCGCGGCCGTACATTCGGCCCGACCTCTTCTTGAGGCCGGGCGGGAACTCCTCCGACTTATCGAGGAGCGGGCGGCGCCTACGTGGCTTCAGTGGCTAGGGGGACCCGGAGGGGTCTTCCGTTGCGCCAAGACGTTGGATGAAGAGGGGACATTGGTCCTCTCGGAGGTTCTGGGGGATCCTCGCCTCCCTTACGAAAGGGACGTCAACGCCGGCCTCCGCATCCGACCCTTCGATCGGGACTTGGAGGACGCTGGGTCGGCCCGTGTCGGCCTCAGGCCCCGGTCCGCCCCGGCCGCTTAGGCATCCGCCCCCGTCGTCCTGACGCCACCCCCGTGGGGTGGTGTGTCGCGCCCGGCCTACGTGCCCCGAGGGCCCGGCCTGCATGCGCGGACTCGTCGAGATTACCCCATTCGGGGTAGCAGTGTGACGACTCCTTTTCTTGCGGGACCCCCGGGTCCTCCTCTGGCGCCCCTAGCTCTATTTACTTGGAAGGGGTCGGCCCAGTGGGGGACCCCTCGCCCCGTCAACCCCTCCGTATGGTCGAGTCTGGAACGTTCCCTAGGGGAACTCCCGTCCATTCTCAATAATGGGGTGGACCATACGCTCATTATGGCGTTGAGCCGCTTCTTGGTGCGGCTGCGCAAAGAGACTGCTGCGATTGAGTCCCGTCCCCTTGCGGAATGGGACGTCGAGCCCCTGTACCAACTCGGCACTGCCGAGACGCTCCACCGTCTTCTGACGGAGGAGTGCGGTGCCGCCGTGGCGGACACCAACACGGTCGTGACCAGGGGCTTAGGAATCAGGCTTTTTTGTTGCATTGCGATATATTCCACATGCCCCTTCATGCACTCTGAATTGAGTATTTCACAAATTCATCTATCCGAATTCGGATTTTTCTGGGCCGGACAGAGTAAGGATCATTAGTATAGTCGGATACTCATTCAGTGCGATTTCGGATAGAGTTCGGATAGACAGATTGAAGACACTCTCCTGGATGATGGATCTGGACGCATGGTAAAATTATCGAGAGGAGACATCTCACCAGGTACAGCTTAACGTGTGCTGGAAATTGACACTTCCATGCGCAAGCCTTGTTCGCGATGAGCCGCCGTCAAGTACCATCTGGTTGTTGGAATTGATATCGATGATGCAGCCGTCCTCGTCATGAGGGATCGTTGGAACTCTCGTGTGCTCACAAGGGGGCGCCCGTTTGGATTCGCGCGCGGGCCGTTGACATCAAGGCAAACCGGGTCAGACGCGGGACAGAACCGCTCGGACATTTTCCGGCAAGGTCTCCGCTTGGCAGTGCCAGATGTAAGCAGCTCAACAAGGAGGGGAGGCATCCCCACGCGCTGGGAATACGGCGCAGAATTGGTGAGCCGGATCAACCAAGGTCGTAAATCGATATAGATTATATTATATCCTGCCTTTGGAGAGTCATTTGGGCTCAGTATATCCGGAGGTAGATTAACAGAGTACGATATGGGTACGCGGCTGCAGCATCGATTATGGATTATTACGAGTATAATGTGCGGATATGTCTGGTTCTACTTTATCCACCTCAGGCCCAGGTCGTGACCGGATGGTCAGTCCGGCACTTGGCCAGTCCGTCGGCTCCGCCCCGAGGGGCGGCTTTGCCGGCGGCGCCTCGACTTCCGCCGTCTCCTCCCCCGCTTCACTATGGGGCGGGCGCCGGTTCTTCGTCTCAAGCCCTGTATGGGGCTGAGACGGGCCCTTCGGCGAACCCGCCGACTTATTCAGGGTCGCATTTTTATGCGCCCGACAAGGACCGTAGCCAGGACTATGATCCTGGCTATCGGGCCCGTCATGGGGGTCGGTGACTTGGTCGCCCAACGGTGACCAGGTGTTCCCTGCGTCCGCCTTCTACTTTGTCTGTCGCCCGTTGTCGCACCCCCTAAGGGGGTGGGCTCCGTCTCTCTTACGATCGACTGGTCTCGGTCCCCGTAGAGAATAAGCGGCTTAGCCTCTCTTCTTGTGCTCTTTTCTTTGCTTGTGACTTGAACTCACAGGGGGCACTAGTGACATGTTCACTGCTCACTGTACGGAGCCCCCTAGGGCTCTCCACCAGAAACCGCTGTCCATCGGCTTGTAGCACCATGTAGGGTCCTTGGGTTTCGAACCCAAGCTTCTTTGGAGCACAGAAGTGGGCATCTAGATAGACCCAGTACCCGGCCTCGACCGAGTTGTTCTTTATCTTTGTGCTGGCGTCGAATGCCCGCTTGTACGTGGCCTGGGCTTTGCCCAGCTGCCGGAGAACCGCCGGGATGAGGGCCTTGAGGTCCTCGACGTACTGCTCCGCCGCCGTGGAGGCGTCCTCAGTTTTCTCCTCGGCTTGCCTAAGCCGAGGCATGCGCTCCATGCCAATATGCTGGAGCCTTCCAGGGCTCACGAAGGCAAACGGAATTTCGCCAGTGCTCGCGTGCACCGGCGTATTACACGCAGTAGTAAGGAGGAACAGATGCCTGTCCCGCTCTGTGTGAGGCCCTGAAACATAGCATCGGAGTTGCCGCAATAAGCTGCGGTTGCATCGTTCCACCTACCCATTAGTCAGGGAATGGTAGGGAGAGGCATAGTTCGAGGTTATACCCATAAAACCGAGGATGCCCTGGTAAGATACCGAGGCAAACTAAGGTCCGTTCTCCGGAAGGACAGAGTTGAGGATGCCATAGGCAGCCACCCAAGTATCAATGAGCGTTGACGATACCGTCAGCACTTTCGCATCCCGTAACGGGATGGCTCGCGTAAACTTGGTAAACCGGTCACAAATGACCGGAACATGCTTGTGACGACCCCTAGAGGTGGTCAATGGGCCTAGAAGGTCCATTGCGAGCCCCGAGAAGGGCTCGAGAGCTGGAAACAGCTGTATTGTGGAGGTATGCCTCCTCTCGGAGAGGCGGTTCTTAGCGCACGCGGGGCCTTACTCCACGAGCTCGTGTACTTCTACCGCATTGGTAGGCCAGTAGACATACCGGCGGAGGGTGTCATACATCCTCCGCGAGCCGGGGTGTCCGGCGAACACCGACTACTGTTGATATCGTGATTGGCGCTGTCTCAGCGCATCGGGGATGACCACGTGGGTCTCCCTCCCACATACCGAATGTCGGCATCGCAGCCCGTGTCTCTCCTGAGCGAGAAAGGTTTTCCGACTCCACTTGGGGTCGGGCGGTGAAATAACGTCCAGTTCTTTCAGTCGTTCTGTACAGAACGCATCCTCGGCCTGGCCGAGGAGGATCTCTTGGGCCGTTAGCGCGCCTATGGGGGCTTCGGCTGTCGAGGAGGCCGCTAAGGCTTCACGCGCCTGGATCTCGATGGCCAGGAAGGGGATATCCTCTTCCACGGGAGACGAGTCGACTCCCTCAGTGGGCAGGCGCGATAACGCGTCCGCGACCTTATGGTCCTGACCCGGTTTTTTCCGTATCTCATAGGTGTACTCCCATAATCGGAGTCGCCAGAGGTTTATCCGCGCGTTGGGACTCATGTTTGTGAGTACCGATAGTAGGGCACGGTGGTCACACCGGACCAAAACCTCTGCCCCCTCGAAGTATGGCCTCAAGTAGATCATCGCCCAGACGACGCCGAGCGCCTCTGTCTGGGTGGCGGAGTAATTCTTCTCCACAGGGAGAAGAGCGCGGCTATAGAAGCCGATGGGGTGATACTCCCCATCGGGTTGTTCTTTCTGTAAACAAGAACCAATCTTTTCATATCTGGCGTCTACATCAACGATGCAGTGCCCGTCTCTCCTGGGGAAAGCGAGGATAGGGGCGTCTAAAAGCCGTCCTCTTGGTTTTTCGAAAGCTTTCGTCTCCTCCTCCCCAGTGAAAGGAAACCTCTTGGCGAGCTTGGTGCTCGTCAAGGCTGTTAAGGGCTTCGCTATCTTGGCAAAGTCGGCCGCGAAGCGACGATATACGTCGCACATACCCAGGAAGCTCATTATCCGGGGTTGGGTCTCCGGACACCGGAGGCCCCTCACTGCCCGGAACGTTTTCTCCAGGACATGTAATCGTCCCGGCCTGATAACATGGCCGAGGTTCTCCACTTCTTCTTGGAAGAAGTGGCACTTGGCCGCCTTCAAGGTGAGCCCTGCCTTTCCTGGGCGTGTCAACACCGCATCGAGGTGTTGTAAGTGTTCCTCCGGGGAACGTGAGAAGAAGATAAATTCGGCCAGATATACTAAGCATATCTGCCACTTGACCCCTGCTAGGATCATATCCGTAGCCCTTTGAAAGGTGGCGGGGGCATTGCACAACCCAAAGGGGAGGCGCACGCACTGCCACGCGCCTGAATGGCACGTGAACGCCGTAAGGTGTTTATCCTCCTCGGCTACTGGTATCTGCCAGTAGCCAGCGTTGCAGTCCAGGGTGGAAAACACCCTGGCATCCCCTAGCGAATCGATGCATTCATCCATCCTAGGAATGGGGTACGCATCCTTGACTGTCATCAAGTTCAGCTTTCTGTAGTCAATACAGAAGCGTACCGAGCCATCAGGCTTCGGCACCATAACGACTGGGCTAGCCCATTCCCCAGTAGAGGGTTCTATAACCCCCATCGAGCGCATGCGCTCTACTTCACAACTCTCTCTCTCCCAGGCCAAAGGCCTGGCCCCGTACGGGTGTTGCCTCACGGGGACAGCCCCGGACTTCAAACCAATGCGGTGTTCTACACCGCGTATCAACCCCAAGTTACCGCCCCAGAGAGGTGCATGTTTCTTCAAGAGGGCCCAAAGAGCCCCGGACCACTCTTCGGGTACGGACGACACGTCCACATCTGGGATTGGGGAATGCTTCTCTTCCTTGGATGTCCCGACGCGCACCTTGAGCTCGTCCGGGGACACCTCATAGGTCGGCCCCGCATAGGGGTCGATATAACCCACGGTCATATCGGTTGTCAGCCGCAAGGGCGTAGCACCCGAGTGCATCACTTGGACGATTAATGGCTCGCCCGCCACCATGATGGCGGGTCCTTGCGCGACCTATATCCCATGGTTGTGGTACAACGGGGATCGCCCTGCAATAATTCCATGCCCCGTGTAGGTACGCTTCACGGGGATGTGCGCGATAGTCCCGGGTTGTACCCAGGTCCTCTGTGCCGGCCCTAGCTTAGCTGGGCCCCCTTGGGGGCACGCGCATACCACGCTGACTGACGCGAGCGGGTGCCCCTTGCGGGCACCGTCTCTTCGGATGGGTACCTTGGTACCATTAAGGAGCTCCGCACGTTGCTCCTGTGTCTCAATATTCTTCGTTGCGATATCCAATAAGGAGGTGCCCAGTATAGCTGGGACACGCACATTTTCTACAACTTCAAAGAAGATGGAGGAGGTCTGGCCCCCAAGCGACACACCGAGACACACAGAACCAACAAAAGGGGAGCCAGACCCCATTGACATCATGGAACATAGAGGCCAACTCACCCAGCGGTTGTAGCTGAGTGTTGTCCGGCAGTAACTGCCGGCTTGTAAGCGTGGGTCCACTCCCTGTGCCCAGGATGGCCCGTGTGGTAATGTCAAAACCTTATGTCATAACAACCCTGAAAACTAGCTTATAGCCAGAAAAGGGCATGAATACGCAAGCTGTACCCTCAGGGGGGCTCCCTTGGGATACCCCCGGTGGCCGCTTCGGCCAGTTCTTCCCGGATCGCCGGAAAGACTTGTACCTCCTCTTTGCCCTTGGAGTTGTCAGAGGAGGCGGGACCACAGCCCCCGTTACTCATTTTCCGAGGAGGACTTGTCCTCCTGGACCAACTCTTCGGCTTCCACCGCTGGGGGTAGCGTATCATCCGAAGACGACCGAGGCGGCCCGAGGCTTGTGCCCACGGCTGCTACTGTCTGCTTTGGACGGCGCTGGACCTCTTGTGGACGTTACTCCATGCGCTCCTCGTAGGCCTTGTTAAGCAGGGCCTTGTTCGCCACGTCGAGGCGGGGACACTCACGGAATAAATTTACTCGCGTGTTACATGCGAGGAGATTGTAGATCTTTGGCTGCCCAAAGCGCCCTTTACTCCTTTGGGAAGGACATGACGGGACTTCCCCCACCTTAGTTGGGACTGTCATCTCCGCGTTATCATACTTGCGTGGTGTCGGCCGTGCGGCCCGACGCTCGCGACGGGCCGCGGCCCGTCGGGCCTCCTCGGCCTGTTGCACATCGTGACTGTGGGATTAATGACGTTGTTTAACTAACCAGTAAATGGCGACCGACCGTAGACGCGCGATAAAGCGAACGCTATCGCCTTAGAGGCGAGGAAGAAGAACCTTTGTTCGTGCAACATCCGATGGGGAGCCGGGGGTGCCGACGACG
>Ga0209186_1002064_pt1 | contig 14496 bp, 28 predicted proteins | sample SidtaG_FD_187426 | JGI IMG/M metagenome (GOLD analysis project Ga0209186, IMG submission 187426) | Marine algal microbial communities from Sidmouth, United Kingdom - Sidmouth_Male2 metaG (SPAdes) (version 2) | ecosystem: Host-associated > Algae > Red algae > Unclassified | place: Sidmouth...
ACTGCCCATTGGTCGAACGACTTTATCCGGCTGAATCGATGGCTGAGAAACAGTTTCGCACAGTTGATCACCCCTCTTGACATCGACAGCATCGGCCAAAATTGGGAAGACAGCAATAAAACTCGACGACCCCCGACAAAGAGCTGGTTGCGGACCCAGCAGCTGTGAACTGCTGCTGTCTCCGCAGAAGAGAGCCCAATCAGCTGTCAGACGTCATAAGGATCCTCGCCACCAACCTGTGACGACTGTCCTCGTAGGCGTGACACTCCCAAGAATAACGCTCTGAGCGTCGTGGCCACGCATGACTGTCAGTATGAAAGAAAGCAAAGCAGTATTGCCAACCTCTAAAACATGGCGGTTGCAGAGTGGTTGCAGTCATTCAACAGCGTACGTGGACCAATGGAAAGGCTAGGAATCATCTGAGTTCTTTACAGGGTCTCCCCATGCAGCTCTGCGCACTGGAAACGCACAATAGGATCTCAAGAAATCTGAAGAAATTTGTTGATCTCCTGAGAAATCACAGGTCTGGCCCAGAACCCTCTCCATGCTCTCTTTAGGCCAAAGAAAGAGGCCAAAAAATCTCGGGAAATCTCATAGTGGGTTGCAATGGCTCTGCGTGCCTCCTACAAGACACGGTGCTTGGCTTGCAAGATTACTGGCAGCAACTCTCAGCCAATAGTTCGATCGTGGCTTGTCAAACAGCCAATCAGACTTCATTTCCACGCCGTGTCGTCGGCTCTGCCTGCCTTCTCTCTGCAACCGCCATTTTTTTGGAGGTTAGCAATAACTGGTGGCATGGACCGCCTGTGACAATGTGCTGTGAAGACTACTTTGTGAGCGTGAGGATCTCATTGGCGGCGGGATACTTCCCTCAGGGAATCGCATGGGGTCGTTCGTCGTCGAGCCTAGCGTACTCCCACGGTAGTGGAGCGTAGTTCCGGACACAACTCTCTGTTGGATGATACTTGACACAGCAGGCACAGGCACCACTTCTGCACTTCTCCTCTTATAGTGGGTACTACATACTGAATATATTCGGCCGCTTCGGGCGCTTTGGGGAACTTTTTGGCGCGTTCAGGGCGCTTTTGGGCGCTTATTGGAGCAGGATGACACCGCGCACCCAAAGTATGGGCGAGTGTAGTAACTCTACAGTTGAGTCATAGGGCCGTGGCCCAGTCTCGACTCGGCGCCAAAATATATCTTTTTCGACCTTAGAGAGCGTCGGCATGTCACCTGCGGGTCGGTGGTGTGCGTCGGGGACACGTTTCATGCCACGTTACTGCTGGAACACATATTTGGAACCTATTTGTGGATATACCGGCCATCTTATTGTTGTCTTCCCAGTTTTGGCCGATGTGGTCGAAGTCAAGACCGGGTCTCGGTCAACTGCCCATTGGCGGATCCACTTTATCCGGCTGAATGGATGGCTGAGACACAGTTTCGCACAGTTTAGCACCCTTCTTGACATTGACGGGATCGGCCGAAATTGGGAAGACAGCAATACCCACGCCAAATACCGGTCGGTGCAGGCAGCCGTCGCAACACACGTGGCTCTAGCTGCGACACCAGCGCTCGTCCCAGCAGAGCTGGGCGCTTTCATAAATGAATTTGGTGTTCCGAGACGACGGAGCATCTTGCGCAGTGCACCCTGCCGTCGCAAACCGCCACCATGGCTCCCCCAACGCCGTCACCCCCCCCCCCTCGCCTATGCCTGCCAATGCCGCGCCGCCCAACACCCACAATGTTCCCACTGCGGCCTCGACTCTGTCGGCCACCGCCGGGCGTGCCATAAGCCCGGCTGCGGCTCCCCCCACCCTCCACTCGACACGGCCCCGGTCCGCTCCTCGGGCGACGTCGACGGACAGGCACAAGGTGGTCCGCCGTCGGTGGACGGACGACGCGGACTATCTTCTGCTGCAAGAGGTCGTCGTGGCGAAGGCACACATGTCCCCCTGGGGAAGAATGACGGAGCAGTTCCAGATCGTGACAAACATCTATAACGCCAACCCGCGGGCAACCTTCAAGACCGACCACAAGCATGCAAATGATCGCTTTCAACTTCTCGACAAGTCGCTTGAAGCGTTGGACAAGAAGCGCGCGACCAAAACAGGGACGTAGGAGGTCCTCACGCCCGTGGAACTGCGTCTGGTGGACGCGGTGGAGAAGATGAACGGGTTCAACGAGCACACCGCGGCCGTGCGGAAGCAGCGCACGGCGGCCGAAGAGGAGTGGGTTGACGACGGTGAACAATTCCGCCGTCCGGCCATGGCAGGAAGGGGCGAGTTCACGACGGCCTGAACTTTGACCCCTTCCAATGGAAGCGGCGGCTGCGGCTTGATGGAGCCTTCCGCCACGCGTCTTCGTGGGCGCCCGAAGGTCTTTCATGATGCTGAGCTTGTGGCAGTCATGGACAGGAGCGACAAGCGCATGCAGGACATGGCCGAGAGGGAGTTGGCGCTGCGGGAGAGGCAGCTTGAGCACGATGAGGTGGTGCTGGCGGACGCACGCTTGCGGCTGTGGTGTGAATGACGCTGGTTGACAAATCAGTAAATACCGACCGACCGTAGACGCACGAAAAAGTGAATACTATCGCCCAAAGCGCGAGGAAGAAGGACCTTCGTTCGTACAACATCCGATGGGGAGCCGCGGGTGCCAACGACGGCGAGCCCCGGTCCCATGGTGCATATACTGTCATACGGTAAAGGGGCGCGGTCGATCCACCGAGCGATCGGAAGGATGTAATATGCACCACAGTAGAGACGATGAAAGAAAGGACGGATATAGAAGACGGAAGGAACATCCCGAAGGGCGAGCCGCAAGTCAGCTCAATCCTCCACTTGAATACTGACCTGTCCGGGGGGCTACCGGGCCAAGTATCCGATCAATAAGGAGATTTGCTACAGCGGCATGAGGAGGAGATTCGTGCTCGGCTTGAGAAAGAAATCCGGAGCGCCATGGACGCTGCCGCGGCACGTCTGACTAACCCAGCGCTCTCTCGTCTCATGGAGCGGTTGTCGAAGTCGATGGTGAGAAAAAAATATGCATGCTTGTCTCTTGTTATCCAGCTCTTGGCGCCTACAGCCGTGCAGACGACGCGACCTGGTCTGTGTGTGCGGCGGCCGTCGATTTGGTGCAAAAGTATTTTGCCCCGCGTGTGAAGTAGTTGGAGCAGTGGTATCAGCGTTTGCTTGGCCACTTGGAGACGTCTGTTAGATTCCGAACGTGGCATATATATAAACACTGGACTTGTCCCAAGAGTTTCGCCAATGCAACGAGAGTTACACCGTACGGATTAAGGCAATTTTATCCTCCCCTGGATCCGTTGATCTCAGGCGCGGGATCCCACCTGTGGGATTCGCAACAGGGCTCCTAATTATGGCAAGGGTTAATGTCATCGAAACGGTCCTCTCAGTCACTCCTCGTGGCTCATGAGGTGGTTCAGGAAGTATGCAAAGGCTGATGAAGTCAGCTCCAGGACTGTTGACGTCGCCCTGAGCGAGCGTAGATGCCATTGTTTTCCACTTGCCTTGCTTGCTGACTCCCGTTGTATCCCCTTCATTTCCACGTACAGCACTGGTGAGCATGCTTCTTGGTATAAGCGGGAGCAGTCGCACGAGATCAATCAGACAGGTATCGCTCCAATGATGGTGGGTCACAACCGAAGTAGGATGCGGCCTAGTTGCCATACCGGCATGACCGGATGCTGCACAGGAGCGCAGCAGATAGATGCTGCTGGCCCACCGCCGTCTCCCGAAACTTCAGCTTCTTCTGAAAGTCGAGCGTTGTAAAGTTTTGTTGTCGTTGTAGCCCCACTCCACCTTCTCTCGGACGCGGCTTATGGAGAGGTAAAATGCTCGCTCCGCCTGGTTACAGTACGGCCCGCTCCCTTAAACCTTCTGCATCCAAGCACGGAGAAAGTACGCCGAGTCGTCGTAGAGGCAATGTTGTACACCGTCGATGAAGAGAGTCTGCCGCAAGTCGTCTTCCCGTCAGGAATCATGGTACAGCTCTATGTCGTGGCGCCGCCCCTCATGCGGATTGTACATGTGGAGGAACAGCCCTTCAGGGGTTGAGACGCTTTGGAATTTTAGGACATATGGTCTCTTGTGCCCCGAATAGCAGGCGCGCTGGAGCCCTCCACCTGGGCGAGCAACGTGGATGGAAATACCGTCAATAAAGCTAACACAGGTTTGGAGCCGCGCTCCCCGCCTGCGAACTGCATCCGCGGAAACAGCGGCTCGCTCAGCCATAAACTCCCCGCGCCACTTTTTTAAAAGGTGGCCCCACTTGGCAATCAAGCGTTCCACTGTACGGCCACAATCTCGCTGAGCAAGAAGCGGCAACGGCCAAAACATCACCTCCAGGTGCGCCCAAAGTGCAGGGGAGACAAGGTGCCGCAGCACAATCGCGAGGCATTCTGTAGCTTCAACCCGGTACCGCCGCAATGCAAATTCAGCGTCCAGGTGGAGAGCTGCGGCCAACCGGCCCACATCGGAGGGTAAACAGCGAAAAGTGAAGAGTGACTCTTGTGCAGAAAACAAGTTTCAGTTGAACGTCACTCCTCCAATGCGACAGGCTCGAGACACGTACCGCCGAATGAGATCCCCCACGTGAAGATGAACCCGCACAGCGTGGTGCATGTCCACAAGGTCGTGGCCAAGTACAAATTGAGCGCACACCACCGGAGGAGGGCGCGCCCGTTGGCGACGCAAGACGCCAATGGCCCTGTCCTTCTGGGTCACCATGGCATGAGAAAAAGAAGGGCTGTGTGATGTGGAATGATGGTGGAGTGAGATGCGGGTGGCTAGGGTGCTCGAGGTGGTGGGGTGAGCGTGCTTGTGGTGGAGTTCAGGTCAGAGGAAAGATGGTTATCGCACGGAGGTAGCTGTCGTGTCGTTGCCGCAGATATGGAGATCCCAAATCGTCTGGACTGGTATATGGGCACTTTCGGACGCAAAATGTGGGTAACGTGTGGGTACGTCCGATGTGCGTCGGCGACCCGCAGTTTACCCACATTTAGTGCCCACGCCCGACTTTCCGACGCCCTCTCTTGTAGGTTCTGAATAGGATAATGCTATGAATCCCAGACCTCTTGTGGCCTTTTCAACATCTGTGGCGGCCACAATCAGTTGGCATACCGTGTAGTGGTGCAAGAATGTTCATAGCAGGGAGTGAAGTACCTACATGGAAATGTCGGCGGTGTCGCCATTTCTCTTACTTTGCTCTCACCAGTATGAGTGGGCCGGGCGCGGCGCTCCGTGTGCGCGCAGCCACTAATCGGCTGCACGGCGCAAACAGTATCCACTCTGTCGGTACTCTGAATGAGCGACAGCCCAGCTTGGGAAGTTTCGACGCTACCTTAGTGGCGTGGGACAAGGCAGGGAGACGAAAAAGTGCTGCTTTATCCTCATAGGCACCCCGCTGATCACAGAAGTAAGAATCCGACAATAGAAAAACAACCACGGAGGGGCGCCGACCTACGGTCACCCAATGCCGTCAGCGAAAGGACGGTCACAACGTTGATAACATTCCATACAACCAATGTCTCCTCAAAGGGCCAGACTCATCGTTGTCATCAGCAACCACGGCAGCATCGTCCGCGACGCCCTCATTACCAACGACCAAGCCCGCGTCCAAGTTTTCCGTCTCCTTGTCGGAAGAACTTTGCACGGCTGGTTTCACATCCGCCTGCGTCGACAAGCGCGGCAGGAGCAGGCGCCACGCGCCCGGTCCGTCCGCGTGCGTGCCGAAATGGGCAGCGGGATCAGTCTAGTGCCATTTAAAGCCAACGACGAGAATCATCGTTCGGAAATTCTTAGCGACTGGCACAAGCACGTCTTTATCGCAACCTGCGCCCCTCTTTAAGAACTCGCTCACAACCTCACGAGCGCCCTTGCTTAGGCACCCGCGGATTGTGCGCTTTCCCGTGCCCTGCGGCTCCCTGTCTTCATCGCCGTGCTCTATAAGACGCCCCAACTCGCACATCACAGCCGACTTCTCATGAGCCAAGTACGCGCTGACCGCGGCCGCCCCCGTATTAGGCCGCTTGGCAACGACGTCGCGCACGTCGATGTAGCAGCCGGGACAGGACGCGAGGAACATGTAGTACAGTATGAGGGAGTAGAACGTGCCACGGGCATTCGCCCGCGGGCCTTGGCGGCTGCCCATACGGTGGGAGACAAAGGCTGCGTGACGGACAAGAGAGTCAGTGGACGACACGGTCGTCCAGTTGCGGAAAATGTCTATGACCACGCCCGAGAAGTGCACTTTGTGAAGCAGCGTCTGCATTGCACCTTAGGTGAGCTTGTTGGAATTGTGGATCGGGAACTTGTTGCTTGTGCCGCCGTGGCGTGGCTGCGGGGTGAGCCACGTGAGAACGTCCTTCTGCGCTGCGGGCGTCGCCGCCACGCGCTTTATTCGCTTGTACGCCACCACGGCTTCTGCCCGACGAACGTGGCGAGTCTTCGCATGGATGTTGAGCTCCCGGCGGATCTGCTCGAATGACATGCTCTCGCAAGTGACTACCGCTTGCGTGGTTTGATGTTGCTGCGACGCAACGGCAGCCAGAACAGGCGCATTTACGCCTGCCATGAGGGCACCAAACTCGGGAGTGTGCTCTTGCAGCGCCGTCCTGACACCAGCAACCGCATCCAGGATGCGTCGAGCAGTTGACTCCATGTCCATTTTGACCATTTCAACAACCTGGGGCGCCATGTCCTCGGACAACTTGGCCGCCACGCCTTCGGAAGTCTCTGGGACCACGTCACCGGCCATGGTCTCGTACAGAGTGTCCTTAATGATTGGCTTCACGTGCTCAGACAGCACGGGCAAAACCACGTCCTTCCCGGCCGACGAAATCTTGGTCGGGATTACCGGCTCCATCGCATCAGTGATCGCGCGGATGTACTCCTGGATGAGAGGTGGGCCGGAGGGAGGTGTTGCGGCGTCCTCGTGTGACCCGCAGTTTATGGCAGCGGCGCCAGCAGTAGCGACGGCGGCTGAATGGGAGGCGGCAGCGGCAGCGGTTGCAGCCCTCGGGGATTGGCGCCCGCGATTTCCCAGTATCCCTGCCCCAATTCGGGCGCCAGAAGCGCAAGCTCCATCGCTAGGCATGGTTCACGTGAGTAATTGCACGCGGATCGAGGACGACGAGGTGGGTGGTCTCGTGTTTCGAGAAGATGGGGGTGCCATGAGCAAGGCCGCCTAGCCGTAGGTGACAGCGAGGTCTGGCAACGACGTGGTGTGTGGCGCGGGGGTAGTGGAGATGGGGGTTGAGCAGCAAAGCCCCAGAGCCTTCCGCAACGGCAAGGGCGCACCACAATGAGATGGGCGGTAAGGGGGTGAGGATACAGGGTTTCTAGCCCCTGAGCAGCAGCCGCTGGCTCGTCCTTGTACCAACCCGGGCACGTCTATCCAGGTTCCAGCTTCTTGGGAGGAGGGAAGCTCGCTGGGAAGTGCCGCCGCGCCCAGGTACAGGGTGGCATCGCTCGGGAAGCTCTCCGGGCAGCGCCGCAGCCCCCGTGCGCAGTCTTGCACAACGGGGTTGGAGCGACAGTTCGAGGCGCACCGCGCGCCGAGCTGCGATAATCTTCACTTCAGCGCTGTAGCGGCGGCAGGAAAAGTGATGCACGATTTTGGTTGTACTTCCAAAATACAGCTAAGGATGTGCTGTTCACTCCCGGAAGTAGAGCGCCGCTGGGCTGCACACAAGCACACGGGGTTTAGCCGTACGTCGTGCTTTCAAGACAAATAGAACTACGGTGAACTTACCTTTCCTCCAGGAGAGAGACGATGCGCCCTAAGAAGAGAAGTGCAGAAAAAGCACGTCAAAATTCGAGCTCCTGTATCGCCAGCAGCAGAGCTAGGGTCCAAGCAGTCGTGCGCAAAGGAATTGTGTCCGACGAACAGCTGGTACCGCCGTGTCGACACCCCTCTCCACTGCATATTTGAGCGGCGCACAAAGAGCAGGGCGCCACAGCCATGTGACAGCACAGAAGGCTTGACTTCGACACATGAGGGTATCTCCCCCCCCCAAAAAAAGTTGACAAACACACGGATGGGAAGTCCATCCGGGGCGTTTACGGGCCACTCGTCATTCGTGCCCACCTTGAGCGCGTCCGATATGGCGTGAAGCACCTTGTCGCAGGATAGGCCGGCTGGCGTGACGCCAATGACGTGCACAGCGTGCCGGCTCAGACGATCAGCGACCAGATACTCGGGATAAATCATGTACACCCCGCCCGCCGACTTGCTGCGGCCGGCCCTGATGGTGAAGTCGTCCGCGTAGAGCGCCACGCAAACGGTCGCGATGGGCGCCGTGTCGTCACCAGGGACGCGTACGGGCCTCTAATTCTTCCCGAATGCCCCAGGATATGCACCCATCGTGCGCTACTGGTGCTCACGGGCGTCAGTCGTCACACTTGGGCGCGCACTGTCGACGTTTCCAGCGCGCCCCCCGTCCTCTGCGAGCCACACGGTCCCACCGTTCAGACTCGGTGGCATCCAGTGCCGTCCAGCGAGCCTTCCCGCACCAGTACCGTCACTATTGGAGCATGGGGCCGCAAAGTCCCCTGCGCGCACTCCATCGTCCCACGCCACGCCATGCTCCTTTCCAGCGAAGAAGACTCGCTCCACCTTGACATGTTGCACAACAAAGGTGTTTCTTTGCGCAGCACGTGGATCACTGGTGGCTCTGCGGGACGGAGAAAATGCAATAACAGCGGCTGTCACAACGCCGTCTCCGTGCGAATCTTCGTTGTATCTTCCAGCATAAGGGTCGACGGGCATGTCCTCAATTTTGCGCACAACGTTGATAAATCACCGAAGTTTATGAGCATCGATCGCAGACAGAAGTGCTTCAGGGCGGTGTCGGACAGCAGCGCGGCAGGGTGGTCCTGCAAAAACGCAGAGTCACAGACCTTGGGCTCCCATTGCCGGTCGGCCCCGTCTCGCTCAGCCGCAGAGAAGAATCTGTTTTGTGGTCTCGTGGAACGCAAAGTTGCGGCGCACATTGTCACTCGGTAGCACAAAGGGAGCACCGTCACCCGTCGACAAGGTACAGCCGCATGCACGAATCACTCGTGGTGAAATCGTGGTGCGCACGGCGCTCACGCTTGCAACATTCTCGAAGTTGGGCCTCCCGTCATTGAAGAACGCGCACGTCACATTGATGGAGCGCTCTGTGCAGTTGGTCTGTGCACACAGTGTAAAAACGCCGAAGAAATATTGCTGTCGACGGAACATGCAGGTGCCCGGCCTCCACTTTGCAACCTCCTTGTCGCCGTGGAACCCTCTATGCACCTTGTCCCAACCATCATCTCCCACCCCGCGGCTCAAGTCATCGTCGCTACCTTCGACCCTCCCCTCGGACTTGTAGCTTGACGATGCGCAAGATGTGCTCGTGCGAGGTGACCCAAAAGAGAGTGGGCACGCCCAAAGGAGGAATCGCCGCCGTCACCAACCGTTGGGGGCAACCCAATGGCAGTGGAGGCCACGGCGTGGTCGAGAGCTGCGTAGTCCACAGGGTGAGCACTTCCATCGCAGGAGGCGCCCCGTCGTCCGGTGGAGGGACCTGGGCGTCCTCCAGGATCACGAACCGGAGACGAGCGCCGGTGGGAAGCTTCTTCTAGGCGACTGTTGTAATCGACGTCCTCGAGTGATGCACCACCAGCAGGCGTGCGTGATGTGGTGGTGCGACGAGTACCTCCAGCAGCGGGAGAGCCGTCCGCGCGGCAAGTACTGTATCTCAGCTACAGAGCTGGAGTCATACGGCCGCAACACCACAAGATCTGGCACCTCGGACCGCTCGTGAACGGTACGACCCAGAGAAGCACCCGACCATGGCCTCTTGGTCAGCGGTTGTCGTCGAGCACGCCGTGCGCTCACTAGCAACGACAACCGCATTCTCTGTGAATGTAAAACTCCAGAAGAAGCTGTTAATTGTGCAGGTGACACCTACTTACAGCCTACTTGGATGACGTGTTTGGGCGCTTTTCAGTGCGCCGGCAGCGGCTCTGTCTGTGACAAGGCAATGGTCGGCACTGGGGCAGTGAATGTCCTGGACGGCACCACGTGGCAAGGACATGCTCGTGTAAAGAGCAGGTGTAGAGCAGACATGCGGTGCATAATAATCCGACCGCACGGGGTATCTTTCCGAGCGACCGAAAACCCACCACGCGTTATCGAGAGAGTGCTTCATCGCGTAAGTCCCAGCATCAAACTCAAAACCTGCTCCTCAGCCACGCACAGCAAGGGCGCGACGGACGGTGGGCTTCAGCCGCAGCAGCGGACAGCAACCCTGAACACTTCGGAAAAAATGGACAACATAGCGTGGCTCGTAGGACTGTAAAATAGCGCATAGTCGGCCATACATGGCCGTGGGCAGCCCCACAACGAAGAAGAACGCGACTGATGGATATTCGCCACGCCTCATGTCGTGGGTGTGAACGGTCCACTGTCCGCGCGGTCCAGACACGAGAACACTCACAGAGTCGTGCAGACGCGGAGCAGCCTCACTGCGAGACACCCTTGAGCGCCTCACGATTGCAGCCGTGCCGAATACAAAAGACTCCCCCAAATCCCGCACGTCGGCAGGGATGTTACGGGTGGGCACCGTTCTGGCATGTGCACACCACACCTAAGACGCGTGACTCAGAAAGGGGCGGGCTTTAGAGAGAGCTAGCTGTACGACACCAGGGGCTACCCAGATATCGTGCACGCCGAAGCACGCAGGGGAAAATGTGAGGCGAAAGAGAAACTCTGTCTGCTGCATCCGCCTCATCGCTTCGCCGGCGTCATCGTGGCCTTTTCTCTTCATGGTGGCCGGCTTCATCCGCTGGTGCGCGCTCTCCAGCGCCAGCTCCGTGAAAATGAGCTCGTGGCAGAGACAGCTCCCACTCACGTGCCACAGCTCGCGCATGCGGTGGAGGTTGGGGACATCATTGGCCTTCGCAATTTAGCTGGCGACGGGATGCTGGCACACGCTGATGCACGCCTTGAAGAACGTGTCGAGACGGTCCTCAGGGAGACTGTGTGTCCAAACTCAGCGCACGTCTGCGCCGTCCAACTCTACACGAGGGGAATAGTAGAGCTTTACCACCAGACCGCTGAGCATGTTGCGCAGTTCCGATCCAAGCGAAACACGGTTGGCAAGCGGCCCGTCGGGTGCTCGCTGCAACCCACGTGAAACGGAGAGCAAAGAGACGGTCAACACGGCCGCCCACTCAGAGATGGCCAAGCTGTGAGCCGTTTTAGTTTCGATGTTGTACACCCGCGTGCGGCGAAGCAGGGAGTCCCGCCGGCAGTTTCGCAGAGATATCTCGGCGGCGACGAATTGAACGTCCGTCAACTCAAGAAAGATCACAATGGTGAGCTTCTTGGTCATGCCATGCAAGAGCAGGTGGTCCGGTGGCGGAAAGATGGAGTGGTGCCCGTCAAAGCGACCGCAGGGAAAAGACGCAGCGCACTTATGTAAGATTGACTTGTACGTTGTCTCTTACAAGCCGAGAGACTTAAGGCCACCTTCAATGTGCTCAGACATCGCACTGGCGGCGGATATCGGAGTGGAGAGAGGGGTCTGCACAAGGAGTATCTGGTCCCGAACCACTGGAACAAGGGTGACACTGATGGAAGGCGCCAGTCGAAACATTGTCGGCGCCGCCGACGGCGCGACACTGACACAAATTCCTCTTCTGACATATGCTTCATTACTTGCCGGCGCCCCAAAGTACTGGAGTGTACAGTATCGCGCCCATGTGTCATTCAACACAAGAAATCAGCGGTCTTCGGTACAGCATTGCGCTCCCTCGCCGCCGTCGCCATTCCCTGGCTATGGAGTTCCTTCCCCCGTCAGCGTCGGCCCTTTCGGACGCTCTCCTGCGCAAAACAGTTCCGCGTCCCCTACCAGCCCGGCCCTCACCGGCCTCCATCGCGACTAAACATGCGCCTCCTCCGTCATACACCCCCTCCTGATGGACGCACCATTCCCTTTTTCCGACAGCCTTTCCCTGTTTCCACCCGCGTTTCCCCCGCCAACGCCGGCCGTCGACAACAGCCGCCCGTATCCCCAGGCAGTTGTCCCAGCATGGCTACCCTCCTGCCCTTCCGGCTGGCAACAGTGGCGACCCTTGCCGACGAGCCACTCGTAGTGGATGGCCGAATTACCCGAAGCCCATGAGACGGACGGCATCTGCGACGGAGCGAGCGACGTTGCTAGAGGTGTCGACAACGGCGCTTAGTCGGTACAGTGGCGTGCGCGGGTTACTTGGGTGAAACAGGCGGCGTTTTGGCGGTCATATGAGCGTCTGGATATCCTCGAGCTCTCATGGCAGCTCTCTGTATCATACCTCTCCCGCATGAGCGCCTTTCAGGACGTCATCCAGATCGACCGTTTCGTTTTGGGGCGGGCGCTGGACGTGTGCTCTTGGTCTCGTCTAAGGGAGCGCCTGAGGGCTTGTACGCCACGAAGCACCCGGCGCATGACGAAAACCAATAGGGCAGGAACAAGGAGGATTTCGTGTTTGGACTTCGTTGCCACCCTGTTGGAAATGGAGCGGTTGGTGCATCAGCGCGAGCTCGTGTAGACTACCTCACTTCATCAACGTGGTGGGGCCAATACGCGGTCTGTGGAAGTTGATAACCTGGGTGCTATCGCCCGTGCGCTGGGCATGTCGCCTTCGGTGCTCGCTGCTGCTGAGGGCCGGCACTACGAGAGGAAGAACGGACGCGTGCTCACAAGGTTGCTGCTCGAGCTGCGCTTGGAATGGGACAGTGGCATGTTTTTTTATGCTTGGGAGGCATAGGGCGCGGAGCGAGGTGCTGGTGTAAGTGCGCGCCACAGAGGAGTCGGACGGCTGCAAGATGCGTTTCGTGTCCTCGTTGGAGAAGAATCTGAGACCGTGCGCCGTGGTTCGAGCCGTGCCGGAAGCATATCATGGGGGCGGACAAAGAGAAGAGCGGCTTGCAAAGACGGTAGGTTTGGAGCAGGCGAAGCTGCTGGTAGGCTCCTCGTGTCCGTACATGTCAGTGTGGTGCAATGAAAGGCATGGGACGTGGCTGCCTTCCTGTAGACGCCGCTGCTAGTGCTTTTTTGTTGCACATCAACGTTGTTTTCTACACTATCACATCCCATGTTGCCGCACAGCATTATGGCACAAGCCTCCTCCAGTGTTGAGAAAGTAGTTCTATCGGGGTAGATGCCATACGCAGATGTATTGAAACTTCTGATATAAGCGACCAAATGTGCTGTGTGCCAAATCTGCAAGGGTGGCCTAGTGGAATGGCTGGTCCCTGCAACTACGTAGCTTCACAAAGGCGCTTCCGGTGCGGATCTGGTGCGGATCCGCACCGGATTTCTTGCCGAAAACCGCGGGCTGTTGCAAAAGTTTGAGGATAGAGGTGGGCTACAAGCAGAAAACCAGGTGCGGAGGCAAGGATATCCCCGACTTTCTTCCTAGCTCCGCCGGCGTCAGTCTCGTCTACGTCGTCCCGTCTGCTCATTCCCCCCCCTTTCTCAGTTCTCCGCCGTGGGCGAGGACCCCACAACCTCCACCCCTCCGCTGTGACGGCATCTCGTCCGCGCGAGAGTCGCCGGATCGCTGCGTCGCCAGCGACGGCGGCGGCTGACGCCTCTTCCTCCGCACCTTCCAGTGTAACGGCGACCTCCCGACTCCCCTCCGACCGGCACCCCTCCGCACCGGCAACCCCCTGACTCCTCTCCGACAAGGGTGCTACGACAGGCCCCCCCCCCGCCCCCGCTGCTGGGTAATCGTCTACCTCTGCGCCAGAGACGCTCCCTTCGTCTCCCTTGGCTGCCACTCCTTCTGCTGGGGCCGGGCCATGCGGTGCAGCTGAGGAAGAATCGCCCGAGACGTTCTCTGACACGAGCGACGGGGGACGCTCCCGTCGAGAGTTGTGGAACGGGGCGTTCTGGCGGCGGTTCGTGTCGGGGCGGTGGAGCGGTGGATCAAGGTGGTCTTCTCACGCTCTGAGCGCAACGCGCGGCGCGGGGCGTCGCTGAAGCTGCACCTGGCGAATGTCTCGGCCTGCCTGGTAGAACACAGCCACTGGGTCAAGCGGCGCGGCTTCTATGCGAATTCGCTGGGCCGGCTGGTGGACAGCGGTATCAAGTTCACCGATAAGGTGCAGACTACCAAGGTGGTGCTGGGAACAGGGTCGGCAGCAGGGGCTGCGGCAAAGCGCGTCGAGCGGCTCGTGCAGCTGCAGGCTGGCTGTTGACGTTGCACGACGGAGGACGTCAAGACGATTGTGTCAGTCGTCGGCAAGACGACTCCGCTGGTTGGAGGAGTGCTTCGTGGCAGCGGCGCGTTTGACGGAGCGCCCCCTGACGATACCCCCGCTTCAGCCGTCGCCAATTTGGGCGGCCCGCGACCAAGAGATGGTCAAAGTGACGACGACAGCTCTGGCGAGGTTGAAGCGCTGCCAGAGAGTCTTGCAGGAGGTGGGGGAGGCGATGCACCTGGGGAAGGTGGGGGAGGT
>Ga0209186_1002065_pt1 | contig 14496 bp, 6 predicted proteins | sample SidtaG_FD_187426 | JGI IMG/M metagenome (GOLD analysis project Ga0209186, IMG submission 187426) | Marine algal microbial communities from Sidmouth, United Kingdom - Sidmouth_Male2 metaG (SPAdes) (version 2) | ecosystem: Host-associated > Algae > Red algae > Unclassified | place: Sidmouth, United...
CTCTAATTTTCTTTTGAACATCGTCACCACCAAAAAGGAAACAGCCTAAGAGCTGTCGCAATTCAAGGTCGCTGCGCTTGCTCCCGCTCGTGCTCAGTTCTTTCAAGATTTCATTTTCTTGCGTTAAGGCCTCCAGTTGGTGTTGCGCATAAAAGGATGTAGCCACATTGTGTCCCTCAATTCGGTCACCTTGTATTTCTTCTTGACCAGAAATGATTCGAAGCAGGGTCGACTTCCCTTGTCCGTTGGGTCCAATCAAAGCAATTTTATCACCGCGATTTATAACGGCATTAGCGTTTTCAAAAATGATACTTTCACCATAAGCTTTAGATACATCTTTTAATGTAGCAATAATTTTTCCAGGGTTATGCCCCGTCTCGAATTTAAATGCAATTCGCTTGGCGTCGCTATCGGGTGCATCTACTCGTTCTAGTTTGTCTAATTTTTTTACAATACTTTGAGCGAGCGTTGCCTTAGACGCTTTTGCCTTAAAGCGCTCTACAAAACGCTCTTGTTGCTTAATATAATCTTTTTGATTTTCGTATTCTCTTCGTTGAAATTCAGCTCGTATTTCTTTTTCACTTTCATACTTAGAATAATTGCCTGCATAATGATTCAGTGTGTTGCCAGAAATTTCTACCACTTTGGTTACCATTCTATCTAGGAAATATCGATCGTGCGATACAATTACAATGGTGCCTGCATAGGATTGAAGATAACGCTCTATCCATTCTATGCTCGGTAAGTCTAAGTGATTGGTTGGCTCATCTAAGAGTAAAATATCGGGTTGCTGTAAAATCATTTTACCGAGTAAGACTCGCATACGCCAGCCACCACTAAACTCTTTAAAGGGGCGATTTAAATCTTTGGTTGCAAATCCTAAACCTTCTAACACCTCGGCGGATTTATATTCCATTTCATAGCCACCAGCGATTTCAAATTTTTCTAAAAGGTCTGCCTGTTGCTCAATGAGTTTATCAGTAACCTCAATTTCCATTTTGTCATTGACGGCATCCAATTTTTTCTTTACCACTAAGGCTTCATCATAAGCACCCATGGCAATGTTTAAAATAGATTCTTCTACATCTTCACTTTGTAGATTCTGATGGAAGTATCCTATTTTGAGCGAATTTGATTTATTTAACTGCCCGCCCGTGACGGTATATTCTCCTACTAAAATTTTTAATAAAGTAGATTTTCCTGCTCCATTTAAGCCGATTAAACCAAGACGTTCATTGGCATAAATATGCCAAGTGGCATCTTTTAAAATGGCTCTGGCTCCAAACTCAAAGGTGATATTATTCAATGAAAGTAACACGGTGGTAAAAGTATGGAGAAATTAATTGAAAACTGAAATCCCAACAGATAACAGCAGAAAGTTGAATGTGAATCCTTAGATTTGAAATTAATGCTAATTAATAAAAATCAAATAATCAAGGGCTCCTTGGGAATCGAAATGGCAACAGATTATTTTGTGCCCGAAGGTGAAAAGCTACCGGTAGTTATTTACACACATGGCTTTAATGGTTTTAAGGATTGGGGCAACTTTGATCTAATTGCAGAGGAGTTTGCGAAGGCTGGTTTTATTTTTATAAAATATAATCTTTCTCATAATGGAACAACTTTAGAACATCCTACTGACTTTGTTGATTTAGGATTATACCGTTCAAATGATTATACCAAGGAGTTAGTTGATATTGGTTTTGTAATTGACCACGTTTTTTCTGAGAATTTTATTTACAAAAATAATTTTAATAGAGAAAGAGTTTTTTTATTAGGACATAGTCGAGGGGGAGCGACTTCTATTTTAGGAGCCATTGATGAGCGAATAGCGGGTCTAGTTACTTGGGCAAGTATTGCGGCTTGTACTTCACCTTGGAGTAGATTCTCCGTTGAGCAAATGGAAGCTTGGAAAGAAAAAGGAGTTTTTTATTATGAGAATAAAAGAACGAATCAGCAATTACCGATTGACTATCAAATTTATGAAGACTATCTAGCCCATGAAGAAGAATATGATTTATTGTCAACGGTAGCTTCTTTAAAAAAGCCTATGTTGTTTATTCATGGTAAAGATGACCCTGCTGTCCCGTATCAATCCGCCGAGCAGTTGTATAGTGCCAATGCAGCGTATTCTAAATTACTGCTTTGTGAAGGTGATCATGTATTTGGAAGAAAGCACTCTTGGCCACACGATTATCTTCCTGAAGAGACTAAATTTGTAGTGAACGAAACGATTCAATTTCTAAAATTATAACAAATGAAATTCACAAGTATTTTATTTTTAATTGGGATTCTTTTTTGCTTGAACGCTTGTGCCACTAAGTCATCTAAAACTACGAAAGCAAAGGCGGTTCAAATAAAAGAAAATTTTACCGCTGAGAAGCAACTAGTCAATTTTCCTTCACTCGATGGTTTACAAATAAGCGCGGACTACTTTGAAATAAGCGATGATAAACCTTTGATTGTACTTTGCCATCAAGCGAATTGGAGCCGAGGAGAGTATCAAGAAATTATTCCCAAGCTAGTGGCCTTGGGATATAATTGTTTAGCGATAGATCAACGTTCCGGCAAAGAGGTAAATGGTGTAACGAATGAAACAGCCAAGCTAGCCAAAGAAAAAAATAAAGGAACCCAATACTGGGATGCTGAGCAGGATGTAGTTGCGGCCGTTCGCTATGCAAGTAAAAAAAGCAAAGAAGTGATTTTATGGGGGAGTTCCTATTCTTCTTCCTTAGTATTAAAAGTAGCGCAGGATGAAGAAGCTGTAAAAAAAGTCTTAAGTTTTAGTCCGGGAGAATATTTCGGAGACTTCTTAAATTTAAAAGCCTCTATTAATAAATTGGATAAGCCAGTCTTTATTACTTGCTCTAAAGATGAAATAGAAAAAACACAGTTGATTGTAGGTGTAATTCCATCACAATCAAAGCTATTTTTTAAGCCAGGTACAAAAGGAAACCATGGCTCGCGTGCTTTATGGGAGCGATTCGATGATCATGGAGATTATTGGGAAGCTGTCAAGCGATTCTTAAACAACTAATTATATAATTTTTTTATAAACGTATTATTATGAGCGAAACAAGAAACCTAGAACCAAAATCAGTTTGGAATCATTTTGAAGATTTAAATGCTGTGCCGCGACCTTCTAAAAAAGAGGAGCGTGTGATTGCATTTGCACGAAAGTTTGGAGAAGACCTTGGATTAGAAACTTATGTAGACCCTGTAGGGAATGTAATGATTAAAAAGCCGGCGAGTCCTGGAATGGAAGATCGGCAAACGGTTATTTTACAAGCGCATTTAGATATGGTACATCAAAAAAATGCAGATACCGAATTTGATTTTGATACACAAGGGATTCAATCCTATATAGATGGCGATTGGGTAAAAGCTAAAGGAACAACACTAGGTGCCGATAATGGAATGGGCGTAGCGGCTATTATGGCATTGTTTTCTTCTACGGATTTAAAACTGCCCGCTATGGAGGCTTTATTTACCATCGATGAAGAAACAGGAATGACGGGTGCTTTTGAAGTAGAAAAAGGAAAACTAGAAGGAACCATTTTATTAAACTTGGATACAGAAGATGATGATGAATTTTCTATCGGATGTGCAGGAGGCATAGATACGAATACAAAATATAGTTACACACAAGAAGATTGCCCTGCTGGATATGTTGCTTATAAGATTACGGTTAATGGTTTAAAAGGCGGACACTCCGGAGTGGATATAGATTTAGAAAGAGGGAATGCCAATAAAATTATGAATCGTTTAATGCTTGCAGGTAAAGAACACGACCTGCGCATAGTAGAAATTAACGGTGGAAGTTTACGAAATGCCATTCCAAGAGAATCTTTTGCAACCGTAGTTGTAAAAAGTGATTCTTATAAAAACGATTTCGATGCAATGGCCAAGGACTTAAAGGCTGAATTTAAATTACAGGATGAAAATTTAAATATAGAACTAGCTAGTCATCCTGAGCTTGTCGAAGGAGACGGCAAAGTAATGAGCGCATCAGACACTGAAAAAATCACCTTGGCAATTGCTGCATGTCACAACGGCGTATTTTGCATGAGTTCTGCTATTAAAGGTTTGGTAGAAACCTCTTCTTCTTTGGCCCGAATAAAAGTAAAGGATGGAGAATTTGTTTCGCAAAGTTTACAGCGCTCTTCGGTTGATACGGCGAAGTATGATGTAGCGCAGACCGTTGGAGCACCTTTTCGTTTAATGGGTTGTGATGTTTCGCATGATGGTTCTTATCCGGGTTGGGCACCTAATCCAACTTCTGAAATACTTACAGTCTTAGAAAGTACTTATAAAGAGATGTTTAAAGAAGAGCCTAAAGTAATGGCGATTCACGCAGGATTAGAATGTGGCATACTGGGTGAGCGTTATCCAGGATTGGATATGATTTCTTTTGGACCTACGATTAAAAATCCGCACTCGCCTGATGAGAAAGTGAGCGTTGCTTCTGTACAAAAGTTCTGGAAGTTTCTATTAGAGGTAATGGCACGTACGCCGAAGAAAAAATAGCAGACTCCTTTTGGTGTCTGGCTGAGCTTGTCGAAGCCTATTACTATTGAAACCGTATTGTAGATGCATTTATAAACTCAGCATGATAATGCTCGGTTTTATTCTTATAAAGGGAAAATGGCGCGGACGGTAAAACCATCTTGCGTATCGATGGTAAACGTACCACCAAAAGCCTCGGCACGTTCGCGCATACTTTCTAATCCTAAGCCTGATGCCTTGATTTTTTTATCTGCATCTCTATTATTATAAACTTTTAATTCAAAGGATTTATCCGATTGCTTAATAAATACATTGAGTTGATCTCCCTTAGAATGTTTCGCTGCATTGCTCAAGGCTTCCTTATAAAGCAAGTATATATTCTGCCGTATTTCAGTTACTAGTAGTTTTTTATCATTTTCTATTTCTTGCTTTATTTTGAATAAGGTTTCACTATCTTCAAATAAGTCTTGTCCAAAATCAATCATGCGAGCAACGAGATCGCCTACAGTATCTTTTCTCGAATCTATGGCCCACACCGTATCGCGCATAGTGGACATGGTGCTACGGCTCAAAGTAGCTAATTTGTCTATGCTTGTTTTGGAAGGGTTGTCGCTCATGGAGATTCCTTCTGCCATTAATACAAGACCTGTAAGGTTAGAGCCAACTTCATCATGCAAGTCATTGGATAGTTTATGTCGTATGGCTAGAGCTCGTTCTTTTTGCTCTTCCGCATTTCTTTTTTGAATCTGTTTGTATATATAATATCCAAGTAAACTGAGCAAGATAAGTGCAAGTGCGGAGCCCAATAGTAATTGTTTATTTTGCAATTCTGAAATGGCATGATCGGCTTTCAGTTTAAGCATGGCTTTTTCTTTCTTTTCGTTTCGTAGTTCTTCTAAATAATTAGAGTTTGCCTCAGCCTCGTTCATGGAGTAGGTGGAATCTTTGAGCGCTAATAAACGTTCTTGGTAGTCCGCTACTTTGCTCAGATTCTTGCCTTTATAATAAGCAATGGTAGTTTTATAAATAGCCTCCAATTCAGTAGTATTGCTATTGCTATAAAAGAATTTCTCTGTTTCGCTTAATACCTTGTCATAGTTTATGGGTGTGGCATATTGCTTAAATTCTTCTGGCTTGTCCTTTTTCCAACTATTATGAAAATCTATGAAATATCGATTTAAGATGTTTGCTAGCTCCTTAGATTGTGATGAGCGCACATACTTTTTTGCCTCTGCGAAGGCTTCTTTTGCTTTTAAATACTCGTTGGCCTCTTTATAGCAACTACCTAAGTTCATAGTCGTATTTAATAGGACTAAGTAATTATTCTGCTCTTTAGAAATTTTAATACACTTTTGAGCGAGCGCTATTCGTTGTGCTGTGCTATCTTTTGGTATGGTGGAACTTTGATTGGTATAGATATAGGGTAACAGATTTTCATGCTGATGTTTAAAACATAATTCTTCCGCTTGTTGCAAGAAAGAAGTGGCTGCTTTCAAGTTGTCCACTTCAACAAAGGTGTTGGCCAATGAAATGTAACAGATGATAATCTCACGATAGTTTTTGAGTTTCTTATTGAGTCGGATGGCATTTTTTAAATAATAGATGCTAGAGTCTCGTTGCCGTTGTGCCTTAAAATAATCTGCAATTCCTCGACTACTCGTGGCGGAAATAACATCAAAATTATTTTTTTTGCCTATGCTTATACTTTGTTGGCAGAGCGCAATGGCTTTATTGAGATCGCCATTAAAAATATGTTCTATATAGGCGAGATGGTTTTGGACTAAGGCCAATTCTGGCAAGTTATTGTGTTGTTGCGCTGTTTGTATGGATTTATTAAAATATACAGAAGCGCTATCGTATTGTCCTTTGTCTTGTTCACTTAAACCCAGTTTATTGTACGCCTCCGCAAGAATTTGTGGCTGCTTGATGGACGCTGCAATTTGAATACAATGGTTCATTATTGCTTTGAGCGAATCGGCATCGCCTTTTTTCGGATAAAGCAAAAATTTTAATAAATCACTTCGGCAAGATGCCAAGGGGTTAGTTTTGGAATCAAATGGAAAAAATGCATTTTCTTTTACAGTTGCAAATTTTTCATTGTTTCCTATCGTCCTATAGCAAGTGGCAAGGTATACTTTTATAATGGCTTGGTCGTTTGCCGAACGGTACTGCTTTTGTTGGAGTACTTTGTTGTATTTTTCTATTAATTTCCAAGGGGTACTATAGCGCTGTGGGATGTCTTTTTCTAGCGATTTTTCAAGAGCAGATTGCGCCCAGGATAGCTTACTGAAGCCACAAAAAATGATCAAAATGACCAAGGTGAAAATTGACTTATTTATTTTTTTCAAAGCTTGCAAGACCACGAATGTAATAGATAATAGCATGACAATACTCGGTTTTAATCTTATAAAGGGAAAATAGCGCGGACGGTAAACCCATCCTGCGTATCGAGAGTAAACGTACCACCAAAAGCCTCGGCACGTTCGCGCATACTTTCTAATCCTAAGCCTGAACCCTTAATTTTTTCATCTACATCTCCATTATTATGGATTTTTAATTCAAAGGATTTATTCGTTTGTTTTATAAATAGATTTAATTCATTCCCTTTAGAATGTTTCGCTGCATTGCTCAAGGCTTCCTTATAGAGCAAGTAAATATTCTGTCGTATTTCAGTAGGCAGTGGTTTTTTATCATTTTCTATTTCTTGCTTTATCTTGAATAGCGTTTCACTATCTTCAAATAAGTCTTGTCCAAAATCAATTATCCGAGCAACGAGATCGCCTACACTATCTTTTCTCGAATCTATGGCCCAAACGGTATCGCGCATGGTGGTCATGGTGCTACGACTCAAGGTGGCTAGTTTGTCAATGCTAGTTTTGGAAGGGTTGTCGCTCATGGAGATTCCTTCTGCCATTAATGCAAGACCTGTAAGGTTAGAGCCCACTTCATCGTGCAAGTCATTGGATAGTTTATGTCGTATGGCTAAAGTTCGTTCTTTTTGCTCTTCCGCATTTCTTTTTTGAATTCGTTTGTATATATAATATCCGAGAAGGCTTAGCAAAATTAAAGCTAGGATTGAACCGAACAACAATTGTTTTTTCTCCAATTCCGCAATAGCATTATCTGCTTTCAATTTTATAATATCTTTTTCTTTCTCTGCTGTTTTTAGGTCTTCAGCATATTTGCTCGTGACAGATTCTGAATTTATTAGACTCAAGGAGTCTTTTGCATTGATTAGTAGCTCTTGATATTTAATTACTTTTTTTAAGTCAACGGATTGGTAGTAATTTATATACGTTCTATATAGTGAGGCTAGCTGACTAAACTCTCTAAGTTCTATAAACGTCTTCTCCGCTTCATGTAAGCTCTTCACGTAATTTATGGGTTGGCCATATTTTGCAAATTCCTGAGGCTTATATTTTTTCCAATCCAAATGAAAAGCAACAAACCTGCGATTAAAAATAGACTTATCTAATTTCCCTTTCAATTTATTTAGCACGTTTCGGGCTTCCTGATAGGCTTTTTGCGCTTTTAAGAAACTATGATTTTGATTGTATAGTGCACCTAAATTGATACTGCCATGCATCAAAATCATGTCGTTTTTTTGTTCTTTAGCAGATTGAATACATTTCTTCATCATTTGAATCTTGGCCTGAACGCTATCTTCAGGAATCGTACTGACCCAATTATTATAGATATAAGGCAGATAGGATTTGATGCCTTCTTTCAAACAAATTGCTTCCGCTTTTTTAAGATAGGATTGAGCTTCAACTGTTTTTTTTGCATTCCCCAAGGCAAAAGACAAGCTTACTAAACTACGTACAGTTCCTTTATCCATTTTAACTGAATCATACAGTTGTATGGATTTTTTTAAATAGTATATACTAGAATCTTCATCTCGCTGATTATAAGATGCAAACAAGCCACGATTTTGTTCTGCACTTAGGACAATTAATTTGTGTTCATAAGCTAGGGCTAAGTTTTTCAAACATTTTTGTTTGTAAGATTCTCGGTCGCCATCTACGGATAGGTTGATATAAGCAAATTGTGTTTGAGATAATATCTGTTGAGCATAAAGATTATTTTTTTCGGCTATAGTATAGCATTTTTCTAAAAAATATTTTGCACTATCAATATCATTATTATTTCTTTTTCTAAAGCCCAATTTAAAATAAGCGTCTGCCAAGAAGGTATTGAATTTTTTATCTTGGGCGAACTGTATGTTTTGCATCAATTGCTTTATGACAAGCGTATCGCCGCTATGTTTTATATAAGTGAGTAAAATGCGTCTGCAATTGGCTAATGGATTTTTTTTGATAGAGAAAGGATAGTTGATATCTTTATCTAATTGTCCGACTGCTTTACTTTGCTCCAGCGCCTCCCTACAAAAGGCTAGATACACTTTAATAATATTTTGATCTACCGGCGAGGAATAGGCCTTCTTGCTGAGTAGTTCTTCGTATTCTTTTATTAATTTTCTAGGCGTGCTGTATCGTTCATTAATTTTTTTTTCCAACGAAATTTCCAAGGCGCTTTGCGCATGAAGCGTGACGCACCCTAGGCAAGCTACTAGAAGAATGCTAAGTATTTTTAGAAAAGCAATACGTTTTTTAGTTTGATTCAATACAACGAATGTAATAGACATTTAGTGATAATAGGTAATGCATTTTTAAAATAATTCTCCATCGGAACTGTAGTAAGTTATATTTTAATAGTAGATATACGGCAAGATGGCTTAATTTTAAGGTTACACCAATGATAAAAGTGCTCTTATATGAAGACAATGCCAACTTTGCCGAAGGCTTGAAAAATATTCTTTCTTTAGCAGATGGTTTTGAGTGCATCGGACATTTTGAGCATCCACAAAACGCAGTGCAAGAAGTAAAGGATTTACAGCCCGATGTAATTTTAATGGATATAGAGATGCCTGTAAAAAATGGCATAGAAGGACTAAAAGACTTAAGAGAACAGAACGTTCAAACGCCAGTTATTATGCTCACCACTTTTGAAGACGATGAAAACATAATGCAATCCATCCAGGCAGGTGCCAATGGTTATTTATTAAAGGAATCCAAACCTAAAAAACTCCTCACGGCCTTAACGGATGTAATGGAAGGTGGTGCCCCCATGACCTCTTTTGTGGCGCGCCGTGTGCTCAAATTACTAAGTGCTCAAGCACTAGAAAAAGACCTGAAAAAAAACGAGGCTTATAATTTATCCAGCAGAGAAAAAGAAATTTTAAAAACACTTTGTGATGGCCTGAGTTATAAAATGATTGCCACGCAACTATCCATATCCTACCATACGGTCAACAATCATATCAAAAAAATATATGATAAGCTGCATGTGCATTCCAGCATTGAGGCTGTAAATAAGGCCGCTAAAGAGCGCCTCGTTTAGCTTATACAATTATTTTTTTGCTTGAAACCCTTTACTGTATTTACTTACAGCGCCAATAGCTAGAATTAGCTATTGCGCAGTAGCTTTAGCTAGCGCACATTTGTAACACGTATTAAAACAGTGTGCTATGAAAAAAATTATTTTACTCCTTTTTATTTCCCTTGCTTTATTGGCCCATACCACCCAAGCTCAAATGAGTGGTGGATATACCATTGATAATACGCAAGCCACAGCGGGTACGAACTATGCGAGTTTTACAGCAGCAGTAAGTGCCTTAAGTACTCAAGGCGTAAACGGAGCTGTTAGCTTTGCGGTAGGCGGCAATCAAACCTTTACGGAGCAAATAGATATACCACAAATTACAGGTGCCAGTGCTATCAATACCATAACTTTTAATGGAAATAATGCTACGCTCACTTATGGCGGCCAAACGGCAACTGCACCCTGGACGATGCGCATGAATGGCGCCGACCATTTCACCTTTAAAAATTTAAACATAAGCGCCACGGGTGCTACTCATGCCATAGCCGCTTATTTTTATGATGGGGCCAATCATAATACGATAGACTCTTGTACCTTAGAGGTGCCAGCGAATACCGCAACACTTGAACACGTCCCCCTCGTTTTTACAACCCATCCTACGGACTACAATAATTTTGGAGCCGGCACGGGATTAGCCTGTGATAGCAATGCTATTTTAAATTCTATTTTTGAAAGTGGAAGAATTAGTATTTATCAAGGGGGTAAGTTTGGAGAAAGTTGCATAGGCAATTCATTTGTAAATAATCAACTGAAAGATGCTGGGAGTGATGCTTTTATTTCATCTTACTCTTCTCATTCGCTCTTGCAAGAGAATGAAATATGGGGGCCTAACCGTACGATTTTTAGTGGTTATGTTGAAGGAATCTATGTGTTGTCTTCATGCACTCATTTTACCATAGAAAAAAATCATATACATGATTTAAGGCAATTGGCGCCCAGTAATGCCAATGTTACTTTTGGAATGGATATTAACGGAAGTCATCATATTATACGCAATAACTTAATAGAATCTATAAAGAGTACTGGTAATCAATATGCTTTAAAAATGAATAGTGATAACAGCTTAGTTGCCCACAATACGATTGTGCTAGACGATGGGAACGCAAGTACCGCAAGCGCAGATGGAATATTAAATTATAGAGTCACGAATCAAATTTTGAATAATAATGTAACTATTACTCGAAATACTACAGATGATAAAACTGGACTGTATTATACCACCCTACCCGCCACAAGTGATAACAATAATGTATTTGTAAGTGGTACAGTTAATAATTATTATGGCCGTAATGGTGCAACATTTATTACCACCTTAGCCGCATGGCAAACCGCCACAAGTTACGATGCAAATTCTTTGGATGTAGATCCTCAATTTGTAAATCCTGCAATAGATGATTATACACCAGGGAATGCAGCCTTAAATGCGGGTACACCTATTGCAAGCATAACAGATGATATTAATGGAGCGGCACGTCCTACTTCGGCACCTACTATGGGTGCTTTTGAAGCTAGCTGTGCAAATCCCTTAGCAGGTACCTATACCATAAATAATACACTGCCTGCCTCGGCTACTAATTTTACTTCTTTTACTGCCGTGCGTAATAAGCTATGCGATTGTGGTATAAGTGCACCCGTAATATTTAATGTGGCTGCTAACCAAAGCTTTACCGAGCAAGTAGATTTTTGTGAGGTAGTAGGGGCTAGCGCAACCAATACGATAACTTTTAATGGGAATAATGCTACGCTCACCTATAGTGGAGGAATCAATATAGCCCCTTGGACGGTGCGCATGAATGGTGCGGACCATTTTACATTTAATAATCTAAACATTCATGCCGGTGATGCTTCCTTTGCCAATGCGTTTACCTTTTTTGATGCGGCTAATGATAATACCCTAAATGCCTGTAGCTTGTCTGTTTCGCCAACAACTACTTCGGGTATCCCCTTAGTGTTTACTACTTTTTCTAATACCGCCGGAGCGGCTTGTGATAATAATACGTTCACCAATAATACTTTTAATTATGGAAATTGGAATGTGCGTTTGTATGGTTCCGGTGCAGATGTTGCTTTAAATAATGAGTTTGTCAATAATAGTCTTTTAAATGCGCATAGTGTAGGATTAGCGTCTAACTATACGAATGGCACTGTTTTTAGTGGGAATGAAATTTCAAGACCTGCAAGTACAAGTTCAGGTCCTATTTATCGTGGGCTATGGATTTTTGGTATGACCAATGGTTTAGTAGAAAAAAACCATATCCATAATTTGGGCCCTAGCATAACCAATCCCAGTTTTACTTTTTTAGGAATTAGTAATGCTAGTAGCAGTAGCACAAGCTTTGAGAATAATTTAATAGAATCTATACAAACCAACGGAGAGCAAACGGGAATACATATTACCAATACCTCAACAATCGCCTTAGCCTATAATACCGTAGTACTAGATGATGCAAATGCGAGTACCCATATTACAAATGGTATTGCAAATGCTAGTAGCACAGGCGTTATACGGAATAATAATCTATACATTAGCCGAGCAACGACTGGCCTAAATTACGGCTTGAATTATAGCAGTTTACCTGCTACCTCTGATTTTAATAATGTTTTTACGCCTGGAGCCAACGGACGTTACGGCAGAACTACCGTGGATTATCCTTCTTTACTTGCTTGGCAATCCGCAACGAGTCGTGATGCGAACTCTTTAGGACTAGATCCTCAATTTGTAAATTCTGCATCGGCAGATTATACGCCAGGGAATGCGGCCTTGCAAGCGGGAACTCCTATAGCTATCATAACGGATGATATTAATAGTATTCCACGTCCTGCTGCCCTGCCTACTATGGGTGCATTCGAAGCTAGCTGTACAAATCCCTTAGCAGGTACCTATACCATAAATAATCAAAACTCCACGGCCGGTAATAATTTTAATTCCTTTAATGATGCGCGCGCCGCTTTATGCCTTTGTGGTATAAGTGCACCCGTAATATTTAATGTGGGCTCTAACCAAAGCTTTACCGAACAAGTAGATTTTTGTGAGGTAGTAGGTGCAAGTGCTACAAATACTATAACCTTTAATGGAAATAATGCGACACTCACTTATGGTGGCCAAACGGCAACTGCCCCTTGGACGATGCGCATGAATGGTGCGGACCATTTCACCTTTAAAAATTTAAACATAAATGCTACAGGAACGACCTACGGTATAGCCGCCTATTTTTATGATGGAGCCAATCATAATACGATAGACTCTTGTGTCTTGGAGGTGCCAGCGAATACTACAACACTTGAACACATCCCCCTCGTTTTTACAACCCATCCAACGGATTATGATTTGTTTGGAGGCGGCGCGGGATTAGCTTGTGATAGCAATGCTATTTTAAATTCTATTTTTGAAAATGGACGAATTAATATTTATCAAAGGGGTAAGATTGGAGATAGTTGCATAGGCAATTCATTTGTAAATAATCAATTGAAAAATCCTGCGAGTTCTGCTTTTGTTTCAAATTATTCTACTCAATCGCTCATCCAAGAGAATGAAATGTGGAGTCCTACTCGTACGTCTTTTAATACTTATGTCGAAGGAATCTATTTGTTGGCCTCATGTACTCATTTTACCATAGAAAAAAATCATATACATGATTTAAGGCAATTGGCGCCCAGTAATACCTTTTCTATTTATGGAATGGATATTCGCGGAAGTCATCATATTATACGCAATAACTTAATTGAATCTATAAAGAGTAATGGTGGTCAATATGCTTTAACTGTATATAGTGATAACAGCTTATTTGCTCACAATACGATTGTGCTAGACGATGGGAACGGAAGTATCTCAGTTGCATATGGAATAAGAAATATTGGATTAACGAATCAAATTTTGAATAATAATATAGCTATTACTCGAAATACTACAGGTAATAAAATAGGACTACGTTATAGCACCTTACCCACTACGAGTGATAACAATAATGTATTTGTAAGTGGTGCAGGGAATAACTACTATGGCAGTAATGGTGCAACAAATATTACCACCTTAGCCGTATGGAAAACCGCCACAAGTTTAGATTCAAATTCTTTGGCTGTAGATCCTCAATTTGTAAATCCTGCAATGGATGATTATACACCGGGTAATGCAGCCTTAAATGCAGGTACACCTATTGCAAGCATAACAGATGATATTAATGGAGCGGCACGTTCTACTACGGCACCTACTATGGGGGCTTTTGAAGCAGCCTGTACTCCATTGGCAGGCACCTATACTATCAACAATACACTGCCTGCCTCGGCTACTAATTTTACTTCTTTTACTGCCGTGCGTAATAAATTATGCGATTGTGGTATAAGTGCACCCGTAATATTTAATGTGGCTGCTAACCAAAGTTTTACCGAACAAGTAGATTTTTGTGAAGTTGTTGGCGCCACAGCTACCAACACCATCACCTTTAATGGAAATAATGCTACGCTCACTTATGGTGGTCAAACGGCAACTGCCCCTTGGACGATGCGCATGAATGGCGCCGACCATTTCACCTTTAAAAATTTAAACATAAG